>OGQX01000086.1_pt1 | contig 101318 bp, 72 predicted proteins | sample 1553291 | NCBI WGS metagenome assembly OGQX01 (sample SAMEA2580030, study PRJEB22360) | human gut metagenome | biome: human gut; feature: human-associated habitat; material: faeces | place: Denmark | collected 2008/2010
GAGCCGTAGCGACTGCGATGGTGCTCTGCATGCCGACAGCATCTCGTGGTCCAATGTCTGCGACGGCAAGATGTTCGACAGCCAGCCCTTGCGGCAATTAGGCATGATGGGAGTTCCGGACAACATCATCGTGAAAGACAACCGTATTGTCGCCCGTAATCTCATGGGCATGCAGCTCCACGACAAAATCATGGCATTGCTGAAATAGAGACAGATTATTGCCGGATGGCAAACATGTCTGTTTTAACAGAAACAGAGGTATCAAAGAAGAGAACAGAACGATGTTGATAAAAACATACAGTGCCGCAGTCAACGGCTTGGAAGTGACAACGGTGACTATCGAAGTGAGTCTGACGCGTGGCGTGATGTATCATCTCACGGGCCTCGGCGACGAGGCTGTGCGCGAGGGGCGTGACCGCATTGCGGCCGCCATGCAGAACAATGGCTACAAATTCCCGCGCGCTGACCTGACCGTGAACCTTGCTCCTGCCGACCTGCGCAAGGAGGGCAGCAGCTTCGACCTGCCGCTGGCCATCGCCATCCTTACGGCATCGGGACAGATGGATGCGCCCGAGCTCGACAGGTATATGATGGTCGGTGAGCTCAGCCTTGATGGTAAGCTGCAACCGGTGAAGGGTGTCCTGCCCATTGCCATCAAGGCGCGGTCAGAACATTTCAAAGGGCTGATCGTCCCCAAGCAAAATGTCCATGAGGCCGCCATCGTCAATCAACTCGATGTCTATGGTCTGGAGACCATGACAGATGTTGCGGCGTTTTTCACAGGCGCCAAGCAGTTTGAACCCACGGTGGTGGACACACGCAAAATCTTCTATGAACAGCAATACAACTTCGACCTCGACTATGCCGACGTGCGTGGACAAGAGAGCGTGAAGCGCGCTTTGGAGGTGGCTGCCGCCGGTGGTCACAACCTCATCATGATCGGGCCGCCGGGATCGGGCAAGAGCATGATGGCAAAGCGCCTGCCGTCTATCCTGCCGCCGCTGACGCTCTCGGAGAGCCTGGAGACCACACAGATCCATTCTGTCGCCGGCACGCTGGGTAAAAGTTCCTCACTCATCTCGCAACGGCCGTTCCGATCTCCTCACCATACGATCTCGGAGGTGGCACTGGTCGGCGGTGGCATGAATCCTATGCCGGGCGAGATCAGTCTGGCACACAATGGTGTGCTCTTCTGCGACGAACTGCCGGAGTTCAATAAACACACGCTGGAAGTGCTGCGCCAGCCACTTGAGGACCGCGTCATCACCATCAGCCGTGCCAAGTACACGGTCACTTATCCGTGCAGCTTCATGTTTGTGGCGTCAATGAACCCCTGTCCTTGCGGCTACTATGGCGATCCGACGCATCACTGTGTGTGCACGCCGGGACAGATACAGAAATATCTTAATAAGATCAGCGGCCCGCTCATGGACCGCATCGACATCCAGTGCGAGATCACGCCGGTACCTTTCAAGGACATCTCCAAGGGAGAGCCCGGTGAACCTTCGGCAAAGATCCGTGAGCGAGTGATCAAGGCGCGTGCCATACAAACGGAACGCTTCCGCGAATACCCGACGATCCATTGCAATGCTCAGATGACGGAACGGCTCATCCACCGCTTTGCCGAACCCGACGCGGCAGGCATAGAGCTGTTGCGTACGGCCATGGAGCGTCTCTCACTTTCTGCCCGTGCCTACTCCCGAATTCTGAAAGTAGCCCGTACCATCGCTGACCTTGCGGATAGCGACAGCATACTGCCCGACCATCTCGCCGAGGCTATCGGCTACCGGCAGCTCGACCGCGGTGACTGGGCAGAAAGAGGCATGTAAGCTACCAAGGCAGTACTGATTCTTGAAAAGAAAGCTGCTCAGACCTTATGAGCTGTTTTCCTATAGACTCGGACGACCTGTCCGTCATAGTCGTGCTGGCTCTCCAGCTCTATGCCTTCGGGCAACTGTGGCGCACGCACACCGGCAGCGAGCGTGAAGGGAGCTGTCTCCACGCGTATCTCGTCCCACAACCCACGGTCGAGGAAAGCCTGTAAAGTCTGGGCGCCGCCTTCTACAATCAGACTCTGCTTGCCTTCGGAATAGAGATGTTCGAGCGCGCTGTCGATGCTGTCGAAAGCCCGGAAGCCCTCGGGAACACCCTCACAATGATGCGTCAGCACAAGACGCTCGGGATCGCGACCGGCCCACAGACGTACGTTGAGCTGAGGATGATCGCCATCGAACGTACGGCGACCGACGAGGATGGCATCGTTCTCTGCCCGCAGCTTATGTACAAGCATCTGAGTGAACGGCGACGAAAGAGCGACTTGTCGCCCGCCCTCGCCACTGATGAAGCCATCGGCCGACTGTGCCCATTTCAACAGAATGTAAGGACGATGGTGCGTATTGAACGTGATGAACCGCTTGTTCAACGCCAAACACTTTTTTTCCAACACGCCGACAGTAACCTCAATTCCCGCGTCGCGCAGCTTCTTCACGCCACGTCCCTGCACCTTGGCAAAGGGATCGATGCATCCACAAACCACACGGCGCACATGCTTGCTGATGATCAGGTCGGCACATGGTGGTGTTTTACCCCAGTGACTACAAGGCTCCAACGATACGTAGACGGTGGCCTCGCCAAGCAGCGCCTCGTCCTCAGGCTTCACGGAAGCGAAGGCGTTGACCTCAGCATGTCCCTCACCGCAGCGTACATGGTAGCCCTCACCGATGATGCGGCCGTCGCTGCTGACGATCACCGCGCCGACCATAGGGTTCGGCTTGGCGTTCTGCCTTCCGTTGGCGGCAAGTTCCAGACAGCGCCGCATGTATTTTTCATCTGTTTCCTTGTTGATTTCCTCAGTGTTCATAGTCTGAAATGCTATTCTTTTATTATCTTTGCACTATGACTTATCAGCAACTATGGCATCAGCTCACGCCTCTCTACGCCGTAGAAGAGGCGCAGGCCATCACCCGACTGGTGTTGGAGACGACCTTTGGCTTCAGCCTCACTGACCTTGTCTGTGGCAAAGTTAGTGAATTATCGGCAGACAACGAAACAAAGCTGCATGAAATATGGCAGCGGCTGGAGGCCGGCGAGCCCGTACAGTATGTGCTTGGCAAGGCCGACTTCTACGGTCGCTCGTTCCGTGTGGCACCCGGCGTGCTCATCCCGCGCCCTGAGACCGAAGGCTTGTGCCGCCTGGTCTTGGACGGTCTGCCCACCGGCACGCATGTTCTTGACATAGGCACCGGATCGGGCTGCATCGCCATCACCGTTGCTTTGGAAGCCACGCAAGCCCAAGTGGAAGCCTGGGATATCAGTGAAGAAGCCTTGCGACAAGCGCGAGACAATGCCTTTCGCTTAGGTGCGCAGGTGCTCTTCCGACAAAATGATGTACTCGCGGAGGCAAGAAAAGATGTGCTTACAGAAGCGAGAGGAAACGTGCTTTCCGAAACAAAAGAAAACGTTTTTGCGGAAGCGAGAAAAGGAGAAGAAAGTGAAGAAGTCAGCCTTTACGACTGCATCGTCTCCAACCCGCCTTACATTGCCGACAAGGAGCGCACGACAATGGCGCACAACGTGCTCGACTACGAGCCGTCGACAGCACTCTTCGTGCCCGACGACGACCCACTGCGCTTCTACCGTGCTATCGCAGAGCTGGGGCTAAGACGGCTGCGACCCGGTGGCCGTCTTTGCTTCGAGATCAACCCACTCTATGCCGAGGCACTCCGCAGCCTGCTGGTCTCTTTAGGCTATGAAGCAGTGACGATCCTCGACGACGACTACGGCAAGCAGCGGTTCGCGACCGCAAGAAAGCAAGGATAAGCTAAAGCATCAATAACGCTGATAGCATCGATAGCGCCTATAATCTCTATAGATTCTACAGTCTCTATAGATTCTATAGTCTCTATCGCTTCTACCAAGTCTATAAAATCTATAAAAGGAAAACGACCATGATCAACGAGGAAACCGCGCGAGCCACGGCAAAGCTCGCCGCCCTCTGTGCCAAAGCCGAGCACTGCACGGGCGAGATGGACAAGAAACTGCGGCAGTGGGGCATCAGCGCCGAAGACCGGCAAACGGTCATCGACTATCTCGTGACCAACCACTATGTCGACGACAGCCGCTATACCGAGGCCTTCGTCGAAGACAAGATACGCTTCAACCAATGGGGACGCCGCAAGATCGAGCAGGCGCTCTACGCCAAAGGCGTGTCGGCTGATGTCTACACGCCTGTGCTCGACCATGTGCCCGACAGCGCTTATCTCGAACAATTGAAACCGTTGCTCCGCGCCAAGTGGCCGTCCATCAAGGCCGGCAGCGACTACGAGCGCAGCATGAAGCTCATCAAGTTTGGCATGGGACGAGGCTATTCGCTCGACCTCATCCGACAGTGCATCGACAGCGTGAGCGAGGAAGATCTCGACGGCGATGGCGAGTTGGATTGACCGTCTGCTCGACTTCGTCTTGCCGCGATTCTGCCCTATCTGTGGGCGTCGGCTGTCTCTCAACGAGCCTCAGCTCTGCTCGTCCTGCCTGCTCGAACTACCATACACGGGATTTCTGGAGCGTCCTTACGACAATCTGATGGTCGACAGGCTCTATGGCAAGATACGGAACTTCGAGCGCGGTGCCTCCTTATTCTATTATATGTATGACGACCGCCGCAACTTCCTCTTTGACTTGAAATACCACGACCGCCCCGAGATGGGACTTTGGCTGGGTGAGGAAGCCGGACAGCAGATGTTGCAGACGGGCTTTCTCGATGGCATCAACGCGATCATACCCGTGCCGCTGGCAAAAACAAGACTGCGGCAACGAGGCTACAACCAAAGCGAGCTTCTCGCACAGGGCATCAGCAAGGTAACCGGCATACCGGTTCTCACTCACGTAGCGCGCCGCACGACGTTTGCCAAGAGTCAGACCCGGCTAAGTACTGCACAACGTTTTGAAAACGTAAAAGACGCCTTCCAGCTCGTTGATGCCGACGCAATCCGTCACCGCCACGTGCTCATCGTCGACGACGTGGTCACCACAGGAGCCACCACCACGGCACTGGCCTCTCAGCTATCTTTGGCAGGCGATGTACGCATCAGCGTCTTCTCGCTGGCTATCGTCAAGCAGCATCACCGGTAAGACAAAGGTAAAATGCTACATACAAAACAGCAAAAAGAAGTCCTATATATATAATAGGTATATCGTTCAACTTTAATATCAAGAATTTGAGACTTTGTTAAAGGATAACATCTTCCGTTTAGCCCGAGCTTTGAAACCTAAAACGTCACATAGGGCTCCAGTCGCTTGATCTCTTCCGGCGGGAAGTCCTTGCAGAGTCTCAGATCATTCAGACTATGAATAGGCCCACGCAACCGGCGATAGTCCACAATAGCCTTAGCCTGATAATAGTTGATATAAGGATGGTGCTTCAGCTCGCCCAATGTCAACGTGTTCACATTCATCTTACGCACGCTGCCCAAGGCTATCTTCAGATAAGGGATAGCCGTCTTTGGGAATTCATCGTCGATCTCCATCAATTGACTTTGTGAGACGAAGCCACCCAAGCGGTCACGATAATTGATGATGCGCCGTGCCCAGTACGAGCCAATTCCCGGCACGCGTTTCAGCAAGTTAGTGTCAGCGAGATTCAGGTTCACGTGTTCCGTTGCGCTGAGTTTATGAGGATAGTCATAGTGCCGTATGGTGTCATTCTCAGTACGTATCGTCCGCGCATCCCCACCGCCGTATTCGCTCTTCTCATATCCATAATAGTCCGCCGCCGGCTGATAATCGCTTCCGATACGGATATACGGCGCCAGTTCCTCATATTGTTTTTTTGTCAGCCCGTAGAGCCTTGCAAAGTCTTCCTTCCTGCGGAAGACGCCGCCTGCCGCCCGGTATTTATAGATGCTGCGTACCTGCCAGGGCTGTAGTCCCAGTCTCAGCAGTTGGGTGCTGTCGGCAGTGTTTGGGTCAAAGGCAAAGCAGGCATGACGAGACATTGACCGGGCATAGATGAAATTTCCATTCCGATCTTTTGTCGCCACGGCCGTCGAGTCTGCAGATGCTGTCGTATCCGCACCGTTGCCGCCCACAAGAAACATCAAGACGATGCCTGTCAAGGCCAGTGTCAAAAGAAAGACCATCACCAGTCTGTCGCTATGATTATAGATATAATGCTTGCTCTTCATTCTTACTACCGTTTACTGTTTAACCGCAGCACGGTCTCGCCGTGCCGATTCCTGCTTGCAAATATACAATTTTTATCTCTTACATTGTCATTCATAAAGGCAAAAAGATAGAAAGGAAATCAATATCAGCGACAATACTTATTGATTTTGACTGTTCATGCCCTCATTTTGTCTTGTTTCGTTCCTTGCAGCATTTCACTCCCCTCTCCTTGGGAGAGGGGAACGGGGGTGAGGCTTTTGGAGAGGGGTACGGGGTGAGGCTCCACTTTGCAACCCGGTTGCACGCCAAACTTCTTACCTTTGCACTCAGAAACATAATATGAAGAAAGCGATGAACAAGAAACTGCTGAGAATCATTCTGTCTGCCGTGCTCCTGCTGGCTGCATGGCTCGTGACCCGTAATATAGCGATGCCCGTATGGGGACAACTGCTGGTATTCCTCGTTCCCTATCTCATCGTAGGCTACGATGTGCTGGGCGAAGCATGGGAAGGTATCCGCGAGGGCGACCCGTTTGACGAGGACTTCCTCATGGCAGTAGCCACCATCGGCGCTCTGCTCATCGGCTTCCTCCCCGGTGCCGAACCACAGTTTCCCGAGGCTGTCTTCGTGATGCTGTTCTTCCAAGTCGGTGAACTCTTTGAGGACTATGCCGAGGATCGCAGCCGAGAGTCGATCACCAAGCTCATGGATATCCGTCCCGACACCGCCAACGTAGAGCGCGGAGGCCAGGTCACCGTCGTGGCGCCCGCTGACGTGAAGGTCGGCGAGACCATCGTGGTGAAACCCGGCGAGAAGATCCCACTCGACGGCACCGTCATTGAGGGCAGCTCCAGCCTTGACACTGTAGCTCTCACCGGCGAGAGCATACCACGCGGCGTAGACGTTGGCGGTGAGGTCATCTCCGGTTGTGTCAACATCTCCGGCGTGCTGCGCATCAAAACCACAAAGAGTTTCGGTGAGTCCACAGCCTCTAAGATCGTAGACCTCGTGGAGAACGCCAGTACCAACAAGTCGCGGAGCGAGACGTTTATCACCCGTTTTGCCCATGTCTACACGCCCATCGTGGTGTTCATGGCGCTTGCCCTGGCCTTCATCCCACCCTTCTTCGCCTCGAGCTATGCCGACGCCTTCGGCACGTGGCTCTATCGTGCGCTGACGTTCTTGGTGGTCAGCTGTCCCTGTGCGCTGGTCATCTCTGTGCCTCTGACATTCTTTGGCGGCATCGGCGGAGCGTCACGTCGCGGCATTCTCATCAAGGGTGGCAATTACATGGACGTCCTTGCGCGCTGCTCCACAGTGGTCTTTGACAAGACCGGCACGCTGACCAAGGGTGTCTTTGCCGTTGATGCCGTTCACCCCGACCGGATGGATGCCAACGAGCTGCTCCATCTCGCCGCCCACGTGGAGCGTTTCTCTACCCACCCCATCGCCACGGCACTGCGCCAGGCCTACCCCGACGAACACGACAACTGCCGCGTCGAGAACATCGAAGAGGTGGCAGGCTATGGTGTGCAGGCCATGGTCAACGGTCACCGCGTCTGCGTGGGCAATGAGAAGATGATGCGTAAGGTGGGTGCAGAAGTGCACAGTTGCGTGAAATGTCAGGGGCACGTGGGTACCGTGGTGCATGTTGCCGTCGACGGAAGCTACGCCGGACATGTCGTCATCTCCGACCAGGTGAAGCCCGACGCCCGTGAGGCGGTGACCAGCCTGAAGCGTCTTGGCGTACAGCGCACGGTGATGCTCACCGGCGATCATGAGCAGGTGGGAATGTTCGTAGCCGACACACTCGGTCTCGACGAATATCACGCAGGACTGCTGCCTGCCGACAAGGTGGAGCATGTAGAGCGCCTGCTGCGTGAGAAACCAGCGGGAACAAGTCTTGCTTTTGTCGGCGACGGCATCAACGACGCACCGGTCTTGGCGCGCGCCGACGTAGGCATCGCCATGGGAGCCTTGGGCAGTGACGCTGCCATCGAGGCCGCCGACGTGGTGCTCATGGACGACAAACCGTCGAAGATTGCCGTAGCCATCCGCGTGGCGCGCCACACGCTGCGCATCGCCCGCCAAAACGCTGGCTTCGCCATCGGCGTGAAAGTCGCCATCCTCGTCCTCGCCGCCTTTGGTCTGGCAGGCATGGGTCTCGCCGTCTTCGGTGATGTCGGCGTGATGGTCCTCTGCGTGCTCAATGCCACACGGGCACTTAGATAAGCAGAGACATAACGTGCTTTGCCAGAAGCGGCAAGTCCGTAAGACTGTTCCGCTCTGTCTATTTCTTGAAATAGCGGTTCAGGCAATCCATTGCCTGGTTGAACTGCTTCACGCTGACATGATAGCCAGGAAGCGGACGCAGATGCTTGTCGGTAATTGTCAGCGAGCCGTCGCCCCCTTTCTTCAGAATCACGTCGCCGGGAGCGATAAAAGCATGTATGTTGTAGCTTTCGTTCAAGAGTGTGTTGATGAAGGGCGGACTGACATGGCCGCTCTCCATGCTGTTCCAATAGATCGACGGCACACTGAAGAACATGCCGAAGATGGAATAGCGCATACCGTTGGAACTGCTGAAATGGTTGTGGTACCACTGATTGTCCATGGCAAACTGCCAGGCCACGGGCATCGTTTCCTTGGTCAGCGTGCGGCCGATCTTCTCATGATGGGTCAGCGCCCAAGGCAGACAGAACACCAAGAACACAGCGAGGTTGATCAGCGCAGCATGAGACAGACACGAGGTGACAACCATGCGCTGCCGGGCTTGTATTTTCTTGCTATTTCTGCCTCTCATCGCCCCAGCACCCTTCTGTACTCTTCCAGCATCTGCTCTGCCACACGGTTGCCCTCGAAGCGACGGACATATTCGCTGCCACACTGCGCCACGCGCCGGCGCTCGTCGTCATCGGCGAGCAGACGGTTGAGGGCCGCCGCCATGGCATCGCTGTCGTCGGGATCGACATAGCTGTTGTCCGGTCCGCCGGCCTCTTCCAGGCAGGAGCCGGTGGCTGCCACCACGGGCAGTCCGCTCTGAGCAGCCTCGATGACGGGCACGCCAAAACCCTCGTAGCGCGAGGGATAGACAAACACGTCGGCCATCTGATAGAGCGCAGGCAGGTCGGCATTGGGCACGCCGTGGAGCAGTACGATGCGGTCGTCGACACCATGGTGGGCGGCATACTCCATCACCTCATCGGTGTAGGACGTCTTGCGCCCGACGATGACCAGATATTCCCGGCGGGGCAGCTGTGGCAGGGCCTTCACGGCGAGCATCACATTCTTGCGCTCCTCGATGGTGCCGACATTGAGGATATAGTGCTCGGGAAGCGCATAGCGACGCCGCACGACCGCCCGCTCGTTGTCGCCGGCGGTACGCCGGAAGTCGCTGCTACAGTTCTGATAGATGACATCAATGCGGTCGGCGGGATAATCGGAGTAGTAGAGAATGTCGCGCTTGGTGCATTCGCTGATGGCGATGATGCGGTCGGCCTCGCGCAGCGTGCGGTAGAACTTGCGGCGATAGAGCATCACGTCGAGCCGATGATAGTATTCGGGATGGCGCAGAAAGATGAGATCGTGGATCGTCACCACGGTCTTTATGCCCGCACGGCGCACGCCCTGGGGCAGTTCGCCGGTGAGTCCATGATACAAGTCGATGCCGTCGCGCCGCAGATCCGCCACGATACCCTTGCCGCGCCACAGGTCTTGAGCCAGTCGCCAGTGCTTGCCCGAATAGGCAAAGCGCAACCGCTCTGAGGCGTGAACCTGACTGCGCAGGTCGGCGCGCCCCTCGTCGGGGGCATAGAGCACGAGTTCGGGACAGTCACTGCTGTCGGTCAGTGCATTGACCAGATTGCGTCCATAGCTTCCTAAGCCCGACGCGTTGCGCACGATGCGCTTCGCGTCCATTCCTATTTTGATGTTCATGCTACAAAGATAACGATTCTTTCCCAATAAAGTAGTGGGAAGAAAGGAAAAAATAGGGAAGTGTTTTGCTGTTACAAGATAATTGCTTATTTTTGCAAGTAACCAAAGAAAACACATGGAAGAAAGATAAACAACCAAATGCACGCGATGAACAACAAGATATCAGTGGTGATCAACACCTACAACGCCGAGCGACATTTAGCGGAAGTACTCGACAGCGTGAAAGACTTCGACGAGATCGTGGTGTGCGACATGGAGAGCACTGACCACACCCGTGACATCGCGCTCGCCCGGGGATGCCGCGTGGTGACGTTTCCCAAACGTGACTATGTTTCAGCAGAGCCTGCCCGCACCTATGCTATCCAGCAAGCTTCCTACCACTGGGTGCTGGTGGTGGATGCTGACGAAGTGGTGCCTTCAGAACTACACGACTATCTCTATCAGCGCATCGCCACTGACGATTGCCCACAAGGACTGTATATCCCACGCCGCAACCGCTTCATGAACAAGTTGAAGAAAGGCACGCCAGGCGATGAGCAGTTGCGCTTCTTCGTCAAAGAAGGGACGGTGTGGCCGCCCTATGTCCATACCTTTCCGCAAGTCAAAGGCCGCGTGGAGCATATCCGTTGGCAACCGGGGCTGAACCTCGTGCACCTGGCGGAGAATTATGTCAGAGACGTGGCTGAAAAAAACAACCGCTATTCCGACAACGAAGTGGAGAAGCGTGCCAACAAGCACTACGGGGTGGCTGCACTGTTGTTGCGCCCATTGTGGCATTCCTTCCGCGACTATGTTCTCTCTGGCGGATTCCGCAATGGCGTAGCCGGACTGATCCACAGCACACTGATAGGCGAATACCAATTCCTGTTAGTTGCCAAGATCATAGAGCGCGACTTGCTCAATAAGCGAAAAGAAGAAAAAGAAAGCCGCTGATACCAACAACACCCTTATAATATATAGACCGAACAGTGACTTTTTCTTCACATGAGCTGGAAGCCTTCTGACAAGAAGACTTCCCACCCCTATCATTACTTTCGCCTCAACTTTCTTTTCAATCGGGGAATAGGATGAGAGAATAGCGAGGTCGTACCGGTCATACGAACAAACGCTTTAGGGCTCACGCGCATGATGCATTGACGAAAATAGTATTTGATGCCAAGACTGACTGGAGAGTACCAGGGAAAAGCCTTGATGGCTCTGCGGATGTCGTGGACGACTTTCATCTTCTCATGAAAGCTGACATTGCTGCGCGAGATATCCTTACACATCTTCAGGAAAATGTGGACGGTGTAAGCATCCACCTTTTTCTGCTGGTCCTCCAACAGATGGTTTCTTCGCAGGAAATCATAACGGTCCAATACCGCATAAAACAGTATGGTGTTGGCTCTGATACTGCTGATACTGTGCAGAATGCTGCCGGCCCGCTGGCGATAGTGATAGAGAGGCTCATGCAGCGAGGTGATCTTTCGGGCATGCGACATCCATTTCAGAATGGTGGAATGATCCTCATAAATGGCTTTATTGTAGATGCGTTCTTGCTGGACATCGCGTTTCATCATATATGTCCACAAATAGCAAGGTATGCGGTCGCAATAGATGCTGAGCAAGGCCTCGTGAGTATTGAGATTCTCTATTTGCGGTCCATGTGACCGATGACAGGTCTGCTCATTCGCCGTATTGCGATAGTAGTCGATGATGACCACGTCGCTTTGTTGCTGCTCCAGGGTCTCTACCATGCGCTGCAGGAGATTTGGCTCCAGCCAGTCGTCGCTGTCCGCAAAATAGACATATTCTCCCGTGCAATGGTCCAGAGCGTGCTGACGTGCCATCGCCGGGCCCTGATTTTTCTGATGCATCACCACGATACGCCCATCACGGCGGGCATAGTCATCACAGAGCGCTCCTCCGCCGTCGGTACTGCCGTCGTCGACCAAATAGAGCTTCCAGTCCCGGAACGACTGCGCAAGGATGGAATCAAGAAATTGAGGCAGATAGGGCTTTACCTGATACACTGCGGATATAATACTTACCTTTTCATTCATATCTTTACTCATAGTCTTTATCGTCATATCCCTATGACATGTCAGCGGAAAAAAATCACCCCGATCAATGTATTCTTCTGAAGAGTTCGTCAAAACAGCTGAAGCTTTGTGGACTAAGCAGGATGTCGGGATCCTCGATCCAGTAAAGTGGCGTGTCACGATACATCGAGGCGACAAGGGTAAACGTGCTGGGAGCACCGATGAGGGCATCACAGTGCGAGAGCAGACAGAGGTCCTCACCGGGATTGCCATCGGGAAAGCAAACGTGTTCCGCTCCTAATGTGTCGATATACAGCTGTCTGTTGAGCTGAGGATCATTGCCGCAGATGTAGGCCATCACCCGTCGGTCAGTGTACAAGGCCATCGCCTGCCGGATGATGCTCAGGTATTGCTCATCGGTGTAGAGGTAACGACCGCCTTGCCACGTGGCATAATCTCCACGACGGATGTGCACGCCCAAACGTATCACGGCGCCAGTTCCCGACGAAGCAGCGCCCTCCGCATCACGCATACGCCGGGCCGCCACAGCCTCGACATCATCGTGAAAAGCAAAGAGGCGGATGATCTCCTGCTTGTATTTCAGAAAGAGATCGTAGAAGCGGACGCCCCAGCCCTCTGCCACACAATGGCGATGGCGGAGCAACGCTTGTTCCTGCTGTGTCGTGTCGCCTTCGTGGAGGGGAAAGGTGACGACGGGCAACAGATGGAGCTTCGCACCGTATTTGCCCATCAGATACCAGACCATACTGTGATGGGGCGTGTCGCAGATATGGAAATAGCGGTATTTATAGGCGAAGCGCATGGACAACGTGGCACGGTGGTGCTCGCGTCCCCATGCATAAAGATGAGCATATTGCAGGATGTTGTTACACATCCGTCCTTTGTCCCTGACAAATATCATAGGCTGTTGATGACTGTCTTATTGTTTGAAAGCGGCGATGTATCAGTTGATTCCTTTCTCGCGCTTGATGACATCAAGGTCGCGCAGATCCACCTTGCCCGTGGCGGCATTGTATCGGATGTTGAACTCGGCGCGGGTGCGCTTCCATCGGTTGTGGCTCCAAAGATACAGGCTGGGCTGCTCACGAATGTTTTCCTCCAAAAGCCGGAAGTAAGCGTCAGTGATCTCAAAGTCCTTGCTCTTCTTGGGCTCCAGCGTGATGAGCTTCATCTCACAGGTGTAATAGCCGCGCCGCGTCCGCCGCATGTAAGCGTAGAAGCAGGCTTCGTTGGTATGCTTGGCGATACGCTCAGCTCCTGTGAGCACCGGTGTGTCGTGATGCAGGAAGTCTACCCAGTGATGGATATTGTTCCAGAAAGGCACTTGGTCAGCAATGTAGCCAACGACGATAGCTCGGTGGGTCTTGCCAAAGCCAATGATGCGACGCAAGGACTCCATCATCGGGATGCACAGCGCATGTTGACGTTCACGCACACGAAGGAAGAGACTGTCGAAATAAGCGTTCTCCAAGGGATGGTAGATCTCGCAGCACTGTACGTCATCGGCCACCCAGAAAGGCAGCGAAGTCATGTATTCCCAGTTGAAGAGATGACCGAGATAGACGGCAATGCTCTGATTGTTGTCCAGACACTGCCAGAAGCTTTCCGGTGCCGAAATGTGCATGCGCTGCTTGAGTTCTTTCTTGCTGATGGTCATCATCTTGATGGTTTCCATCAGATAGTCGCAGAACTGACGGTAGAAGGCATGCTCCATCTGCCGCAACTCCCGCTCGCTTTTCTCGGGAAAACTTTCGCGGAGATTCTTCCAAATCACTCGGTGACGGTAATGCACCAACCGCCCCGCAAGGAGATAGAGCAGGTCGGAGAACACATACAGCACGCAGAAAGGCAGTAGCGACAGCAGATACCACAGTCCCGCCACGATGAGGTAAGCAATATAGCTAAAGAACTTTTTCATGGATGCAGTCTGTCATGAACCATACGATACATATACTGATAGATGATCGCCTTGAGCTCGCGCTCCATCTGTGCCTGTTGGGGCACGCGACCAACGAGGTTGTGCTGCATCAGCAGATCGGTGAGCTTATACATGCCCACGACTTTGTTGCCGTCGAACTGCATGGTATAGCCGTGCTTGACATACTGATAGATGCCGTTGAGATAGTTGACGGCATAGGTGTCATCGTCGGGCGTGGCGAGCAGGTTGCAGCCAAAGCTGAGGAAGGGCTTGTTATAGCCTAAAGCACCGAGCACCGTCGGCAGGATGTCGATCTGCTGGGCAATGGCATTGCGCATACCGGGCTTGACAAGCTTGGCCGTTGGATCGTAGACAATGATCGGTGAGCAGAAGCCGCCGATGTCGGTCTGGTATTGCTGGTGGTCACTGAGATTGGTATGATCACTGGTCAGCACAAAGATGGTATTCTTGAACCACGGCTGCTTCTCGGCCTCACGGAAGAACTTGCCGATAGCCATGTCGGTATAGCGGATGCACTTGTGGATGACAATGCCCTCCTCGGGATACACCTTTTTATATTTGTCGGGAATGACATAAGGCGTATGCGAGCTCACCGTGAAGCAAGCCGACATAAAGGGCTGCTTCATCGTGCCGAGCTTGGCACACCAGTATTGCAGGAAAGGCTCGTCCCAAATGCCCCAGTGACCGTCGTACTGCTTGTCACCGCCAAAACGGCTGTCCTGGTCGAAGTCCTGGCGGCCATAGTATTGCTGGAAGCCCACCTTCTTGGAGAAAGCCAGGAAACCCATCGAACCACGGTTGGCACCATGGAAGAAAGAAGTGGTGTAGCCCTCCTTGTCGAGCAGACCGGCCATGCTCGTATAGCTGTTCATTGATGACGGCGTGAGCACAAAGGGCTCCTTGAACATTGGTATGCCGCAGAGCACGGAAGGCATGCCGTCGATGCTCTTGCGACCGTTGCAGAAGGAGTAATACCACACGGCACTCTTCTCGATGAGCTTGTCGACATTGGGCGTATAGCCCTTGTACTTACCGCCAAAATACATCTTGTTGAGTCCGCCGATATACTCGCGGCCGAAACTTTCAACAATAAGCACCACCACATTCTTGCGCTTCATCGTGTCCGGTGCATTAACGGTTTGCTGATTGTGAATCGGCGTGAAGACCTTGCCGGACTCATCGAGACTGGTATAGTAATTGGGCACCTCAAACACGTCTTTGTTGACCGTACGAATCAGTGAGAAGGGTGTGTTGAGTACCAAAGCACACTCGGTGGGGCGATCTACATACTCGTTGGCATTGTTGATGGTGATCGGACGGATGCCCGAAGCCCAGCCCCCACGGCAGGCTCCCACGGTCATATAGCCCGTGAAGACCAGCAACACGGTGTAGACACCCGTATATATCAACCGCTGCTTCACGGTGAGCAACTGCTTGGCATCGGTGCGCGGCATGACGTAGAGCTTCCAAGCAAGCCACACAACTACGATGGCCAGCAGAAGCAGATACCAGTGACCCAACAGCTCTCCCCAGAAGACATCACCCAGGTTGGTCTCGTTGCGGAACTCATGGAAGACGCTCGTCGTGGTGCGGCGCAAGGTATAGGGGAAATAGACCGAGTCGCACAGATTGATGACCAGTGCTATCGTATTTACCACGATGAACAGCCACTTGCACACCTTGTGATAGACAGGGGTCTCCTTCAGCCAGAGGGGGAAGAGCATCATCAGTATGTAGAGAGAATTGGTGTAGGCTATGGCCGACTTGTCAAAAGGCAGAGAGCCGGCAAACAGACTGCACAGATGGCTGAACGTCAGATCCTCTGAAAAGTAGCTGTAGTTTTCCAACAGAAATTCCACTCGGGCGATGAAGTACATGCCCAAAGCTATCAGCAGATTCAGTAACAAGGCTACAAACGGACCTATCCATCTGCATGAGCTTATCTTTGAATTGTGAATTCTTACCATTGAACTTATATTTTATAACTTTTCAACTTTGCATGTCGTGAAGCTTATGATAATAGCCATCATTTTTCATGAGCTCGTCATGGGTACCGCTCTCTACGATCTCTCCCTCATGGATGACGTAGATCATATCGGAGTTTTTGATGGTGGACAGACGGTGAGCGATGGCGACGGTGGTACGTGTCTTCATCAGTTTGAAAAGCGCATCCTGCACCAAACGCTCGCTCTCGGTGTCGAGGGCGGAAGTGGCCTCATCGAGGATGAGGATGGGAGGATTCTTCAATATGGCACGCGCTATGCTGATACGCTGCCGTTGACCACCGGACAGACGGCCGCCACGGTCACCGATGTTGGTGTCGAAGCCATGCTCCGACTCCATGATGAAGTCATAGGCATTGGCGATCTTCGCCGCCCTGATAACGTCTTCCTTGCTGGCGTTGTCTACGCCGAACGTGATATTATTATAAAAGGTGTCGTTGAAGAGGATGGCCTCCTGGTTGACATTGCCGATAAGCTCACGAAGATCGTGGATACCGAGATCCTTGACATTGATGCCATCGATGAGCACCTCGCCTTCCTGCACATCGTAATAGCGCGGAATGAGATCTACCAGCGTAGACTTGCCACCGCCACTCTGGCCTACCAAAGCGATGGTCTTGCCTTTGGGAATGGTCAGATTGATATGCCGGAGCACCCAGTGTTGGTTTCCGTTATCATCGTGATTGTAGGCAAACCCTACGTTTCTGAACTCGATGTCATGCTCGAAGCTGTGGATGTGTACGGGATGCTTGCTTTCCTTGATCTCTACCTCTGCCTTCAGAATCTTGTCGACGCGCTCCATGGAGGCAAGGCCTTTGGGGATGTTATATCCGGCTTTGGAAAACTCCTTCAGCGGATTAATAATCGAGTAAAGCATCACCAGATAGTAGATAAACTTGGGACCGCTGAGCGTATGGTTGTTGAGCACGAGGATGCCGCCGACCCAAAGCACGATGATGATCATCACCGTACCAAGAAACTCGCTCATCGGGTGAGCAAGCTGCTGTCGGATGTTCACGCGCATAATGTCGTCGCGGTAGCTGCTGTTGATGCGGTCAAAGCGTTGGTTCATCTTTTCTTCCGCACAGAAGGCTTTAATAATGCGCAATCCGCCCAACGTCTCTTCTACCTGACTCATCGTGTCGCTCCAAAGCCCCTGCGCCGTCATGCTGCGCGCTTTGAGCTTGCGGCCGACAAAGCCCATAAACCAACCGAAGATCGGCACAAAGACAATCGTGAACAGCGTGAGCTGCCATGACACGACAAGCAAGGCCGTGAAATAGGCAATGATCAAAATAGGATTTTTAAACAGCATGTCAAGGCTGGCCATGATGCTGTTCTCGATCTCCTGCACGTCACCACTCATGCGGGCGATGATGTCGCCCTTGCGCTCCTCAGAGAAGAAGCCAAGGTGCAGAGAGGTGATCTTGCGGTAGAGTTGGTTACGGATGTCGCGCACCACACCCGTACGGATGGGGATGACGGTAGCCGAGGAAAGGAAGTAGGCTCCTGTCTTCAAAGCCGTCATGAACGCAAGCAGCAAGCCGATGGCCAGCAACGTATTGGCAGAACCATACTCAGCAATGAAGCGCTCTATATAATAATAGGCGTTGTTGGTGAGCATGTTGGTGAGCTCACCAACCGAGTGCACACTGTCCCAGCCGATAAGGCTCGTGACCTGCTTGACATCCGATGTCTTGAACAGGATTTGCAAGATGGGGATGAGCGTCATAAACGAGAAGATGTTCAATATCGCGGAAAGGATATTGAACACGATGCTCAGCACCAGATACTTCTTATAGGGCGGAACGAAGCGCCGCAATACTTGCAGGAATTCTTTCATAAACAATATTTTGCTTCTTGGTCCTTACCATGTTTACGCTACTAAAACTATGGACAGACAACCCTACAACTGTTATTCGTTGACGACTTCTCCCATGAGTGTGGCTGACGATGAGCCTGTGATGCGCACCATGACGCGCTCGCCGGGATGATGAGTGCCGCGTGCGATGACGACAGCCTTGTTTTGCGGTGTGCGGCCCATGAGCTGATCGTGGGAACGCTTGGCATAGCGCTCAAGGAGCACCTCAAAGGTCTTGCCCTCATCGAGCTTGTTGCGCTCGGCCGAGATCTCGGTTTGCAGGCGGATGAGCTCATTGAGACGTCGGATCTTCTCTTCCTCGGGCACGTTGTCGGGCAGGTGCTTGGCAGCGTAGGTGCCGGGACGCTCACTGTATTTAAACATGAAGGCGGCATCAAAGCCCACTTCACGCACAAGACTCATCGTCTCTTGGAAGTCCTCCTCGCTCTCGTCGTGATACCCCACAAAGATGTCTGTCGTCAGTCCACAGTCGGGGATGATGCGGCGGATGGCAGCCACCTTGTCGAGATATTGCTGGCGCGTGTACTTACGGTTCATCAAGTGCAACACCTTGTCGCTGCCGCTCTGTGCGGGGAAATGAATATGATTGCAGAGGTTGGGCTCGTCGGCGATGGCGTGCAGGATGTCCTCGGTCATGTCCTCAGGATTGGACGTGGTGAAGCGCACACGCATGTCGGGTACGCTCTCGGCCACGCGCCGCAGGAGTTCGGCAAAGGAACATACGTGGAGCTCCGTGCCGTCGGCCTCGTTGATAATGATGCCGTTGTCGGGTCGCTGGCCGTTGGGCAGCAGTCCATAGCTGTTGACGTTCTGTCCCAGAAGGGTGACTTCCTTGAATCCTTTATCGTGGAGGTCACGTACCTCGCGCAAGATGCTCTCCACGTCGCGCGAACGCTCACGGCCACGGGTATAGGGTACGATACAATAGTGGCAGAAGTTGTTGCAACCGCGCATGATGCTCACAAAGCCACTCACATGGGCCGGCCCCACACGCAGAGGCATAACATCGCGATAGGTCTCGGTGGTGGAGAGCTGCACGTCCACGGCTGGCTGACCAACCTCTACGGCTGCCACCATCTCGGGCAAATGGAGATAGCTGTCTGGACCACACACGAGATTTGCGTGATGGTTCTCGATCAAGTCGTTCTTCACGCGCTCGGCCATACAGCCCAGCACGCCGAGGATCGGCTTGGGATAGTTGGCTTCCGGATTGTCGTGGGCGTGACGGCGCTGCTGGGCGAAAAGCGTGTCAAGACGATGATAGATCTTGTTCTCGGCATTCTCGCGCACCGAGCAGGTGTTGAGAAACACCGCGTCGGCATCTTCTTCGTTGTCCGTGGGTTCGTAACCGGCCATCTGCATGACGGAGGCAACGACTTCGGAGTCGGCTACATTCATCTGGCAGCCATAGGTCTCGATATAGAGTTTCTTGCTCATTCTGTATATGCGTATATAATAAGACTGCAAAGTTACGAATAATTCCGCTGATATACAAAACTTTAGTCGTTCTTAGGCGGGCTTTATCAAGAAATGTAAGCGAAAAGATGTACCGTTGTAATGACATTGCTTCCGTTGAAAAGCAAAATAAACCGCCAAGAAGTTAACATTCTCTTCACGCAAGAGGATTGATACCAGCCAAAATTGACACGCCTTATATAATAATAAGGAGTCATGGGCGTTTTAATAGGGCTATGTCAAAGAAAGAACGTTTCGACAGTTATTCCCATATCCTTAAGTACATCGGCCTCTTTGGTGGTGTGCAGGCATTAAGTATTGGCGTAGCACTGGTGCGCAACAAGCTGGTTGCGCTCATCCTTGGCCCAGGCGGTATGGGACTTGTCTCGTTGTTCAATTCCACGGTAAGTCTGGTTGCCGACCTCTCCAGCTTCGGCATCGGCCTCAGCGCCGTGCAGGAGATCTCAAAGGCCTACGAACAAGGTGACACAGAACGCATATCGCGGGCGGTCAACGTTGTGCGCTATTGGAGCGCCGTACTGGCATTGTTGGGCACCGTGCTCTGCATTGTGCTCAGTCCGTTTCTCAGTTGGTTCACCTTCTCCTGGAATGGCCACACCCTCCACTTCATCTGTCTCTCTCCCATCGTGGGGCTCTCGATCCTCACCCTTGGCGAGACTGCCATCATCAAAGCCGTACGCGTACTGCGCCGCTTGGCTATGGTGACATTCTACAACATTGTGGGCGCGCTCATCGTCTCGGTTCCCATCTATTATTTCTGGGGAATGAAAGGCATCGTACCCTCATTGGTGCTCATGGCCCTTATCCAGTTTCTGCTTACCATACATGTTTCTTACCATCTCTATCCCCTTCGCCTGCATTTCTCCAAGGCTCTCTTCCACGACGGACTGGGGATGATCAAGCTCGGAACAGCCTTTGTCGTCGCCGGACTGTTTACTTCCGGTACCGACTTCTTCATTCGCAGTTACCTCAATAATATCGCCGGACTGGACATCGTAGGCCTCTACAATGCCGGCATCATGATGACCTTGACTTACGTGGGCATGGTTTTCTCAGCCATGGATACCGACTATTTCCCCCGGCTGTCGGGCATCAAAGACTTAGACGTGACCTTCAACACCACTGTCAACCGTCAGATCGAGATGATTTTCCTGCTGGTCTCGCCTCTCCTCGTTGCCTTTATCATCTTTCTGCCCATCATCGTCCCACTCCTCTACAGCGGTAAGTTTCTGCCGGTACTCGGCATGGCGCAGGTCGTGGTCCTGGCGATGTATTTCCGCGCCGTGGAAGTTCCGATAGAATATATCACCCTTGCTCGTGGCGACTCGCTGTCCTATCTTCTCATCCAAGCCGTCTATGCCGTTCTCTTTGTCGGTCTCGTCATCGTGGGCTATAGCCATTTCGGACTTGTCGGAGCCGGTGTTGGCGTCACGCTGACGACCTTTGTCTATCTCGCCTTCATCCTCCCCTTCTCCAAGTCAAGGTATGGCTTCCATCTCTCTCCCAGCGTCATCGGGTATGTCGCGGCCCAGTTGCCAATCGGTCTTCTGGCTTACACCGTTACATTTGTCGACCGTCCGATTGTCTACTGGCCGTCGGGCATTGCTCTCTGCGCGGTCAGCACACTCATCAGCCTGCATTTCATCCGCAAGAAAACCCACCTATGGGAGAAGGTGGCTGGAAAATTTAAAGTGATGATCAAGCTTGGGTAATCATCAGAAAACAGAGGGTGTATCATAATTAAGTTTTATGGTGCATCCTGCTTTCTGTATTTGGCAAGACGGTGGTTGACCTCGATGATCCTGTTGCCCTTGATTGAGTGGGTTTGAAGCTGCATTCTTGCGGGGTCGAAGCTATGTTCTTGCGGGGTCGAAGCTATGTTCCCAATGTTGTAACGCTATAGAAAAAGATCGTTCGCTACGTAGGGAATGATTAAAATCTACGCAGCGAACCATCATTTGTAAGGCAGTAAAAACAAGCGTTGAAAATCTTGCTGACTTTACCTAGAATCACTTTACACTCCTTGTTGTTGTTTACTGTTTCACTTTACATTGCTTTTAACACTTTACTGATTCGCTTTACACGACCGTGCAATCTTTACTGATTTGCTTTACAACATCCAGAGTGTTGCGAAAATTATCAACATTTGTCCAAAGTCTTTTTTACTATTAGCATTGTGCCATTTGATGGTCTTGCATACCATGCGCAGTAAGACAATGGATAATACCTGAGCCTGCCTTGTTTTCGGCGTGTCAAAGGTAACACATATTTCTGAATCCTGCAAGCATTTCTAAAGTATTATTACGCAGCCGTGTTGTATTTCTCCCTCATCTGTACGGGTGTCAGCATTCCGTTGCTCATGTGCGGACGCTTATTGTTATAGAACTCCACGATACCGCTGATGAACTCTTCCGCTTCCTGTCGGTTCGCTGGACGCTTCATGCGGTACAGCCATTCCTGCTTTATGATGCCGTTCACGCGCTCGGCAATGGCATTGTCGGTAGGCTTGTAGTCCTCTGTCATGCTGATGGAGGCGTGTATCTCGTTCAGTCTTGCCACATAGGCGTTGCAGCAGTATTGCGACCCTCTGTCGGAATGATGGACAAGCTTGCTGAGGTCTGCATTGCCAGCTTGCGCAATTGCCTGGTTCAAAGCCTCTATGGTGTTTACTGCCATAAGCGTGTCAGAGAGTACCCAGCCGATTATCTCGTGGGTGAAAGCGTCCGTGATGAGGTGGAGATAGCAGACCCCGTCATCCGTGTCAATGTAGGTTATGTCGGCAACCCACAATTGATTTGGTCTTGTAACCGCCATGCCCTTTATGATGTTCTTGTACTTGTGGTAGTTGTGGTTGGAGTTGGTCGTATGGCGGCGTTTCTGGGGCTTCAACATGAGGTTCTTCTTATGAAGCAGCTTGTAGAACTTGTCACGCCCCATCATCTTATCTGGATACACGTCTTGAAGTATGAGAAAGAGTTTGTAGGCTCCTATGCCAGGTGCCTCCTCACGTATCTCACGAACCATCCGTTCGACATCCGTCTCAAGCAAGGCACGCTGACGTCGCTTCTCCTTGCTTACAGAGTAGTAGCCCTCGCGGGTCTTGCCAAACAGTCCGCTCAGCTGTTCAATGGACAAGCCATCGTGTCTGAGCCGAAGGCTGTCTACTGCTTGGCGCCAGGTTTTTTTAGCAAGTCCAGGCCATACTCCTTCTTGCCGATGTTGATTACCTCCATCAGTGCCTCGTTGCGGAGCTCAGAATACTGCAACGCCTTGCGGAGGTTCTCTATCTCCTCACGTGCCTTGTCAAGCTCACTCTTTGGGGCAACTTCTGGCTCTGCCTTGTGCTTTTTCTCTTCCATAGCTTTTACCCTGTCGATTACTTTCTGCGACAAAGATAGCGATTTTGAGTCTAACGAGAATTGTCTGATCCAATATTTTAAGACTTCTTGGCAGGAGATACCGTACTTCTTGACGGTAAAACTATGTGACAGATTGTTCTCATACATGTCCTTGAGAACTTTGATCTTGAAATCCTTCGGGTAGCGTTCCCGCGGTTTGCGATTTACTTCTACTTTTTCCATTTTTTACATCTTTTTAGTTAAATGGGTGTAAAGTAAATCTGTATTAAGTCATGCTAAATTTCTGTATAAACGTTTGTTGCAATATCTTTGTCAAGACGTTGAGGAAAAAGGATCTTTTCCATATTACAATACGATTGATACTGACCAACCTAAAGGCGGTCTATGTGATAAACATCACAAAGATAGCCCTTTTCCGGCATCGCGCCCGCGGGAAAAAGCCTATTTACCGATAGGCTTTTCCCTCTTTTTTCTTTCTTTGGCAACCATCTTTCTTGAAGTATAGCTTCCTTATTTCTTGAAACCCAGCTTCTCGCAGAGCTCCTTCATTCCCTCTGACGCACCTTTCTGAATGTGCGTGAACTTGCCATTAGGCGCATTGAACACCGGATCGGGATCGATCAGATAGACCGGGCATCCCTGTGGCGCATACTGCACGAGTCCGGCAGCAGGATAGACATTGAGCGATGTGCCGATGATGACAAAGATGTCGGCTTTCATCGCCTCGCGCGCTGCCGGTTCAAGCATCGGCACGCTTTCGCCAAAGAAAACGATGAACGGACGGAGCAGCGAACCGTCGCCGGCCTTGGTACCGGGCGCCACGTCGCTATGCTCGGGCGTGAGTTGCTGGATATAGCGTTCGTCGTAGGGATCGATACTCGAGCACACTTTGGTCAACTCACCATGCAGGTGGATGACATGCGTGGAGCCTGCCTTCTCATGAAGATTGTCCACGTTTTGTGTCAAGACGCTGACATCGTAGTCCCTCTCCAGAGCCGCGATGAGCCGGTGTCCCTCGTTGGGCTCAGCCTGCCAAAGCTTCCGGCGCAGCATGTTATAGAAGTTTGTCACCAATGTGGGATCAGCCTCCCACCCCTCGTGCGAGGCTACCTGCTCTACCGGATAGTTCTCCCACAGTCCGTCATTACCACGGAACGTCTTAAAACCACTCTCTACCGACATACCGGCACCAGTAAGGAAAACAATTTTCTTCTTCATCTTCTTATTGCCTTTAGAACTGTTATTATACCACAAAAATAATATTTTTTTCGCAATATGCCGCTTGTTCACAATTAAAAATAGTATCTTTGCATATTATTTATAATTAGCTTCAAACAATAGAAATGGACAAGACAAGTTACGCGCTGGGCATGAGCATTGGTCATCAGCTCCAGCAGATGAACGCAACCGAACTGAATATCGACGATTTTGCAAAGGCCATCCGCGACATCTTTGCCGGAGAAGCTGCCATGAGCGACATGGACGCTCAGGCTGCCGTGCAGGCTTTCTTCCAGCAGAAAGAGGAAGAGCAGGCCAAGGCCGCACAGGCCGAGGGACAGAAGTTCCTTGAGGAGAACGCCAAAAAGCCGGGCGTGGTCACCCTGCCCAGTGGATTACAGTATGAAGTGCTGCGCGAGGGCGACGGCAAAAAGCCTAAGGCTACCGACCAGGTGGAGTGCCACTACGAGGGTACGCTCATCAACGGTCAGGTCTTCGACAGCAGCTATCGTCGTGGCGAGACAGCTACTTTCCCCCTCAACCAGGTCATCAAGGGCTGGACAGAAGGCTTGCAGCTCATGCAGGAGGGTGCCAAGTACCGCTTCTATATCCCTTACACACTCGGCTACGGAGCCAACGGTGCCGGTCAGGCCATTCCGCCTTATGCAACACTGATCTTCGACGTTGAGCTCATCAAAGTGAAGTAAGTCGAGCTCATCAAAGTGAAATAACAAAGATACAGAATAAAACATCAACTAATGAAAAGTTTGAAAGTATTGGCTGCTTTAGCCATCGCCGCTGCCACATTCTCCGCTTGCGGCAATTCCACTCCCAAAGCCAACCTCAAGACCGACGTCGACTCTCTGAGCTACGCCATCGGTCTCGCACAGTCGCAGTACGTGCGTCAGGCCATTCAGCAGGGTCAGGTTATCGACACAACCTACATGGATGAGTTTGTGAAAGGTATCAACGAAGGTGCCAACGCCGGCGACGACAAGAAGCGCGCCGCCTATATCATGGGTCTGCAGATCGGTCAGCAGATCGCCACACAGCTCGTCAAGGGCGTCAACCACGAAGTCTATGGTGACGACTCCACCAAGACCATCTCGCTGAAGAACCTCCTCGCTGGTTTCGTCACGGGCGCCACAGGCAAGAAAGGCCTCATGACTCCGGAGATGGCTAACCAGGTGGCTCAGACCAAGATGGAGATCATCAAGAGCAAGACCATGATGAAGGAATACGGTGCCAACAAGGTTGCCGGTGAGAAGTTCCTCGCTGCCAACAAGAAGAAACCGGGAGTTGTCACTCTGCCCTCCGGCCTGCAGTACAAGGTCATCAAGGAAGGACACGGCGCTATCCCGACAGACACCACTACCGTGACGGTCAACTACGAAGGCCGCACCATCGACGGCAAGATCTTCGAAAGCTCCTACACCAACGGCCAAGGCCCTGTCACCATCCAGCCCAAGCAGTTCATCCCCGGCTGGACACAGGCGCTGACCCGTATGCCCGCAGGCTCTGTCTGGGAGGTCTACATTCCTCAGAGCTTAGCCTACGGCGCTCGTGAGGCCGGACAGATCAAGCCTTTCTCTACTCTCATCTTCAAGATTGAGTTGATCAAGGTAGGCGGCAAGTAATCATCCCGCCGTTCCTGTCACGACAATACATTCACCCCCTCCAGGCTGCACTCCCCAAGGAGACAGTCAGAAGGGGGATTTTTAAAACCAATACACAACAATGAAAAAGATTCTAACCATAGCCACGCTGATCGTCTCAGCTCTTGCCATCCTCCCCGCTCAGGCTGGCAACAACAAGAAAAACAAGAAAAAAGACAAGAAGGCCGAGGCCTGCACCGAAGCTTGCTGCGCTCCCGTGAAGCTCACCTCCTCTGCCGACTCCATCAGCTACGCCGCCGGCTACGCTGCCACACGTGGTCTGATGCCTTACCTGCAACAGCGCATGCATGTCGACACAGCGTATATCAACGAGTTTGTACGCGGTTTCCGTGAGGCTGTCGCCAAGGCCAAAGACCCCGCCTACGTTGCTTACCAAGCCGGAACAACCATCGCCGAGCAGGCCTCTGGGAGCATTCTCCCGGGCATGGGACGTGAGTTTAAGGACACCAAAGACTCTTTGCAGAGCAAACTCTTCTATGAGGGCTTCCTCGCTGGCGTCAAGGGTGACACCACTATATATAAGGAGGCAACAGCTTCTAAGTATTTCGAGCAGAAAGCCGAGGCTGTCCGCAACGCCAAGAACGCTGCTTGGAAAGCCGAGAACGAGAAGTGGCTCGCCGACAACGCAACGAAGCCGGGTGTAGTCGTTTTGCCAGACGGACTGCAATATAAGGTGCTCAAGGCCGGTAACGGCGCCAAGCCGACAGCCGACCAGACCGTAGAGGTGAAGTACGAAGGCAAGACCATCGATGGTAAAGTCTTCGACGCTACCGAGAAGCATGGCGGTAAAGGCACCGACAGCTTCCGTTGCGACCAGGTCATCAAAGGCTGGACTGAGGCACTGACCAACATGCCTGTAGGCAGCAAGTGGGAAGTGTATATCCCACAGAACCTCGCTTACGGCGAGAGAGAAGCCGGACAGATCAAGCCCTACTCTACCCTGATCTTCACCATAGAACTGGTGAATATCGAGCAGCCCAAAGCCAACGACACTAAAGCCGAAAGTGCCAAGAAAGCGACTCCGGCCAAGAGTGCACCTGCTAAAAAGGCAATCAAGAGAAGACGGAAATAATATGCTGTTTCTATACAAACAGCTATATAATAAGGTGTAATCGCAAGCTAAAAAGATTCACATCCATTACTAAATGCACGAATATTGCAAAATATTCGTGCATTTTGTTGTTTATCTCGTTTTAATTACCTACTTTTGCTTATTGGAAACAAGTTAGACAAATACAATTACCTATGCAGATGGACAAAATCGACAACTTGGATAAGAAAATCCTTTCTATCCTCTCAAAGAATGCACGTATTCCTTTCAAGGACGTAGCAGCCGAGTGCGGTGTCTCGCGTGCCGCCATTCACCAGCGTGTACAGCGCCTCATTGACAACGGAGTGATCCTCGGAAGCGGATTCGACATCAATCCCAAGAGCCTGGGATACAGCACCTGCACCTACGTGGGACTGAATCTGGAGCGTGGATCGATGTACAAGGACGTGGTCAAGCGCCTCGTCAACATCCCCGAGATCGTGGAGTGCCACTTCACCACAGGCCCCTACACCATGCTCATCAAAGCCTACGCACGCGACAATGAGGAACTCATGGATCTGCTCAACAACAAGTTGCAGACCATCCCCGGCGTTGTCTCTACCGAGACACTCATCTCCCTTGAGCAGAGCATCAAGCGCGAGATGCCGGTCAACCATGACTAATTAGCAACCAACGTTTCTGATTTGCCTATGCGCAGAGCCCCCACAGACGAGCTCTGCCATGGCGATATTAGGTCGAATGAAATTCAAAAGCTTTTCTCTGGCGCAAAACCTCAACGAGGTCTACGCCTCCTTCCCCGAAGCGAAGCAGAAGCCGCTCATCGGTCTGACGACCAATTTCAGTGACGGCGACGCCACGATTCGGGACAGATACTATATGCAGGTGGTCAAAGCCGGTGGTACGCCGGTACTCATCCCACCTGTTGACGACAACGACACCCTTGTCAACACACTCGAGCATCTCGACGGACTGCTGCTCACCGGTGGCGCTGACTTCAACCCATTGTGGTGCGGTGAGGAACCGGCACCGCAACTCCACCATATCAACGCGCAGCGCGACCGCGCCGAACTCATGCTTACCCGGCTGGCCTACAACCGTCAGATACCTATGCTCGGCATTTGCCGCGGCATACAGACGCTGGCCATGGCGCTCGGAGGAAAGGTTCGGCAGGACATCGCCCTGACCAATACCGACCGCATGAGCAGTCCCGTGAAGCATTCGCAGGACGCTGACCGCGAGGAGCCGACCCATTCGGTGGAGCTCGCCGAAGGCTCCGTGCTCGCCAATCTCTATGGCAGCGGGCGCATCTATGTCAACTCCTTCCACCACCAGGCGGTAGGAGACCCGGGCGAGAAGTTCCGCGTGACAGCAAAAGCGCCCGATGGTGTCATCGAGGCCATAGAGAGCACAGAGTTCAAAGGCATCATGGGCGTGCAGTGGCATCCCGAGTGGCTCGGCGAGGAAGGGCAGCCCGTCTTCCAATGGCTCGTCAGAGAGGCTGAGCTGTTCCACCAGACCAAAGAGCTCCACGAGCGCATCCTGACGCTCGACACCCATTGCGACACACCGATGTTCTTCCCCCAGGGCGTGCGTTTCGACCAGCGCGACCCGCGCATTCTCTACGATTTGCACAAGATGACCGACGGCCGTCAGGATGCCGTCATCATGGTGGCTTATCTGCCCCAGCCCAAGCTCGGACAGCAATTCTCGCAGACTGTCGACATCGCGGGCATTCTCAAGCATAACCCCGACATGCAGGGCATCAACAGCCAGTTGTCGCCGATGGCCTACGCCGACCTGATCTTCGACAAGCTCGAACGCATCGTCGACGAGCAAAGTCAGTATATCAGCGTGGCCCGCACACCTGCCGATCTCTACGAGGACAAGCGACAAGGACGCAAGAGCATCATGTTTGGCATTGAGAACGGACTGGCTCTCAACCACGATGTCGCCAATGTGCGCCACTTCGCCCAGCGCGGCGTGGTCTACATCACGCTTTGCCACAACGGCGACAACGACATCTGCGACTCGGCCCGCGGCTGCAACACCCACAACGGTGTGTCGCAGTTTGGCGAGAAAGTCATCCAGGCTATGAACGCCGAAGGCATCATGGTAGACCTCAGCCACGCCGCCGAGAAGTCGTTCTACGACGCCCTTGACATCAGCCGCACGCCGATCGTCTGCTCCCACAGCAATTCGCGTGCCCTCTGCGACGTGCCCCGCAACCTCACCGACGACCAGCTGCGTGCCCTCGCCCGCAAAGGCGGTGTGGCTCATATCACGCTCTACCATGGCTTCCTGCGCAAGGACGGCGAAGCCACTGTGCTTGATGCTATCGAACATCTCGAGCACGCCATCGACATCATGGGCATTGATCATGTGGGCATTGGCACCGATTTCGACGGCGACGGCACCGTACGCGGATGCGCCGACGCGTCAGAACTGATCAACTTCACCATGCAGTTGCTCCGCCGCAGATACAGCGAGCGTGACCTCGTGAAGATTTGGGGCGGCAACTGGCTGCGCGTCATGGCTCAGGTGCAGGCCGTCCGCAACCAATAAAATATATTTGTAGAATCGTAAACAACGATGACTCGAAAGAAAAGAACCATCCTTATCGTGACAAGCTGCTTATGTGTGGTCGCTGCTCTGGCAGTGGCCTTTTGGCCGGCAAAGACGGCATCGGTCGATGACACCGAGGATACAGAAGAAACAGAAAAGGTAGCACCCGTGGGCCCGGCCTTCAACGCGGACTCTGCCTACGCCTACACCAAGGCGCAATGCGACTTTGGACCACGCGACATGAACTCCAAAGGCCACGATGCCTGTGGCGAGTGGATCGTGGCACAGTTTGAGCGCCTCGGCTGCAAGGTGACGCGACAGAATGCCGATCTCAAAGGCTACGACGGCACGATCCTCCACAGCATGAACATCATGGCCAGCTACAACCCCAATGCCACCACGCGCATCATGCTCTGCGCTCACTGGGATTCACGTCCCTGGGCCGACAATGATCCCGACTCCACCAACTGGCACAAGCCTATCTTGGCGGCCAACGACGCTGCCAGCGGTGTGGCGGTGATGCTGGAACTGGCACGACTGCTCGCCCAAAAGAGCGTTGCAGCCAAACTGCCGCAAAACCTTGGCGTGGACTTCGTGTGCTTCGATGCCGAAGACTGGGGCACGCCACAGTGGAGCGACCGGCAAGACGACGGTAGCTCTTGGGCACTCGGCGCGCAATATTTCTCCGCCAACCTGCCGCAAGGCTACGCTCCCCGCTACGCCATCCTGCTGGATATGGTCGGCGGACAGGGCGCCCAGTTCTATCAGGAAGGCATGTCGAAACAGTATGCGCCCGAAATCGTGAAGAAGGTGTGGCGCGCTGCCCGTCAGGCCGGCTTTGGCAGTTTCTTCCCCAAGAGCGACGGCGGCATGATCACCGATGACCATATTCCCGTCAACCAAACGGCAAAGATTCCGTGTATCGACATCATTCCTTACTACCCCAACTGCCAGCAGAGCTCCTTCGGACCTACGTGGCACACGCTTGCCGACGACATGGAGCATATCGACAAAAACACGTTGAAGGCTGTCGGACAAACCCTCGTACAAGTTATCTTCAGCGAGAAATAATCAGGAAGTTATAACCCAAAAGACATGATTATAACTTAATAACGGTACTTTTGCGCAGCCATTTTTATATGAAATGACCGCAAAAGTACCGTTTTCTTGTTGTCATCTCAGTTGTTTCACCCGGTCATCTCGGTTGTTTCTCATGGTCATCTCAGTTGTTTCTCACGATAAAACAACCGTTGTCTTACTCATCCATCCCAAATTTGTGCTTCACCCCCTTCTTTTTTCTCCATTTCTCCACAAAAGTTTCTCTGGAATGCGCGCCTGCGCAGCATGTGTTTTGTCAAAAAGTTGGTAGGGCGAGACCGCCTGAGACACACTCCCTAAAAACCATGATGAAAGGGCAGAAAAAAAGCGCACCCCGCAAGGCACGCCTTTTCATATCGTGACAATAATTGTTTACATTATTTGTTCACAGACTCCTCGAATTCAGATCCAGCGTTGAACTTCACGACCTTCTTGGCAGCAATCTGGATCTTCTCACCAGTTGCGGGGTTGACACCCTGACGAGCCGGGCGCTCCTTCACGGCGAAAGTACCGAAGCCAACCAGCTGTACCTTGTCACCAGCAACCAATGCTTCTTTCACGGCTGCGATTGTGGCGTCCAATGCCTTTTTTGCACTCTCAGCGTTCAGGCCTGCGCCCTCTGCTACCTTTCTTACTAATTCTGACTTGTTCATAATTTTATTTTATTTGGTGATTATTTTGTCTGCATGAAACAAATACGCTGACAAATATAGGGCATTCCTTTCATAAAACAAACAAAAAAACAAAAAAAATGAGATGGAGCTTGAAAAAAGGCCCTTATTCGCTGTGTTTATGGCTGTATCAGAGAGTTTTTTCGTAATTTTGCAGCAGTTTTCACGCATTTACATATAACAACAACGAAATCGCCGTATCATGTTCAGAATACCAACAGTTACAAAGAATCTGCTTATCATCAACGTCCTGGCATTCCTTGCCATGAAGCTGCTTCTGCCTGTCACTGGCGTTGACCTCAATGACCTCTTTGGCTTGCACTTCTTCATGGCCTCCAATTTCCAGGTCTACCAGCTCGTCACCTACATGTTTATGCATGGCGGATGGGAGCATATCATCCTCAACATGTTCATGCTATGGATGTTCGGCGCTGTCGTCGAACAAGTGTGGGGTGGAAAGAAGTTTCTTTTTTATTACATTTTCTGCGGTGTAGGTGCTGGTGTGATGCAAGAGATCGCACAGTTCTTCTGGGTCTATTTCATGCTCGACGGACAGCAGGCACTCAGCTTGGGCGAATCAATCTCTGTCATGCATCAACTGTCCACACAGCTCAACGGGCTGACCACGGTGGGTGCCTCGGGCGGCATCTATGCCCTGCTGCTCGCCTTCGGTATGATGTTTCCCGACGAGAAGATGTTCATCATCCCCATCCCCATCCCCATCAAGGCCAAGTGGATGGTGCTCGGCTCCATTGCCATCGAGTTCTTCTCAGCCCTTTCCATGCCCGGCAGCAACGTGGCTCATCTGGCCCATCTCGGTGGCATGATCTTTGGATATTTTCTCATCCGCTATTGGAGAAAGCATCCCGGACAGTCCTACCACGCCGGCAACACACAGTTCTTCACCAATCTCAAAGCGAAGTGGGACCAACGCTCACAGCATCACAGCCATACTGAGCGCAGCGGAAATCCCGACTGGGACTACAACGCCAACAAGAGAGCCAACCAGGAAGAGGTGGACCGCATCCTCGACAAGATACGCAAGAGCGGATACGACAGCCTCTCTCACGAAGAAAAGCAAAAGCTCTTCGATCAAAGCAAGAAGTGATGAGGAAGATCAAGCAGGTCACGCTTCAGATCATCGCCGGGGTCAATATTGCCACGATCGCCATATTGCTGATGACAGGATATTCGGGATGGCTGCGTCCCGAAACCTTTCCTATGCTCAGCAATATAGGCTTGCTGTTGCCTGTGCTCATCGTCATCAATCTCGGCTTTCTGGTCTTTTGGGTGCTCATCAAGTCGCGCGGCATGCTCATCCCCATCGCCGGCTTCCTCATCGGCTATGTTCCCGTGAGGCAGTACTGCCCGGTCAATATCCCGCAGAGCGCGCCGGCCGGCAGTTTCAAAGTGCTGTCGTACAACGTATGGCAGTTCGGCGATGCCAGTCATCCCAACCCAGTTTTGGAATATATCAAAGCGCAGAAAGCCGACATCGTGTGCCTGCAAGAGGCCAACATCAACGTCCTTGGCGCGCAATATGTCGACTCTGTGATGCAGAGCGACTATCCCTTCCGCGACACGATCACGCATGGTGGCGATGTCGTAGCGATGTTTAGTAAGTTTCCCATCCATGGCAAGGAGCGCATACCGTTTGAGTCCCGGGGCAACGTGAGCGCAGCTTTTCGCGTGCAGATACAAGGACGCACTGTCATCGTCGTCAACAACCATTTGGAGAGCACCGGCCTCAGCCTCGAAGAGAAAAGCGACTTCAAACTCATGGTCAAGGGCGAGCTGCCCTCCGACACGGCACGTCATGTCTCGAAAATGCTCATTAAGCAACTCGGAACAGCCACAAAGAAGCGAGCCCCGCAAGCCGAGGCTGTGGCCCGCTTTATCGCTTATCACCGCGGCACACCAATCATCGTGTGCGGCGACTTCAACGACAGCCCGGTGTCATACGTCCATCGCACCATCGCCAAAGGCCTTACCGACTGCTATGTCGCCACGGGCAACGGACCCGGCATCAGCTACCATGTCAACGGATTTTTCGTGCGCATTGACAACATCCTCTGCACCGACGACTTCACACCCTACGACTGTCATATCGACCGCTCCATCAAGGCTTCAGACCATTATCCCATCGCTTGTTGGCTGAAAATGAGCAACAAGCGCTAAAAACATTCGCTAAAATTTTCTAAAGCGTGAAAAAATAGCTATCTTTGCACATCTTATATGCGAAAACAATCGCAGAACACGCTCAACGAAAAAACAAAAAGAGAAAAATAAATAATAAACTAACAAAATGCAAAACAAAGGAATTGTCATTGCAACCGGCGTCCTCCTGACGCTCGTCTGCATCTTCTACTTGTCATTCCCTATCGCCACGCATTACTACGACGAGCAGGCTGCCAAGTTGAAGGATCCCATCGCCCAGCAGGATTACAAGGATTCTGTGAAGTATCTGGGCGTCTACAGCTACCAGAAATGCCTTGAGACACAGATCGGCCTCGGTCTGGACTTGAAAGGCGGTATGAACGTTATCCTTGAGGTCAGCGTGCCTGATGTCGTTGAAAACCTCGCCGACCACAAGACCGACATGGCTTTTGTCAAGTCCATGAGAGACGCACGTGCCGAGCAGGAGCGTACACAGGGCGACTTCGTCAGCCTCTTCATCGACGCCTATCACAAGAATGCTCCCGGTCATCACCTCGCTGAGGTCTTCGCTACACAGGAACTCCAGGGCAAGGTCTCACCGACCAGCTCCGATGCCGACGTGGAGAAGGTCATCCGCGAAGAGGTCAACTCTGCCATCGACAACTCCTTCAATGTCGTCAGAACACGTATCGACCAGTTCGGCGTCGTACAGCCCAACATCCAGAAAGTGCAGGGCGCTGAGGGCCGCATCATGGTGGAGATGCCGGGTATCCGCGAGCCCGAGCGTATGCGCAAACTGTTGCAGGGTAGTGCCAACCTGGAGTTCTGGGAGACCTACAACGCTCAGGAGATCGCTCCTTACCTCCAGCAGCTCGACAGCCGCCTGGCCAATGGTGGCAACGAGAGCGACACTGCCAAGGCTGAAAAGAGCGACAACACCAAGAAAGCCGTGGCCAAGAAACCCGCTACCACACAGGCTAAGCCTAAGTTCAAGCTCAACAACGCCAAGAAGACCAGCGTGCAGACCACTCCCGACGCTCAGCTCGCCGAGGCTAAGAAGCTCCATCCGCTGCTCGCCATGCTGCAGACTACCAACCAGGGTCTGAGCGTTGTCGGCTATGCCAGCGTTCGCGATACCGCAGCCATCAACCGCATCATCTACGGCGCTGTGGCTAAGCAGGTACTTCCCTCTGATCTGAAACTGCTCTGGAGTGCTAAGCCTGCTGACGTAGGCGCCAAGAACATCTTCGAGCTCCACGCCCTGAAGGTCACCACGACCAACGGACGCGCTCCGCTGGAGGGTGATGTCGTCACCGACGCTTCTGACCAGTTCAACAATATCACCGGTCAGCCTGAGGTCAGCATGACCATGAACTCTGACGGTGCACGCCGCTGGGCTGAGCTCACCAAGGCCAATGTGGGCAAGGCTATCGCCATCGTGCTCGACGGTGTCGTCTATTCCGCTCCTCGTGTCAACGGTGAGATCGACGGTGGACAGAGCTCTATCTCCGGTAACTTCACCATTGAGGATACCAAAGACCTGGCCAACACGTTGAAGTCAGGACGTATGCCTGCTCCTGCTCACATCGTGCAGGAAGAGGTCGTCGGTCCTACTTTGGGTGCACAGTCCATCCAACAGGGTCTCATCTCCTTCGTCATTGCCTTCGTGCTGCTGATTGTCTTCATGCTGGCAATGTATAACATCATCCCCGGAAGCATCGCTGTGGGCGCTCTGCTCATCAACGTGTTCTTCACACTGGGTATCCTCACCTCGTTCCAGGCAGCCTTGACAATGTCCGGTATCGCCGGTATGGTATTGTCACTCGGTACCGCCGTCGATGCCAATGTGCTGATCTATGAGCGTATCAAGGAAGAGTTGCGTGCCGGAAAGGGCATGAAGCAGGCCGTCAACGCCGGATACAGCAACGCCTTCTCCGCTATCTTCGACTCCAACCTTACTTCGTTGATCACCGGTGTGATCCTGCTCCTTGTGGGTACAGGTCCTATCCGCGGTTTCGCAACAACTTGGATCATCGGTATCTGCTGCTCCTTCTTCAGTGCCGTGTACTTGACACGTCTGCTCTATGACTACAAACTCAACCACGACAAGTGGATGCACTTGAAGTTCGACACCAAAGTCTCCAAGAACCTCATGCAGGGCACGAACTACAAGTTCATGCACATGTTCAAGGCCAGCTTCTCTGTTTACGCTGTGTTCATCATCATCAGCATCATCAGCTTCGCTGTACGCGGACTGAGCTTAGGCATTGACTTCACGGGTGGCCGCAACTATGTCGTCACACTCGACAAGTCCGTTCCTGTAGAGGATGTGCGCAACGTACTGAACGACGCTTTCGTCAACACCAGTGGTCCTAACGCCGGCAAGCCTGCTACGACAAACGTCATCGCTATCGGCACCGACGGCAAGACGATCCGTGTATCCACCAACTGGAACATCGACAGCAACAAGCCTACCGAGGACGACAAGGCTGAGACCATCCTCTACAATGCGTTGAAGAAGGGCGGCTTCGTCAGCCAGGCTAACGTCAACGCCTTCAAGAATCCTGATATCCGCCAGGGCGGCTCTATCATCAGTTCTTCTAAGGTCGGTCCGTCTGTCGCCAAGGACATCACGCGCAACGCCTTCATCAGTGTGGGTCTCGCCCTGTTCTTCATCTTCCTCTACATCTTGCTGCGCTTCCGCAACCTCGGCTTCTCCGTGGGTTCTATCGCCGCTCTTGCCATCGATACGACAATGGTCATCGGCCTCTACTCACTGTGCTACGGTTGGATTGGCTTCTCACTGGAGATCGACCAGACGTTTATCGGTGCCATCCTGACGGTGATCGGTTATGATATCAACGACTCCGTGGTGGTCTTCGACCGTATCCGTGAGAACTTGCGCAAGCATCCGAAGGGTAACAAGTACGATCTCTTCAACCTGAGTATCAACGAGACCTTGGCTCGTACCATCAACACCTCAGCCAGTACGCTCATCGTGCTGCTCGCCATCTTCATCCTTGGTGGTGACTCCACACGCAGCTTCTCGTTCGCTATGATCATCGGTGTGTTTGTCGGTACGCTGAGCTCTATCTTCCTCGCATCGCCGATCGCTTACCTCATCCTCGGCAAGAAGGGCGAGAAAGATGAGAAAGAGGCTCTCGCCGAAGTACAGGCACAGGCATAACATCACAGGCACATGGCAAAGCCATCATGGCTTTGCCACGTCCTGCCAACCATAAAAAATCCCCGCCAGGCAGTCGCTTGGCGGGGATTTTTTATTTCATCATTCGATTATTTTTACTTCGTCATTCGTTTATTGTGATTTCGTCATTCACTCCTTACAGCTCATCCTGCATTCGCTGATAGAATTGCTGCACGATGTCGAGCATGTCGGGCTCCAGATAGGAGCAGGCTTGCTCATAGAGCGTATCGGGCACTTCATAGAAGGCCTCAGCGATGGAGCCGGTAATGGCGGCTTTCGTGTCGGTGTCACCACGCGTCATGACGGCATTGCGGATGGCGCTTTCAAAGCTGTTGCTGTCCAGGAAGCAACGGATCGCCCAAGGCACAGTCTCCTGGCACGACGAGTCGAAATGCCCCTCGGCACCAATCTTCATGATGTCACCGAGCGGTGGCAGCTCATAGCCAAAGTTGTGCTTCACGGCGCTCTCTATTTCTTCCTTGGTGATACGGCAGGTACGTAGCCAATAGATGAGCGTAGCCACGCACTGAGCGCCCCGTATGGCCTCCTTATGCAGATGGCTGCACTGTGCGCTCTTCTTGGCCTCGTCCATCACCTCGTGGTAATCGTCAAAGAGCCAGCCCACGGGACTCACACGCATGGCAGCACCGTTACCCCATGAGTTATGAGGCTTGGGCTCGTCACTTCTCAGCCATTCGGCAAACATATTGCCGTATCCGCCTTTGGGATTGGGATAGCGGCGCCCCCAGTCGTGCAGGGCTTCGCTGTAGCTGCGATGGTTGAGAATAGCGTCAGCCACGGCGATCGTCATAATCGAGTCGTCGGTATAGTCGCACCGTGGCTTATCGAGAAACAGTTCAAAATTGTCTGTGGGTATCTCGTCAAATTCAAACCGCGATCCCACAATGTCGCCAATGATTGCTCCCAGCATAGTCGTGTGTTTTAGTTATCTAATGGCAAAGATAACACAAAAAGCCTGAACAAGCAAGAAAACACTTGAATATTTCTCTCCCTTTCTGAATTGCCAGAATACCCATACTTGTTACTAAAATCAAGAAAGCAGCCTGAAAATTTGGTGATACACAAAAAAAGCAGTATCTTTGCACCCAAGATTGTCGTATGGTGTAATGGTAGCACAACAGGTTTTGGTTCTGTTTGTCGTGGTTCGAATCCGCGTACGACAACGTCGAGAGGCTTCTGAATACGTTCGGAAGCCTCTTATTTGTTAAGGCCATTTCATCTCTATGGTTCCTTGAAGCAACTCGCCAATCCAGACTACAGTCGCACTGCTAAAGAATTCTACGCCACTACACTTTTTTATTATGTACAGCCACTCATCAGCCCCAAGACCGTGACCATACCGTTGACCGTATCATTCGACAAATCGCTGATACGCTTTTCTTCTTTTGTTTTTTAGACGCAAATCATTTGGAGCCAATCAAGAAAATGACTAACTTATGCAAACATAATCGCATTATTATCCGGAGCAAGGATGGGCTAACATTCAGTCCTTGCAGTATTTCGAGCCCCCCTCTCCTTTGCAGAGAGGTACGGGAGGTGAGTCCCTCTTTTGTACGATTCTTGCATGATTCTTGGACGATCGTTGCGTATGGTTTGGAAATAATAGCGTAACTTTGCGGAAAGAAAATCCTAATATACATATTATATGAAACAACTTTTGACATTCGCCGCCACCATAGTCATGCTGTTGCCCACACAAGCACAGAAGCGACTCGGCGGCTATCCGATCACTCCCGTGACATTCACCTCCGTGAAGGTGGCTCCCAACAGCTTCTGGGGACAACGGCTCGAAGCCAGCCGCAAGGTCACCATACCACTCGCCTTCAGCAAATGCGAGGAGACGGGACGCTACAAGAACTTTGAGCATGCAGCCGCACACCTCAAAGACCCGTCAAAGGTCTTTCCCATCACGGGATACAGCTTCGACGACACCGATCCCTATAAGACCATTGAGGGAGCGAGCTATATCCTTCAGACCTATCCCGACGCTAAGCTGAAACACTATATCGACAGCGTGATCACCATCATCGGCAGTGCACAGGAGCCCGACGGCTATCTCTACACTGCCAGAACACAAAACCCGCAACACCCCCACGAGTGGGCTGGCGACAAGCGATGGTCGAAAGAAGAGGATCTCAGCCATGAACTTTATAACCTCGGACACATGGTAGAAGCTGCCATCGCACACTACCAGGCCACAGGCAGCCGCCACTTCCTCGACATCGCCATCCGCTATGCCGATTGCGTCTGCCGCGAGGTTGGACCCAAACCGGGGCAGGCCTGTGTGGTGCCGGGACATCAGATTGCCGAGATGGCACTCTGCAAACTCTATCTCGTCACCGGACAGCGCAAGTATCTCGACGAGGCGAAGTTCTTCCTCGACTATCGTGGTAAGACACAGGGGCGGTCGGAATACTCGCAAAGCCACAAGCCAGTGGTTGACCAGGACGAAGCTGTCGGTCACGCTGTGCGCGCCGCCTATATGTATGCCGGTATGGCTGACGTTGCCGCGCTCACCGGTGACACGGCTTACATCCATGCCATCGACCGCATCTGGAACAACATCGTCAGCAAGAAACTCTATATCACCGGCGGCATCGGTGCCACGAACAACGGTGAAGCCTTCGGCGCCAACTATGAGCTGCCCAATATGAGTGCCTATGCCGAGACTTGCGCCGCCATCGGCAACGTGTATGTCAACTACCGGCTTTTCCTGCTCCACGGCGAGTCGAAATACTACGACGTGCTGGAGCGCACGCTCTACAATGGTCTTATCAGTGGTGTGAGCCTCGACGGCGGAAAGTTTTTCTATCCCAATCCGCTGGAGTCCATGGGACAGCATCAGCGCCAGCCGTGGTTTGGCTGTGCCTGCTGCCCGAGCAATATCTGCCGCTTCATCCCCTCGCTGCCCGGATATGTCTATGCCGTGAAGGACCGCAACCTCTATGTCAACCTCTTCCTGACCAACAGTGCCACGATGAAGGTAGGGGGCAAAGAGGTAAAGCTGAGCCAAGAGACACAATACCCTTGGAATGGCGACATTGCGCTGAAGATTGAAGACAACCGGGCCGGACGCTTCAATATGAAGATACGCATCCCGGGATGGGCCAAGAGCCAACCCGTGCCATCAGACCTCTATGAGTATTCCGACGGCAAGCGACCCTCTTACTCCGTGCTTGTCAACGGCAAGAAGGCGGAAGCCGCTCTGGAGGCCGACGGATACTATACGATCAACCGCACATGGAAGAAGGGTGATGTCGTGCGCATCCACTTCGACATGGACGTGCGCACCGTACGCGCGAATAATAAGGTGGTGGCCGACCGCGGACTGATCGCCGTGGAGCGTGGACCGCTGGTCTACTGCGCTGAGTGGCCTGACAACAACTTCGACATCATGGGCATGCTCGTCAACCAAAGTCCGACGTTCGCCGCCGGAGAGAAGCCGATGGCTGCCTTCATCCCCGCCGACCGCCAAAAGCAACTCACACTCTTCAAGACACAAAACATCACCACACTCTCCACCGACGCCCAGCTGCTGGCCTACGACAAGCAGGGACGGCTGACCACAACAGACGAGCGGCTGACACTGATCCCGTATTTCGCCTGGTGCCATCGCGGCAGTGGCAACATGAAGGTATGGATGCCGCAGGATGTGCGCGCCACCCGTCCCGCCACACCGGCCACGCTGGCTTCGCAAGCCACTATCGCCTCGTCGACACCCTCAGCATCGATGAAGAGTATTGCCGACGGACTGGTGCCAGCCGACGAGAACGACCGTTCGGTACCCTATTTCCATTGGTGGCCGAAACAGGGAACTACGGAGTGGATCACCTACACCTTTACTGAGCCACAGCAAGTGCAGTCCACAACCATCTACTGGTACGACGACCAGCCCTGGGGCGGATGCAAGGTTCCGCAGTCTTGGAACATTGAATACCAAAACGCGCAAGGCCAGTGGCAGCCGGTGGCTGATGCCGACAGCTATCCCGTCAAGAAGGGACAGCCCTGCACAGTACACTTCACGCCCGTAAAGACGAAGGTGCTCCGCCTCAACGTCAAGCAGCCCGAGAAATACTCCTGCGGACTGTTTGAGTGGAGCGTGAAGTAACATCAAAAATGTTCCGAAGAAATGGCATGGCAAGATAATTGCGCACATATTTGAGAAGAACAGATCTTATCGATACAAGAAATGGAGAAAGGGAAGTAAAACGGTGTACCCTTTCTCCAATTTCTTATATATGTATCCAACGCATTCAAATGTTACAATCCTCAAATTCTTGATTTTTTCTATCTCATCAAGACAACAACCTTTATTGGCTTACAGAATCTAAGAGATCATAGAACATTATTCTCGTATTTAATTTTGTATCATAGGGTAATCCAGAATTCTCTGCCTCTTGAGTTTCTGATGAGAACAGATATAAAAAGCCGTTACGCTCATAGAAGTTGAGCGTTTTAGGATTATTATACGCATCGACTATTAGGAACCTACAACCGGACTTATTATCATCTTTAACAAACCAAGAGCTGATGAACAACAATAAATCAGAGCCAATCCCTTTGTCTTGATATTTTTTATTTACTCCAAGTCTGCCTATTAGTAACGCAGGGTAACGCCGAAGTGATTTGGCATGAGGTATCTTTTTCTCTACCTTTTTCGCACGGCTATTGGGCAGCGTATCTACTCGAATGCTGTCATTAGCTAATGTGAAAGCACAAACTATTTCTTGAGGGCTTTCATCTAAATGGAAACAATAAGTCTTACCTAAAAGTTGCTTGCGATACAAAGGAGCATCTCTGAGAAAAAATTCATCTAAGTCTGAATTACCACAAGAAAAAGACACTCCCCGAGAAACAATATCCTCAGAGAGCTCTATCATTGTACAATGATTAAACAACCAACTCATAGATGTCATTTCTATACCAATCCTGCCTTACGCAAGACCTTATCCACAACACTGATGTCGATTTTGATTTTTCTTCGTTTGCTACGCTCTTCGGGCGAAGCTTCAGCCAATTTTATAAATCTTTCAGCGGCTTCACCATGAAGGGTTGGAATTGCTTTGATTTCTAATGCCATAGTTACCTCCTCTTTGTTTTTAATGCAAAAATAAGTTTTTATCTTGAAACAGGCAAGCATTTCCCTATTTTATTTTTCATGGGATGCAGTTTAATTGTTATATCTTTGTGAGCGAATTGTCCAGAGACATACGTTCCTTATCTTTGGACTTGTAGGGTAAGCCCTACCTTTCGTCCCTTGCAGCATATCACTCCCCTCTCCCCTTGGAGAGGGGTTGGGGGTGAGGCTCTCTAATATTCTCCCGGCTTCACCCCGAACTGCTTTTGGAAGCACTTTGAGAAATAAGACGGATTGTTGAAGCCCACCTGATAGGCAACCTCTGAGACACGGTACTGTTTGGTCTTGAGCAGACGGGCAGCCTTACGCAGACGCACGATCTGGATCATCTCGTTGGGCGTGGTGTCAGTGATCGCCTTCACCTTGGCAAAGAGTCCCGAACGACTGATGTTGAGTCGCTCGGCCAGCATTTGCACGTTGAAGTCAGGATTGCCCATGTTCTCCTCTATGATCTCATTCATTTGTCGCAACAGCGCATTGTCCATCGGTGCCTTGGCCAACTCTGGTACCGGCTCAGTGGGCGTGGCGGCAAAACGCTGCATCAGCCGGCGACGCATGGCAATCATGTTGCGGATGCAAGCTTCGAGATACTGCATGGAGAAAGGCTTTTCGATGAAAGCGTCGGCGCCACAGTCCATGCTCTCCGCCTTGCTGGCATCATCGGTCTTGGCCGTGAGCATGATGAAGGGGATGTGGCTCCAACGGGCATCAGCCCGTACGCTGCGGCACAGTGCCGCTCCGTCCATCTCCGGCATCATCCAGTCACTGACAATCAACGTCACGGCATGTGTTGACAAGACGTCGAGCGCCTCACGTCCGTTGCCCGCCGTCAGCACCTGATAATGAGGTTGGAAGTTCTTCGCGATATAGTGGCTCATGTCAGGATCGTCCTCCACGATGAGCACCGTCTCTTGCTGTGCACACTCTTCTTTCTGATTCTTCGCCTCAACCACCATCTTCTCATCAGCAGCAGTTCCCGCTTTTGTCTCTTTCGCCTCGCCGTCGGCTTTCACAGCTTTGACCGTCTTCTCCGTGAGACCAGTCATCGCCGGCAAAGGCGTGACGGGCAGTTTCACAATCATGCGTGTGCCTCGTCCGGGCTCCGACTCCACCTTGATCTCTCCGTCGTGCGCCTCCACAAGATTGTGCACGATGGAAAGGCCGATACCTGTGCCCGGCTTGTTGTCCTTAGCCTGGAAGAAAGGACGGAAGATCTTCTCGCGGTTCTCTTGGCTGATACCCATGCCGTTGTCCTCCACGCTGATCGTGTAGCAGCCGGCAGCCGCATCAACATGGCAGCAAAGAGCAACGCGGTCACGGGTGTATTTCGTGGCGTTGGTCATCAGGTTACTGATGATCTTTGTCAGTCCTTCCGCATCTACGACGGCAAGAAAATCCTGTGGCGGATAAGTCACGTCGAGAGCAATGCCCCGTTGCTCCATGGAGGGACGGAAACGCTCAGCCACGGCATGCATGATATCCGCAATGGACTGACGCTCGAAGTGAAGTTCGAAGCCATGCTCCACTTTGTTGAAGTCGAGCAGCTGATTGACGAGTTCCAAGAGCCGATGGGCATTGCGGTCGATGATATTCAGATCGTCCGACGCCCTCGCCTCCTTTTTCTGCATCAGCTTCTCCAAAGGTCCGATGATCAGCGTGACCGGAGTGCGTATCTCGTGGGCGATCATCGTGAAGAAGCGCAAGCGCGACTCACGCACCTCGGCGGCCTTCTGTTCACTGAGCCGCTGCATCTCGCGCTGGTGACGACGCTCGGCACGGCGCAATCTGAGTTGAGTGTAATAATAAATAAGGAGTAGCAGCACAGCCAGATAAAACAGCTTGGCAGGCAGCGACCACCAAAATGGCGGATGCACCACGATAACCAGCCGCGCTTCCTCACGGCTCCAGATGCCGTCGTTGTTGGTCGCTTTGACACGGAACGTATAAGTCCCTGCGGGCAAGTTGGTATAGGTGGCGGTATGACGGTTGCCCGTCTCGATCCATCTGTTGTCAAAGCCGTCAAGACGGTAGGCAAAGCGATTCTTTTCCGGCGCGCAATAGCTCAGTGCCGAGAAGGTCAGCGTGAACATATTGTCCTTGTAGCCTAAGTCCAACTGCCGGATGTCGTCCAAAGCCTCAGGCAGCAGTTTCGATCCGACGCGCTGTGGCTGGTTGAGAACCGACAATGCAGTGATGACTACACGGGGTGCCATGCGGTTGAGCTGTATCGTATAGGACGAGAAGGTGCTGAAGCCTTTCACGGTGCCGAAGAACAGACTGCCGTCAGAGGCTTTCAAGGCTGCATTGGACTGAAACTGATTGCTGGCCAAGCCGTCGTAGCGATTGAAGATACGTATGGGTTCGCCTGGGATATAGCGCACCAGTCCCAGCGTGGTACCAAGCCAAAGCGTATAGCCATCACAAACCACACTGTTTATCTCCTGAGTAGGCACGGCAATGTCCACCCGGTGAAAGCGGTCGTGGCGTGCGTCATAGTAGCAGAGTCCGTCACTTGTGGCGATCCACAACTGTCCCCGCTCATCGATGTCGATGTTGTTTACCTGCGACGAAGGCAGCGAGCCTTCTGTCCGGGAGGGCATATAGTGGTGGAAACGACCCGTGCGGGCGTCCAGCCGATAGAGGCCTGCTCCTTGCGTGGAGAACCAAAGATTGCCTTTGCGATCCTCGTCGATGTCCAGTACCAGCACTCCCGTATGGCATACGGGACGGAACTGATGGGCTTTCTCGTCATAAAGCCGAATGTCCTCCATCGTTCCTGTCCACAACCGGTGCCGAGAGTCGCGCATCAGTGCATAGCAACTCTTCACGGCGTGCTCGCCCTCACCGCCCATTGCCGTGACGTTGCCGCTGCTGATGTCCATACGCAGGATGCCGTCGCTATAGGTTCCAATCCACAAGGCATTGCCCTCCGCCCACAGTGCATGGACGTTGAGTGTGGACAGACGCTGCTGGGCAGGAAAGGACTCCATGGCATGATGGCTGAGCGAATAACAAGAAAGGCCGCCGTCGTCACTGCCTATCCACACGTGCCCCATGCCGTCTTCACAGAAACGTCCCACCACGTTGCCGCGCTGTCCCTCGGCAGCCGAGAAGCTGACGAAACGATGACTGACGGGCGAGATATATTTCACGCCACCATAGAACGTGCCATACCACAGCCCGCCCTCACGGTCGCGGATGACGGCATAGACAAAACGGTCGTCATTCGATACATTGCTGTTGCTTGCACTTTCAGGATAGCGGATCCATCTTTTCGTGAGGATATCGTAGCGGATCAGTCCATCATCACAGCCGATGAGCAGAGTATGGGGGGCTATATATAATAAGGAGTGGATGTGTTGTCCCACACCCGTCAGTGTAGGATTGATGATCTGCTTCAACGATCCATCGATGTCCATACAAAACAGTCCATGAGACCATGAGCCCAGCCACAACGTGCCGTCGTTGTCTTGTAGAATGCTCATGCCACCGCCATCAAACGACGCATATCCCATCCCTGCGGGCTCAAACCGTTGGTTCGCTTTGTTGAGCCGATAGAGCCAGGGATGTCCCTTGGTGGTATAGGCCCACACCTGATTGTCGATGCCAATGCAGAGAGCACGGATGTCGCCACCGTTTTGTGGGAAAGAATATTGCCGAAGGTCATGCGTCTGCTTGTTATAACGGAATACGCCCTGCCGTTGTGTACAGATCCAGAGGTTACCGTCGCGGTCGTCTATGACTTGGTTTACCGTCGTCTTGATGTGGGGAAGAAAGGAAGAGAACTGCTCGGTACGGCAATCGAAATAGCACAGTCCGCTGCTTGTTCCCACCAGCAACCCATTGCCATATGCGTGAAGAGTAGAGACAAAGGGGTCGGAGCTGCGCAGGGGATTATAATAATAGGTGACTGCATGGCCGTCGTAGCGACACAGTCCATTATCGGTGCCCATGAAGATGAAGCCGTCACGGTCCTGCAACAGAGCGCGCACGGTGTTGGACCGCAATCCTTCCTCCATCGTCAGACTGCGATAGGGAAGTCCCAACGTCGCCACAGCACAGCCCGGAACCGTCATCATGCCAGCCAACGCTTCTGCTGCACTGCCTGTCACTGCCCAGCCAAGCAATGCCACGACAATCCTCATCATTCTCCCAAAGATTGTTCTCATCATGTATATAGATAGGTCTTGGATAGCACAAAGGTACACAAAAAAGAGGAAACTACAAAAGGGCAGCAAGCGTTTACTGCCCTTATATATATAAGCAAATCAATACTCTTGAATGCTCTCTATCTTGTCTACATTCATTTTATAGACAACATAGGTCACTCCAAACTTCACCATAGCCTTAGCTGTTAGATATTGGTAAACACTCATTGTGCCCGTAACCTTAGCAGGTCCTGCAAGATCAATGATAGCGTTGCTAATGTTATCAACGATAACTATAGGACCTTGTTCCTCACCAAATGTCCGTTGGTATACTTTCTGGTCAACAAAGCGGAAGCACCACCGCTTCACGGTTTCATCAAAGTACAACATACCGGTTTCGTCAGCGAACGTGATGGGCACTATCTCCTCTTGTCTTGGATAGGAAACCAACCAATCGCTGTCATCTGAATCCTTACAAGCACAAAGGCTTGTGAATACCAAGAGACTCAGCAAGAGAAAATTCAATAACTGTTTCATAGCCTTTTCTCTTTTAAGTTAATCTTTACAGAGAAATAATACTTTCTTCAATTTAGTCATTGCGGAGGCAATCATGTCTGATGTGCCACTGCCATCAGTGACATATCTGACCACTCGCTCCGCATAGCTCAGTGCTTCCTTAGTTTCCGGAGCATCGGACTTTGCACTTGTTCTAACCTTTTCCATCAACTGATTGAGGGGAGCAAGTTCTTCTGTCTCAGCCAAGTTGCCTGGCCGCATCGTGTTGACGGCTTTGTTCAGAGCAGCAATAGTCTCCTCAAGCTCACGTCCACGGATCTGTGCTTTGTGCTCCATAATGTCCTGCGCCTTGCTGACAGCCGCTTGCAGTCGCTCATAGCCATATGGTGCCCAAGGAGCATACTCCGGTACTTTTCTGTCCATCGCCTTCCAAGCCTCCTGAGACCGTTGACGGTCGTAAGCAATGGCGAGCAACGACGACAACTCGTCCCACTGGGCAGGAAGCGGCTGACGGTCCACAGCATCAGCCGCGGCAACATCCGTCAGATGAATGCGATAATAGTGTGTGGACGCTGCATTACGATAATAGTCAGGCAAGAACATTTTCCCGTCGACACACAGCGACGGTACAGCCTGATCATAGGCTGTTGTGGCAAGCGATCGGTTGTTGACGACAATGCTGTCAAGACGAGTATCCAGATTCAACGTGGCCTCTTTCCAATCAGTCACTCCCGTGCCTGTCATAGCCAATGGTCCGTACATCACTACGCCCGTCCAAGAGCTGTGTGCCGAACTGTCAGCAGAAGCGATGTCACCCGGCAACTTGTCTACACCATATTCTATATATTTGGTATAAGGCATCACAATCTCTACACGATCGCCCCTTTTCCAGTGTCTCTTGTCAAGCTCCACAAAGCTACAAGGACGGAAATGTTGCTGCATCATACGGCCGTTGACCTTCACAGCAAAGCCCGAAGTCGCCCAACCGGGAACACGCAACTTCATAGTAAAAGAAGCCTTACCACTCACCACCTCTATCGTTGACCGTTGTGCAGGCCACTGACAAAGCTGTCGGATGACGACGCCCTTCTTGCGCCATTGCAATGTTGTCGGCATATACTGACAGACCCACAACGTATCGGCAGAAGAGAAGTAGGTTGCAGACTGGTACTTGGTATGGTTCTCAGAGCCCGTGCCTCCGCAGCAAGTCGACTGAGGCGTCTCGTTGTCAAAAGGCTTGGTGGCATTGAGACCCACCGCATACTGATAGGTCGTCTGGTAGCGCTCTGGATTCAGCGAGCCGACGATATGGTTATACAGCGTCCGCTCGTAATAGTCCATATACCTTGCATCGTTAGGATGGAAACGATAGAGTTCCTGCGTGAGCTTGAGCAGATTGTAGGAACAGCATGTCTCGTTGAGGTCAGGATTGGCCTGTCGTGTCTGCGCATCCCACCCATTGGTAGCCATCGAGAGCACTTGACTGTAAGGCTGACGGAACATCTCACCATTGCCCACTCCACCAGTGGCGTAGACATAGCGTCCCTGGAGGAGATTCCAGAAATTGTTGGCGATATGATAGTAGTTGATTCTTTGGCTGTCCTGATAAAGTCGCAGGGCACCGATGATCATCGGTATGTGCTGATTGGCATGACGCATGCGTATGTCATCGATATTCCTTGACAGCGGGTCATAGAACTTTGGTGCGTCGAAACAGCGTGCTGCCTCCAACAGCTTAGCCTTGTCGTCCTTGCTGCTAACCATTTCCGAGAGACGGGACAGACTCTCCTGCATGCCCCCTACCTCACCGGCGATATACATATCCCACATCTCATAGCGGTTGCCAGGATGGGCGCGTCGCTCAGCCTGCGTACCATCTTCCTTGACATAGGTGCGGTAGTGAAGACGGTTCCACACCCACAGTCCCATGTCCTTGGCGATGAGCAGTGCCTTGGCAGCAATCGCCTTGTCGTCGAAATAGGTAGCGATGTCGATGAGTCCGGCCAACTGCTTATGAATGGAATAGTAAGGCGCCCACACACCGTCGCTGTTGTTGTAGGGACTGTACTTTTCGATGAGCAAGCAGTGCTGGGCAGGGATGGCGTTGAGATAGCCATAGCCATATTTCTCGGGATGTTGCTTGTACACGTCAAAAGCCGCCCACGTGCCCTTCATATCCTTCAATTCGCTTTCAGGGGCCAGGTCGCGTGCCTCCCAATAGCGTCCTAAGGAATCATTCCACACAAACGTCTTTTCCTGACAAGCACGAAGCTCATTGACCATACGCGTGATATTTCGCCGAAGGATCGCCTTTTGTTTTGGATCTTTCGTCACAGCGTAGGCCTGAGCAATGGCAGACATATAGTGTCCCGAGCCATGTCCCTTGAGTTTGGTATCAGGCGAATCCCATCCGTCGGAACGCCGATAGCCCTCTGTGGACAGGCCGTAGGTGTCGCGATAGTTGTAGAGTTGCTGCATCACGTCCCAGGAACAGATAGCACGCAAAGCCTCATCGCGGTTGTGAGTCAACCGGTTGTTGCCGTTGATGGTGACATCGGACAGGAGAAAGCCATTGGCCCTTACCTGCGGCTTCACGCTTTTCTGCCTGCCGACGCTCACGACAGCCTTCACAGGATAACCGCTTGCCGTGGTCTCGTCACCCACGACATACCCTACCACCTCGTATTGCGAGCCCACTGGATGCTTGAGACTGTCAGCCTCAGCAGCCTCGTCGCCTTGTGCGGCATTGGTCCAGCGCACTTGTCGCCATTGTCCGCTACCGTCGGTATAGCTGACCCAAACACGACTGGGCAACGTGGGGGCGAAGCCTGCTGGACAAGACACACGAACGGGCTCTGCCCGGAGAATGGCCCTCGGTACTGACAAGGAAGCTGAGGCATGTCCACCCACGCCCTGTCCGCCAACTGGCAAAGACAGCGGCAAGGCAAGAGCGAGCGTGAACAAGAAAGAAGGATATCTGTGATGACTCATATCAGGAATAGAAGAACAGATTGGTTATTGAACAGAGAAATTGAAATTCAGCGTGGCGATATAGTCCTTGCCGTCTTTGCGGTAGACCATCTCCACCACCTCTTTATATTTGTCGCCACTCTTGAGCGTGCCCGGCATGAAGCCGACTTCACAATCATAGAGTGAATGGAACTTGGTGTAGGCGCGTGCCTTCTCACCCCAGTCCTGCTGCTTGCCGTTACCGTCACACCAGAAGCCTACAATCTCGCCGCCACAGTTGTCGGTGTAGCTATAGGTGCCGTCGGGCTGATGGAGCCGGAACACTATCTTTCCTTCCTGCGGTTCCTTGGCCTGACTGACGATGCGCTCAGCGAGTTGGGCCGGCGTCAGACTGAAAGCATGACAGATGGCAGCATTGTCGAGATAAGCCAGATTGTAGTGCTTGAACTCGTAGGATGCGCTCGTCGTACCCACCGTCTTGATATTGAGCGATACGTTCTTGGGCTTCGCAGCGGGATCCACGTCCACATTGACAGAGACATAAGCATCATCGACATCCGTGCCGCTCACCGTGAAAGCGTAAGGCCACTGTTCGTCGTTGGTCTCATCGTCGTCCCATGCCTGACGGTTATAAGTGTCAGGAGCACCAAGCACCACAAAGTATAAGCGCTCAGTACCAGCCGGTGTCGTAAAGGAGGCTGTGCCACTCTTGCCTTGATGCATCTCGCCATAATGGCTCTTTCCACTCTTATCAACTGCCACAAAGCCATAGCGGAAGTTCTCATTGTGGTTGGCTTGCGTGTTGTAATGAGTAGCGGTACCCTTAGCCTTGCCGTCACCGTCAACAACCTGTCCATTGTCGCCCTTGGCGAGAGCCGCTCCCGGAGTCAGTCCTTCAAACTTGATGCTCACCTTCGTACCGGCTGCCGGCACGTTGAGTTTGACAAGATTAAAACCTGTCGTACCCGGACAATTTTCATAAGCGACCTGATAAGAAGCGCCACTGCCTGTCTTGACAAGTTTCGTCCCGTAGTTGACGGCAGACTCAGTCTTGTATTGATGTACGGCGTCGAAGTCGTAGTCAGCGCAACGCTGGGCATAGTTGAACATGTCTTTATAGAGATTGACGAGACTGTTGCCACAATACAGGCGCATATAAGTCTGCAACGGATCTTCGGGGAACTTGCTTTCCCTCCAGATGCGGGCATAAGCCTCAAGGTCATGCTTCTGCGTGAAATAGTATTGGAACCAATAGCTGGCATAGCGCTGCCACTCATGCAAGAAGCTACGATGATGGTTTTTCAGCCACACCTGCACATTGGCATCCTGGGTAAAGGCCTCCAGAGGATAGTCCTGGAAGCTCTGCCACTGTGCACACTGCTCCCAGTAAGGACAACCGCCCTGGCCGTTCTCGCCATAGCCATAACGGAACCCGACATTGGCTCCATAGTCGGTTTTCTCGCCCTCGCCATTGAAGATCTTATCGGCAGAAACTTGGTATTGAAAGCTATGACCAATCTCATGGCCAATAGTCGAGCCCACAGGCTTGCACGTACTTGGGTTCACCCATAAAGCTCCGATTTTGTCGTCATAACCTGAGCCGGTAGCCAGCCACTCGGTCTGATAGAGCAGATAGATCTCCATCTTGTAGTGGTCAAGAACACTCTTGCCTTGTCCCACTGTGGCCATGCCGAGTTTCTCTACGTTAGTCTTGTAGAACTGCTCTGCCTTTTGCAGCAGGTCGTCCACGTCGACACGCAGATTTTTTGGTACAGAGTCGGCATTGGGATTATCGCCGAAGCCCGGCTCCCAAAACACGAAGAAGTGCTCACTCTGCTTCATACGCCACCACGACCAGCGGGCATCACTGCGCAGCATGTAGTCGGGACCTTTCTCGAAGCCCTCGTTCCAGTTGCCGGGACAATAGAACTTATCGTAATTGGCAATCTTTGCGGGATCCATCACATGCACAGCATCGGGATTGGCATTCTGATGGATTGTGATCTTGACCGTCTTCTCACCGCAGTGCAAGGTCACAATAGCCTCGCGATAGGTATCATTGTCGTTCTTGGTCATCAACAACGGCATGGTCACGTCACCGGCCTCACCTTTGGGCACCGTCAGTTTGAGCCAAGATATGGACGTTGCAGCCCTTGTGGCTACCTCTTCCACGGTAGCTGTCCAATCGGCATTGGCCGTGAAGGTGATGGAAGTCTCTGTCTCGTCCCAAGCCACTTCCTTGGTCAGTTGATCAGGGGCGGCACTGATGTCGCCCACCGCCAAGTCATCACTACTGCATGCCGCAAGGACAAGCAAGGTCAAGAGTGCCATGGTGGCACTCATAACGATAGATTTCAATGATCTTCTCATAGTAGATACTACTTTGAATTACTCATAGTTAGCCGTGATAACAAACTCCATGAACTTGCTGACATCGGTCTTGCTGGCATAGACAAAGTGAACTTTGGACGTGCTTCCCGAAGCAATCTTAGGATAGCGTCCGATGCCCACGGTACCGTCATGAGTTTCTACGAAGAACATGCAACCGTCGCCATGGGCACGCGGCTTACCATCCTTGTCACACCAATAGCCGATGCCGTTGGCAGTATACTTTGATTCAATACGCTTGCCGCTGGCATCGATCATGTACATGGCGATGTCGCCATCAGGATCCTGCACAGCTTCGTTGAAGTCCTTCACCGTCATGCCAAAGCAAACCTCAATGGCCTTCTCCACAGCTTTGTCGGAGAACGAGAGCTCGTAAGAGGGATAGTCGTCGCCCGCAGGAATAGTGACGGTCTTGATGATCACACTCGGATCACTGACAGCCATGCTGATGTTGAAGCGGACATAACGGTCGTAGTCACGTCCATTGTTGACGGCAAAGCCTACATTGGTCGTCAGCGACACACCCGCTTTGGAATCTGCTGGCATGTGGAGCACGATGCTCTTCGTCTGCTTGTCAAGCGTGATGGTAGCTACCTGAACGGTATCGGAGACAAGTCCGTCAGCCTTATAGCCCCAACCATCAGTGACATTCTGCGGTGTCTTGTTCCATACGCCACGGTTCGCGTCAATGTTGTAGAACACCACCTTACCCGTCTCCAATCCAGCGAGCATGTCGTCGACTGTCATACCGAGATGGCTTTGTATCTTCTCGGCATAATCTTTCAGCCGTATCGTCTTATCGACAATATACCCTTTGCGAAACTCGGCGTTGACGGCAATGTTGGCGCTTGTGTCTGTTCTGAGATAAGGACTCTCCGACTCACTATAGACGTGCTTGCTCACAGCGTCTTCCGGATCGGTGCTGCAAGCCGTAAAAGTAACGAGGGCGAGCAGCGATACTATATATAATAGGTGTCTTTTCATAATCGTAGACTATTTAGTGGTTGAACTTGCGTAACCGGGATTTTGTTTGAGTTTAGGGTTGCCGTCCATAGCGCTCTTCGGGATGGGGAAGAGATCGCAATGACGGTCATTGGGATCGAGCACTGCATCTTTGCAGAACCACGACTTACCGTTATAGACGTTTTGGTTGGTGCCTTTGATATTGAAGCGAATCAGCTCGTCGCGACGGTGAGCCTCACAGACAAACTCACGGGCATACTCGTCAAGCAAGCCACCGAACTCAATGTCGGTGCCACCCTCATGGGTGATAATCCACTTGTCGGCTTCTCCCATCTTGCCTTGGTTCTCACGATGACCATAGTCATACTTACTGCCACCCTTGAGATAGTCCGCTGTGACCTTTGCCTTTGCCGGATCATCAAAGTCACGGGCTCTCACCTGCGAGACGAGATCGGCAGCGGTCTGCTCGTCCTTGCCTAAGCGAAGGAGACACTCAGCCTTCATCATGTAAGCATCGGCCAGACGATAATATGGTACGTCGTCGTAACTTGTGCCGAAGTCACCGCTCTTGATCTCATATTTGATCAGGCGGTAGCTCTCAAAGGGATAACAACCAGGATTGTCGATGCTGTGGAGTTCCTTAGTATAAACCAGCGGCTCACCGTCAACGAGGATCGGACTTCCATCCATAGCATATTGCTGTCCGCCCGTCCAAGTGTTGTCCATGCGCTTGTCGCCTTCCTCATAGATATCGAGGAACTGTGGGAAGACGATACCACCGCCTGTAGCCCAACCAGAGAAGTTCCAACGGGCACGTCCGGCGTTGTGTGTCCAAAGATTCGCCATGTAGTTGCCACCGGCATACTTGTTTTCCAAAGGAATGCCAAAGATAATCTCTGGTGAGCTGGAGATGTCCTCCATGAAGTTAGTGCTGTAGGTAGGAGCCAACTTAAAGGGGCCGGCAATGACTTTATTGACCTCGTCGAGACTCTTTTGATACCAGCTCTTGTCTGTGTCGTCCTTGAACCATGCATTATGGTTGAGATAGAGTTTGGCCAGAATCATGTGCGCTGCCCACTTGTTGATCTTTCCCATCTCCACTTTGTCGGGGCATTGGTCAGCTACTTCCTTCAATTCACGCTCTATCCAGTTGAACGTCTTCTGTGGATCTTCCTGCTCGGGCGTCCATCCAGCCTCGTGCACATAAGTAGTGTCCAAGGGGATGTTGCGATAAAGGTCAAAGAGGTTGTAGTAATAGAGCGCACGATACGCACGCACCTGTGCCTTGATGCCCTTATCACCCACAATAGCCTCATTGGCCAAAATCTTATTGCAGGCGTTGACACCTGCATAATTGGTATCCCAATTGACCTGGAAGAAACCCATCTGAGAGTTGAAGTCGTGCTTATGCATCGGGACATAGAGATCACCCCAGCCAATACCAATGCGTGAAGGAACACCCCACACATCGGAACTCATATCCATGATGTCGGACATACCAAACCAATCCCAATAGACATGACGCAAGCTACTATATACAGGGGCGATGGTATGCTGCAACTCCTCATCGCTCATCTCGTGCTGTTCTGATGAGATCGTATCGTAGAGTGTCTCGTCGAGGTTGGTGCAGCTGACGGCAGCAAGGCCGCAGAAGCCCAGTAACACTCCGGTAAATATTTTGTTGATCGTTGTTTTCATAATGCAAAAGGTGTTTAGAAGGTAAACTTAGCGCCAAAGGTAAAGGTGCGGATCGTCGGGTATTTGTCACGCCAGTCGATACCGGAACTCAAAGGATCACCATTCGACAGCTCCGGATCAAGACCGTCGTAGCCAGTAATGGTGAAGAGGTTGGTACCAGAGACGTAGACATAGATATTGCTGCAATATTTGTTGGCTTTCAGTGGAACATTGTAACCCAAAGTCACGTTTGAAAGCTTCAGATAATCGCCATTCTCAAGGAAGTAACTGGTGAACGTCTGCTTCTGAGCCACGGAGAGCACATGACCCATGACAGGCTCAGCAGCACTCTTCAACCGGTTGTAGACCACAGCATTATTTTGATAGTAAGCGCGGGCCTCGTTGAGGATCTTATAGTCAAACTGTCCGGTGAACTGCATGGAGAGGTCAAAGCCCTTGTAAGATAAGGTATTGCTCCAACCCAAGTTGACTTTCGGAATAGCATTGCCCAAATACTGATGATAAGTGTCGTCGGTCAGCATGCCATCCTTGAACTCCTCGCTCTCACCTGTCTTCTTGTTTTGAATCATCCACAAGCCATTTTCTGAAACACCGGTAGCTTTCAGACCATACCACTGTCCCAAAGCCTTGCCCACTTCCAGTCGTTGAGTGGACAAGCTAATAGGCTCTCCGAGAAGAGCCTCATCATGCTTATTGGCAGTCTCATAGAGATCATTGCTCAGACTCAGTAGTTTACTGGTGTTGTAGGCCATGGTCACCGTTGTCTTCCAAGTGAAGTCCTTGGTCAGCACAGGGGTGGCGTTCACCGTCACCTCAACACCCGTGTTGCGCATCTTGCCGACATTGGCAAGCGTCTGGTTGTAGAGATTCGGTGGTGTCGGCACGTCATACCACCACAGCATGTCACTGGTGCGCTTGTTATAGAAGTCGATGGTTCCCGAGAGTCTGTCATCGAGCACGCCCCAGTCGAGACCGATATTATACTCGGTACTCTTCTCCCACTTCAGATCAGGGTTGGGGTTAGAGGCAATGTTCAGTCCCTGCTTCCACTTTCCGTTGTCGTAGTAATAAGGATCGCCCAAACTCCAACGTGTCAACGACTGATAAGGATCTTGTGGTATGACACCCGTCACACCGAAGCCGGCACGCAGACGCAGGTTACTCACCCATTTGACAGGTTTCATAAACTTCTCGTTGCTGATCGTCCAGCCAAGTGATGCCGATGGGAAGTTACCCCATTTGTGATTGGCACCGAACTTAGAACTACCCTCACGGCGCATGCTCAGCAACACATTGTAGCGGTCGGCAAAGCCATAACTGATACGTCCGAAGAATCCCACCAGATGGGCATCATTTTTATAGCTGCCCATACCAGCCTTGCCTTCCTTAAGGAACTCACCAATGCCAAGGTTGTTGTACTCAAAGAAGTCACTCATGAAATCGGTATTGTTGGCATTGAAGCCCTCATACTCGTCGTACTGATAGCTGTATCCAGCCAGAGCCTCGAAGCGATGCTCGCCCCATTGGTGCTTGTAGGTAGAAGTCACTTCCAAATTGTCAGTCTTGCCGTAGGCGTAGCTGTGATAGGCATACCCCGTGTGGCCGTTGATGACCTGATCATAGTATTTCGATGTGTAATAGCCCTCGTCGTGTGCATTGGAACGGTCGGTGCTCATCATCAGATTGGTCTTCCATCCTTTGATGGGCTCAACGGTAATGTTTCCGGTCAGTCGCGTATCCTCTGTCTTATACTCTCCCGTATGCTCCTTGAGAAGAGCCACCGGGTTCATATAGTAGTTGATGGACATATTCTCGTAGTAGCTGCCATCAGCATTGTAGATCGGCTCAGTGGGATTGCGCATGATGGCTTGGCGATAGACCTGCGTACTTGCCGCATTCACCGGTCCGTTCTTATGCCAGTGTTTGACAAGATTGAAGGCGATCTTCACCTTGTCGTCAAAGAACCAATGAGCCAAGTCGCCTGTGAAGTGCATCTCGTCGCCATAGGTATTGATAAACACACCCTGCTGGTTACGGTAAGTGAAGTCGGCGCTATAGGTTGTCGTATTGTTGCCGCCACGGATAGCGAGGTTGTGGTTATGCGTAAAGGCCGTGCGCGTGACAGCATCGAGCCAGTCGGTATCATAGCCTTTATCCTTAAAGTCGGTCTTACCGGCACGTATATCACTGCCGTCCATCATGTCGAGCTTATTGCAGAAGCCGGAGAGCGTCAGATAACCAGAGTAGTTGACCGTGGTCTTGGAGTTGCGCTGTCCGTTTTTTGTCGTGATGATGATGACACCGGCAGCACCGCGGGTACCATAGATAGCAGCAGCGGAAGCATCCTTCAGCACGTCGATAGAGGCAATGTCCTCAGGAGCCACTGTGCTCAGGCTACCTTCGATGCCATCGACAAGCACCAATGGCGTGTTGTTGCCACTCAGAGAAAGCACACCACGCAGACGAATGGCTGATGTGACACTCGGGTCGCCACTGCCGTTGGTAATCGTCAGGCCGGCCACCTTACCTTTGATCAAGTCACCGGCATCCTTGATGTTGCCCTGTGTGAAGTCTTTGCTCTTGATGCTGGTAATAGCAGAAGTGATGTCGCCTTTCTTCTGCGTGCCATAACCGATGACCACCACCTCGTTGAGCGACTTGTTGTCTTCCTGCAGCGTGATCGTGCTTTGGCTGGCAGGAACCTCTTGCGATTGGAAGCCGATGTACGACACGACCAGACGGGCACCACGGCGAACATGCAAGGTGTAGTTGCCATTGAGATCCGTAACGGAGCCGTTGCTCGTGTTTCCCTTCTCCACGATGCTTGCGCCAATGATGGGTTCACCATTGGCGTCTTTGACACTGCCCCTGACGGTAACGGTGTTTTGCTGCGTGGCATTAATCGACGGAACCGATGGTGATTCCTGACTGGCAAAGGCTGGCATTGCAATACCAGTCGTCAACAGTAAGCAGGTAGCTGCCCCATAGAGTGCACGACTGTGCAGGAGGCTCGGATGTTTTTCTGCTTTCTTCATAATAGTGCTATTTAGGTTGATAATAATCAATATAATGTATAGTGTATAATGTATAATGTATAATGAGTAATGTAGAATGAGTAATATAGAATGAGTAGCGTGTTTTCGATGTATCAGCATCCGACATGCTCAACATTCATCATTCAATATTCAACATTCATCATTGTTCTGTTTCCACTCGCAAAGTAAAGTAAAAAAGCGTAAAAGGCTCGGAAATATCGTCCAAGAACATAGAAAAATCGTCTAAAAGCACTAAAGAAGAGTCTTTTAGACGATTTTATAAGCAGACAGCTCAAAGATAAGTTTCCACGAGTTTCTCCACCAGCCTCGGCACAGCATAGTCGCTGAGGCAGGATTCCGGCACCCAGATATAGTCATCTGCCAACGGCGGACGCTGGTCGGTATCGAGAAGATAGAAGTCGGCTAAAAGGATGCGATGGGTAAGAACATGCTTCACACCCGTAGCCAACTGCTTGAGATGACCCGACCATTGAGGCAGAGGAGCGTCCTCGAAGAGTGGCGGCTCCCACAGTCCCTGCCAAATATCACCGGAGCCACGACGGTGGATGGCAGTGTAGCCTTGACAGCGGACATATATATAAATAAGGTGTCGGGTGGTGATCTTTGTCTTCTTCAACTTCACGGGCAGTTGTTCGGTAAGCCCCCGCCTGTGCGCTTCACAGTCTTCCACAAAGGGACAGAGCAGACACGACGGCGACTGTGGCGTGCACTGCGTGGCGCCGAAATCCATCATTGCCTGGTTGAAGAGGCTGGCACCACAAGCCTTCTCACCTTGAGGCGACAGTGCGGTCTGCGGTGCGGCATGGATCAGTTCATCGGCCAAACGGGTGAAGAGATGCTTGCCCTCCGTGGTGTTGATGGGTGTGTCGATGGCATAGAGACGGGAGAGCACACGATAGACATTGCCGTCGACAGCAGCGGCTGTGACGCCAAAAGCCAAAGAAGCAATGGCGGCAGCCGTGTAGTCGCCCACGCCTTTGAGCCGTCGGATCTCCTCTAAAGTACGAGGAAACTGCCCCAAAGCGACGATTTGCCGCGCTGCGGTGTGAAGATTACGCGCACGCGAATAGTATCCTAAGCCTTGCCACATCTTCAGCACTTCATCCTCTGTGGCCGCGGCAAGCGCCTCAACAGTAGGCCAGGCTTGCATGAAACGCTGCCAATAGGCGGTGCCCTGACTGATGCGTGTCTGCTGCAGGATGACTTCGCTGAGCCAGATAGCATAAGGATCACGGGTATGGCGCCACGGCAGGTCTCGGCCATTGGCCTCGTACCATCTCAACAGTGTGGCACAGAAAGCAGCAGGACTCATAGGCGCTGTCCTCTCTTACGTGCGCACTCGGGACAGAGTCCCTTGATCATATAGTTGATGCTCTCCATCTGAAAGCCTTCCGGAATGGCGACCTGAGGCACCGGCGTGTCTTCCATGCAGAAGATACGATGACAGAGTCTGCAATAGAAATGGACATGCAGATCATCATCGCTGTCGCCGTGACGATGACAAAGCTCATACTTCACTTGTCCGTCTCCATCTTCCAGCGAGTGAACCAAATGGTGCTCACGAAACACCATGAGACATCGGAAGATGCTGCTCTTGTCCACCGAGAGCAGCCCCCGCTCCAAGTCACTGATCGACGAGGGGGCGTCTTCGGTAGCCAAGGCGCGCACGACAAGGATGCGGTTGCTCGTCGGCTTGATGCCGTGGGCTTCCAAGAGTTGAATACATGTATTTTCGTCCATAACTGCAAAAGTAGTTCTTTTGTGCCTCTCAGCCAAATGTTTTACTGTTTATTTCTTCGTCTTTTCTATTTGGAAAAGACGGTAACACAAATGGCTCCGCTCAAAATAAAAAACATTAAAATGCTATGATATCACTGTGCTTTTCTTGCGGTTCATCATAAAACACACTATCTTTGCATTATTATTATTGTCTTAACAGTATTTCTTTATGAAACTTAGAAATGTTATTGCCACCTTGCTGCTCTTCGTCGGCGCACAGGCTTGGGCCCAGATGCCCGACATGACTGTACCCGTGGACACAGCTGTAAGGATCGGCAAGCTCAGCAACGGATTGACTTACTACATCCGCCACAACAACTGGCCTGAGCACCGCGCCAACTTCTACATCGCGCAAAAAGTCGGCTCATTGGAGGAAAACGAGGACCAGCGAGGACTTGCACACTTCCTTGAGCACATGGCTTTCAACGGCAGTGACCACTTCAAGGGCAACGACCTCATCGAGTGGTGCCGCGCCCACGGCATCGAGTTCGGTGCTGACCTCAACGCCTACACCAGCATCGACCAGACGGTCTACAACATCGACAACGTGCCCACACAGCATCAGGGTACGCTCGACTCTTGCCTGCTCATCCTGCGCGACTGGTCGTGCGGCCTGTCACTCGAGCAGAGCGAGATCGACAAGGAGCGTGGTGTCATCCATGAGGAGTGGCGTCTGCGCACTTCTCCTTCCAGCCGTATGTTTGAACGCAACCTGCCCAAGCTCTATCCCGGATCGAAATATGGTGTGCGCTACCCTATCGGACTGATGTCTGTCGTCGACAACTTCAAGCGCAAAGAGCTGGTCGACTACTATCATAAATGGTATCACCCCGATCATCAGGGACTCATCATCGTCGGCGACGTAGACGTCAACCGCACGGAGGCTCAAATCAAGAAACTCTTCGGTGACATCAAGAACCCGGCCAACGAGGCTAAACTTGTTGACGAGCCCGTACCCGACAACGCCGAGCCTATCGTCATCATTGACAAGGATAAGGAATATCCTACGTCTTCTGTCGACCTGATGATGAAGCACGATGTCTATCCCGACAGCCTGAAACAGACGCTGCCCTATCTGATTCAGAACTATGCCAAGCAGGCTGTCACCGGTATGCTGGCCCAGCGCTTCACCGAGGCCGCTCAGAAAGCCGACTGCCCCTTTGTCAGTGCTGAAGCCAGCGACGGCAACTACATCTTTGCCAAGACCAAGGATGCTTTCGACATCAGCGCATCTCCAAAAGATATGAGCAAGACCGCCGACGCCCTGAAGGCTGCTTATCTCGTCGTACGTCAGGCTGCTGAGTTTGGCTTCACTCCGACTGAGTACGAGCGCTATAAGAGCAACTTCCTCAGCGGTCTCGACAAGATGTACTCCAACAAGGACAAGCGCACCAACTCATCTTTCTATCAGGCTTGCCTGGGCTACTTCCTCAACAACGAGCCTATGCCCAGCATCGACTACACCTACACGATGATGAAGCAGCTCGTGCCCGCCATCCCCTTGGAGGCCATCAACCAGGTGCTCCCTGAGCTGATCTGCAAGAGCGACACCAACCTCGTCATCATCAACTTCAACAACGAAAAGGACGGCGCCGTCTATCCTACGGCCGAGCAACTTCTCGATGCCGTACACCAGGCACGCACCGCCAAGATTGAGGCTTACGTCGACAATGTGAAAAACGAGCCGATCATCAAGACCATGCCTAAGGCTGGCAAGATCAAGAAAGAGGTAGCCAGCAAGAAGTTCGACTACAAAGTACTCACACTCTCCAATGGTGTCACCGTAGTGCTGAAAAAGGTTGACTTCAAGAAAGATCAGGTCACACTCAGCGGACAGGGCGGACAAGGTGCTTCTGTCTACGGCAAGAACGACTTTGCCAACCTGCAGGCCTTCGACGAGGTCATCGGCATCAGCGGCCTGGGCGACTTCTCCAACACAGAGCTGAGCAAGGCACTCGCCGGCAAGATCGCCAATGCTGACCTGACCATGAGCGACCGCCACATGAACATCAGCGGCAGCTCTACACCGAAGGATGTGGAGACCATGTTGCAGATGGCTTATCTCTATTTCACCAACATCAAGAAAGATCCCGACTCCTACGGCAATCTCATCCAGCAATACAATGTAGGACTGAAGAACCGCGAGCTCGACCCGCAGACAGCACTCAGCGACTCTGTCACCGCTACGCTCTACGACCACGACTGGCGCCAGGCTCCTATGCTGCTCAAGGACGTGAAGGACATCAACTACGACCGTATCCTGCAAATGGCTAAGGAACGCACAGCCAATGCCAACGGCTGGACATTCTTCATCACCGGCAACTTCGACGAGGCTACCATCCGGCCGCTCATCTGCCAGTATCTCGGTGCTCTGCCTGCTACCAAGGCCAAGAACCCAGAGAGCAAGCGTGCAAGCGAGGTAACCGGCAAGACTGTCGACAACACGTTCTACCGCAAGATGGAGACACCAAAGTCTACCGCTTACATGTTCTGGATGAACAAGAAGCTGCCCTACTCACTCGACAACTCCGTGAAGATGGACATCGCCGGACAGATCCTCTCGATGGTTTATCTCAAGCAGATCCGTGAGGAGGCCAGCGCCGCTTACAGTTGTGGTGCACAGGGCGCACAGGTTCTTGCCGACGACGGCTACCATATCGCACAGCTCGTGGGCTACTGCCCGATGAAGCCTGAGAAGAAAGAGATCGCTCTGAAGATCATGGACGAGGCCGTGAAGGACCTTGCCGAGAAGTGCGATGCCGAGATGCTCTCTAAGGTACAGAAACTGATGATCAAGCAGTTCGACACCAACGCCAAGACCAATGGCTTCTGGGGTGGCGTCGTCTACAATGACTATAAGCTCCATCAGGACAACTACACCGACTACAAGAAGACGGTAGAGGCTCAGACGCCTGCCACCATCTCTGCTTTCGTCAAGCAGTTCCTCGCCGGTGCCAACAAGATCAGCATCGTCATGCTGCCGAAAGAGTAAAGCACATCAACCGCAAACTGCTCCAAGCCATCGTCTCACGATGGTGGCTTGCCAGTCAACTATCAATAGCAAGCCCCCATTGGACAACCGGTCCAATGGGGGCTTGCGCGTTTTGGTCTTCTAATTAGTCAGAAATATGTATTTAATCATTCCCCTTCATTCTTCACATCTTTTACTTATGACCATCCGTTCTTATTGTCCTCTGATTTTCTTGTTTTGAACTGTTTTGCAAAGTCTATAGTTGAAATTTGTATCAAGGAACACCCTATTCATTTACTCAAGATATATTTAAGCCTTTCGTCTGATTCTATGTCCTTTGGGTCAATGGTCACACATCCCATCAATTTCCTTCTTTTCGGCGAAATGATATACCCCCCAACATCGGTGGCGGCATCATTTGATGGTATCATGTCTGAACCAGAAGACTCAAGCAATTTCGAGGCTAGCCATCTTCTGTCACTGACGGTCAGCGACAGTCCCTGGATAAAACTCCATAAGTTATTCATTGATACAGTTCCCATATTACTTTCACTTTATTCATCGCAAATTTAGCAATAATATTCTATAACTGCAACATTAAATGCATAATTCTAACTTCAATGTTTGTTGCTTTCGTAGATGCATCCATGTCAATTGTGTACGCACTGCGTATACAATGTTGAAGCTTATAATAACACACAGCCTTTACCATATTTCTTGGTAAGTTTTGATGGCTAAGCGCTTAATCACCAGCTTACCGTATTCTACTCTTTCATTGTTCAGAACATCTTCTTTATCTGCTTTACCATCCAGTCGCTGATGGTTCCAGTCTCTGACGAGAACGAGCAGGCGATGGCATAGACCGGGCGACCATCGTGGGCGTAAGGCTCGGCATAGCCGCGGTCAGAGATCTGTGCCATAGCCTCAGCGGCAGGACGGTCGAGCTTGTACTCAAAGATATAGACATAGCGCGATGTCTCTATCACGCAGTCGGCACGGCCCTTCGACGTTGCCTTCTCGTGGTAGACCGTGTTGCGGCAACTGCCGATCAGACGCATGATCAGATATACTGTGTACTGGAACTGCCGCTCATGGCTCTTCTCACTGTTGCTCTCACGCACAGAATAGGGAATGCTCGCCAAGAAGTCGTCCAACAGATTGCGGAAGTCCTCCGGCTTGCCATGATGCAGGGCTTTCTTCAGTTTGTTGGCCCAGCTGTTAGGTTCTGTAGGCGTATGGAAATAGCCTGAGGCAAGGATGGCAAGAAAGCCCGAAGCTACCTCGTGGTTGGGGAAGTCGAGCTTGTACTCCTCGTCCTCACGGTTGTAACCCTTGATGGTGAGATAACCACTCTGATAGATCATCGGCACGGGCGCCTCCACCGTAGCGCGGTAGTCCACAAACTCTTGAGCCTCATAACTGCGGGCAATGATGTCCTGGATATTTTCATTGCTGTGGGCGAGCAGTCGCATCAGATAGCTCGGCGTACCAGAAGCGAACCAGTAGTCCTTTGCCTTTTCAAATTTGAAAGTGTTCAATAAGGAGAATGGGTTATAGATGTCGGTCATAGTCTCACTGAAGTGATACCCGTCATATCGTTGTTTAAGTTGAGATTTAGTCTCTGCAACGGAAACCGCATTTGCATTGGCCAGTTCTTCGATGGCTGGCGCAAAGACGGAGTTCAACTCTTCTGTGGTAATGCCACAAATGGCATCAAAGCGAGGAGACATGCTGATGTCTTGTGCATTGTTGAATCCCGAGAACACACTCACCTGCGCAAACTTGGTGACGCCCGTGAGGAATACGAAGCGCAGGTCGGCGTCGGCAAGCTTGAAGACGGAATAGAATGCCTTGAGCGTCTCACGGTTGTGATCCTCAATGAGCATCTCGTTGTCACCGACACGGGTCTTCAATCCTGTGTCCATCGCGTCGAGCATAGGCTTGTCGTATTCGTCAACGAGCACCACGCAGGTCTTGCCCGTCTGTACATGAGCTTGATGCAGCACGTCGGCCAGGCGCCGGCCGGGCTGGTCGGTAGCTGGCTTCACGCCATATTGCTGTTCCCACTTGACCAAATAGCCATTGAGCGTCTGCTCCAGTGCATCCGCCTCAGTGTAGTTAGAACCATTGAAGTCGATCTCGAAGACGGGATAAGTCTCCCATTTCTTCTCTAAGCTCTCTATCTTCAAGCCCTTGAACAGATCATGGCGACCCTCAAAATAATATTTGATAGTAGACACCAACAGCGACTTGCCAAAGCGTCTGGGGCGACTGAGGAAATAGACGCCTTTGTCTTTGGTCAATTCATAAACCATGTTGGTCTTGTCTACATAAACAAAACCATCATTGATGATACTTGCGAAGTCTTGTATGCCTATTGGATAGTTCATCTTCTACTGCTGTTATTACCGATTGCAAATATAGGAAATATTCCGCAGAACACAAAGGAATAAGCCTGAAAAAGGACCAGTAGTCTCCCTGCTCATCGCCGGGACAGCCACAACCCAAAGAAGCGGTCATAGACTTGGTAGCCGGCAGGCGACTTATACACCAGTTCCTTGTCGGTCAGACTCTTCAGTGAACTGCTCACGCTGCTGGCACTTGTCAACCGGTAGCGAGCGATGAACTGTCCGCTGTTCGGCGCTGAGACATGTCCCTCATGGGCAATGGCGTCGAGCAGTTTTTGCTGTTTCTCGGGCAGCAACGAAAAGATCGTCTCGTAATAGGCATTGTTGTCCTGCACCAGTTGTCTGATGGCCTCATCAGCCTGGCGTTCGGTCACGACATCCTCACCGTCGGCATAGAGTTGCTTGAGCACGCTCTGCACGTACCACGTGTGCCCCTCCAGCATGTTGTAGAAATAGTGAAAGACATCCTTATCGAGCTGATGCCCTTGCTTCCGGAAGAAGCGACTCGCAAACGTGTAATAAGGAGCCTCATCAATAGCTTGCAGTTCCATCAGACGCGTGCTTTGGAAGAAGGGTCGGTTAGGCGAAAGGAAGATGTCGGCCATCAAGTGGCGTTTGCTGCCCGAAAAGATGAAATGCGCATTGTGCAAAAACTGTATGTAGGAGCGCAGCAGGGCCTCCACCCCTTTCTCCGGATAGGACATGATCTGCTGAAACTCGTCAATAGCCACATAAATCTGCTTGCCGGAGTCTTTCATGAGATCGAAGATCTGCTTGAGGTCCACCGTGCTATCCCTCGACTCCAGTGTCACCGACACCGAAGGCTCGCCCGTCATCGGGTCCATGCTCACCACAGGCCGCCATGCAGCGAAGAACTGCATGGCACGGCGCAAAGCCTTCTCGCCTTTGGAGAGCAGGGCTTTGAGAATAGCAGTGCCGAACGCTTGCACAAAGTCAGATAAGTCGTTGGTGCCAAAGATGTCGACGTAGATGCACACCGCATCCTTCGCCTCGTGCTGAAGTCGGTAAAAGACATTCTTGATAAGTCCCGTTTTACCCATGCGGCGGGGCGAGAAAAGCGTAATATTCCAACCATTGTTCAAGTCAGAGATCAGTTGCGCAGTCTCTACCTCACGGTCGCAGAAATACTCCGGACTCTCATAGCCGTAGACAAGAAAAGGGTTACTAAGCTTCTTCATGACAGTTAGGATTAACGGTGATTACGTAAACATCGTTACGAACTTTCCGTAACGCAAAGTTCGTAAAATTATTCCATATCTCCAAAAAATCTGCGAGGTTTCAATGCGTAAATGGGTATCTTTGCCGGATAAACAACCTTCTCACATAGAACACTTGTTCTCACTCTCGCAGAGAAGTACGCACAAAATAGCAAGAACTAACTTTACAAAACATCATCAACATGATGTCACCATCTGGAAAAAAGGTAAAAGGAGGAAAAAGAGAAAATCAAGGTAAAAAGCACAAAATTGTGAGGTGAAATGAAGAAAACACTTTTCTGTGCCTGTCATCTCAGTGGTTTTATCGAGTCAAAACACTGAGATGACCAGGTGAAACCACTGAGATGACCAGGTGAAACCACTGAGATGACAGACACAAAAAGGTACTTTGATGCCGCTTTTATATTGTTTTATCAGAGGCTAAGCCGCTTCTTTTTTGCGCAATTACAGAAAAATCTCAGTATCATTCTGTATTCCAACACCTTACGATAGCACACTTGAAATTCGCAAAAATCGGGCGAGGAGCTTCTTATTTTTGAGAATCGCCTGCATTTGGGCGGAAAAATGTCAGTTTTCTCAACAAGCGTTCTTAAACCATAAGATCTGAGCTCACTCTCCTAAAATCACGTAAATAAACTTCATGGGCACTCTGTTGAGACGGAATGCCCATGAATTGAATAGACGGCCTAAAGATCTCCGACCGGTTCGAGACGCCATTTCGAGTTATCGCTGTCGCAGTCGTAGGGCGCGAGCGTCGGCGTGCTGTCACCGGCGGAATAGAGGCAGTAGCGGGTGTTGTCGCCCTTCATGCCAGGAATGGCCTTGGGCATGATGCGATACGTGCCATCAGTCAACTGCTCGATACGCCACAGCTGATTGTCGGCACCATCGTATTCCGGTACGGTTGTCAACTCTTTGTCGGCGGTGGCAGCCAAAGCCCGGTGTGTACCGCGAATCATGATCTTGAAATAAGGAGCACTCAGGTAGCCGCCCTTCTCGGGCACCGCCACTATTGACCACAGCTGATTGGGCCGGAACATATAGTCGCTGCAGCGCACACGGATGTCGCCCTTGGGCCACGACGGCTCCACCTCGTCAAGCTTCTGACAGTCCAGTCGCTTCACCGGACTGCTGGGATCGATGCGGAAAAACGGCTCGATATCACGCTCCATCCTAACGAAGTCCACAGCTAGCTCCAGGGAATAGCCGCGCCGCTCAGAGGCAATCTCGTAGTCGCCACCGCGGAAAGGCTTCCCCGCCACCGGCCACCCGTTGTGCCAGAGCAGTGGCAGGATTCCCAAGACGCTGCGCCCGCTACGGTCGAGATCCGACTCGAAATGGCACGACATCACCTCCACGCCCTTGTCAACGATGGTACGGCCGAAATGTCCCGGACCGTACTTGCGGTCACCGGCGGCAACGACCATACGGCCACCGCCGTGGAGCATGTCACGGCCCATGTTGTCGAGATAGGGACCTTCCACGTTGCGCGACCGTCCCACCACGATGTTGTAGGTGGAGTTCGGCCCGTCGCAGCAGGTGCCGTGCGTGCCAAGCAGATAGTACCATCCGTCGCGATAGATGAGATCCGTGGCCTCGCAGTCGATGGCAATATCGCGCTCCTTGTTGCCGGCAACGCGCCGGCCTGTCGCCGGATCGAGTTCTATGAGACGGATACTACCGAAATAGGTGCCGTAGGTCACCCACAGCCGACCGGTATTCGGGTCAAGGAAGAGACAGGGATCGATGGCGTCCTGGTCTTCCAAGCCATCGGACGAGCAGACCTCCACCGGCTTGGAGAACCGGAAGTCGGGCGACTTCGGGTCGAGCGTCTTGTTCCACATCGTGAGGATGCGGCCATTGTGTCCGCCACCGAGTCCGCCGCCCGTAGCACCATATATAATAAGGTAACGGTCACCAATCTTCATCACGTCGGGAGCCGCGCCGCCGCCTGGACGCACGGCTCCACCGTGCCATGCCCATCCGTCGTCAGAGATCAGTCCGCCGCCCCCCGTTCCGAACGTGTAGTACTTACCGTCGCATTCGGCCAGTGTCGACGGGTCGTGGATATAGGGTGCGCCGGTTTGAGCAAAGGCCGAGGCCGTCATAGCGGTCAAAGCCAAGAGAGTATAGAGTCTTTTCATTTCTTCGGAAGGATTAGCGTTAGTGGTTCTACAACAGCATGGCCCTCGTCATCGAGGAAGCGGGCACAGAAATCGCTGAGTCCCGGACCGTTGATGACGGCACAGCGCAGAATGTTGCGCCCCGCCCGAAGCGTGAGCCGCCCCGACCGTGCGTCGTCCTCTACCATGCGTCGGTCGCCTTCAAGGGTGAGCACATGATCACCGTTGAGCCACCACGACGAGGCACCGTTGGAACCGACAGACAGCCTTACACCTCTGATCTCCCGTGGGCTGTCGATGACTGTCACGGCCCAGAAGAGCGAGCCGTAGGTCTGTTGCCCCCACCGCTCGGCAAAGCGGAAGAGACGTACGTTGTAGTTTTCACTGTCGAGCGCGTGCCATTTCAGCCTTTGGTCGCCAACCCGCACTTGCTGACCGTCGCGCGGCAACCGGGTCATCTGCCCTTTGAAATATTCCTTGCTGAAGGTCTTTTGCAGATAGCTGTCGGTGAAGACCACGTTGGAGCGGATGTCCTGACGGATGGGCTCCAACAGCAGCCAGCGCCGCAAATAGCCTTGGGCATCGGGACGCACAGCCACAGAATTAGCCGGAGCAAAATACTTTGGCCGGTTCTTGAAGCGCAGCCAGCCTACATCCACACCGGTCTCCTTGCAGGTCAGCACGATGTCGGCAATGCCCCGCGGCGTATGGAGCAAAGGCACCGCCAATGACATCCACTGCCCACTGTAGTCGCGACGGAACGGACCGCCGCCACCTTTCACGACAATATCCACCCGCGCGATGACCTTGCCCTTGGTGCTGCCCTCATGCACGAGCAGTTCGGCATTGTCACGAGCCCGCACGCTCAGCGCGAGATAAGCGTCGGTCAGAGGCGTGAAGTCCACGCTACCATAGCGCAGCCAGCTGCCTTTTCCCGGCAGAGAAGCGTATCGGCTCAGATGGTGTTCATCGCCGTCGGCAGTGCCGACGGTCACTCCGGCCGACATCTCGCGGCTGTTGCCCATCACCAGACGGTCGGTGGCAGGCGATACCGTCTGTGACAGTGCGGCAGTGGGCAACAATGTCACCGCGAGCAAACCTAAATAATAAGAGAGAGAAGAATTCATCTGTTGAGTAAAGAAAAGCGCAAAGCCTCCTCCGCGCACGCGGAGGAGGCCATCACGAAGGGAAGACTACTTTGTAGAAGCACTCTCCCATCCCGGGTTCTGCTTCAGATTAGGATTCATGTCGATCACATCGGAAGGATAAGGGAACAAACGGTCCTTGTCCTCAAAACCGACCTTGAATCCCTTGTCCATAGCCTCGTGGGTATGGGTGATGTAGAAACGGCTGTTGGCTTCCGTGCCATGCTCCCATACAACATTCTCGTCGTCCGACTTCACAGGGCGGAAGAGCTTGTCGAAGAGGTGGGGCACCTGCTTGCCTGCTTCCTTCAAGCGGGCCAGGCCGGCGGGGTCGTTCCATCGGAGAATATCCTGGAAGCGGCAGCCTTCAAACCACATTTCAAACATCTTCTCCTTCTTCAACACTTCCATGTCTACATTGGCGCTGATGGTCTTGGAACCGGCACGCTCCTGGATCATGTTGACATACTTCTTTGCCTCAGCGTTGTCGCCGGTCTGCAGACAGCACTCGGCATAGTCGAGAAGCACCTCGGCATAGCGCATGACGATGATGTTGTTCAGTCGGAGATTATTGCCGTGTACGCCGCCGTCATCGGTGTCGCTGGCACGCATCAGCAGTTTGAGCGGCAGATAGAAGCTTTGGCAATAGAGTCCCTGGGTAGGATCCTTGATGCCAATCTTTGTTGATGTCTTCTTCTCTTCGAGCGGCATGTTGTTCAGCTCGTCGTTCTGGTATTTCATGCCCTCAATACCCGAGGTCTGATAGACCGCGTCATCGACATGTATGAGTGTAGCCTTGAAGCGCGGCGAATCGCCGTCGTTGTCGTGGAAAGCATTGCCAAACCACTCTGGAACACCGATAGAGCCCCAGCCGTCGAGGCCACAGTAGACACCTGCAGGATTGACAACAAAGTTGCCGGCGCGCCAGTTAAAGCAGTTGGACTCCATCCACGTGGAATGATTAATATAGCCCAGTCCCTGACCCGTGTTCCAGTCACCTGCCGCAGGATTGTAGCGCATGTTGATCTCAAAGATTTTCTCCGGTGCACCGTCGCCCTCGACATGGAAGAGGTTGGCAAACTGACTGCCGGGCACCAATGCGTATTTGCCGGAGTCGATGACCTTCTTAAACTCAGCCTTAGCCTGGTCGTACTTCTTGGCAAACAACAGAGCCTTGCCGGCCAATGCTTGGGCGAAGCCCTTGGTGACGCGATAAGCACCGAACTTGTCCGCCGTGCTCTTGCGCTCTGTCAGGTCGGGCTCTGCTTCCTGGCACTCTTTGGCGACCCACTCGAAATACTGTTGCTGGGTCATCTCGCTGTTGGAAGGCAAGTCGTTGGCTCCGAGCAAGTGGTCGACAAGAGGCGGCTGCCCCCAGTAACACGACAACAGGAAGAAGTTGTAAGCCCTGAGCACACGTGCCTCTGCAATGGCCTGTTTCTGATAGGCCGTCGGCGATTCCTTGAACTTCTCGATGACGAGGTTGTCGCTGTGCACCGAGAGATAGAGACCCTTGTAGTGGAAGTTGATGGCTTCGGGATTGCTCAAGTAGCGGAACTGGTTGACGGCACCGCCAAACTCATGGTCGCCATAGTTGCCACCACCGTAGAGCACGTCGTCGCCCGGGTCGTTGGCCAGCACTCGCGCCGGCGTGTAGATGCCCGGACCGCCGCTTACCGTGGTACGTCCCAGCGTGTTGACCATAAAGCCCTCGTAAGCTGATGCCAGCGCCTTAGCGCAATCGGCGTCAGTCTTATAGAATTCACTCTCACTCGTCACACCCTTCTGAGGGATATCCAGCTGATCTTCGCAGGAGGAGAATGCTGCCACGCCGACAAGCAGCGCGAACAATGGAATTATATGTTTGTTCATTGTTGTTTCGTTTTAAATCATTAGAATGTAACGTTTACACCAAAGACCACCTTCTTGGACATAGGGTAGTTGCCGTTGTCGAAGCCACGCGACACACCGCTGTTGAGTGATGAGGTCTCGGGATCGGCGCCAGGATAGCTGGTGATGGTGAAGAAGTCGTCAAGAGAGACAGAGAAGCGGAGCGCGTTGACCATGAACTTTTTGGTGATGCGCTGTGGCAGGGTATAGCCGAGCTGTATCTGCTTGAACTTGAAGTAAGCACCGCTGAAGATGGCAGCGTCGGAGCTGAAGAAGTTCCAGTCGGTAGCCACCCGCTTCATGTCAGGATACTTGCTGTGGTCGCCCTTCTGCTTCCAGGAGTCTTTCCAATAGGTGTCGATGCCATTGATCAGCGGACGGTCGGCAGAGACCATGAGGTTGTAGATCTTGTTGCCGGCAGCACCGGTACCGAAGACTGTGAAGTCAAAGCCCTTGTATTCCAGGTTGAGGGTGATGCCATAGGTGACCTTAGGCAGTGCGCAACCGAGATCCTGCTTGTCGTTGTCGGTCGGCGCATTGGTGATCTGTCCGTCCTTGTCGTAATAGAGGGCACCGCCTGTCTCGGGATCCACGCCGGCATACTTGAAACCGCGGAAATACCACATGGGATGTCCGGTCTCCAAAGAGGGGCACAGCTTGTTGTTGAATCCGTTGATACCCACCTCGTCGTAGCGTGGCAACATCGGACTCATCTTCTTCACCTCGTTCTTCAAGGTCGACACGTTGGCGCTGACACTGTATTTCAGGTCGCCGATATGGTCTTTCCATCCCAGATCCAAGTCGATACCGGTGTTGAGAATCTCACCAGAGTTGACGTAGGCATCAGCGAAGCCAAGCTCCGGACTGAGGTGTACCTTGATGAGCTGATCCTTCGTGGTCTTGCGATACCAGTCGAAGCCCAGCGTCAGCCGGTCGTTGAGGAAGCGGGCATCGAGGCCCAAGTCATACTGCTCGGCGGTCTCCCAAGTCAGCTTAGGATTGGGGAAGTTGGAAAGGGTAGCCGCTGTGGTGGCATCGTCGGTGAAATTGTAGTAACCGCCAACGCTGATGGTGGAAGCCCACTGATAGTTGTTGAGCACACTCACGTTACCGTTACGTCCCCATGATCCACGGATCTTGAGGAAGGAGACAGCGTCTGTGCTCACAGCGTCGCGGAAGAATTTCTCGTTGCTGATCGCCCAACCCAGCGACAGAGAAGGGAAGGTACCCCAGCGGTTCTCCTTTGAGAGCTTGGAACTGTCAAAGGCATCGCGACGGATATTGAACTGGAAGAAGTAGCGCTGGTCGTAGTTGTAGCTCAGACGACCGAAGTAAGACAAGTGGGTGTTGATCGTCGGAAGGTTAGAGCCTTTCAGCTTCGCCTTACCGTTGGAGTTCAGGAAGTTGATGTACTGGAAAAGCGGAGCAGCATCGCCTTCAAGGATCTGCTTGGTATCTGCCGATGAGAGATTGGAGTTGTCGGTACGGTTTTTCGTAAACGACATACCGACCATCGCATTGACATTGTGCTTACCAAAGCTCTTTGTGAAGTTGGCAAAGTTCTCCCACTGATAATACAGTCCGGTGTTGGTACCGGCAGATATGGTGTACTGGTCGCTCTGTGACAGCGTATTGAGCCAGAAAGGTCCGTTATAGCTGTGGCTGTTGCTCTGTGTGATCTGATAACCGAGACGTGAGGTGATGGTAAGGCACTTCACCGGGATAAGGTTGGCAGCGAATGTACCGCGTACGTTGATGCCTTTGTTGCTGGCATTCTGGCGGTCGCGCATAGCCAACGGGTTGGCTGTGGCTTCCTCGATATACTTCGATGTACCGTACCAAACAGGATGGGCCTCATCAAAACCGGGAGGCGTGGTCACGCCGCCGTGGTCGGGCGATTCCCACTTGGTGCGCATCGTGGTGGGCATGTCGTCAAGACTGGTGATATAGGCAGGAGTCAGCGGGTCGATGGAGACAACAGAGTTGAGGAACGACTGATAGCCGTTGGTCAGCGACTTGGTGCTCCACTTTTCCACAGAGGTGTTGCTGGTGATGTTGAACCAGTCGAAGAACTTGTAATCGGCATTGAGCTGTGCGGTGAAGCGCTTGTAGACATCTTTCTTACCCTTGACGATACCGTCGTCGTTGAGGATGCCCAGTGCTGCGAGGATGTGTCCCTTGTTGTTGCCGCCCTCTACGGTGACGTTGTGCTCTACACTCCAACTGTTGTTGAACACCTCATTATACCAGTTGGTGTTTTGTCCATGGTAGTTGTTCGACTCCAAGAGCGCGTCGGTGATGTCGCCCAAATACTTGTGATAGGCAATATACTCCGGTGCGTCGAAGAGGTCGGCTTTCTTTCCAAGGCTCTGGTTGACAGCCTTCAGCGAGTAGCTGATATGAGCCTGGCCGCCACTGTTGGAGCCGTTTCGTGTGGTGATCAGCACCACGCCGTTACCAGCCTCTGCACCGTAGATAGCAGCAGAAGCGGCATCCTTCAACACCTCCACAGACTGGATGAGCGAAGGATCGAGGTACTGGATGTTGTCGACCTTCAAACCATCAACGATGAGCAAAGGAGCGTTGTTACCATTGGAACCGTAGCCACGCACACGGATCTCGGCACCAGCACCCGGCGCACCACTGTTGATGATCTGCACACCTGTGACCTTGCCTTGCAGGGCAGCACCGGCATCAGTCGTGGAGAGGTTCTTGATGGCGTCGCCGCTCACCGAAGCCACGGCACCGGTCAGGTCGCTCTTTTTCTGCACACCATAACCGATGACCACCACATCATTGAGCGTCCGGTCGTCTTCCTTTAATACGATAGGTACAAGGTTGGTGCCTTTAACGGTCACTGTCTGGGTCTCAAAGCCCACATAAGAAATGGTAATCGTAGAGCCGGGCTTGGCATTCACCATGAAGTTACCGTCCAAGTCCGTGACTGTGGCTACTTTTGAGCCATTGACCTTGACTGTAGCGCCAAGGATCGGCTCACCGTTCGAGTCTTTCACATTACCCCTGATCTGGGATTGTGCGAAACCAGCCACTGAACTCAAGCTGAGCAAGAACAGGGCAAGCCCTTTCTTCTCCATCATTCTAATACTTTGCATTAGCGGTAGTTTTAAGTTATTTATATTATTAGGTTGAAATTTTGGGCAAAGTTAGTGTTTATTCGTTCACGCATGTTTCTGCTATGTTACAAATACTTTACGAAACGTTGTGGAAGCCTTCTTTTTCTGCTTTTTGTCTCCTTTTGAGGCTATCACCACACCTTATAATATATATAGCACTCAGGAAACGATAATTCCACGGAAATGATTATCTTTGCATTGAGAAAAAACAAAGACCATGTTGAAGATCACAGTAAAAGGAAAGAGCCCTGTGTGGGGCGAACGTTGTATGATTGCCGACAATGCTACATTGGCAGGCAACATCACCATGGGCAACGACTGTAGCATTTGGTTTGGTGCCGTGCTTCGCGCCGATGTCGACAAGATCGTGATAGGTGACCGCTGCAATGTGCAGGACTTGGCATGTATCCATCAGACGGCCGGCGGTGCCGCAGTTCTGGGCAACGACGTCAGCCTGGGACACGGAGCAGTCGTCCACGCTGCCACAATCCACGACGGCGCGCTCATCGGCATGAACGCTGTAGTGCTTGACCATGCGGAGGTTGGAAGGGGGAGCATTGTGGCAGCAGGCGCAGTTGTCGTCGGTGGTACAAAGATTCCTGACGGAGAGATATGGGGTGGCATTCCTGCGCGATTCATCAAGAAGACTGCCCTCGGACAAGCAGAGGAATATGCTAAGAACTATCTCACCATCAAAGAATGGTATTGAGAATGATGAATGTTGAGTGTTGAATGATGAATGAAATCAATGTCCACTGTTGAGTGTTGAATGATGAACGGCGACGATGAAAAGGTCTGTATTGCTGATTAAGCCGGAAAGGAAACAGAGGATTCCCCTACCCCATTATTTGCTGATCAATGGACAAATGCTGGGACTGATGCGGGGTAACGACAATGTGCGCGTGGCATTGCCGGAGGGCGACTATGCCGTCACCGTCCGCTCGGCCTATAAGTTCATCGAGAGCACCGCGCAGGTGCACATCGCGGAAGGCGAGACACTCACGCTGACCTTCGGCGACCGCGAGCGCTGGTGGAACTGGCTGTTCAACCTCGATCTGATGCTATGGTTTCTCAAGTGGTTCTTCGACTTTGGCAACTATTGGGACATCGTCTATGAGATTGCGAGCAACGGCTTTTTCTTCCTTTGGCTCCTGCGTATCTGGATCATCCGCAAGCACTATTTCCGGATGACCTGCTCACCGGCGGAAAACCAATAATCTCCAAAACGGCTATAGGAATACTTCTGACTCTCATAGCCGTAAACGAGAAAGAGATTGCTAAGTTTATACAGAGCTTTTGGAATTAACGACAATTACGTAAACCGTGTTACGAACTTTCTCTCTTTTTTGTCACAAATCCGTAGGGTTTGCGTATCTTTGTTGAAAAGGAAAAGAAAAGATGACCATCGAGGAATATCAACAGGAAGTAAAGCGTATCCGCCCGGGACTGTGCCAGACGGCCATACGCTACTTAGGCGAAGCCGACGGCGAGGACGCTGTGGAGGTGACGCTCGTGAGACTGTGGCAGATGGCCGACGACCTGCGGACACCCTTCAACGCGCTGGCGCAAACGCTGCTGCGCAACCACTGCATCGATGTGCTGCGTCGCCGCCACATCACCGTAGCCCTTGACGGTCACGACATAGCGGTCGATGAAGAGCAGGACCAACGGGTGGAGACGATGATGAAACTCATCAAACTCTTGCCACCCATGCAGCAGACGGTGTTACAGCTCAGACATATCAACGGCATGGAGATGGCACAGGTGGCTCAGCTCACGGGTATGAAAGAGCCTGCCGTACGAAAGTGCCTGAGCCGAGCACGACAAGCTTTGCGCACAATGATGCTCAAGATGATGAAAGAAGCATGAGATGCGCTATATATATAATAAGGTGTAGAGAGACAAAACAACTATATATCAGGTATGACAATGAAAACATCAGATAGAGACATCCACCGCATGGTGGAGAAATTCATGGATGGCGACACCACGCTCGCCGAAGAGCATGAGCTCTACGCTTACTTCCGGGGCAACACTGTTGCCAGAGACCTGGAACCCATGCGGGAGCTGTTTCTGGGACTGGAGAGCCTTGACGGACTCGGCAAACAGCAAAAGTCAGAAAAGCAATACAAGCCCGCGCCACGCCACATACGTTTCCGCCCATGGCTGACCGCCGTGGCTGCCACGCTGCTGACCCTCTTCGTCGTCTCGGCCGCACTCTATGTCAACCACCAGCAAAACTATTGCGTGGCTATCGTCTATGGACAGAAGATCACTGACAAGGCAGCCATCCACACCGAGATGGCCCAGACGATGAAAGCCATGGGCATTGAGGGCGACAACGGCATCGACGACCAACTGCACGATGTGCTGATGACTGATAACAATAAATAAACACTCAACGATATGAAAAGGAGAATCATCTTTGCGCTGCTTGCCCTTTTACTGCCACTTTTCGCGCTGGCACAAAAGGGACTGCACACCAATGCGGCCTTCACAGGGCAAATCGTACCGCAGGATCAGACCGTGGAGGTGAAGGTACGGGGAAAAGCCCTAAGCACCTATCGGCTGACCTTCTACCACAGCGTACGCTTCAAGGCGAATGCTCAACAGAAGAATACGATGGATAATCTTGTGGAAAAGGACAAGGCACAAGCCACCGGCACGGAACTGCGCCGCAAAGGCCATACATCGTCACTTATTCTCTGTCTGCCTCCGCAAGGGCGTACCCACCGCTATCTGTGCTACCTTACCTACAGGAGCAAAGACCACTGGTCCATCACGCTCGTGTATATGGAAGGCTCGGTGAGCAGCATCGACGAACTGAGGAAACTCATCAAATGATCAATAAGTCAAACCCTATCAAGAACATCTAAAAACAGAAGAAATATGAAAATCGCAATGCTTTTCTTAGCGGCTTTGCTCCCTTTCATGGCACAAGCCCGCAACAACACACCGCAGGACACACTCGTGGTGAACAAGCCGACAAAGGTCACCGTCATCACCAGCGACTCGCTGCAGACCATCTATATCCAAGGCAAAGAGGGCAATCCAAAGTATGCTTACTGCAACTCCATCCAGCTTGTCGACAGCAACTACGTCAGCACGAGCACCATCGACAACGATTTCAACTTCAGCATTGGGCCTTTCGGACGAAAACAAACAAAGAGCCAGAAGTATCCAACCACTGAGACGACGATGAACTTCTTCGCTGGCTTCAACGCCGCACCGGGAATGCCACAGGCTGCCGACCTCCATCCGTTCAGCTCGTGGGAACTTTGGTGGCTCATTGCTGACTGTGGCATCTATCCATGGAACAGTCATCACAAGTTCTCTATCGGCTTTGGTTTGGACTGGCGCAACTATCGCATCAAGGGCGACACGCGCTTCGTAAAGTCCGACAACGGCACCATCGGGCTGGGAACCTACCCCGAAGGTGCCTCACCACAGTTCTCACGCATCAAGGTATTCAGCCTCACTGTGCCCGTGCGCTACCACTTCTTCAGCAAGTATCTCGCCTTCTCCCTCGGACCTGTCGTGAACTTCAACACCCACAGCAGCCTGAAGACACGATGGAAAGCTGACGGACAGAAAATCAAAGACACCAGTAGCAATGCTCATGTGAAGCCGGTCACCATTGACTTTATGGCCACCATCGATCTACCCTCCTTCGTTAACTTCTACTTCAAATACAGTCCCTGCGATCTCATCAAGAACGGCTATGGTTTGCACTTCAAGACACTGTCATTTGGTGTGTATCTGTAAATCTGCCTACCTTTCAAATGAATGTCTATGAATATAATATAGGTTAGAAACCGAAGACAGCTGCGCGATCGGGAGTAACTTTTTAAATCTTATGATGAATCCTAACCTTGAAAGCTAAAGACTAAGTAGCGGAGCCATACACATAGGCACAGGCAGTGCATGTTAGCCCAAGATAGTAAAAACTTTCTCTTATTCCCCAAATGTTTCGGCTACAACAAAACATCCACACCCCGACAACTGCGGAGCGTGGATGTTTGCCATATGAGTTGATGCGATTGTGGTTATCCTACCTGCGAGCCCGGCTTGACCTCGCTGAGTGTCGTGGTGACGCTGAGCGAGCCGTCGAAGTTGAGAGCAGAGAGCTTGGCGTAATAGGTGCGATTAAGGAATTGCATGATGAGGTTTTGTTATATTCCTCGCTTTCCTCGGTTTTGATGCGGTCGGCAAGCGTACGCATCTCTTCCTTAAATACAGAAACGGCTTCCTTGCTGACAGGCAAGATCATATAGCCTTTCAGCAAAGACTGTTTGGGGGTAAGGATCCTCTTTGGCATTATGCTAATGTGTATATGCTTGAATCGTGTGTGTTATGAATTTGCTTCACCATCCAGTCACTGATGGTTCCGGCCTCTGACGAGAACGAGCAGGCGATGGCATAGACCGGGCGACCATCGTGGGCGTAAGGCTCGGCATAGCCGCGGTCAGAGATCTGTGCCATAGCCTCAGCGGCAGGACGGTCGAGTTTGTACTCAAAGATATAGACATAGCGCGGTATCTCTATCACGCAGTCGGCGCGGCCCTTCGACGTTGCCTTCTCGTGATAGACCGTGTTGCGGCAACTGCCGATCAGACGCATGATCAGATATACCGTGTACTGGAACTGCCGCTCATGACTCTTCTCGCTGTTGCTCTCGCGCACAGAATAGGGAATGCTCGCCAGGAAGTCGTTCAGCAGATCGCGGAAGTCCTCCGGATTGCCATGATGCAGGGCTTTCTTCAGTTTGTTGGTCCAGCTGTTAGGCTGCGTAGGCGTCTGGAAATAGCCCGATGCAAGGAGCGTTAAGAATCCCGATGCCACCTCGTGGTTGGGGAAGTCGAGCTTGTACTCATCGTCCTCACGGTTATAACCCTTGATGGTGAGATAACCGCTCTGATAGATCATCGGCACGGGTGCCTCCACCGTAGCACGGTAGTCCACAAACTCTTGAGCCTCATAGCTGCGGGCAATGATGTCCTGGATGTCCTCATTGCTGTGGGCGAGCAACCGCATCAGATAGCTCGGCGTACCGGAAGCGAACCAGTAGTCCCTAATATTGTCATCTGCAAAGGCATTCAATAGCGAGAAGGGATTGTAGATGTCGGTCATCCCATTACTGAAGTGATACCCGTCGTATCGCTGTTGCAGTTGAGACTTAGCTTCTTCAACAGAAAGCATGTTTGTGTTGGCCAATTCCTCTATAGAAGATGCAAAGACATTGTTCAACTCTTCCCTACTAATACCACAGATAGTATCAAAGCGAGGATTCATACTTATATCTCTTGCATTGTTGAATCCCGAGAACACACTCACCTGCGCAAACTTGGTGACACCCGTGAGGAACACGAAGCGCAGGTCGGCGTCGGCAAGCTTGAAGACGGAATAGAATGCCTTGAGCGTCTCACGGTTGTGATCCTCAATGAGCATCTCGTTGTCACCGACACGGGTCTTCAATCCCGTGTCCATCGCGTCAAGCATGGGTTTGTCGTATTCGTCAACGAGCACCACACAGGTCTTGCCCGTCTGTACATGAGCTTGATGCAACACGTCGGCCAGGCGCCGGCCAGGCTGGTCAGTAGCTGGCTTCACGCCATATTGCTGTTCCCACTTGATCAAATAGCCATTGAGCGTCTGCTCCAGGGCATCCGCCTCAGTGTAGTTGGAACCATTGAAGTCGATTTCGAAGACCGGATAAGTCTCCCATTTCTTCTCTAAGCTCTCTATCTTCAAGCCCTTGAACAGATCATGGCGCCCCTCAAAATAGTATTTGATAGTAGACACCAACAGCGACTTGCCAAAGCGCCTGGGGCGACTGAGGAAATAGACGCCATCATTCTTAGTTATATCGAACACCATGTCCGTCTTGTCGACATAGACAAAATTGTTCTCACGTAACTTTGCGAAGTCTTGTATGCCTATTGGATAGTTCATCTTCTACTGCTGTTATTACCGATTGCAAATATAGGAAATATTCCGCAGAACACAAAGGAATAAGTTTGAAAGGAGGTCACAAATCCACATGGTTTGCGTATATCTGTTGAAAAGTACAAGAAAGATAACCATAGAGGCAGTCTTACAGTGCCCTGCTTTTCTCCTCGGTATTGCTGTGCTGAATGTCGCTGTGAGAGAACTTCTTGCCCCAACTGATGGTGTAGTAGGCCGAAACTTTGAGCGAAGGCAGGTGACGGCCATACATGGCTGTTGCACTATAGATGTCACCGGTCGTGGTGCGGGTCCACGGCTTTTGTGCCCACAACAAGTGATTGGCTGCAAGTTTCAGGGTGAGGCGTTTGTCCAGGAACTGACGCATGATGGAGAAACTTAGGTCGTGGTAATGGTCACTATGGCCGTAAGCAGTCTTCTCTTTGGAGTTGTAACGGTAGGTAAGCATCAGTCTGAAGTCGGCAGGCAGGAGCAAGGTGTGCTGCATATAGGCACCCCAGTTCAGATTGTTGGTGGTACTCTCCAGCGTGATATAGCGGTCGTAGCTGAGACGGGTCTGGACGGTCACGCTCCACCACTTGGCGATGGTGACGGGCAGGAAGAGATTGAGATTGGTGAAGCGGTTCTTCACCCCATCCACATACGACTGCCGGATGTAGGCGTTGCCGCCAATGATCTCTGTGTTATTGTATTTCTCTATCCCATTGTTGCTCCAGGCGTGAGTGATGGAAAAATTATATTTGCTCAGGAACAACCACGAGAGCTGGAGGTTGTAGCTGTAGTTGGGCCGGAGGGCAGGATTACCCTCCATGATGACATAGCGGGAAGCGAAGTAGCGCGATGGCATCAGCTTGAAGTAGCTCACGCGCTGGGTACGTCGTGTGAGACTCAACGAGAGCGAATTCTTCCCTGAAGGCTTCCACGAGGCAAAAAGGCTCGGGAAGAGGTCGTAGTGGTGGTAAGAGAGCGAGTAGCCTTTGGTGTTTGAGACATCATACTCACCACGCAATCCCGCCGTGAGACTCCAGTGCTTCATGTCAAGATTGTATTTCAGGTAGGTGGCCTGCAGATTCTCCGCATAGGTGAGGTCGTAGCCATAGCCCTCTTTCTCCTGCCACAAGCCATCATTGAGTGAGAACGAGCGGAAGTCATTGGTCTTGCTTGAGTAGCTGTATTTGGTACCTGCCATCAGTTGAGCGTTGGAATTGAACTGCCAGGTGACGCGTGCCTCCGATGAGACAATGATGAAGGGCAGACGCTCCCGATGCTTCACCCGCTCATCTGACACGGGCTCCAGGGCTTCATCGAAGTTGAAATATTTGAAATGGCTGTCGCCGTTGTAGAACGACTTGGTGACATCGCCCAACAGGAGCAGCGAATGCTGGTGTTTGGCACCAAAGTCATGCCGGAAGTTGACGCTGGTGTTGAGCAGATGCATGCTTTGCTTCACAATCTGGTGATTGTCGGTCAGTCTGATCTGTGGCGCGTTGTCGCCGTTGAGTCGTGTGTCGCCCACCTGATGCTCGTCCTTTCCATAATGATAATATCGGAAATTGGCCGAGAGATTGTTGTGCTCGCTGAAGTCGTAATAGAGATTAGCCGAAAGATCACCGTTCAAGTCGTTCATCTTATCCTCGATATAAGTAGAATAATCTACTTTGTCCTTTCGGTTGTCGGTGTATTCGTCCGCCAACAGACAGCCGCGGCCTATGGTACTGTTACCACTGATATCAAAGCCGAACTTACCTTTGTTATAAGCATATTGGATGTAGGGCTCAGCTCCGAGATAGGAGGGAAAGTCAAGGTTGCCGCCTGCCGTCAGTTCCGCTCCGCTTTCCCGTTTCCGCGTGAGAATGCGCAGCACGCCGCCAGTGCCTTCAGCGGCAAACTCAGCCGACGGGTTGGCGATGATCTCTATCTTCTCGATTTCTTCCGAGCGTATGGTCTTGAGATAGTTCATCAGGCGTTCTCCTGAGAGCTGCACCTGCCGCTCGTTGATCATCACTTGAACACCCGGTATGCCGTTGATGGAAAGACTGTTACTACTATGCCACACGCCAGGTAGTTGGTCGAGCAGAGACTCAGCGTTGTTGCCCGTGCCGAGGATGCTATGGCGGATGTCCACTACTGTGCGGTCGCCCTTGTAGGAAATAGTGGGGCGTATCCGCGTCACGTCTATCTGGTGCAGCGTGAATTGGTCGGCCTGCAGACGGATAGTACCGAGGGCAGGCGAGGCTGTTGTCCATTGCCGCGTCTTATAGCCCACGTAGCTCACCCGCGCGATGACGCGGCGTGCGTTGCAGGGAATGACGAAGTATCCGCTCTCGTTGCTCACGCCACCGGCGATAAACGAGGAATCAGCGGGCGAGAGCAGCACTATGTTGGCGTATTCTGCCGCCTTGCCTTTCTCGTCGACGATGCGGCCCTTGTAGCGCAGCGTGGTCTTCAGCGGGCATTCCACGTTGATGATGCTGTCGCCTACCATCGTCATCGTGATGGGATAGAAGCCGATGAGCTGTCGGATGGCTTCGGGGATGGTTGCGCCCTTGATGGTGGCAGTCACGCGGAAGTCTTCAAGGTCGTTGTAGATGAAGTTGATGGTATAGCGGTGGGTCATGCCGCCGAGCTGCTGCAAGGCCATGGGCATGGTCACGTTGTGGAAGTCGCGGCTCACGCGCTGGGCGTGGCCGGCGACGGTGCATAGCAGGAGCATATATAATAATAATAGGAGTGTCTTCTTCATCTTAACAATTCCGTTTTTATATCAAGTACCCATGAGAGGCGGCAATGTTAACCCGTGGAGCAGATTTTTTAGACCTAATGATGAATCCTAACCTTGAAAGCTAAAGACTAAGTAGCGGAGCCATACACATAGGCACAGGCAGTGCATGTTAGCCCAAGATAGTAAAAACTTTCTCTTATTCCCCAAATGTTTCGGCTACAACAAAACATCCACACCCCGACAACTGCGGAGCGTGGATGTTTGCCATATGAGTTGATGCGATTGTGGTTATCCTACCTGCGAGCCCGGCTTGACCTCGCTGAGTGTCGTGGTGACGCTGAGCGAGCCGTCGAAGTTGAGAGCAGAGAGAATCATGCCTTGGCTCTCTATGCCCATCATCTTGCGCGGAGCAAGGTTGGCAATGAAGAGCACATCCTTGCCGATGAGGTCCTCGGGCTTGTAGAACTTGGCAATGCCGGAGAGGATCGTGCGGTCCGTGCCACTGCCGTCGTCGAGGGTGAATTGCAGAAGTTTGTTGGACTTCTTCACCTTCTGGCAATCCTTGATGTGTCCCACACGGATGTCGAGCTTCTCCCACTCGTCAAAGGGGATGTTGGCTTTGATAGGCTCAGCTTTGTAGTCCTTGGCGGCCTCGGCAGCCTCATTGGCTTTCTTCGTGGCGGCGAGCTTGTCGAGCTGATACTGGATAGCCTCGTCCTCGATCTTCTCGAAGAGCAGCTGTGGCTCAGCGAGCTGGTGACCGGCCTCGAGCAATGTCGTGCTGCCCAACTCGGCCCAGTCGAAGTTCTTGAGGTTGATCATCTCGCGCAGCTTCTTCGAGCTGAACGGCAGGAACGGCTCAAAGGCAATGGCGAGGTTGGCAACGAGCTGAAGCGAGATGTTGAGAATGGTCTCCACGCGCTTCGGATCAGTCTTCCACACCTTCCACGGCTCGCACTCGGTGATGTATTTGTTTCCGATGCGTGCCAGGTTCATGGCTTCCTTCTGTGCCTCGCGGAACTTGAAGTTGTCGAGATACTGCTCCACCTTCTCCTTCACGTCCTTGAACTCCTGGATAGCCTGCTTGTCCACGTCGAGCAGTTCGCCGCATGCCGGCACCACGCCGTTCCAGTATTTCTTGGTAAGCTGCAGGGCACGGTTGACGAAGTTGCCGTAGATGGCGACGAGCTCCGAGTTGTTGCGCTCCTGGAAGTCTTTCCATGTGAAGTTATTGTCCTTGGTCTCCGGTGCGTTGGCGGTGAGCACATAGCGCAGCACGTCCTGCTTGCCAGGGAAGTCCTTCAGATATTCGTCGAGCCACACGGCCCAGTTGCGTGAGGTACTGATCTTGTCGTTCTCAAGGTTGAGGAACTCGTTGGCCGGCACGTTGTCGGGAAGGATATAGCCGCCGTGAGCCTTGAGCATGACGGGGAAGATAAGGCAGTGGAACACGATGTTGTCCTTACCGATGAAATGGATAAGGCGAGTCTCAGGGTCTTTCCACCACTTCTCCCACGAGCCCCAGCGCTCAGGTTCAGCGTCGCATAGCTCCTTGGTGTTGGAGATGTAGCCGATAGGCGCGTCAAACCAGACGTAGAGCACCTTGCCATCGGCACCCTCTACGGGTACGGGGATACCCCAGTCGAGGTCGCGGGTCATAGCGCGCGGCTGCAAATCCATGTCGAGCCATGACTTGCACTGTCCGTAGACATTCGGTCGCCACTCTTTGTGGCCCTCAAGAATCCACTGCTTCAACCAGTCCTGATATTGGTTCAGCGGCAGATACCAGTTCTTGGTCTTGCGCAGCTCGGGCTTGGCACCGCTGATGGTAGAGTGCGGATTGATGAGTTCCATAGGGCTGAGGTCGCTGCCGCATTTCTCGCATTGGTCGCCGTAGGCGTTGGGATTGCCACAGTGAGGACAAGTGCCCATGACGTAGCGGTCGGCGAGGAACTGCTTAGCCTCGGGGTCGTAGAGCTGCTCGCTCTCTTTCTCGATGAGCTTGCCGTCGTCGTAGAGTTTGCGGAAGAAGTCAGAGGCGAGCTTGCTGTGCACCTTTGATGTGGTGCGGCTGTAGATGTCGAACGAGATACCGAACTCCTTAAAAGAGTCCTTAATGATCTTGTGGTAGCGGTCGCAGACATCCTGCGGCGTGATACCTTCTTTCTTGGCGCGAATGGTGATGGGCACTCCGTGCTCGTCGCTACCGCCGATGAAGACCACATCCTGCTTCTTCAGGCGAAGATAGCGCACATAGATGTCGGCCGGAACATATACACCGGCCAGGTGACCGATGTGCACACCGCCGTTGGCATAGGGAAGCGCAGCGGTGACAGTAGTACGTTTGAATTTCTTTTCTTCCATCTTGATTGCTTATACTTATTTTTATATAGGTGCAAAATTACAAAAAGGTTTTGAGAAATCGGCAGTTACGACCATGAATCATAAGATCGTATGGAGGAAAAATCGCAATTTCCTTTGCTATTCCGCTCGTTTGCACTACCTTTGCACTATGTTACAACGAGACTATTTCATCCGCATCCTTCAAGAGTTTATGGCTGCCGTGCAGCGTTTTCTTGAAAAGAAAGAGGAGGAGGGCAAGCGCGACGTGGCGCTGCGCGACCTCTACCGACAGTATATCGGCAGCTACGACGACCTGCGCAACCTCACCGTGGAGGAGGCTATCGCCTACGCTCACGACGTGTGGGAGGCTGACCGCAGGATGGGTAAGCTGGAGATGCTGGCCGGACTGTGGCATGCCGAGGGCGTGTACAAGGCTGATCCGTTGCGCACGATGCTATTGGAGAAGGCTTTCCAACTCTATGACTATGTCGACACCCACAGCGGAGAGTACTCGCTGACACGAAAGGAGCGAATGAGACAAATCAAAGAAATGGCGCAAGCAAAATAGTGTCTTCGTCACATCGTCTTCATCACATAACAAACGTAGGATACCGGGGAGCGCTCTTCTCCGGTACACCTTATTATTATATATATATAGGATAACAGATGAACACAAATGTCAATGACATGACCGTGGGCTCACCGGCTCGCGGCATTCTCCGTTTTGCCCTGCCTCTGGTGCTGGGCTATATACTCCAACAGATGTATCAGGTCATTGACGCGGCCATCGTGGGACGGTGGATCGGCGTCGGTGCACTGGCTGCCGTGGGCGCGTCGTCGTCGATCAACTTTCTGGTCATGGGCTTCTGCAACGGGTCGTGCGCCGGCTTTGCCATCCCTGTGGCGCAGGCCTTCGGCGGTAAGGACTATCACAAGATGCGAAGCTATGTAGCCAATGCCGTGCGCATTGCCGTGGCCTTTGCCGTAGTCATCACGCTGCTCACCTGCATGTTCTGTACGAAGATTCTCGGATTGGTCAACACACCGGCCGACATCTTCCACGATGCCTGGACGTTTCTCTTCCTGCAGTTTCTCGCCATTCCCTTCACCATGGGCTATAACCTGCTGTCGGGGTTCATCCGTGCCCTGGGCAACTCCAAGCAGCCTTTCTATTTCCTGATCATCGCTTCTTTGGTCAACATAGCCCTCGACGTGCTGCTCATCCTTGTCATGGGTATGGGCGTGGCCGGTGCGGGAGTAGCCACTCTTTTGTCGCAGGCTTTTGCCACGCTGCTCTGCTGGCTCTACATCCGCGGCAAGATGCGCCTGCTCATCCCCACGGGCGAGGAACGGCGCTACGACAACAAGCGTGTGTCGATACTCCTTAACAACGGAGTGCCCATGGGCTTGCAGTTCAGCATCACGGGCATTGGCATCATCATGTTGCAGAGTGCCAACAATGCGTTGGGAACGGTTTGTGTGGCTTCGTTCACTGCCGCCATGCGCATCAAATATCTCTTCACCTGCGTCTTCGAGAACATCGGCGTGGCTATGGCGACCTATTGCGGACAAAACATCGGAGCGCGCAAACTCGACCGCATACGCCGTGGCGTGAAGGATGCCATCGCCATCATGCTCGTTTATTTCGTGCTTACCGTGATCATCATCTATCCTTTTGCCGACGAGATGATGATGCTCTTTGTCAAGAGCGGCGAGCAGGAAGTAATTGACAACGCCGCCATGTTCATGCGCATTGCCAACTATTTCTATCCTGCCCTTGGCCTGCTCACCATCTTCCGCTACAGCATCCAGGGCTTGGGCTATTCCAATCTCTCGATGATGTCGGGCGTGATGGAGATGATCGCACGCTGCGGCGTGAGCCTTTGGCTCGTGCCGGCCTTAGCCTTCAAGGGCGTGTGCTTGGGCGATCCGGTGGCCTGGGTCTTTGCCGACCTCTTTCTCCTCCCCGCCTTCCTCTGGCTCTACCACCACATAAAAAAGACGAAAGCGACAGACTGAGAGGAGGTGCTTACCACTTCAGCGCTCCGTATTTCTCCTTCGCCCAGAGTTGTACGGCATTGATAAGGTTTTGCCACACCACATAGGCGCAGGGCGCGATGGCAGCGTAAGGGTTGAGAAAGGTCAGCGTGAGCCAGATGCCTACCACCGTATTCTTCTGTCCTAAGGCTTGTCCGGCGCTGATGCTGTCGCCATAGTGCGCACCGACGAGCTTACCCAAACCGAATTGGAAGACAGAGATGAGCAACGGGATGACGCACAGAGCTACCAGCGTGATGCCCGACACGGGGGCGTGGAGAATGCTCTGCATGGCCAGTCCCATGATGATGGAGAGGTTGAAACTCCACAGATAGAAGCCGAGATTGCGACGGTCGCGAATCCACTGGGCCACGTGCGGCAAGTAGCGTCGCGTAAGCAGGGCCAGGCACAGCGGTACGATGAGCACGATGAACACCCGCTTGAGTACCATCAGAAAGGCAAAGAGGAAACTGATGTCAGCACTCTTCTCCACCATTGGGAAGAAGAGCGGGATGATGACTGAGGTGACGCAGTTGGCGATAAGAATGTACACGGTCATCGACTCTATGCTTCCTCCAAGCTTCTCGGTGATCACCGGTGCGGCAGCGGCAGTGGGACAGATGAAGCAGATGAACATGCCCTCGAATATGAGCTTCCAGCCTGCCGAAGGCGCAATGGCTACCAGAGCGACGCAGATGGCGGACAGCGCGACACGGATGCCTTGTAAGATGAAATGCCATGTGCGGGGTCGCAACTCCTTTACTTGTATCTTGCAGAAGGTGACGTAGAGAATGAGGAAGATGACGTAGGGCAACAGCGCCACTAACTTGGGTCCCATGAAGTCGCCAATAGGTTCCAACACGGGTATCTCAGAGAAGAGCAGATAGACCAAGGAGCCCACGCACAGCGCGACTACCAGCGTCCACTGTTTCAAGAATGTCAAGAGTTTGTTCATACTAACAATTCCTTTCTTTCCCTATTTATAGTTGATGCAAATCCATGTTGTTGATTTCATCCAAACTATGTCTTACTATATGATTTATTCTTCTTTCAGCCCTTGCACATAGTCGAAGAGCTTCTTATAGAACGGGTGTTTCGTCATCGTGGCAGCATTGCCGAGGATGATGAGCTTCATGCGGGCACGGGTGATGGCTACGTTCATGCGGCGCAGGTCGCGGAGGAATCCTATCTGCCCGTCGTCGTTGGCACGCACCATGGAGATGAGGATGATGTCGCGTTCCTGGCCTTGGAAACCATCGACAGTGTTGACGGTGACGAGATGGCGGAAAGGTTTGAAGAAAGCGTCGCGCTTGATGAGTCCGCGCAGATACTGCACTTGTGCACGGTAGGGCGAGATGACACCCACGTCGATCTGCTCGTCGAGGACACGCTGCTTGCCGATCTTGGTATAGTAGTCGCGCAGCGTGTTGAGCGTGAGCAGCGCTTCGCCTTTGTTGACGCGGCCAAAGCTCTCACCGACAAACTGCTCACGGAAGTTGGGCTCGTCGGGGCCTACTTCCATGTCCGACGTGTCGATCCACTCCATCGGTATGTCGTAGTCGAGGATGCCACGGTGTGCGGTCTGCGGCGCGCTCTCCACTTTACCACCATAGAACCAGTCTGAACTGAAGCGCATGATGGCGTCGTTCATGCGGTACTGCACTTGTAGGAGCGAGACACACTCAGGCTTGTTCTCCACGATACGCTCCATGAGTGTCTTGCCAAGGCCGGCTTTCATGGCTGCAATGCTTTTCACCGTAGGCGGCAGCTGGCAGTGGTCACCAGCAAGAATCACGCGTCCGGCACGCCGCATAGGTATCCAGCAGGCAGCCTCCAAAGCCTGTGCTGCCTCGTCGATGAACAGCGTGGAGAACTTCATGCCCTCAAGCAGACGGCTGGCTGAGCCGACGAGTGTGGACGCAATGACGCGCGCCTCACCGAAGAGTTCGGCGTTGATGCGGATCTCCAGTTCGGTGGCACGGCTTTTCAGCCGTTCCAGCTTTTGATGATATTTCTCGTCGCGGCCATGCCTGCTCTTGCGCAGTTCACGCATCGCCTTGCGGATAGCCCATAGCTGCGGATAGTCGGGATGGTCGGCAAAGCGACGTTCATAGGTAAAACCGAGCATCTTGTCGTTGACGCGTGACGGGTTGCCGATGCGCAACACGTTGATGCCGCGGTCGACGAGCTTCTCGCAGATCCAGTCCACGGCCATGTTGCTCTGTGCGCAGACGAGTACCTGACTCTCTCGCATGAGTGTCTCGTTGATGGCTTCGACGAGTGTGGTGGTCTTGCCGGTACCTGGAGGTCCGTGCACCACCATGACATCCTTGGCGCAGAGCACTTCATTGACAGCATGCTCCTGTGTGGCATTGAGCCAGGGGAAGCGCATGGGACCGAAGTGGAAGCGCTGGGCCGGCACACGACTGTAGAAGAGATCACGCAGATAGGCGAGGCGTCCGCTCTTGGCGCGCATCACGCGGTCGAGGGCGTCGAACATTGTGCGGTAGCTGGTCTCATCGAACGAGAGCTGCACACCCACGGGTGCCTCACAACTCTGCACGTCGAGCGCATGACCTTCAGGGATGGTCACCACCATGCGGTCGCCGTCGACATACGACACTGTGCCCGTGAAGCCGAAGAGCTTGGTTTTCATCTTGGCGGTAGCCCCGGTCTTGTCGTTGCCCCGGCTTTCCTCCATGCGGAAGAATACCACGGGCTTGCCGTATTCGAAGTTGTGCTCTATGCCCTCGTCGGCAGTGCGGTAGACCTCCAGCGCGAATTGGTTGAGCGAGTTGTAATAGCTCTTACCCACGCGTATGGGATACCAGGCATCGCCACGCTTGACGCGGCGTGCCATGCCCATGGTGTCGGCTTGTTTGCGGAAAGCCTCACGCTCGGTCTGGTACTCCAACTGCAACAGCAGCCGTTGCTGTTGCAGGGCTTGTATGGATGATAGTTGTGACATTGTTGTTGCAAAGATAGCGCAAACAAGTGGAATGGCAAAGAAATCGACTATAAAAAAGTGGTGAGACGCGGTGAACAGCTCTCGCCTCACCATCAAGGCCAATACAGGACAAAGCGGGATCTACTTACCCACAAAGCGTCATCAGCAGGACGTAAAGCTGTTGAATAAACTGACATTTCACGGCCCTTATTTTGCCATTCTTTGCCAGCGAAGTGATCCTCTCTCCGATTTTTCGCGTTTTTCGAGCTTTTTCCAAGTCGCTGATTAACAACAAGATAAGAAAAGCAGCGCTATTTTATGTTTATCAAACAACCGAGATGGCCGACACAAACCACTGAAATGACCGACACAAACAACCGAGATGACCGAAAGAAACCACTGAAATGACCGAAAGAAACAACCGAGATGATAACAACACCTCCCCGTTTTCGTGTTTTCATCTCGATTTTCTTGTCCTCAAGTGTTTGCGATCTCTCCGGATTGAAACTGCGGGCAGACGTGTTTTTGTCAGCTCTTTTACTCTATTCCGCAGACCGCATAGAAGTATAAAAACAAAAAAAAGCCTCCCGCAATAGCGCAGGAGACTTTATCGAATAAATGTTTGTTTATAAAAGAAAGGCTGTGATCATCACTTCACCTCCCAGATGTCGTTGGTCTCGAGCAGTTCGGTGAAGTTGTGATAAGGCTTTTGCTTTTTCACGTCCTCGATCTGCTGGTTGACGGCATCGTCGTAGGTGGGAGCCTCTACGTCGCGGATGACGCCGAGGGCCACGGGGAAGCCGTGCTCATTGTCCATCATGGCAAGCTTGAGCTGCAGCGTGTTGTCGGGATTGTGGCTGTCGTGGACGAGCACATCGTCGATGGTGTAGCCGTCCTTGCCGAGTTCCACGACTTTCAGCCCGAAGTTCTCCTGCACGAGTCCGTACTCGTTGTTGGGTCCGAAGACAAGGGGCTTGCCGTCCTCGACATAGATGGCGTTTTTGGAGCGCCCCTCACGGGTGTAGATGGGATCGTAGGCCCCGTTGTTGAAGATCATGCAGTTTTGCAGAATCTCGCAGACGGCAGCTCCCTTATGGTGATAGGCTGCCTTGAGGATCTCCACGGTGTGGGCTGCATCAGAGGCCACGGCACGGGCGAAGAAGCGGCCGCGGGCGCCGAAGCAGAGCTCAGCAGGGCGGAAAGGATCCTCCACAGTGCCGTAGGGACTCGACTTCGAGACGAAGCCACGGGGCGACGTCGGTGAGTACTGACCCTTGGTCAAGCCGTAGATACGGTTGTTGAGCAGGATCATGTTCAGGTCGATATTGCGGCGCATGGCGTGGATGAAGTGGTTGCCGCCGATGGCCAGTCCGTCGCCGTCGCCACTGATCTGCCAGATGGTGAGCTTGGGGTTGACCACCTTGGCACCGGTAGCCACGGCGGCGGCACGTCCGTGGATGGTCTGCATGGCGTAGGTGTTGACATAGTAAGGCAGGCGGCTTGAGCAGCCGATGCCAGAGATGACGGCCGTCTCGTAGGGCGGCACGCCGATTTCGGCCATTGCCTTTTGCAGGCTGGCCAGGAACGAATGGTCGCCGCACCCCGGGCACCAGCGTGGCTGGCCCTTCTTGTAGTCGGCGGCGGTATAGGGTGATGTGCTTTGTTTTGCTTCCATAATACTTGATTTTAGACTAAGTCCGGCAGACTCTGTCGCGTCTTGCCGGGCCGTTAGGCGATTACTGCAGCACGCGTGTCTCGAAGGTAGGACCGCTCATCTGCTCTTCCGGCGTGACGATGATCTTCTCAAAGCCCTTGACGAGCTCGCTGACCACGAAGGGCTGACCCTTGACCTGATTGTACTGGAAGGGCACGAAATCGTTGATGCGGATGCGGAGCAGGGCAGCCAGCTGACCAAGGTTTTGCTCGGCGACGACGACCTTGCGGTATTTGAGCAGCACCTCTGCCGTGTTCTTCGGCAAGGGGTTGACATATTTAAACTGTGCCAAGGCCACCTTATAGCCTTTCTTGCGCAGTTCGGTCATGGCTGAGTAGAGATGGCCGTAGGTAGAGCCGAAGCCCACGATGAGCAGGTCGGCGTCGTCCTTGTCGCCCTCAACCTCCACGTCCGGCACCTCGATGTCAGCGACTTTCTCGAAGCGCAGATGATCCATCTTGTTGTGGTTCTCGGGTTCTGTGGAGATGGCACCGGTCTCGCCGTCCTTTTCCAGTCCGCCGAGGATATGTGTGTAGCCCTCTTGTCCGGGGATAGCCCAGTAGCGCACTTGGCTTTTCGGGTCGCGCTGATAGGGCGTGTATTTGTATTTCTGTTCCGGTGTGGCGTAGTGGGGATGTATCGGTGGCATCTTCTTGATGTCGGGCAGACGCCATGCCGACGAGCCGTTGGCGATGAAGGCATCGGTGAGGAGCACCACCGGTGTGAGATGCTCCAGCGCGATCTTCGCGGCCATATAGGCAGCGTCGAAACAGTCGGTGGGGCTGGTGGCGGCGATGACAGGCATCGGGCTCTCGCCGTTGCGGCCGTAGAGCACCTGCAGCAAGTCGGTCTGCTCGCTCTTTGTCGGCAGTCCGGTCGACGGTCCGCCACGCTGCACGTCGATGATGACGAGCGGCAACTCGTCAATGACGGCGAGGTTGATGGCCTCGCTCTTCAGGCAGATGCCCGGTCCGGACGTGGAGGTTGCAGCCAGAGCACCGGCAAAGGCAGCGCCGACAGCACTTGAGCATGCGCTGATCTCATCCTCGCACTGCACGGTGATGACGCCGAGGCTCTTGTGCTTGGCCAGTTCGTGGAGGATGTCGGTGGCGGGAGTGATGGGGTAGGAGCCGAGATAGAGTTTCAGTCCGGCCCGCTCAGCGGCGGCAATGAGGCCGTAGGCCGTGGCTTTGTTGCCCGTGATGTCCATATAGCGTCCGGGCAGTTTGTGCTTGGTCTCGATGCGATAGGTTGAAGGCACTGAGGCGTGGGTGTTGGCACCGTAGTGGTATCCGGCGTTGACGACCTTGATGTTGGCCTCTGCCACACCGGGTTTCTTGGCGAATTTCTCCTTGAGGAAGTTGGCCACGAGGGAGAGGTCGCGGTTGAAGAGCCAGCAGACGAGGCCGAGTGCAAACATATTGCGGCATTTCAGCACGGCTTTTGGCGGCATGCCGTCGTCGGCCAGGCACTCCTTGACCATGCGTGTGATAGGGCATGCCACGACGCGATCGGGGTCTATGCCCATCTCGCTGAGATAGTCATCGCTGTGGAAGTCGGCTTTCTTCAAGTCGACGGGGCCAAAGGAGTCGGTGTCGATGATGATGCAAGCCTGGGGCTTGGCATACTGATATTGTGTCTTGAGCGCGGCGGCATTCATGGCCACGAGCACATCACATTTGTCACCTGGGGTATAGACCTTGCCCTCGCCAATGTGGACCTGATAGCCCGACACACCGGTGAGCGAGCCTTGCGGGGCGCGGATGTCAGCGGGATAGTCCGGAAATGTGGAGATGCCGTTGCCCACAGTAGCGGACACGGTGGAGAAGATGTTGCCGGCCAGCTGCATGCCGTCGCCGGAGTCGCCCGAGAAGCGGACCACTACGTCTTCCAACTCTTTTACTTCTACTTTTTCTGCCATACGATTGTAACTTACATTTAAGGTGTGTGTTTTCCGATGGCAAAGTTATGATTTGTGACTGACATAACCAAATGTTTATACCACTTTTTTGCAAAGCTGATTCGAAATCACACAAACTTTCCGAATCTAACTCCATAAGGAGCACTACATCTACATCACCTACATACCCTCCATATCCCGCGTTTGTCTGAACGAAATTATTATTGGACGTAGCCAGTAGATCTCCTTCCGTTTCTATATATTTGATTTTAATGGCAGGTTTCATATAAGTTGTCTTCATAGTACGCCATATTAAGATGTTTACTTGCTGATGGCTTTGCGGCCGTTTACGATGACCAGTCCTCTATAATTGGTATTGACACGCTGTCCGGAAAGATTATAGCGCGCATCTTCCATTTTTTTAGGTTTATAAACAGGATTTGCAATGCTCGTTGTTGTAGTGTCTATGGCATAATAAGGTTTGGCCCTATATTTGGAAGAATGGCCGATCGCAAGATAACCTTTGAATGGAGCTATAGTGGTGTTGGCCTTCACGGGATAGAAGCCACAACCGTTGTTTTGTTTTGCAAGTACATAGATATTGAAGGCCTTGTCTACATTTTTACTCGTATCACTGAATGCCAGGTCATTGCCCCCTACTGTAGTGTTTTCATTACCATATTGCAGCGTATATGTTCCAGCCTCAGCCTTGACAACTACCGCAATGTTGCCGGGAATGGCCGTGACCGGCGAGAGCGTCACATTATTATCATCGGCACTGTAATTGACAATATAAGCGCTGATGGCTGGAGTATAGGAGAAGTCCACAGGTCGCCGACTGACAAAGGTTGCCCACCCGGCTGTGCTCACCTGAGCCTGATCCTTACACGTGGCGATGCTCATCAGTTGCGGGGCTTTCAGCACCTTGACTCCATCACTGTCTCCTACCTTAGCGGCCACACACACCTCATCACCGCGGACAATTTGAAACGCGCTGACGATATCAGTGTTTTGAAGATACTTTCCATTATCAACCTTTATGCCATTACTGACATCTTCTGTATCATTGATATAGTAATTAAGAGAACTCTCGCCACTGTATTTCTCTGTCCTCGCTACAGTTCCCCTGACGTATACCCTCGCGCCGTCTGCTGCTTTTAGCGCATCCGCGACAGTGACCAACTCGCTTTTCCCCACTTTCTTAAACTCCTGTGATACCACTATACTCTTTTCACCATTGAAATAGGAAACAGCCTTTACCGTGGCAGAAGCACCCAATGAAAATGGAGCCGCGTATTCTGCGCTGAGCTCTGTCGGCTCTGATCCGTCTGTGGTATAATAGATTTTCGCCTTTGCCTCGTCAGCGCTGAGCGTCACCAACGAACTGTCAAGGAATGCCGTACAACCTGAGATTATGGGAGAGTTAACAGCGTCTTTAGAAATCTTAGTAACATATCCCCCACGTATCTGAGGGGTAGAATCAATGACTCTATTTCTCCCTTTTATTGTTACAAACCAACCAACGGCAAGATCATTTTTGCTTTTGAATTTCGTTTTATTGAAATTACAATTATCATAAACCAAAAGTTGTTGTTGCGCGGAGATGTCGTCAGATATATAATAGGTGATCATTCCGCCTGCGAAACTCTTTATCTTTGTGATAAATCCGCTTACATATATGGAATCTCCTTCCTGAATATACCTTTTGGCATCCCGAAGAGCATAGATCTCCGCAACGGAATAAGGACTTTCTGCCGTCCCTTCATGATAAGGATTAACAATGATCTTATAACTGTCAGAGGAAGGGTTTAAGGAATCATTACCGGCGAAAGAAGATTTGATGGTGGCGGTGCCCAAATTGTTTTTTAGCCTTACTGCTCCCGTCATCGTGTCCACCATTGCCACGCTCTCATTGTCAGAAGAGTAAATCAACGGCAACCCGTCAGGGGCTGTTTTTGCCTTTTGACCATTAAAGGTTGCATAGTTGTCTCTACCTATACGGAGGGTAAATTCCTTTGTGACAAATGATGTGTAAGTATCTTGCTTGCCATTACGATAATCAAAAGTGATTATCACCCGAGAAAACTCTATATTTCCTTTAGTTCCATCAGAAAGAAGTATAATAGGCTGTGTTGTACTTCCTGTCCATGAACCTCCGAAAGAAGTACTTTGAAAAGAGCCATCAGTTGACGTTAGGGTTGGAACTGGCGAACTACCATTAGATTTATTTATCTTGTAATAATAATCGATCTTTGTGAGCTCGAAATCATCATTGGGAGTAATGATTAGGGTACCTTTACCATATAGCCTTATACTATTATTTGATGTCTTTTGAGGTTTACTCGTACCATTATTCTTTTGAAAGGTAACAACCGCTGATGTACCTTTTAAAGGTATTGTCTTTGATGTAAATATCGTTTCGTTGTAAACCGCAAACGACTTCTCCGAAGCGATCAAAAGAAGAAGACAAGTAAATAATAGTCTTGCTATTTTCATCATATTCGTCACTTTGGTATTTATTACTTGCAAAAATAAGCATAATATTGATAAAAAGCAAGAAAAGTGTTTGTAAAATACGCAAAAAATAGTTTTGCACCATGTATGGCACAACTTCCCCCCCTCCTATTTACTGACTCTGCTAAGCCCAATCTTTTCTCTGTATCAGCAGTTTATTAGAAACAAGAGTACTCTCACTGGGAATCGAACCCAGATCAAAGGTTTAGGAAACCTACGTTCTATCCATTGAACTATGAGAGCAACACGGTCCTATACACCTTATTATATATAGGGCTCTACCCTATTATATATATAGCCACACCTTATATATATTAGTGCTCAGTATTCGCACTGCCGTCCCGCTGATAGGGTGGCCGGCATATAAGACGTTTGCAAAGATACGGGATTTCTTTCAGACCACCAAACGTTTGGGACGTCTTGTCGGTGTTTGGTGGTCTAAAAGCAGTATCTTATTTCGCACTGTTGAATTTCTCCTGCTGCTGACGGATCAGTTCAGCGTCCTCGAAATAGTCGATGCGCATGGCGCGGCGTACCTCGTCCATCGTCTTGGCAGCCACCTCACGGGCATCGTCAGAACCCTTCTTCAGGATGTCGAAGATAGCAGGGATGTCCTTCTCCAGCTCCATGCGGCGCTGACGGATCGGGTCGAGAATGCGGTTGAGTACATTGTTGAGCAGTTTCTTGCACTTCATGTCGCCAATGCCACCTGCTGTATAGGCAGCCTTCAGCTCATCAAGGTTCTTGAACTCAGGCCAGAAGTCGGCAAAGTCCTGATCTGTAGAGAAGGCATCGAGATAAGTGAACACGGCATTGCCCTCCACATGACCGGGATCAGAGACATTGAGGTGGGTAGGATCGGTGTACATGCCCTTGACTTTCTTCCACACCGTGTCGGCGTCGTCGGAGAGATAGATGCAGTTGCCGAGGCTCTTGCTCATCTTTTCCTTACCATCGGTACCGGGCAGACGGCGCGCGGTAGCGTTCTCAGGCAGCATGATCTGCGGCTCTACGAGCACGGGCGCATAGATCTGGTTGAAGCGGTTGACCAGTTCACGAGTGAGCTCCAACATTGGTTCCTGATCTTCGCCGGCCGGCACGGTGGTAGCCTTAAAGGCAGCGATGTCGGCAGCCTGTGAGACAGGATAGCAGAAGAAGCCAAGCGGGATGTTGGTATCGAAGTTGCGCATCTTGATCTCTGTCTTCACCGTTGGGTTGCGCTGCACGCGGCTCACGGTGACAATGTTCATCAGATACGTGGTGAGCTCGGCGAGTTCAGGGATACGGCTCTGGATATAGAGCGTGCACTTCTTCGGGTCGAGTCCCACAGAGAGATAGTCGAGAGCCACCTCTACGATGTTTTGCCGGATCTTCTCCGGGTTGTCGGCATTGTCGGTGAGTGCCTGCACGTCAGCCATAAAGACAAACATGCGGTCGTAATCTCCTTCGTTTTGCAGCTGCACGCGACGGCGCAGGCTGCCCACATAGTGTCCCAGGTGGAGTTTGCCCGTTGGGCGGTCACCTGTCAGAATAATTTTTCCCATGTATGTAGTATTGTATGCTTACGTTATTGTTGTTGATTATTGATGCAAAGATAACAAAAAAGCTTCAGAAAGGTGCAGGGCTTTCACGTTTTTCACTTCCCCAAGCCCTTGAAAGTAGCATAGGGATGTTCAAAATCGAGGTAATAGAACAGATGCTGTCTTTGCTGCTCTTTAGGCGGTATGGTCATGTAGTCGCCATATTTGTTGCTCAGATAGTGGTCGTAGTCCTCTACCCCTTTGACAGTAGCATCCTCAAAATCATAGTCCGTGGGCTTGCCGAGGACTTCCTTTCTCATGGTGCCTTTAGAGCCATCGTCGTAGTCAGCCACGAGGTTGCAGGAGGCGAAAGGATATTGCCTCAGCAGCTGTCTTATCTTGGCTTGGACGCCACCGAGCGTATAGAGCTTTCGGCAGAGCAACGGCACCCACGAGTTGGGACCATGTCCATGCTTATAAGGATCGCGGAAGAGAAGATACAGCACCCGCTTGTAGTATTCATAGCGTGCGAAGTGCAGCATGCGCCGGCACCATCCATTGGGCACGCCGTCGATGGGGAACACATCGATATAGATGCCACCCACGTAATCCATGTGCTTACGCTCGATGAGCGTTGTGGAGGCATCCTGAATCTTGGCGAAGGGCAGCGGATAGGTGCTGTCGTCTTCAGCGCAAATCATCTCCAGCGGTTCAGGCAGCCATTCCCGGCAATGTGCAATCAGCCGGTCGTAGTCCTCGCGTGGCATGGCTATGTCGATGTCATCATCCCAAGGGATGAAGCCGTGGTGTCTCACGGCTCCAATCATCGTTCCCGCCCAAATATAATAGGTCAGTCCATGGGTCTGGCAAGTCTTGTCTACCAGTTCCAGCACCTTCAGGATACGCTTGTGCAATATCTTTATGTCATAGTTTGCCATTGTCTTCCTTAGCCTTGTCAAAGTCTTCTATGGTGTCAAGCTCGGTGGAATAGATGTCTGTGGTGTCGACCATGCGGAAAGCATGTCCCTGCGGTATGAGCCGTTCAAAGGCTTTTTCATAGAACACATTGCTGAGCCCCTCATCGACAATCATCTTGCGGAGTTCCCGAAACAGCGCTGTCGAATACTCAGCCGAGAACTTCTCCACGCCCACCGACTCGCCGTAGGCCTCAGCGGGGTTGCAGGTTTTGTTGATGGCCACGATGGTATGGTCGTTGTCCACAACCACCTTCATCTCCTCCTCGCCCAATGGATGCCGGTTGACGGAGAGCGCGGCGCCAGGCTGCGAGAGCATCACTGTGATGAGCTTGCTGTCGTAGAGCAGGTCGCTGTCGAGAAGCAGAAACTCACGCCCGTCGACCTCCGGCCGTGCGAGCCAAAGCGAATAGATATTGTTCGTGGTGGCGTAGTCCTTATTGTCGATGAACCTGAATGAAGCGTCACCGCGACCAATCTGTTCCTGATAGTGGTCGAGGATGAACCTTTCAATCATCTCATCTTTATAGCCCGTAACGACCACAAACATCCTGATGCCGTTTTCCATCAAGGCATCGAGCGACCTTTGTAGCAGGCTTTTCCCGCCCACTTCCAGCAGGCACTTCGGGCATCTGTCGGTGAGCGGTCTGAGGCGTGTGGCCATGCCGGCGGCTAAAATGACGGCAATCATAGCTGTTTGGCGATTTTAAGGATGGTGTCGCATACGGTGCGGTTCTGCTCTTTTCTTCCGAGCGTGATGCGCATGTGCTCGTTGATGTCGGGCTCGTTCATAAACTTCACCTTATAGCTTTCCTGGGCGAAAGCCTCCTGCAGACGTTCCTTGAGCACGATAGGATACTTGATGAGCACAAAGTTGGCTCCACTCTTGTAGACCTTGAAACCAGGCAGCGCGCCGAGCTCGGTCTCGTACATCGTGCGGGCCTCCTGCATCACCTGTGCTATCTGGCGGTAGTGCGCATCGCTCTTCAGTGCGGCAATGGCGAGTTCCTCTGACAGTCGGTCGTATCCCAGATACATATTGGCATATTTGCAGAAGCGCTCCATCTCCTTGCCCTTGCCCACAAAACCGAAGCCCATGCGCAGTCCGGGCAGGCCGTAGAACTTGGAGAGTGTGCGGCAGATGACAATATTATCGTGCTTTTCTGTCAGCGATTTGATATAGGACGAGTCAGTAGAGACAAAGGCTGCGTAAGCCTCATCGACCAGAATGACCGTATCCTCGGGCACCATCTCCACGAGGCGCTCCATCTCTTCGGCGGTCAGCGTGTTGCCCGTAGGATTGTTGGGCGATGCCACCAGGAGGATCTTAGGCTGATAACACTCTACCATTTCCTTGAGTCCGTCGAAGTCATACTTGAAGGTGTTGCCCTCCTCATAGACCGGATACTGGATTGTAGTGCCACAGACCTCAGATGCGATATTCTTGTAGTACCACCACGAGAACTTAGGAATGAGCATCGTCTTTGAGCCTCCTTCAGTAAGGAAAAAGTGCACAGCCTTCTTCAGCAGGTCTTCAGCGCCATATCCCAGTACGATTTGCTTCTCATCTATGTCATAAAGATGAGATAGAAATTCCGAGAAGATACTTTTCTTACCTTCGTCATAGATACGTGTGTAGAAGCAGAACTTCTTCAAATCAAAGTTCTTAAAGGTTTCCTTTACCGCGTCAGAAGGTTCAAAGTTAAACTCGTTTCTATCGAGATAATTCATATTATTGTTCATCTCTGCTTGATTATATGATTTCTACAAATGATAATTATGCAAAATTACAAAATCTTTTTGACTTGCATTGTCGGTTGTATGACTTTCTTTTAAAAAAGGTACGATGCTATGGCACAAGCAACAAAGGCGATTCCGCACATTTGTCGGGTAAACTGACAAAAAACGGGCGCTGAGAATCGATCCTTTGCGAACAACATGCCTCTTGCTCCGATTTTCGCGAAAATAGCGTGGTTTTGTAATCATCTGATTAACAAAGACTTCCGAAAAGCGAACATTTTCCGAGATTGTCAGAAAGCCTTTTTGATGAAAAATTCTCTAGAGAATTTTTGCTCAGAGTGCCTTTCTGACCTTGTCAAATCACCGTTTTCATCGCATGAAAGTACCTTTTTCTACCTTACATCTCACTGAGATGACGTTTTCACGACGGTTTTCCGTGTCTTCGAGCACCGCTTTTGCTTTTCAGCAGTCTTCTTCGCTCTCTGGAATGCAAGAGAAAGTTGAAGGTGTTTTGTCACAAAAAATACTATTTCACTTCCACTCCGTGAGTCGGCCTGCCGACTGTTGGGTAACTCAGTCGGCATCTCCGTCTACCCAGGAAATATCTCTGCCCATCTCACTATTTATACTCGAGCATTTGGCAGTTTCACTGAAAATGTCTAATTTTGCAAGCATAATAATTTCTCGTTCTTGTTGGTAGTCAAATGCAAATGGAAGCGGAGCTGTCGTTTAGCTTCTTTGCAGGTATGCTTGTTTCAGACAACATAGAGAAAGTGCATCATCTTAGCTACAAAAAAAGTGTCAAATATCTTCTTCTACAGTTTCGCTATAGGTCTATTCTTCTATTTGTTCAAAGCCATCCCCGTCATACACCAATATAAGGGAACTCTACCCTATCATTACATATTACTGTTTATAAAG
>OGQX01000110.1_pt1 | contig 92760 bp, 95 predicted proteins | sample 1553291 | NCBI WGS metagenome assembly OGQX01 (sample SAMEA2580030, study PRJEB22360) | human gut metagenome | biome: human gut; feature: human-associated habitat; material: faeces | place: Denmark | collected 2008/2010
GTTGGTTGGTCTCGGGGTCGGCGCGTTGGTTGGTCTCGGGGTCGGCGCGTTGGTGGGTTTCGGAGTCGGCGTGTCGGTTGGATTCGAATTGTCCGATGTATTTGGCGTTGCTGTTTCAGGCGGTTCGAACGTCGGCGTTTCGGAAACATCGGGCGTCGGAGTCTCCGATGCTTCGGGTGTCGGCGTTTCGGAAGCATCGGGCGTCGGTGTTTCGGATTGCTCCGGTGTCGGGGCCAGAGTCGGTGTTGGTGTTTCGTTTTTCCCTGAACCGTTGTGTGAAAGCTCGCTGTCGGGAAAGGAGGAAGCTTTGGCTATCGGATTTTCGGGCAAAACAAAGCTTGCCGACAAAATCATTGACAGCAATGCCAAAAGCATGATTGCCGCAAGAAACAGACTGATGCACTTAAATAACCTTGAATGCTTCAATTCTTCTTACTCCTGTCTTTCTGTTTATCAGCTATTGATCGTCTTAGGCGTTCCCGCCGTACCGACTTCGGTTCAAGCAGCCCGAGTTTGACCATGATGCCGGGCCAATTGCCGAGTCGTGACTTTATGTAACGATAACCGATAGTTTCTTCTTTTGTGGGTTTTCGGCCGAGCTTGCTTGCAATACTGCCGACATAGCTTAAAAGCTGTTCGTCAGTATCACTTGCGTGCTGTCTTGCAAACTCATCTTCGAGTTGACTGCGCTTGTCCGCATTGCTTCGGGGATTAATGCTGTGATTCATTGTTTTTTCCAATATCTATCTTTTTTGTTCGGCTTTTAGCATGACAGAGTGAGCGGAATTGCAGATAAGAAAAACGGCACAGCAACAAAGCTGCACCGTTTACACAACAAAAAAACATCCGCCAACCTCATAACTCGTGAGCCGCATAAGCAAAGGAGGATCCGACTCAAGCAGGTCTTCTGACTTGTGCCTCAACAGCGAATGTTTTGCCTTCTCAGTTTCCCAATGGCTGATTTGCATCAATAAAACATTGCCTACGCACCAACAGCGGCGGTACCGTTCGGGACTTTGACCCGATTGTCTATTCTCCCGAATTCACCGTAAAAAGGCTGAATTCAGGCACTTGAGCTGTATTCACTTTTTAAATGGATTTTAGCACGCGCAAACAGTAAAGTCAATAGACGGCAAATTTTATATCGCAATATATTGACGGACTTTTAAAAAGCCCGTGCCGAAACAGAGATTTGCAATCGGCACGGTAAATTTGTTTGGGAAGCATTATCAGGAGTTATGCTGCTTGACGCGCAAATGGTTTGTGGCCTTGACAAAGGCCAGTTTTGAAAGCACATAGTCACGGTGGCCGAGTTTTTCGCGCAGCTTCAATGCGGCGGCTTCAGCTTGCTTACGCTCAGCCTCTGCATTGATTTCATCGGGATGCAAAGCGGAGTCGCAAAGAACCCGAACACGGGCGGCGGAAACGTCGATCATTCCCTGTGTCACGGCGCAAGGGATTTTGCTGCCGTCGGGCAGGGTGAAAACAACTTCGCCGTCGGTGATTGCGGCGGTCATCGGAGTGTGGTTTGCCATTATTCCGAGCATTCCGTCGCTGACAGGCACGATCACCGAAATGCATTCGCCCCTGTAAAATGCACGTTCGGGCGTCAGAATTTCAAGTTGAAACGGTTTGGCCATTCATGCCCTCCTGTTTTTATTCTGCGGCTGCCGTGCCGTCATCGGTCTTTTCGAATTTGCCGGAAAGCGACTGCGCTTTTTTACGGACATCATCAATTGTGCCGACATTGAAAAAGGCACTTTCGGGAAATTCATCGGCTTCACCGTCAACAATCGCGGCAAAGCTGCGTATCGTTTCACTGAGCGGCACATAAATTCCGGGAATACCTGTAAACTTTTCCGCAACGCTGAATGGTTGGGAAAGAAAACGCTGAATCTTTCTTGCTCTTCGCACTGTCAACTTGTCTTCATCACTCAGTTCGTCCATGCCGAGAATAGCAATAATGTCCTGAAGTTCCTTATAGTGTTCAAGAATCTCCTGAACACGGCAGGCAACGCGATAGTGTTCCTCACCGACGATTTCGGGTTCGAGCATGCGCGACGAGGATTCGAGCGGTTCAACGGCGGGGTAGATACCCATTTCCGCAACACGGCGGCTGAGAACCGTCGTTGCATCAAGATGGGAGAATGTCGTTGCAGGTGCGGGGTCGGTAAGATCATCCGCAGGAACATAAATAGCCTGCACCGAGGTTACGGAGCCGTTTTTTGTTGAAGCAATGCGTTCTTCAAGCTCACCCAAATCATTTGAAAGCGTGGGCTGGTAGCCGACGGCGGAGGGCATACGCCCGAGCAAAGTTGAAACCTCACTGCCGGCTTGTATAAAACGAAAAATATTATCGATAAAAAGAAGCACGTCTTTATGGATTACATCACGGAAGTATTCTGCCATTGTAAGCCCCGTGAGGCCAACGCGCATACGCACCCCCGGAGCTTCATTCATTTGCCCGAACACGAGTGCGGTTTTGTCGATAACGCCGCCGGAATGCATTTCTGTCCAAAGGTCATTGCCTTCGCGACTGCGTTCGCCGACACCTGTAAACACGGAATATCCTCCGTGTTCGGTTGCAATATTGTGAATCAGTTCCTGAATCAGAACCGTTTTACCGACACCCGCACCGCCGAAAAGGCCGATTTTTCCGCCTTTTGCATAAGGAGCAAGCAGGTCGATAACCTTAATACCGGTTTCAAGAATTTCTTCGGTTGTCTGTCTTTCGGCATAGGGTGGGGCAGGGCGGTAAATGCTTCTTCGTTCCGTTTCGGCAGGCAACGGTTTTCCGCCGTCCATGCATTCTCCGAGAACATTGAAAAGCCTTCCGAGAACTGCATCTCCGACGGGAACCGAAATCGGCGAACCGGTGGAGAAGACTTCCAGCCCGCGGTAAAGCCCTTCGGCAGGTCCGAGCATGATGCAGCGGACAAGTCCGCCTCCGATATGCTGCGCAACTTCCATAACACGTTTTTTACCGTTAATTACAACAAATAACGCCTCGCGGATTCTCGGCAGACTGTCTTTTTGAAAGGCAACGTCCACAACCGGACCGTTCACGCCTGAAATTTCGCCCTTGGGCAGAGCGGAGTTTGATGATTTTGTTTCTGCTGTGTTTGTCATTGGGCGTTGCCCCCTTCGGTTTTTGCTGTTTGCCTTGATTTCAGTTTTTTAAGCTTCAATGCACGCGCTCCCGAGGTGATTTCGATCATCTCGTTTGTAATTGCGGATTGACGCAGGCTGTTATATTGCATTTGCAGCTGTTTTAGAATCTCTTCCGCATTTTTTCCTGCGGAATTCATTGCCGTCATTCGCGCTTCCTGCTCGCTGCAATAACTGTCAACAAGCGAGCTGTAAATAAATCCGGTAAGATAGCTCGGAATGATTCCGTCAAGAACCGTGTTTGCATCGGGATAGAATTCCTTTTGCTCGCGCGATTCTTCATTTCTCATCACGGATTCCCTTTCGGCAGAATAGAAACGGCTGCGCGCAAGCGGAAGAAGACAGTTCCGCTTGCATTCGCTTGGCTTTTTGCTTTGATAATCAGTGTATATGATGTCTATTTCATCCAAGAGATTATCGTTGTAATATTCCAACAAATCATAACATATATTACGTGCTTCCCAAACTGTCGGGAATGCCGCCGAGTAGTGGAACTCCTCAACAAAGCGTATGCCGTTGTCAATGCAATAGTGTCTTCCGCATTCGCCGACAATAAAGAGCTTTGCATCCGGATGAAGCGCAACATAATCTTCGGCGGCACGAATTGCGGTTTGATTGTAACTGCCCGCAAGTCCCTTATCGGAAGTGACAAGCAGCAATCCCCTGCGGCGAAAAGTCTGTCCTTCGGGAAGCAAAACGCGGAAGTAGCGGTTGTTTGTTTCCGGAATATAAAGAAACAGATCACTTATCTGCTCTTTGAGTGCTTTGAAATAGGGTTCGGTGCTGATAACTTCGCGTTTTGCGCGCCGCATTTTCACGGAGGAGATCATATACATCGCATCCGTGACTTTTTTTGTTTGGCGAATGCTGCCGATTCGCGCCTTTATTTCTTCGGCACTGGCCATTGAACCAACTCCGTCCTTTCGCTGAAAATACTGAGCAGACAGCCTTAAAACAGGATACACGCCTGCGCCCGGCGCACGAGCTTATCAACGGCTGCCTGCATTAAGTGCGGTGAGATCATGCAGAATACGCGGCGAAAAAATCCTTTGCAGCGTTCACAACATCGGAATGCAGTTCTGCGCTGTATTTTTTTCCGTGTTCGATTCTGAGACAAAGCGTATTGCAGTTCGCGGAAAAATACATCAGAAGATCCTTCTGCGCCTGCTTGATTTTTTTTACGGGAACATCCAAAAACATTTGCTCCTGTGCACATATAAGCGTCACAACCTGCTCCCAAAGCGGCATTGCGGCTTGGTTCTTTTGCCGCAGCAGCTGCATGAGACCCTCTCCGTATTTCAAACGCTGTACGGTTTGCTCATCCAGTTCGCCGCCGAAACGGGAGAATACCTGCATTTCACGATATTGCGCAAGGTCAAGCCGTATTGAACCAACGGACTTGCGCATGACTTCGGATTGCGCAGCACCGCCGACACGGCTGACGGACAATCCGACGTTGACAGCCGGTCGCTGACCCGAATAGAACAACTCGCTTTCAAAGAAAATCTGCCCATCGGTAATCGAAATGATGTTTGTGGGGATATATGCGGAAACATCACCGGCCTGTGTTTCAACGATCGGAAGCGCAGTCATGCTGCCGCCGCCGAGGGAATCGGAAAGCTGAGCCGAACGCTCCAAAAGACGGGAATGCAGATAGAATACATCCCCGGGGTAAGCTTCACGCCCGGGGGCGCGTTCCAAAAGCAAACTCAGCGTGCGGTATGCAACCGCATGCTTGGATAAATCATCATACACAACAAGCGCATCACGTCCGCGATACATGAAGTATTCTGCAATGGCACAGCCTGCATACGGAGCAATGTATTGCAGCGACGCAGGATCATCCGCCGGGGAAGATACAATAACGGTGTAGTCAAGGGCGTCCGCTTTTTTCAACGTGGTGATAACCTTTGCGACACTGCTCGCTTTTTGCCCGATTGCAACATAGACGCAAACGGTGTTTTTGCCCTTTTGGTTGATAATTGTGTCAATTGCAACGGTTGTTTTACCCGTTTGCCGGTCGCCTATCAGAAGTTCCCGCTGCCCTCTTCCGATGGGGAACATTGAGTCAACCGCAAGAAGACCCGTTTCAAGAGGGCGAAACACGGGTTTGCGTTCAAGAATGCCGGGAGCGGGCCGCTCAAGCGGGAAATATTCTTTTGCACCGATTTCGTCTCCGCCGTCAATGATCTGCCCGAGCGGGTTTATCATTCTTCCGAGGATGTGGTTGCTTATCGGAATGCCTGCAGTGCGGCGTGTGCGAACGACGCGTGTACCTGCGGTGATTTCGCTGTCGCTGCCGAACAGAACAACGCCGGTTGTTCCGTCCGTGCGGATGTCCTGGACCATGCCTTTGATTCCGCAATCGAAAAGCACGATTTCGCCGTATGTTACATCGTGAAGCCCGTCAATGACAGCTATTCCGTCGCCGACGGAGAGTGCAAAGCCGACCTGCTGGTGGCCGTGATCAAGTCTGAAACCGGAAATATCCTCGCGCAGTAAAGAAATAATCTTTGAAGTGTCATATTCCTTTTTCAGCGACTGGAATGATTTCCGAAGCTGACGAATGCGCCCGAGAGTGGTCCAGTCGTAGTTATCGTCTCCGACAAAAATGTTGAATCCCCCGACAACGGACGGAACCCGCTTTATCGTGAGTTCAATTTCGCCTGCATTGTAGTCGCGGCTGATAATCTCCCGAATTCTCCGCAGCTGTTCTTCGGTGGGAGGGGTTACACAGTCAATTTCGACTTTGAGCGGTTTTGAATCAGCGGGATCAATGCTGTCGAAATCGGATTCCACAACATCGGCGGCATCGTTGCGTTTTGATTTTTGAGGAGCAGCTGATTCGGAGTTATGAAACGCTCCGCTTTGCTTATTATCATGCCCGAAGGCGTTCTTACGGTCGGTTGTGTTCATTGTTTTTTCCTGCCTGCGGAGTTGTTGGAGGATACACCTGTTTTTTTGCTTTTATCAGGGCGCGCTGAGGGTTTGTGCCCCGGATCGTTTTCGGCAAGGCGGATGAACGCATCATAGAGTTCGCGGTCCCGCTCCGGGGTGACTGTGTCGCTGAGGAGCTTTTGCGCAGCGGAAATAACAAGCTCACCGATCTCGGTCTGTGCAGCGTCAAGGATATGCTGTTTCCTGTTTTCAGCTTCGGTTTCGGCTGCCTTGAGCAGTGTGGAAGCTTTGTCTTTTGCATCGTTTATATAGCCTTCGGCGGCAGAAGCCATATCTTTTTCGGCATTTTGCTTCATTTCTGCTATCTCAGCTTCGGCATTGCTCAGCTTTTGCTCGTATTCGACTTTTGCTTTCGCATTCGTTTCGGCACTTTCGGCATTGTCGCGCTCAAGCTTTTCAAAATGAGCTTTCCTGTTTTCGAGGAACTTATTTATGGGCTTAAAGAGCAGAAACGTAAGTCCGCCTGCAAGAATGACGAAGTTCAACATGTGCAGAAGCACTTGTAAAAAGTCAATGTTAAGCGGCATTTTTGCACCTCATTTCAATCAGAATAGTCGGTTTGGTTCAAACGGACTTTGCGCGGATCCGTTTGGATGGATTCGCGCAAAGCTTTTAAATCAGAGCACAAAGATGATAAGGATCGCAATAATCAAAGCATAAATGATTGCGGTCTCAATGAAAACAAGACCAAGCATCATTGCGGAGTTGATTTTACCTGCTGCTTCGGGCTGACGTGCCATACCCGAAGTGCTTTTTGCGATCGAAATCGCCATTGCCGCAGCGCCTGCTGTGGCAACGATACCGACGACTGCAGCAGCAGCAACGGCTTTGGTTGAAACGGTTTTATCCTCCGCTGTTTCGGTCGGCGCAGAGAGCACTGCAGGTTCGGACGCTTGGTCACTCGGCTGAGAATCCGAAGCGAATGCCGGTGCGCAGAGCACGAACACAAGCACAAGTGACAGAGCGGCGAGAAGTATTGCGGGGATGATGTTCTTTTTCATTGTTGTTTCCTTCTTTCATCAGTTAGTTTTTTGTTCTTTTTTAAAATTTTTGCGTGAATGTTTGCTTTTCTTTCGCGGTTCGACAGCTTCGCCGTAAAAAATCGAAACAAGCGTTGTAAGGACGTAAGTTTGTATTACGGCATGGAGCAATGTGAACAATACTCCGACGAACACGGGAAGAACGAAGCTGAGCGAAAAATAGTAGTAAACAAGTTCCGTGACCAACAGTCCGCTGAGCAGTGCACCGAAAAGCCTGAAACTCATGGAAATGGGGAGGGAGAAATCCTTCAGAACATTGAGAGCACCCTTTGCGCCTCCGCATATAATGCCTGCTCCGAGGATGACAATGTAGGAAAGCACGCCCATTGCAATTGCGGCATTAATGTCGGCGATTGGTGCGGGAAGTGCTATTGATGCGCCGTGTGTCGTGACGGCCTGAATGCCGAGCAGTTCGAACAAAGTGCTGAGAAATATGTAAATCCCCGCACTGAAAATGTAAGCTCCGGCAAAGCCGCTTTTGTGCGGGCTGTTTGTTTTGGCCATTCCGGAAAAGAACTCAACGGGCATTTCAAGCAATGACTGAAATTTTCCCGGAATAAGCTTAAATTTCGGAATTGCAAATATCCTTATCAGCACTGCCGCAAGCAGAATGATGCCTGTCACGATATATGCCGACAGTACGGCGGGGTTGACTTCGATTCCCAAAAAATTGATTTTGTTGACTTCGTGAAGCACGCCGTCGCGCATGGCTTCTTTGACGCTTTCGGTATGTTCGGTGGGATTCAGCTTTGAAAGCACGGCAATTCCGACGAGAAGCAGAACGATAACCCCGAGCCATATAAGCAGGAAAAGTTTCCTGCCCGAGAGTTTCTTTCGGTTCATTTTGACCTCCTGCAGAACACTTCCCGCGACTGAATCGTGCAGGGAAATGCTGCTTGAACGAATTAGTCCGCTGCTTAACGCTTTTCGAACCGTTGCCGAAAACTTCAGCGTTATCAACATGTTCGCAATGAATCACCCAATGCGCACGGCAGCATAAAGAATAAACATAAACCGGACACTGTCGGGAATACGCTGGGTATTCAGTCAATGTCCGGTATTGGTGCGAATGGGGGGATTTGAACCCCCAAGCTTTCGCCGGCGGATTTTAAGTCCGCTGTGTATGCCGTTCCACCACATTCGCATTTTTATGGTACAAAAAAATAATACCGCACCGTGCAGACGTTCAGCTTATCGCGAGCCTGTTTATCGAGCCTGTTTATTCGGTGCTTTTTAAATTATAAGCAAAACGGGAAGAATGTCAAGCATATAATGCAAACAATGCATTCGGCGGACGTGCAGGCACAACGGAAACGGTTTATTTTTCCGCCGAAAGTGCCGCCGGGATATCCCCCACACCGTTCAAAACAAGACGCGGGCGATAAGGATATTTTCTTATGTCACTGCGTGATGTTACACCGCTTAGAACAAGCACTGTATCAAGGCCGGTTTCAATTCCGGCGATCATGTCCGTGTCCATTCTGTCGCCGATCATAACGGCATCTTCGGAGTGAACGCCGAGAATGCGCAGCCCCGTCCGCATCATAAGGGGGTTGGGCTTGCCGACAAAATATGCATTTTGTCCGGTTGCCATTTCTATAGGTGCAATCATTGCACGGCAGGCAGGAATGATACCCTCCTCGGACGGTCCGGTGAGATCGCTGTTGGTTCCGATCAGTTTTGCACCCTTCATTACCAGCCGCACTGCCTTAAGTATGTTCTCATAATTGTAAGTGTTGCCCTCGCCGATAATGACATAGTCCGGATCAACATCATTCATAGTTATTCCTTCATCGTGCAGTGCCATGATAAGCCCCGCGCCGCCGATAGTGTAAACACTGCATCCCGGAGATTGGGAGCTTATAAAACGTGCTGTTGCAAGTGCGCTTGTATAAAAGTGGCTTTCATCAACATCGAGTCCCATACGTTTCAGCTTCTGCTGAAGTTCCTTCGGAGAGCGTTCTGATGAATTTGTAAGAAAAAGAAAGTTTTTATTCTCTTTGTACAGCCAGTCGACGAATTCCGGCACGCCGGGCAGCAATTTGTTTCCGTGGTAGATAACACCGTCCATATCGCAGATGAAGCCAAGTTTGTTTTTTAAGATTTCCATATCGTTCCTCCTTACCGAAAGCATGAAAGCGGGTTTGAAAGCAATCAGCCTGTTTTTAGCGTTATTATAAGCCCGCAATGTAAAATCCGCAACAGCAGGTTTGAAAACAACCGGTAAATAATGCTGAGGAGCAAATGGATGAACATGCGAATAATGCCGATATAAAAAGAAAAAAAGCAGACGAACAATCAACAGAAAAATTAAATATATAAATCAGAGGCGGTCCGGCTTATAAAAATGGTGGAAATTATTTCTTTCATATGATATAATTCTGCTGATGACGACCGTGCGCCGAACGGATGTTTGAAGTGTTTCGATTTATTGCCGAGAATGCGCACGGGCAAACGGAGGTTGAACTACAGATGAAATGCAGATATTGCCTTGGCACTGAAAGCAGGGTTGTCGATTCCCGCCCGACAGAGGACGGAACAGCAATACGTCGTCGCCGCGAATGCTCCAATTGCGGTAAGCGCTTCACAACTTATGAAAAAATCGAAGATATTCCGATTTCCGTTGTAAAACGTGACGGAACGCGCGAGGCGTTCAACAGTGAAAAGATCCTTGCCGGTGTTCGCAAGGCATGCGAAAAGCGCCCCGTATCGGCAGCGGAGCAAAACACACTCGTGGACGATGTTACGAGAGAGATTTTCAACACCCTGGAGCAGGAGGTCACAACCATACGCATAGGCGAAATGGTAATGAAAAGACTTAAAGATCTTGATGAAGTTGCCTATGTGCGCTTCGCATCCGTCTACCGTTCTTTCAAGGATATAAATACCTTTATGGAGGAGCTTAAAAGCCTTCTCGGGGAAAGTGAAGAGAACAAGGACGATTCGGCCGAAAATCCGAAAGCCGATTGAACAATTGAATGAATAACAGCAAAGCTGCCTTATGCCTAAACACGGCAGAGCTAAGATTTGCGTGTAAAACCATTGAAGAATACCGTGAACAATAAATACAACAACTGCAACTATAACATTATACGAAGCAACGGAACAGAACTCATTCAGTCAGATAAACTGCCGCAGGATGAAGTGTTCCATGGCTTTTCGACACGGAACGGGGGAGTGAGCCGTGAACCTTATGCATCACTCAATCTCGGATTGTCGCGCGACGAACCGAAAGAGAACATCCTGCGCAATTTTCGGATTCTCTGTGATGCGTTCGGACTCGATTTCGAAAAACTTGTGATCGTTAATCATGAGCACGGTTCAAATGTTATCCGCGTTGATTCATCGCATTGCGGGCGCGGGCTGTATCGTGAACCGCTGCCTTTTTGCGACGGATTGATAACGGACGATCCAAACGTGGTTTTGGTCACTGCGCATGCGGATTGCGGAGCCGTTTTTCTTTACGACAAAAAAAGGCGTTCGATCGGGCTCGCCCATGCAGGCTGGAAAGGCACGCTGAAGCGGGTCGGAACGGAGTTGGTGCGTTCAATGCAGACGGCGTTCGGTACGAAAGCGGAAGATTTGATTGCGGCAACGGGTCCGTGTATCTGTTTCGACTGCTTTGAAGTCGGTATCGAAATCGGACGACAGTTCGCCGAGGAATTTCGCAGTGAAGAGCTTGTGAAACCGGGCAAAACGGGCAAGGCATATGTTGATATTCGCGCTGCGATTGAAAAACAGCTGGAGGAATGCGGAGTCCTGCCGCAGAATATTTCCGCCATGCCGCTGTGCACATTTGAACGAAGTGACTTGTTTTATTCTTACAGGCGCGACAGAACAAAAACCGGTGCAATGGTTTCTGTGCTGAAACTTATCTGATGTTCGGACATGTTCTCCGCACAGAGCGGAACAAAACAAAAAAACATCAAAGGAAGAATTATTCGGATACCCAATGCGGGGGACAAAAATGAAACTGAACTATAAACGCACAATTTTTGTTGGCTTTGCCTTTTTCCTGATTTGCACATTCTGGCAGGCGTACGACACGATAATCCCTAAAATACTGACGGATAAATTCGGTATGTCGCAGGCGGCTTCCGGGGTTGTTATGGCTCTGGATAATGTGCTTGCAATTTTTCTGCTGCCGCTGTTCGGTGCGATTTCAGATAAAACAAATACAAAACTCGGCAGGCGGACTCCGTTCATAATTGCCGGAACGCTTGCCGCCGCAATCGCATTCGTCGGCTTATCTTTTGTTGATAATGCGCAGGCAAGGGCCCTTAACGGTGTTGAAAGGTTCGAAACAGCCGTTTACGGCACCATTGCTGATGCTGATGCACAAAATGATGATATTAAAGGCATTTTTGATAATGCTGTGTCAACAGTGTTCAACAATTGCCTGAACAAAAAACTGATAACACCGAACGGTGTTGAGTTTGTTGTGATGAATGAGTTCGCGATTCCCGGCGACAATGACCAAAGCGAAACGGAAAAGATGATTTCTGTGCGTGATTATCTTGCAGGAGAGGCCGAGCAGACTGCGTTGAATGCTGCGTCCGTTGCTGTGGACAGAGACTTTTTCTGTGCAATTGAAAACTATTATTCCCCCGTGGATGTTAACAACACGGACAACAGACCCGTTCAGCCTTCCCGATTGTATTCGGAGTTTTATGTTCCGGCAAGACAGGCATATGCCGAGGATATAAGCTCAGCGGGAGCAGTGCGGACAGGGCTGTTTATAGCGGTGCTGCTTGTTGTGTTGATTTCAATGGCCTCGTTCCGCTCGCCGGCGGTTGCGTTGATGCCGGATGTAACAATAAAACCTTTGCGCTCAAAGGCAAATGCCGTAATTAACCTCATGGGTACGGCGGGCGGCATTATCGTTCTTGCTTTGGGAATGATTTTCGGCACCGGAAGCGTGAAAAACTCAATGATGAGCTACACACCGTTCTTTGCAATTATTGCGGGCGTGATGCTTGCGGCATTGGGTTTGTTCATGATCACGGTTCGGGAGCCGAAGTTTGCGGATGAAATGCGGCAGCAAAGTAAACGGTTGAACCTTGACGAGACAGACGAGGAAACAAGCGGGAAAAAGAGGCTTTCGAAAGGAGAAAAAACTTCACTCATTCTGATACTTGCATCCGTTGCGCTTTGGTACATGGGGTATAATGCGGTAACATCGAAGTATTCGGTTTATGCGGGAAAAGTTTTGAATCTTGATTACAATTCGACTCTGATGATTGCAAACATCGCTGCAATTGTATCCTACATTCCGGTGGGGGCCGCAGCTTCGAAAATCGGACGCAAAAAAACTATTCTCGGCGGAGTCGTGATGCTTGCATCCGCATTCGGTGTTGCCGCATTCCTGCGTGAAGGCAGCAGTGCGCTCCTCATGAACTGTATGTTTGCGCTTGCCGGAATAGGCTGGGCAACAATAAATGTAAACAGTTTTCCGATGGTTGTTGAAATGTGCAGCGGCGGCGAAGTCGGCAAATTCACCGGATGTTACTACACTGCAAGTATGGCGGCACAGGTTCTGACGCCTTATCTGAGCGGTCTGCTTATGGACAAAATCGGAATGACATCGCTGTTCCCGTACGCAACATGCTTTGTTGCACTTGCGTTCGCGGCAATGCTGTTTGTGAAACACGGCGACAGCCGTCCGCAGGCACGCTCCGGTATTGAAGCGTTAAATTATGAGGATTGACGAATGAGCCGTTAGGCGGTGAGCGCACAGCAGAACAAACAAAAATGAAACTAATGTGTATTGAGCATTAAGGAGAAAAATGATAGATATTCATTGCCATATCCTGCCCGACGTTGACGATGGAGCCGTCGATATGACGGAATCTGTTGAAATGCTTCGCATCGCAGCGGAATGCGGAGTTACGGATATTATTGCAACGCCGCATTGCGCACCGGGCGAGTTTGATAATTATGCGGGAGAAAAACTCTTCGCTGCATTTTCGGAGCTTTGTGAAGCGCTCTCAAAGACAGGCGCGGAAATAGGTCTGCACCTCGGCACGGAAGTGTTTGCCTGCCCGGAAACGCTGAAACTGACAGACAGCGGAAAACTGCTGACGCTTGCTGATTCTGATTTCATGCTTGTGGAGTGTGCTTTCGATGAGGATCCTTGGTTTATGCTGGAAATGCTTCAAACTGTTGCCGCAAGCGGAAAAAAACCGGTGGTGGCACATCCTGAAAGATACTATTTTGTTCAGGATGATTTGCGCTATGCTTTGGAATGGGCTGAAGCGGGATACAGTCTGCAAATAAATACTGGAAGTTTAACGGGGTATTTCGGCAGAGATTGCAGGCGAACCGCTTTCAAACTTTTAAACAGCGGTGCAGTTATGCTTGCTGCAAGTGACGCTCACGGAGCAAAATCAAGAACTACGGATATGCGTAAGGCATATAAAACAGTCGTTTCCGAATTCTCGAAGGAATATGCTGATTTGATTTTTTCCGAAAATCCTGCTCGTTTGTTGAAAAATAAAACCCTGAAGCCGATAGGACAGATACTTGCCGAAACTGCACGCGGTTCCGGTTTTTTGAGTGATGAAGAATACTGGGGCATATGATACTGCCCAAAAATCAAATTAAACAGTTTGCGCAGATGAAGGAAGCCTTTCAAAACGCTGATAACAGCAGCGATAACGAAAAACAAAAAAACGTGAACGAAGAACCGGTCGGAGCAGAAATACTCCGTAAAATCGATGCGCAGAGGCAAATGCTGCAAAAGAGAAACTGGAATGATGAAGCCGGGTTTTTTCGCGCCTGCATTGCTGCGGATGCAGAAACTGTTCATGCATCGGGCGGAATCGGCACTCTGTCGGAAAAGAAAATGCATTCCGTGATAAAATACTTTATTGAACCCGACGCTTCAAAGCATGAATCAAGGGTCGGAAACAGCATTGTTGATGTGAAAAACGAAAGCGGTGTTTTTGAGGTGCAGACAGCTTCATTCAATGTTCTCAGAAAAAAACTGCCGTCGCTTTTGATTTCGAATTGCGTCACCGTGGTGCACCCGATTCCGTTTGAAAAGCATATAGTCAAACTCAATGCTGTGACGGGAGAAATCGGCAAACGTCGCAAAAGTCCGAAACGCGGGTCGTTTTTTGATGCTTTTTTTGAGTTATACAAGCTTGCGGAGATTATTGAACACAACAACCTGAATATCCTGCTTTTGCTTGTTGATACGGATGAATACAGGCTTGAAAATGCACCGGTAAAAAAGCGTGGACGCAGACGGCGCAGCACAACGGAGCGTTTTGAGCGCATTCCTATCGCGCTGCGCGGTTCGATTTTAATTTGCGGGCAGCAAGACTGGCGAATGCTGCTGCCGACAAGCCTCCAAACAGAGTTTACGTCGGCAGAACTTGCCGCCGAGGCACAAATACCTCGGAAAACGGCGCAAACAGCTCTTCGGGTGCTGTCAAGGGTCGGCGCCGTACATCTCACAGGGAAGCGCGGAAGAATGAACTTGTACGGCAGCAAGCCCGTACAGATGTCGGAATGAAGCCAAACTGTTTCGGCTTGCAGCCGAACCGAATAAACTGACAGTTAGATGGATTTAGATGTCATGCTTGCCGCTGAGGCAGCTGTTCAGCTTTGCAAGAGCGCGTTTTTCAATGCGCGATACATATGAACGCGATATGCCGAGCTTTTTGCCTACTTCGCGCTGCGGCATGGCAATGCCGTTTGCGAAACCGTATCGCATTTCGATAACGATTCGTTCGCGTTCGTCCAAAATGCTTTGCGCAGCACTCCGCACGGCACGGCACGCTGAGTTATTGATTGCAGTATCGGCAACGGGGTTTTCGGCACTTGCAATAACATCCGCAAGCGTGATTTCGTTGCCGTCCCTGTCCGTGCCGAGCGGTTCATCCAAAGAAACTTCGTTATTTTTTTTCTTTTCCGCACGAACGGACATAAGTATCTCGTTTTCAATGCATCTTGCTGCAAAGGCGGACAGTGTCCGACCCTTGTTTGCGTCAAAGCTTCCGACTGCTTTTATGAGTCCGATAGTCCCGATGGAGATAAGATCATCCGCATCACGGCCGCGTGTTGTGTATTTTTTTGCGATATGTGCAACGAGTCGAAGATTATGTTCAATGAGCTTGTCGCGTGCGTCATCATCGCCCGCTGCAAGTTTTTTTAACAGTGCCTGTTCCTCTTCCGGCGTCAAGGCGGGGGGAAAGCTGCTTTTTGTTGTGACCATGCCCACAAACACAAACATATTTCTGAATATCTGCGCAATGAATTCAAACATAGCATCTGTTCCTTTCCGAATTTTCAGGGTTTACCGTCAGCACTGCCTGCGTGCATTTGCAATATCAACCAGTATCACATCATCGCCGATTTTTTGAATTTTGCAGAACGGGATAACAAGTTCTTCCGAATTGCGCAAAAGCCCCAAGAAACGTGACGGTCCGGGAACCACAATTGAACATATTGTGCCCGTACTGTCGTCAATTTCAAGGTCACATATGCACCCGAGCCGCGCACCGTCGCATATGTTGATTATTTCCTTTTCGCGCAGCTCACAAAAAGTTGTGTTTGCCATAATTCGCCTCCGTTCGACTGAAATGTCGAAAATATTCTCATAGAAGCATATGCAGGTAAATGCTCTAAAGAACGAATTGATCCTTAGTTTGTAAAAAAACAGTCAAGAGGTATAGATTCTTTTCAATCTGCACAAGCTGACAGCATTAAGGCTAAGCAAACGCTGATAATAAATTGCGGAGCGGGAGGTTTTGCATGTCGATTGCGGCAATGACGGCAATAGTTTTGATTCTCTTGACATTAACGGGGGTGCTGCGGCATACCGTGGAGGAAACGGGGATAAAAAACACACATGTTATTTATTGGCTGATCTGTGTTATCTGTCTTAAAGCTTTTCTGCTGAACCCAACGCCGGAAATTGAGCTGAATTTCGGGTTAGTTCCGATAATAATCGGTCCGGCCGTTTTTGCTGCCGCAAAGGGCACCGCAAACAGGGTCATTCCGTTTGCTTTTGTATTCGGAATTGTCTATATGTTGATAAATTTTTCGGTGCAAAATCCTGAAACGGCGAATTATTTATATGGTTCGGTCATTCTCACTGCGGCTTTGATTTTCGGGAGACGCTGCGATATTTCCGCATTTGCATGCGCAGCGGTTCTCGCACCTGTATTCGGAGGGTTGGCAGAATTTGCGATTGAATATACCAGCATTGGGTACGGAGCGGTGCAGCTGTCAACGGAAGTCTGTGATGCGCAGATGATAGGTATTGCGGCTTATGCGGCGGCGTGTGAGATCTGCGGCATTCTTGAATATGCCGTTCGAAGGCATATGGGACGGTTAAATAATAAATCATCGAGCGTCGGAAAGAAGAAATCCGCAACCCGATAGAACCGAACATGATACAACAGCTCTGTTTAAAAAGACGCGGCTATGTCTGCGTCTTTTTGTTTGCTTTTTGCAGACTGCTCGTCGCCGAACGGTCATATCGATCGGAGCATGTACATACCATTTATCGAGAGCCGATGGGCTGAGCGGTCAGACAAAAACGCTCCGGTACATTAAAAAACGGACGGTTCGAAGGAAACTGAAGGAAGCGAGGGAAAACGATGGAAGCAAAGCCAAGAATAAGCACATTAACAACGGCTGAAAAAGAGATCGTACGCATTGTTCCGCAGCGATTTCGCGGTGCGGTTGAGCAGATTCTTGAGGGCGGAAGAGCGGATGAAATCAGGTTTATTATTGACAGACCGATGCAGGCGGCGGGCAGACGGGGTGAGCAAGTTTTTTTGCAGCTTAAACCGTTTACAAAATCAGAAGCATGTGAAATGCTGGAGGCAATATGCGGGCATTCGGTTTTTGCACGCGAACAGGAGCTGCTGCAGGGCTATGTGACGCTTGCAGGCGGGGCAAGGGTCGGCATATGCGGAAAACCTCTTTATGAAAACGGGAAAGTTACACGACTGACTGCGGTTACAAGTTTTAATATCAGAATCCCACGTGAAGTTATCGGCTGTGCAGAGCGTTTCATTGGGAGGTTCTTTGATGGCAGCACGCCCTTATCGGCAATTATTGCTGCTGCTCCGGGCGCAGGCAAGACGACATTCCTCAGAGATTGTGCGCGCTGCTTATCGGACGGAATAGGTGTTCCGCGCTCGCTGCGTGTTGCAGTTGCGGATGAACGCAATGAGCTTTCCGGAACAACGGAGGGACACGCCGCCATGAATCTCGGCATAAGGACAGATATTATGGAGGGGATACCGAAGGCTGCTGCGATCCCGATGCTTGTTCGCAGCATGGCACCTGATGTAATAATAACCGATGAACTGTCGGGTGCAATTGATACGGAGGCTGTTTCGGAAGCGGCAAAATACGGCATTGCGGTTATTGCATCGATTCATGCCGGAAATACGGCTCAATTGAGAAGCAAAGCTTGGCTCCGACACGCGGTTGAAGACGGGCTGTTTGCAAAAGTTTTTTTGCTGAGAAGAACATCGTGCGAAATATCATTGTACGAGACCGATATTTTAGACGAAAACAAACGGGGACGAGTTACACGTTGCTGAAACTTTTACTTGCCGCCGCAGCGTTCTGCATCTGCATGGCAGCAGGAAGGGTTGCGGCCGAAAAATACAAACTTCGCCAAAAGACATTGTGCGGTTTCGTATCTGATTTAAAGGTGCTTGAGGCAGCATTGAAATATGAACGGACGGACGTTAAATCTCTTGCGTTATTGCTTGCGGCACGCGGAAGTCTGCGGGAATTCTGGAGAATAATGAGTGATGAACTTACAAATGGTGCAGGATTTGGTGAAGCATGGCGTCGGCACAGGTGCGAATTGATGCTGAACGAGGATGTCGGAGCAATTGCTGACGGATTTGCGGAACATTTCGGTTCCAATGACACCGAAACAGAGCTCAGGCGGCTTGAAGGCACAATGAAGCAGCTGTCAGAAAAGGAAAAAACACAGTGCGCATGCTTTACACAAAAAAGCAGACTGGCGGTATCCTTATCGGCTCTGCTGGGGGCAGCGGCTGCACTGATGATAATTTAGTCTTCGGATAATGCACCGGCAGCCGAAAATGAACATTCCGAAGACGGAAATGTAAGTATTTACTGAATTAAACGAGGAAAAAAACGATGGGTATAGATATTGTTTTTCGCATTGCGGGTATAGGGATTCTTGTTGCGGTTGCATGCCAGCTTCTGAAGCAAACGGGACGCGACGACATTGCAATGCTGACCGCACTTGCAGGGCTTGTGATTGTTTTGACGATGGTTATCGGTCTTATTGCAACGCTTTTCGGAAATGTTCGAAGTGTGTTTGAATTGTATTGATGAAAGCACCGAAACAGGAACGAAACGCAAATGGACACTTTTTCATTGATCGGTTTTGCGGTTGTGACAGCGATTTTGAGCTGCACTGTGCGTCAATTCAACAATGCGGCAGGAATGAATGTTGCGCTTGCGGGCGGTGCGTTCATATTGCTTTCAATTATTGCGAAAGTGAGCGGAGTTGCAGCGGCACTGAGCTCGGTTGCCGCATCCGGCGGCCTTGAAGGAGAATCCGTTGCCGTGATCGTGAAAGCCATCGGAATTGCGTATACAACCCAAATCGCTGCCGCACTGTGCAGGGATCTCGGAGAGACGGCACTTGCCGTAAAAACGGAGTTGGTCGGAAGAATAATGCTTATGACGCTCGCAGTGCCGCTTATTCTCAAAATCACGGAAATGCTGACGGAACTTGTTCGGAACAGTCTTACACAGTAAAAAGCAACGGCATACAACTGCTGAAAAAATACATACAAGAAGGCAACCGCTGTCCCGCGGAGTAAGTCTTCCAAAATGAGGTTATGGATATGATAAAACGTTTATGTGCCGCAATGAAAGAAGGAGCATGGAGGGCAATTACCGGAAAGTGCGGATTCCGAACCACAAATGTTGTCAGAGGCTTTGCAGTGTGTGCGTTAATTGCGGTATGCATGGCTGTTCTCGCATTGCCGCGGAATGTTCGGGCAGACGAGCTGCCGGATGAAGGTATGCAGAATGTTGAAACAGAGTTGGAGCGGCTTCTTAATGAATATGATTTTTCGGAATGGCAGCAATACTTTGACGAGACGAAGCAAACGGTGGGAAACATTACAGAATATGGTGATGTAAAAACTTTAATTGAAAAAGCTGCATCAAACGTTATTGAAGCCGATGAACCAACGAGCATTCTGTTGATTGTGAAAGACATTTTTGTGCCGAACCTGAGATTTGCACTTGTCCGCACGGCCGGCATCGCTGCCCTCGGTATTCTGACAGGATTGTGCGGAATTGCAATAGGGGATGAGTGCGCGGGAACGAAGAAAATGCTGCTGCTGTTTCTCTGTGCGGCAGCGATACTCAGCATCTCGGCAGTGTTTTCGGATCTCACAGGCACGGCTGCGGACGCAATCGGAAAGATAAGGTGTTTCAGTGAAACTGTCGAACCTATTATGATCGGGCTGCTTACAGCGATGGGGTGTGCAAAAACAGCAAAGCTGATGAATCCAATGCTTGTGTTTCTGATAAACGGAATAGTGTATGTAATTGAAAAAATAGTTTTGCCGATGCTTCTGGCTGCGGGGGTGCTGACAATAGTTGACGGATTATCGGACAAATTAAAAGTCGGAAGGACAGTGAAATTACTTCATAAAAGCGTGAAATGGCTGCTTGGCTTATTGACGACGGTGTATATTGCGGTAACTGTTGTTGGCGGAATGACAGCAGGTGCAGCGGACGGAATCTCTGTTCGGACGGCAAAATATGCGATAGATCGACTTGTTCCGGCAGCAGGAGGCATGGTTACCGGCGCGGCCGATGCGGTTCTCGGAAGTTCAGCCCTGCTTAAAAATTCGGCCGGAACGGTTGCGATTATTCTTGCTGCGGCGGTAATCGCAAAGCCGATGCTGACTGTTGCGGGCGGAATGTTCGCACTGCGTATAACATCGGCAATCTGCGAACCGTTTTCGGATGAACGGATACCAAAAATGCTTGACGGTATTGCAGAAACGGTTTCATATCTTTTTGCCGCTGTTGCTGCCGTCACGGGCATGTTTGTGATAAGTCTTGTTGTGATGCTTTTAACCGGCAACGCATTGGCGGTTTAGAATGCAAATCAACGGAAAACAGCACATAGCTGCTCGCCGTGTAACGAACAGAAATGCAGCGGACGGGAAGTCAATGCTCTTTGAAAACATTGGCGGATGGAGGGAAAATGCTGAATGTATTTCTTAAACTTATTGCTGCGGCAACAGCAGCGGCAATTGCCGAAGCTTTGCTGCCGGACGGCGGAGCAAAGGGCGGCATCGCGGGCGGAGCAATGAAGCTTATCAGTTTTGCCCTTGCCGCAGCAATTGCGGCGGATGTTGCCGCAATTGTTGCATCATGGAGCACGGGATGAACGAAAAATGCCGTGAGAATACGTTTTGGACAGCAAAAAAATGTGCGGAAAGGCGAAAATAACAGTGCGGAGATATAGATGAAAAACGGAAATTCGATATTTGCGGTGCTTGCAGAAGCACTTGAAAAGAATAAGAAATTGAGAACGATCCTGTATGCGGTTCTTATAATACTTGCTCTTGCGATTTTTTTGACGTCCGGTTTGTTCGGCGGCGGAAAAGATACAAATAAATCCTCAGGAAGAACGGAGGAAGAACAGACGGGTGAGTTCTCGAACACCGAAGAGGCACGTATGCTTGAAGCAAGACTGGAAGATATTCTTTCGCAAATGCAGAATGCGGGACAGGTGCGAGTGATGGTAACATTTGATAACGCACAGGAAAAGGTTATAGCTGCGGATGAGCAGAAAAGCAGCGGCAGCTCGGGTATATCCGAGGCATCGCGTCCGGTCAAAACATCCGGAAGCGGGGGAGAAAGCCCGATAATACTTACTGAGCGTATGCCAAAGATACGCGGAGTAATCGTAATCGCGGAAGGTGCAGCGGATATTTCCGTGCGATTCAGTCTTGCGGCGGCGGTCAGTACGGTGCTCGGCATTGACGAAAACAGCGTGGAGGTGTTTGCTATGCGCCGAAACGAATAAATACAAACCCTGCGGGAGAAGAGACGGCTCAAAATGCCGCAAAAGCTTTAAAAAACGACATCTGAATTAAACATGGAGGAAAGAAAATGAAAAAGAACGGATTCAAACTCACAAAAAAGGGCATTATCGCGCTTGCTGTGCTGATAATCCTGCTTGCGGGCGCAATTTGGCTGAATATAAGACTCAACGGAGAGAATCCCGCGGACGGCGGCAGCGCGGACGGAACATCTGCTCCCGGCAAAGACGGTGCATCGGGAACAAATGTTTCCACCGTCGGCGGCAATGCGAATATTTACAGCAGCTATTTCGCGAATTTTCGCGATGAGAGAAATCTTGTACGTGCACAGGAGATCGAATACCTGCGTATGATACTTGCAGAGGAGGGGTCAGATGCAGAAACGGTTCAAAACGCAAAAGAGAGACTGATGGAGCTTGTCAGCAACATGGAACAGGAATTTGCGATTGAGAGCCTTATACGGGCAAAAGGTTTTCTTGATGCAGCCGTAACTTTGAGAAGTGATGCAATCAGCGTTATCATCGATGGTGAGACACTGAGCGATGAAGAGGTTGCAAGGATTCTTGACATTGTTCAAACCGAAACCGGCGCGGAGGCATCAAAGATTAAAATATCTCTCAGCAGAGGCTGAATCGGAACGGCAAGAATTGCTTAAACCTCCGAAATTTGTTTTCTGTGTGGATTTCCTGCAGATTTTTTCAGAATAATTAACGTCAATTGTTTACATTCCCGAAGAAGTTTGGTATAATTATGTTGACTAATTATAAGGAGGAGTCCATATCATGGAAAATGAGAATACCGTAATGACCGACATTAAGGTCAACGAAACCGGCAAAGTGTCCTTTGCTCCCGACGTAATTGCAACGATTGCAAACCTTGCCGCATCGGATGTTGAAGGTGTAACCGGCCTCGGCGGAGGCTTTGCAGACAGCCTTACGGGAATCCTCGGGGGTAAGAAGAGCTACACAAAGGGTGTTCGCGTCGAAGTCGGCCAGGAAGAAGCTGCTGTTGACGTTGTAATCAATGTGAAATACGGCAGCAAAATCCAGCTCGTTTGTGCAGAAGTTCAGCAGGAAGTCAAGAAGGCGATCGAAATGATGACGGGACTGCGCGTTGTTGAAGTCAACGTTTGCGTTCAGTCTGTAACTTTCGAAAACGATAAGGACGAAAAGAAAAAGCCCGAAGAACCCAGGGTAAAGTAATTCCGTTGCACTTTATGACGGAAGCTGCACGGTGCATCCGAAGGGGCGACAGCTGCATTCCGCATCCAGAACATGTTTTAAACACGACCTGTATTTGTGGACTGCGCTGTTTTCCTGCGGATGCGCGGTGCGAAACTGTGTTATTATCAACAAAAGAAAGAGTGGTCTTAGTTTATGAAATCCGACGGTACGCGCAAAGCGATTATAATTGCTGTTCTCTGCCTGTTCAGCATTGCGATGCTGTTCATGACAGCGTCAGCGTGGGGACTTAAGGCATTTGCCCGTTTTGCAGAGTTCATGACGGGAGACAGGATTTTCCTGCGCATACTTGCAGGCATCGGTTTTGGCGGTCTTTCCGCAGCGGGTGTTTTCGCGCTTGTCTGCACAGCAAAGATCGGCAGAATCGGCAACTCGAAGTCAAGTCTGAACATGCTTTCGGGAGAGCCGAACGGAACGACCTATATCAGCAGCAGTGCGGTTGACGGCCTTGTTCAAAACTGCGTCAAAAAAGTTGCTTCAATAAAAAGCTGCGTAAGCACTATTTCGGCCGCAGACGGGCAGATCAATATCGATCTTAAACTTGTGGTTTTTCAGGACGAAAGTCTGCCCACACTTTGCGCTGCACTGCAGCGGGATGTCAAGTCGTACATCGAAAACGCAACCGGGATTCCCGTCAGCAATGTGCTTGTTGCGATTGTTGATGTTGCTGCTCCGCGGGATTACGGGAAGGCAGGAAACAGGCGGGTGAAATAATGACCTTTGAAAACATTATTGCTTTTATCAAAAAACACAAAGCCATGCTGGGCTTGGGGGCGATTGGGCTTGAAATTGCGTTTTTGATGCTCGTTATAGGTTTTTTCAGAACGCTTCTTCTTGTTGTTCTGACACTCCTGTTCGGTGTGTACGGCTACTTTATCGATAAGCTCGGTTTCAGGGGTGCGAATAAGGCAATTGCGAACCTGTTCAGGCGCAAACGATGAATTTGCAGCAGGTGGACTTTGCAGACTACGGATTTTCAAAACAGAATAAGCTTTTTCAAAAAACGTGTAATCGGTTCAACACGAAAGAAAAGCTGTTCGGAATATTTAAGATACATAACATACAGCATACATAAAAGAAAGGAAAAGGGTGCGGGGGTTGCTGCTCAACGGAGTCGCCTGCCCCTTCCTGTGACCAATGAGCAGAAAAACAGCGCGTGAGGTGGCAATGATGCTCACCTATGAAAAAATCTTCGGGTGTGATGATACTTATCATGAGGTGCTCGAAAAGTCCGGCATCGCCGGAGAGCCCGTTAAGGCAGATGTTGCGTATGCAACCAATCTGGTTGACGGAGTTCAAAAACACATCGACAAAATTGATGAAACAATTTCGGAGGCGGCGATCGGGTGGACTTTGGAACGAATGTCAAAGGTCGATCTTTCAATCTTGCGCAATGCAACATATGAGATCCTTTTCGACAGAAACATTCCGAAAGCTGTCGCCATTAACGAAGCGGTTGAGCTTGCAAAGATTTACTGTGACGAAGGCTCTCCGCGCTTTATAAACGGCTGCCTCGGCAGAATTGCGAATTCTGCGGCAAAATGATGAGCTGCGGAAGCAAAAAAAGAATATTTCTCGGCATTGATACAAGCTGCTACACAACATCCGCAGCTTGTGTTTGCGTAAACGGAAATTCAGCGGAGATCGTTTGTGATGAAAGAACTCTTCTGAAAGTCGCAGCGGGTGAGCGCGGACTCAGGCAAAGCGATGCCGTGTTTCAGCATGTCCGCAATCTTGCCGAGATCCTGCCTAAAATCTTTAAGCAGATTGACAGAAAAGATGTTGCGGGTGTCGGCGTCAGCGTGTGTCCGAGCGGCAGGGAAGGCAGCTATATGCCTGTTTTCCTTGCGGGCAAATCACATGCACTGTCGGTTTCTGCGGCTTTGGGTGTGCCTGTGTACGAGTTCACACACCAGCAGGGACATATCCGTGCCGCGGCATTCGACAACGAATCGTTGCTCGGCAAGGATTTTTTTGTGTTTCATCTCAGCGGAGGAACAAGTGAACTGCTCCGTATCGACAGCTCACTTTCCGATATCAAAAAAATCGGCGGTACAACCGACATCAACGCAGGGCAGCTTGTGGACAGGCTCGGGGTCGCAATGGGTCTGCGATTTCCTGCGGGAAAAGAACTTGAAAAAATTGCGGCTGAGGCATTGAAAAACAAATCATATGCCGATAGCGGGTTCGTGCTTCCTTCAAGCGTAAAGAGCCTTTCCTGCTCGTTCTCAGGTGTTGAAACAAAAGCCGCGAACGCACTGAAAAACGGGGAGAAGCACGGGACAGTTGCTGCCGCCGTTTATGACTGCATTGCGCGAACGCTCGCAAAGCTTGTAAAAAATGCAATTGAATTTGAAACGGAAAATGCAGCGAGAGAAGTATGCACGGTTTCAAAATGCAGCGCAGGAGACGAAACTGCTTTAACAAAGAGTTTCCTTTTTGCCGGAGGAGTGGCGTCAAGCACAATACTGAGAGAAATGCTTGCTGACAGGCTGCAAAAAGTACCTGTTGAACTGCATTTTTCAAGGCCGGTTCTTTCAAGCGACAATGCTGTCGGAATTGCGGCATTAGCGGCGGAAGAAGATGCTTTCAACGGCCGGACTGCAATGTCGATCGGCACCTAACTGCCGGCGCAGTTGTGCAGGAATCGCATACATTCAAGTTTAAATTGAAATAGTTTTAATCTCACGGAGGAAACAACAATGGCAATAATCATTGACGGAAAAAAGATTGCGGCTGAACTGAGAGCGGAATGCATTGCTCGGACAAATCGGCTGCTTGAAAAAGGAATTAAGCCCAGACTTGATGTTATAATTGTTGGCAGTGATCCTGCCTCACAGCAATATGTTAACAGCAGAGCTAAGGATTGCGCTGCTGTCGGAATGGAGAGCTGTGTTCATGCGCTCCCTGCGGAAACGGAGCAGGCGGAGCTTGTTGAATTGATTGAATCGCTCAATGCCAATAAAAATGTTCACGGTATTCTGCTTCAAATGCCGCTTCCGAAACACATGAATTCCGATGAAGTCATTTCACATATTTCGATGCACAAGGACGTTGACGGTTTCCACCTTCTGAATGTCGGCAGCCTTGTTTCCGGCAGGCCGGCATTTGCGCCCTGCACACCGAGCAGCATTATGCAGCTTATCAAAAGCACAGGTGTTAAAATCAGCGGAAAGAATGCGGTCGTTATCGGACGCAGCAATGTTGTAGGCCGTCCGGCGGCGATGCTTTTGCTCGGCGAGAGTGCAACGGTAACAATTTGCCATTCAAAAACAGCAAATCTGAAGGAACATACTCTTAATGCGGATATTCTTGTTGCAGCAGTCGGCGTCCCCGGGCTTGTGACGGGTGACATGATTAAACCCGGCGCAATCGTGATAGATGCAGGCATAAACCGTGTTGAGGGAAAAACTGTCGGAGACGTTGATTTTGCATCTGCCGAACCTGTTGCGGGTTATATTTCCCCGGTTCCCGGCGGAGTAGGCCCTGTGACACGCACAATTCTTGTTGCAAACACGCTTACAGCGGCGGAGAAGCTGAATGGATTGGATTGACAGCGGATTTATCACGGGTGCGGCGGATGAATCGGCCGGATCCAATCGTCCGCAAAAGCCTGTTTGGACTGTAACTGCACTCAATACATATGTCAGCGGTCTGCTTGATAAGGATGTGCGCTTGCGCTCAATTGATGTTTCGGGCGAAATATCAGGATTTAAATGCTACAATAAATCCGGACATCTGTACTTTTCTGTCAAGGATGAAAGCTCCGCTGTGCCGTGTGTGATGTTCAGAAGCAGCGCGGAAAGGCTGAGGTTTGCACCTAAAGACGGTATGTCGGTTGTTTTGCACGGCAGTCCGTCACTTTATACGCGAGACGGAAAATTTCAGTTTTATGTTACGTCAATGCATGAAGCGGGAGAAGGCGAGCTGTTTCGGCGTTTTTTGGAGCTGAAATCAAAACTCGAAGCAGAAGGTCTTTTTTCGAGAAAGCGTACTTTGCCGTTTATGCCGAAATGCATTGGAATCATAACAAGTGAGTCCGGAGCGGCACTGCATGATATCATCACCGTTGCACGGCGTCGGTTCCCGTTGATGAACTTCACTTTTGCTCATGCAAATGTACAGGGAAAAGATGCGCCGCAGTCACTTATTGCTGCACTGCGGCTGCTGAACGAAACCAAAAAGCCTGATGTTATCATAATCGGCAGGGGCGGAGGAAGCTTTGAAGATTTGAATTGCTTTAATGACGAAGGCCTTGCCCGCGCGATATATTCAAGTGAGATCCCGGTCGTGAGTGCGGTTGGGCACGAAATCGATTATACAATTGCTGATTTCGTTGCGGATTGCAGGGCAGCAACTCCTTCGGCAGCTGCCGAAATTTGTGTTCCGGAATTTGATTCACTGAAAAACATGCTTCTGCGGCAGCGTGAGACGATGCACAAAGCGTCAGATGATATGTTAACGGCAGCAAAAATGCGCATTGATGCTTGCCTGAAAAGCCGCGCTCTGACATCTCCACTGCATGTAGCGGAACTGAAACGCCGTTCTGTGCAGGAGAAAACGGATTTACTGCGGCGTATTGTTTCGGGAATTGCGAATAATGCGGGAATGCGTATTGATTCGGCTGCACAGCGTTTGTCCGCACTGAACCCAAACGGGATTTTGCGGCGCGGCTATGCAATTCTTAATGACGCTGACGGCAAAACGGTGGACAGTATTAAAAATGTCCGTATCGGACAGGAACTTACGGTTGCACTTTTCGGAGGAGTGTTAAAGGTTGCCGTAACGGGTATTCAGCCTGTCTTAAATGAAAAGCATACAACAGAAAATGGTTAAGAATTAAAAAGGCAACAACATGAACGATATCGATAATACGAATAAAAACTGCGGTGCCGCAGAAGTGTTTGGAGAACTGACATTTGAACAAGCGGCATCAAAACTTGAAGAGATAGTTGAAAAACTGGATTCCGGAGAAACACCTCTCGGCGAGACGGTAAAACTATATGAACAGGGAATCGCGCTCTCGGATTACTGCATGAAACTGCTTGCGGATTATGACGGCAGAATTGAAAAAGTTTCCCGCAGCACTGATGAAAACTGCGGCGAATAGGAAAAAGATATTTAAAAATGAATTCTCGACAGCGTATATGCTGCCCTGACTGCAACACAAGAATAGGCTTGTCTTGCGCAACACGAGGAGCGAGGGTTAAATAAAGCTGACTGAACAACAGGTTCAAAAACCTAATCGGCAACTGACGATTTAACTGTCGGTGCGACACAAAACCGGTGGAGGGACACATGATGGATTTTGATGCACGAACAAAAAAGTATTCAAACATTATTAACAACACACTGAATGATGCTTTTATAATGACAAATACACCCAAATTACTGCATGACGCAATGAAATACAGTATTGACGCGGGCGGGAAACGCATTCGCCCGTGCCTGACGCTCGGCGTGTGCGATATTCTGGGCGGCAACAGAAAATATGCAATTCGGCTCGGCAGCGGCATTGAAATGATTCATACGTATTCTTTGATTCACGATGATCTGCCCTGTATGGACAACGATGACATGCGGCGCGGAAAACCTTCGAATCACATGGTTTTCGGGGAAGCCCAGGCATTGCTTGCGGGTGACGGACTCCTAACGTATGCTTTTGAATGGATGCTTGAGGCGGGAATTGGATTCAATAATCTTAATTATTATCGTGCAGTTGCGGAAATCGCTAAACGTGCAGGCGTTTCCGGCATGGTTGCCGGACAATCCATTGACCTTATCAGCCAAACCGAAGGCATTAAGAATGAAGACGAGCTGAACTATATCCATCGGCACAAGACTGCCGATCTGCTTATTGCAAGTGTAATTGCAGGCGCACTATGCGCAAATCCGACAGATATACAGCTTAAGACGCTTGAAGGCTATGCGGAGAAAATCGGAATTCTTTTTCAGATCACGGATGATATTCTTGATGCAGAGGGCGATGAAACGCTTGTCGGAAAGACCTTGCACAAGGACGAAACGGATAAAAAGCTTACATATGTGAGCCTTTACGGTGTGGAACGCTCCAAAAATATGGCACAGCAGATTGCGCAGGAAGCCGAACGGCTCCTCTTTACAACTTTCGGTGAAAACTGCAAATATCTTTACGATGTAATCTACTATATATTGAATAGGAACAAGTAATAATGGTGCAACACAGTGAAACAGCAGCGCAGACGGGAACAATAGTTGGGCTTGAGTCTCCGCAGGAGCTACAAAAGATGAGTATTGAACAGCTGAACGAGCTTGCGTCGAATATACGCAGCTATATCATTTCGGTTGTTTCGCAGAACGGCGGACATCTTTCGTCAAATCTCGGCGTTGTTGAGCTTACGATCGCGCTGCATTATTGTTTCGATTTCTCAAAGGACAGGCTTGTTTTTGACGTTGGTCATCAGAGCTATGTTCACAAATTGCTGACGGGACGCGCTCCGCAGTTCCCGACTCTTCGAACAAAGGGTGGAATATCCGGTTTTCCGAAACGCAGTGAGAGTGAATACGATGCATTTAATGTCGGCCATTCAAGCACAGCGATTTCTGCTGCACTCGGAATGCTCCGTGCAATGCGATTGAAAGGCGATTTTGAAAGCAGAGCGGTTGCACTCGTCGGTGACGGTGCTCTGACAGGCGGTCTTGCTTACGAAGCAATGGATGATGCAGGCGAAAAAGAACTGCCGCTTATTGTTGTTTTAAATGATAACAAAATGAGCATTGCAGGAAACGTCGGAGGCATGAGTGCACATCTTTCAAAACTGCGGACAAGCAAAAGCTATAAACGCTTCAAACGCAAGTTCTCGGGAAGGCTGAAAAAAATCCCTCTTGTCGGCAAATGCATAAGCGACACGCTTGAACGATTTAAAAACAGGATTAAGTATTTTGTGCTTCCGAATGTGCTGTTTGAAGAAATCGGTTTTACATATGCAGGACCGTTCGATGGACATAAAATCGAAGACCTCATTGAGATCTTTGAACATGCAAAGCATAATGTTCAGGATAAACCGATCCTTATCCATGTTGTAACGCAGAAGGGCAGGGGATATGCGCCGGCTGAGAAGAATCCGGAAAAATTTCACGGTGTCGGAAAATTTAATGTTGCAGACGGCGCAACAAAAAGCGGGAATAACAATTCGCTTGTGTTTGCGAACGAGCTTTGCCGACTTGCCGAAAAGGATTCCCGCATTGTCGCTGTTACTGCTGCAATGACTTCCGGAACAGGGCTGACGGAGTTTAAAAAACGTTTTCCTGAAAGATTTTTTGATGTCGGTATCGCAGAGCAGCACGGGGTCACAATGTCCGCAGGCATGGCTGCAGAGGGGTTGAAACCTGTTTTTGCGGTGTACTCAACATTCCTTCAACGCGGTTATGATCAGCTGCTGCATGATGTATGCCTTCAAAAACTTCCCGTCGTGTTTGGAATCGACAGGGCAGGGCTGGTCGGTGCGGACGGGGAGACGCATCAAGGCGTTTACGACATTGCTTATTTTTCGACATTACCGCGAGGAATTAAGCTGTTTTCACCATCTTCAACGAACGAGCTTTGTGCAATGCTTGATTACGCATTGACCCTTGATATGCCGTGCGCAATTCGCTATAATCGAGGACTTTTGCCGAGCAGGGAATGCAGCCACGGTACTTCTCTTGAGGATTGGGAGATTATAAAACGGCCGAAATGCGTCACTGTTGCAGCGACGGGAAGACTGCTTCAGAATGCAGCGGCAGCATGTGAGGGATTGGACGTCGGTCTTGTGAACGCAAGACTTCTGTGTCCGATCGAAGAAAAACATATCGAATTATTCGAAAACACACGATGCCTGATTACTGTTGAAGATGGCAATGCCGACACCGGTTTCGGCGCACAAATGTCAAGGCTTGCGGCAGCACACGGGAAGATGCGTGTTGTTAATCTCGGCGTTCCGAACATCCCGATAGAGGCGGCAAGTATTGCCGAACAGGATGATTTTTGCGGACTGACAACTGAGAAACTGCGCAAGGTTATTCTTGAGGCTGTTGAATCGGTTCGCGGTGATTGATTAGTGAAATATTTATGTGGATGGAGAAATGAATTGGCAAACAGAGTTGACAGCAAAATGGTTGAATTAGGGCTTGCACAAAGCCGCGAAAGAGCGCGCGCACTGATTATCGAGGGCGTTGTGCTTTTGGACGGTGTTCGCGTTATGAAGCCGAGTGATACGATTCGCGACGGGCAAATTCTTTCACTGAAAGAGAATCCGATTCCGTTTGTCAGCCGCGGCGGGTTGAAATTGCAGAAAGCTATCGATACTTATCAAATTTCGCTTAAAGACCGCGTCTGCGTTGACATAGGGGCATCTACCGGCGGATTTACGGATTGTATGCTGATGCACGGCGCAAAGAAAGTTTTTGCAGTTGATGTCGGTTACGGGCAGCTTGACTGGAAATTGCGCAATGATGAGCGCGTTGTTTGCATGGAACGCCACAATGCAAGATTCATGAATTTGGATTGGTTCGATGAGCAGCCGAGTTTTGCTTCGATAGATGTATCCTTCATCTCTATCGGTCTTATTATTCCGCGCCTTAACGAATGCCTTTCCACAGGCGGAGCTGCGGCTGTTCTTGTTAAACCGCAGTTTGAAGCAGGACGCGATAAAATCGGCAAAAACGGCGTTGTGCGTGACAAAAAAACACATATTGAGGTTCTGACGAATGCAATCGAACATGTGCGGAGCAACGGCTTCAGCGTTCACGGAATTGAGTTTTCACCAATTACAGGACCGAAAGGCAATATCGAATTTCTCTTGTATCTCGGCCATGAGGAGAATGCGGCCGAATGCGGCATGGGCGAAACAGAGCTTGCGGAAGCGGTTGAAAAAACGGTAAGCGATGCGCATACGACTCTTAAATAACTTTGCATAAGCTTGACGGTGCGGCGGAGGATAAAAAATGAATCACAGAATTTTTTTCTATGTAAATGTTACAAAAACAGGTTCTGACGGTGTTCTGCGGAAGGCGACTGAAATTGCTGCACGCAGCGGGTATCAGTGCAAAGTATATGAAGATGCATCGTGCATGTTTGCCGACTGCATTGAAGAAGATGAGGATGAACCCGCCTGTATAGTTACAATAGGCGGTGACGGAACGACCCTCCGCGCCGTGTCCCATGCGGTGAATCAGGGGATCGAAATCATTACTCCGATTCTTGGAATCAACCTTGGCAAAATTGGGTTTTTCAGTGAAACCAGCATCGAGGGCTTTGAAGAGACCTTGAAGCAGTTTTCGGAGGGAGACTATACAATAGAAACGGACAGAATGCTCAAGGCAAGTTTTAAGGATGGCAGAGAGTTCTTTGCATTAAATGATTTTCTTGCATATAAAAGCGGATTTTCGTCCGTATCGCATATTGAACTCGGAGTTGACGGCGCGGATGTCGGAATGATACACGGGGATGGCATAATTGTTTCCTCACGTCTCGGCTCAACCGGCTATTCAATTTCTGCCGGAGGTCCCGTGGTTGCGCCGAATCTTGATGTGATTCTCGTAACCCCCGTTTGTCCGCATTCGCTGACTGTCCGTCCGATTGCAGCTGCATTTGATTCCGTAATTGAAATCAATGCGCAAAGCGACTGTGTTATGTATGCAGACGGAATCAGCACCGTTCAGGTTCCGGCGGGAACGGGGTTCACTGTGTCCGGATGCAATAAACAAGTTGGATTCATCAGAACAAAAAAGAGAAATGTTTTTCGCCTCATCAGAGAGAGGCTGAATTGAACCGGTTCGGGAGGAAGGCAATATGCTGGAACGGTTGATAATTCGAAATATTGCGCTTATTGAGCATCTTGACTTTGAACTCGGTGCCGGACTGAACGTCTTAACAGGTGAGACCGGTGCGGGAAAGTCGATTATTGTTGACAGTGTTAACCTTATTCTCGGTGAAAGGGCAAATCGCGAGCTGATTTCATCAGGCAGCCAAAAGGCAAGAGTGGAAGCCTTCTTCAACATTAACGGACAGGATGGAGTAAAAAAACAACTTGACGCGCTCGGCATCGAATATGAAGATGATACGCTTGTTGTGATGCGTGAGATAACCGCTTCGGGAAAAAGCACTTGCAGACTGAACGGTGAAATAGTTCCGCTTGCAACACTGAAAACCGTGACGGATACGCTTGTTGATGTTCACGGCCAGCACGAGCATCAGTCGCTTCTTTCGCAAAAGAAACATATAGGAATGCTTGACAATTATGCGGGTTTGCCGGTTGCGGAGCTCAAAGAAAAAACGGAAAATCTTTATCGACAGCATTCTGAGGTTGTTCACAAGCTGAATTCGGGCTTCCTGTCAGAGGCGGAGCGTGAAAGAAGAATCGATATACTTTCATATCAAATAAACGAAATAGACGCAGCTACGCTGACTGTCGGAGAGGAAGCGACGATTCAAGAGGAACTGAACATGCTTTCCAATGCCGAAAAGATTAATTCAGCTCTCGAAAACAGCGGTGAAAACATATCGGGCGACGGCGGCGCATTGGAAAAACTCGGCTCTGCCGTGAACTCGCTTGCTCAGATTGCTGAAATTTCTTCAAAATACGGTGAGCTATATGAACTTTTGAATAATACCTATTATGAGCTTGAGGATGGAGCATATCAGCTTCGCGAATTGCGGCTGGGATATGAGTATTCTCCGGAACGGCTTGACGAACTGGAGACAAGGCTCGATCTTATCAATTCGTTGAAAAGAAAATACGGAAGGACTATTGAAGATATCCTTAAATACCGCAGCGAAGCTTCGGCCGAGTTGGCCGAGCTCACCGGTTCACAGGAACTGAGGGATAAGCTGACTGCGGAGCGGAACAGGCTTGCAGCGGATTACTGCAAAACAGCAGCGAAACTGACTGAAAAACGCAAAGAAGCCGCTGAAGATCTGTGCCGAAGAATAACCGAACAGCTGCAGGAACTTGGAATGGCAAAGGCTGCGTTCGGCATTGTATTCCTGCCGGAAGACGGAAAACTCCACGCAAACGGCAATGATGATGTTGAATTCATGCTGTCTGCAAACAAAGGAGAACCGCTTAAGCCTCTTTCAAAGGTGGCTTCCGGCGGCGAACTTTCACGCGTGATGCTGGCGATCAAAACTGTTTGTGCCGGTGCGGACGGAACGCCTACACTGATATTCGATGAAGTTGATACGGGCATAAGCGGAAGAACGGCCGTGATTGTCGGCGAACGGCTGTACAGCGTTGCGCGTTCAAGGCAGGTGCTTTCAATCACTCATCTTCCGCAAATCGCGGCTTTTGCCGATTGCCATTTGTTTGTCGAAAAACATTCCGACAGTGAAAAAACGAAAACATCGCTCCGTGAATTGAACAATGCGGAACGCAGCGCAGAACTTGCACGAATTATGGGTGCATCGGAGGCGGATGAATCCGCACAGAAGTACGCAAGCGAACTTATCGAATCTGCCAACAGATTCAAGTTGTCAAAAGTCAATGAGCTTGACTGATGACACCGTCAATTTATTTTAAGACAAAAACCGACACGAGACATCGCGTCGGTTTTTGTGAACAAAGCCTCATTTATGCGGCACATATTGTTCCGAAGCCTGCACCAAGCGCACGGTTCTCTGTGAATAATCGATAACCAACATACAAACAATAACTCTGCCGATGTTCGGCAAATGATAAATTGGGGTGTTGTACGTATGGGTAAGGAAAGAAGGCATTGTTCTATAATTAAAGGAACAGAGATATCGAGAAAAAAAGAATGTTTAGATAATATCATGGTGAAGAATTGCTGCGCATACAGAACAGGCGAAAATAATTCCGTGCGCAGCAATACGGATATAGGGCTGCGGGGGAATATAGGCATTAAAATTTTCGGCATTATACTTTCTGCGCTGGTTGTTTTTTTAAACTATTCTCCGCGTATGCGTGCGGTGAGGGCTCTGCCGAAGGCTGTTTTCATAAACAGCGTAAGCACATTGAATGATGCTGAAAAAGGGGAAGCTCAATGCTTGGATTATTTAAAAAGCACCCTTTCAATATTTGAATCGGAATCAACGGCGCATGGGCAGGAAGGCGCACTGAATGTCACGGAATCGGGGGACGAAACGCTCGGAGCAAAACGGATCTCGGTGCGTTTGTTTAATCTGTTTGAACTCGCAAACGTGCCGATATACAGCCACGAACGTGCAATGCTGTATCCCGGCGGACGTGCTGTCGGGATATCGATTAATCTTCGGGGACTGCTTATTGTCGGCAGCGGTTCGTTCCGAAACAGAGACGGTCGGGAATGCTGCCCGGCAAAAAGGGCGGGATTTCGTGCAGGTGACGTTATTTTAAGCATTAACGGCACTGCGGTGTCAACAAGCGAAGAGATGCAGCTTGCATTGAACGCAAATCCGGACAGTGCACAAATAGTTTTTGAACGAAACAACCGACGGCAGACATTAACCGTAAAACCCGAAATGGGTACAGACGGCAAGGCGAAAATCGGCGCATGGGTGCGCGACAGCACGGTCGGCATCGGAACGCTGTCGTTTGTTACGGAAAAAGAAAAAGCTTCGGCTGCACTCGGACATGCGGTTTTGGATGCGGATACCGGCAGTTTGCTGAATGTCAGGAAAGGTGAAATGGTCGAAGCGGATGTTCTCGGAGTTACAAAGGGTTCGAGCGGTTTTCCGGGCGAGCTGCGCGGGGCATTTGGTGCGAAAAGCCTGCGCATAGGAAGCATTGATGTTAATACGGAACTCGGGATTTTCGGCATTGCGGATTCTGCGGATTATACATGCGAAGCGGGAGAGACCTTGCCGATAGCTTTTCCGAACGAAGTGCATAAGGGAGAAGCTTATATTATAACTCAGATTGACGGTGAGAAACCTCAGCCGTACAGTTGCAAAATTATAAAAAATGCAGCGCAATCCGTGCCGAGTCAGAAAGGGCTTGTTATTGAAATAACCGATGATCGACTGCTTAACAAAACAGGTGGGATCGTGCAGGGGATGAGCGGAAGTCCGATCGTCCAAGACGGCAGGATCGCGGCCGTTGTAACCCATGTTTTTGTTAATGAACCTAACAGAGGTTACGGTGTTTATGCGTTTTGGATGTATTCTGTAGCCTGCGGTGAGAATTAACAGCGAGCTTTAAACAGAAAAAACATAAATATATTGCCTGCAACCGTCCGAATTGTATTGACAATACATACATGAAGGCGTATAATCTCGAAAATATCAGAAAAGGAGATAAAGCGATGCAAAAGCGCAGCAAAAAGCAGCAGAATACTCTCATCAATTCCGTGCTTAAAGCAGTCGTCGGAATGGTTTTTGCCGTACCCGAACTTTTGCACAGTCAAGCATCGCCTCTTCAATATCGCTGCAAAGCTCACTGAGCAGCGGTTAACCTTATAAGGATGAATTCAAGCGGTGCAGAGGAGAATCTGTACCGCTTGTTTGCATATATAACGCATCAGCAGCAAAGGAGAATTCAAAAAAATGCTTACGCACAAAGGAACAAAAGAATTGACAACAAAACGCTTAAAACTTCGCAGATTCACCGTTGATGATGCGCAGGATATGTTCAACAATTGGGCGAGTGATGCGGAGGTAACGAAATTCGTGAGCTGGCCTCCGCATTCGACACCCGATTTAACCCGCGAACTTCTCGGCAAATGGGTTGAGGAGTATGAAAAATCCGATTATTACAGCTGGGCCATTGAATACAACGGCAGACTGATCGGAAGTATCGGTGCACCAAGCAAGACGGAGCGCGATGAACGCACTGAAATCGGTTATTGCATTGCACGGGATTGCTGGAACAAAGGCATAACAACCGAAGCACTTGAAGCGGTTTGCAACTACCTCTTTGATGAGGTTGGATTCAACAGGCTTGAAATCCGTCATGCAACCGAAAACCCTGCTTCAGGAAAAGTGGCGCAGAAATGCGGCTTTATACCCGAAGGAATAATGCGGGAGAGTTTTCGCTCGTCAAGGGGAGTTTTCTGTGATCTTGTAATGCTCGGGCGTTTAAAAAGCGACAGAAACTGAGCAGACGCGGCGAATCACATTTTGTTGTGAGCTGTTGATTGCACGCAAAACAAAAAGCCGACTCCCGAGACAAAAATCGGAAGTCGGCTTGAACTGTATCCAATGCTCTATGACTGTTCGGGGTTATTTGCCCGAATAAGCTTTGATACCTTTTTCTTTATTCGCGTTAATGTATTGTCAACTGTTTTTGTGCTTCTGCCAATGCTTTCGGCGATCTGCGCATAGCTTTTTCCGGAGATATAAAGCCGTAAAACACTCAACTCAAGTTCCGTAAGCTCTGCTTTGAGCCCGTGCAGGATGTGAAGTTCCGCCTCGCGGTCAATGGCAAGCTCCTCCGGGTCGATTGTGGCAGCAAGCAGGATCGAGTCGCCGAGACAGCGCGCCTCGTCATCGGGATTATCGAAAAAAACCGGCTTGTCGAGCGAAATATAGCTGTTCAGCGGAAAGTGCTTTTTGCGTGTTGCGCGTTTTATTGCAGCAATAATGTTGTTGCCTATACAAACCTCTGCATAGGTTCGGAAGCTTGTATGCTTTTCGCAGTCATAATCACGAATCGCGCTGAACAGGCCGATTGAACCTTCCTGAACAAGATCGGAATGATCCGCACCGATAAGAAAATAGGGACGCGCCTTTATACGCACAAGAGGCATAAAACGAACAACAAGTGTATGCTCGGCATCATTGCTGCCGTTCTGGGCAAGTCGAGCCAATGCCTCATCGTTCAGGCTGTCAAGATTCTCAATATCGGCGGAAACTCCGTCGTTCGGGAGAGTTTTCATTTTTAATTCACGCTGTCCTGTCTGTTCTTTTCAAACATGATGATAGCTGCCGCAACCGATGCATTAAGAGAATCAATCTTGCCTTTTATCGGTACGGAAACAAGGAAATCACATTTTTCCTTTACAAGTTTGCTGAGCCCGCTGCCTTCACTGCCGATAACGAGTGCAAAGCCGCCCTTCATGTCCGCTTCATACATACTGTTGCCCGCCATGTCCGCGCCGGCAATCCAAAGGCCTTCCTTTTTCAGTGTTTCAATTGCAGAAACAAGGTTCACAACACGGGCGATTCGCATGTGTTCCGCCGCTCCGGCAGAGGTCTTTACAACCGTTGCCGTTACGGGTGCACTGCGACGCTTCGTTATAACAACTCCGTGTGCGCCGGCGCACTCCGCACTGCGGATGATTGAGCCGAGATTATGCGGATCTTCAACGCCGTCAAGAAGAATAACAAAGGGTTTTTCATCGCGAACGCGGGCATAGTCAAGTATATCCTCGAGTTCGGCATATTCAACACCCGGGATTTCTGCAACGATGCCCTGATGATTTCCGGGTTTGCCGTTATGGCCGAACGGCATGCAGATTTCGTCCAGCTTGGAACGATCCACTTCTCGAATAACAAGATTCTCATCACGGGCAAGACCGATGATTTCGCCCAAAGAACCATCGTGTTCCTTTGTTACAAGGATACGGTCGATGCTTCGTCCGCTTTTGATTGCTTCCTTGACGGGATTTCTGCCCATGATTATGCTGGGCAGATCACGCTCCTGCTCGTCATTTTCAACGATTTCGGGAGAAGGAAATGCATTGAATTCAACATCAAGTACTTCATCTTCAAAGAAGTCTGACTCGAAAGGCTTTCTGTCGCTGTCAAAGCGGGGCTTTCTGTCGCTGTCGAAGCGGGGTTTTCTGTCGCTGTCGAAATGGGGCTTTCTGTCGCCGTCGAAGCGGGGCTTTCTGTCGCCGTCAAAGCGGGGCTTTCTGTCGCCGTCAAAGCGCGGTTTCCTGTCATCATTGAAGCGGGGCTTTCTGTCGCTGTCAAAGCGGGGTTTTCTGTCGCCGTCGAAGCGGGGCTTCCTGTCATCATTGAAGCGGGGTTTTCTGTCGCCGTCGAAGCGGGGTTTTCTGTCGCTGTCAAAGCGGGGTTTTCTGTCGCTGTCAAAGCGGGGTTTTCTGTCGCCGTCGAAGCGGGGCTTTCTGTCATCATTGAAGCGAGGCTTTCTGTCACCGTCGAAGCGGGGTTTTCTGTCGCCGTCAAAGCGGGGCTTCCTGTCGCTGTCAAAGCGAGGTTTCCTGTCGCCGTCGAAGCGGGGCTTCCTGTCATCATTGAAGCGGGGCTTCCTGTCGTCCGAATAACGGGAACCATCGCTGTTCTTTCGATTGGGACGCTTGTAATCATCGCTGCGCCTGCCGCCGCGATCGTTGTAATTTGCCATCTTTTTCTCCTGTTAATTAATCTTCTTCTATTTCTCTGCCTGTTCTGCAATCTCAGCTGTATCGTGCAGCGCAATGCGCATAAGCTGCGAAAGCCGCTCATCTTTGCCGGACAGATAGAGGTATCCGACAAGAGCTTCCATTCCTGTTGCAATCCTGTAGTCAATGATCGCTGCATTTTTCGGCACAGACCCCATATGCGCATTCCTGCCGCGCCGAAAAACTGCGGATTCATCATCCGTTAACAGCGCCTCGATACGGCGAAATGCTGCGGCCTGTGCCTTGGCACAAACGCGTTTTGCTGCGCCTATGTGCAGCCCGTGTGCCGTAAGCGTTGTTGAATCAACTAATTCCGTGCGCACAAAAAGGTCATATATCGTGTCGCCGATATATGCAAGCACAAGCGGTCCCAATTGCTTTGGATCCTTCGGATGCTTTGGATCCTTTGCTCCGGTGCATTTCGTCGCTTGACGTACCCCGGAAATCAGATCGGTGTTGTTGTCACAATTCGCATAATTCATCACAATACATTATAACGCCGAATTCGAAAAATTCAATAGGCTTTGGAAAATATTTTTGATGATTGTGTTCCGACCGTTCGTGCGGGCACAGTCACGGTTTTTGCTTTAAACAGAAAGCGGACAGGCCGCAAAGACAGTGTTTACGGCCTATCCGTTTTTAAATTGGGGCAAACTGATGCAGCAGCAATTCAATCTGTGCGGAGATTAACGCTCCCGCAGTTTTTGCAGCAATTGGGGAAAAGGCGAAAGTGAACGCCGCAGAATTCCGTGCATTTGAGCGATCGCAATGCCGTAATTTGTAATGCTGACACCTGCTTTTTCAGCTTTTTCAAGTCTTGAATGAACCTCACGCTCGTTAAGCATACATGCGCCGCAGTGAACAACCAAGGCATATTTACGAAGCTCATCAAGACTTGGAAAGTCTCCGCCGGATGTGAAATCAAAGAACAACTCCTTTTTTGCATACTCTTTTATCCATCCCGGCATTTTAACCGTTCCGATATCGTTGCACTGCCTGTGATGAGTGCAGCCCTCTGAAATCAGCACCCTGTCGCCGTCTGCGAGCATGTTGAGTTTTGCTGCGCCTGCCGTGAAAGATTCAAGCTCACCTTTATAACGGGCAAACAGGATTGAGAACGACGTCAGCAATATGTCTTCGGGAACGATTTTGCTGACCTTTCCGAACGCTTGGGAATCGGTGATAACAAGTTTAGGCTTGCGTGCGATTGCGGCGAGAGCAGCTTCAAGTTCCGTGTCCTTAACAACAATGTTGACAGCGGCTGCATCAAGTATGCTGCGTATCATCTGCTGCTGCGGGAGAATAAGTCGTCCCTTCGGCGCAGATTCATCAATCGGCGTTACGAGAACAACAGTGTCATTCGGCGATACCAAGTCTCCGATGAGCATTCTTTCGTGTTTGACGGAAGGCAGAAGTGACCCGAGTCGATTTTTTAACTCGTCAATTCCAAACCCTGTTTTTGCGCTTACGTAAAGGCTGTTATTTTTGCTCTTCGGAATCGCGCTCAAAAGGTCACACTTGTTGAAGGCAATGACGAACGGAATTTTCTTATCGGTAAAAATGCGCATAAGCCTGCCTTCGTGTTCGCCAAGACCCGCAGCGGCATCCGCAACAAGGACGGCAATATCAGTTTTTTGCAGCATTTTTTCAGCACGCTCAACACGCATTGAGCCAAGCTCACCTTCATCATCAATGCCGGGCGTGTCAATGATGACAACGGGACCTATCGGAAGCAGCTCCATAGTTTTTTGAACAGGATCGGTTGTAGTCCCTTTTATATCGGAAACAAGTGCAAGATTCTGTCCCGTGACAGCATTCACAAGGCTGGATTTTCCCGCATTGCGTAACCCGAAAAAGCCGATATGCACCCGTTCGGCGGCGGGCTTATCGTTTAAACTCATTTTCCCCTCCGAATATATCTTGACAGTTTTAAAATCAGAACCTGAAATCACGCCTGTTGGATGAACGAATGTCTGCAACATGCTGCCTTGTAAGTTCGCGGACCTTCTCGTTGGGAATCTTTTCAATTTCACGTGAAATCATTTCGTATCCAATGTTTCGCGTTTCGTCTGAAGCATAGTCAACAAGGAACTCTGTCAGTGTCATGAGTGCATTGGGGTGACAGCAATTCAGAATCTGTCCGTTTTTGCACAAACTCATGAACCTGTCGCCTGTGCGACCTTCGCGATAACATGCCGTGCAGAATGACGGGATGTGATCTAGTTCCATAAGCCAGCGGACAACCTCATCAAGTGTGCGCTGATCTGAAACATCGAACTGCTCGGAGTCATGCGGACGCTCTTTTTCCGTGTATCCGCCGACGGAAGTGCGTGATGCACCGCTGATCTGCGAAATGCCGTAATCAAGCACCTTGCCGCGTATCGTCTCGCTTTCACGTGTGGATATTATCATGCCGGTATACGGCACGGCGATGCGGATACATGCAATAATCTTTGCAAAGAGTTCATCGGAAAGGCTGTTGTCAAAAACATTAGGATCGATATCATCCGCATGTTTGATTCGCGGAACGCTGATTGTGTGCGGCCCGACGCCGTGAACTGCTTCAAGATGCTCGGCATGCATCAGCAGCCCTGCAAATTCATATTGATAACCCTCCAATCCAAACAAAACACCGAGTCCGACGTCATCAATGCCGCCTTCCATTGCTCTGTCCATTGCCTCGGTATGGTAATCATAGTCGTGCTTCGGTCCAGTCGGATGAAGTTCAAGATAGCTCTTTTTATTGTATGTTTCCTGAAACAGGATGTACGTTCCGATGCCGGCATCCTTAAGTTTCCGATAGTTTTCAACCGTGGTTGCGGCAATGTTCACGTTCACCCTGCGAATATCTCCGTTTTTGTGGTGAACGGAATAGATAGTTTTTATGCATTCGAGTATGTACTCTATCGGGTTGTGGACAGGATCTTCGCCTGCTTCGATCGCAAGGCGTTTATGCCCCATATCCTGCAAAGCGATTACTTCCTGACGCACTTGTTCCTGCGTCAGTTTAATACGGGCGATATGTTTGTTTTTGAGGTGATACGGACAGTATACGCAGCCGTTCACGCAGTAATTTGAAAGATAAAGCGGAGCAAACATTACGATTCTGTTTCCGTAAAAAGCAAGCTTTATGTCATTTGCAAGCTTGTACAGGCGTTCGGTAACTTCGGGAATATCGCATGCAAGCAGAACGGAGGCTTCTCTGTGAGTGAGTCCCGCGCAGGTTACGCCGTTTCCGCTGCGCTTCGGTGCGGCCTTTTCGAGCAGAGTGTTGATTAGCTCGATATTGTGCTTATTTGCTTCCGCATAAGCAATGGTTTCGCGGATTTCCTCATCGTTGATGAACTCCTCCGCACGGAGGGATTTGGGATCAAAAATAGCCATATTATTCCTTTCTTGTCGGTCGGATTACTCTTTCCGTCAGATAAAATTATCGTAACAATGCTGTTGCCCGGAGATCTTCCCGGCAAGTGCCGCCACACACTCGCTTAATGTCGAAACAAACTTCGCAAGCATCAGCAAGCTGCGGCGGTGCATCTTCATTTTTTATTCAAAAAGCTTCAGATTATTCAGCGCTTGATATCTCCCCGTGAAGTGACGGTTTGAAAGCCGATCGCGTTCAACCTGCCGTTCAGGCATTTAAGGCACTGTGCAGATTCATCACCTGTGCATATTTTGTTGTCATAAAGCGAATATTTCTTTCGCACGGCAATGGGGGACAGGTTCGGCATCACGACATTGGCTCCGGCAAGAATGCCTTTTTCACGTCCGTTCGGGTCGATCGTGCCGAGTGCTGTGGTGGAGGGCAAAAGAATATTCGGCTTTATGAGCCTTATCAGTGAGAGAAGAAAACAGGTCTGCTCAACACTTCCTGCCGGGAATTTTGCAAACGGCGTGTCTTTATGCGGAATAAACGGGCCGATGCCGCACATATCCGGGGAGAATTCTTCAATGAATTTCAAATCTTTTGCAAGCGCTGCCGTTGTTTGCATCGGTGAACCGACCATGAACCCGCAGCCCACCTGAAAACCGATTTCCTTAAGATCTTTCAAACAGCGCATTCGATTTTCAAAGGACATTTCCAAAGGGTGCAGCTTTCGATAATGCACGGAATCGGCCGTTTCATGCCTCAAAAGGTAGCGATCTGCGCCGGATTCAAACATTTTCAGATAATCACTGCGAGGATATTCGCCGAGCGACAGCGTTATTGCACAATCCGGAAAACAGCTGCGTATTTTTTTTACTGTGCGGCAGATTTTTCCGACAGGAAGCATGCCTTCACCGCCCTGAAGCACAAAAGTACGAAAGCCAAGCGCATAACCCTCCCGACAACAGTCAAGGATTTGCTCTTCCGTTAAAACATAGCGTTCCGCATTGACGTTAGATTTTCGAATTCCGCAATACAGACAGTCATTTTTGCAGCAGCTGCCGACTTCGATAAGTCCGCGAATGAAAACATCCGTTCCGTAAATTTGCTTTCGGAAAAAATCAGCTTTTTTTGCTGCATAAGCTGCCGTTTCGCTGTTTTGTGCAGAAATAAGCTGTTCATATTCTTCAAGTTCGAGTGTGTGTACGGCTGCAAGTCTGTCAACGAGACTTTTTGCGTATTCAATGCCGGTGTTTTTTTCAGCTTCCAACTTTTTTCTCCCTTCGAATCGGAATCAAATACCAAAATATAGGCAAAATCAGCTAATCACTGATTACGTTTGAATATGCTGTTTTGACGCTTATTCCGACAATATTGCCGAGCCTGCCTGCAAGTGCCGAAATAACATCCTGCGGCGCATCAATTGCAACGGAAAGAATATTAACATGCCGCGCCCTGTACGGCAGCCCCATTCGCCCGATAATGTATTCTCCGAATTCGTGCAGAACGGCATTCAGTTTTTCAACCGAATCCGCCTTATCAACGATGATTGCCATCACAGCCACTCTTGTTTGCATAGCTTTGCCCCCTCCTTATTTTTGCGTTTGAATCTGCTGCTGCCGTATGCGGTTCAAATCGCAGCGAAAAACGTTTATATAAACAAAAAACGCCGTACCCGCAGGAAATGGGTACAGCTGAAAACGCCCGGCATACACACCCGCTGTGAATTCATAAAATGCTGCGGAGTGTTTTAAAAGTGGGAACCGGTATCAACTTGTGACCCCTTTCCGTCGGAACGAAGCAGGTTTCGTTCCTGTTGTCAGGTTTCACCTACATTATAACCGAATCGGTGAAAGATAGCAAGCCCTGTCACTGAATGATTTCGGAATATTTTTTAAACAGAGTCATGTATTATATTTCAACTGTATTTATTCAGGGTGACAGAACAGCCGAGTTCGGCGGGCTTGACTGCTCATGCGAAAACGAATATAATAAACTATGCCGCAGTTGCGCAGAAAATTTTTGCGGCAGTATTTTGCAGTTGATGGCAGCAGGGGAAGGTTATGACAGAAAAAAACAATCCTTGGGACATATTTGAAAACGGTGCAGACGGTTCAGCCTCACACTTAAAACGGTCGTGCGGAATACTCATGCCCGTATTCTCACTGCCGTCTCCGCACGGTATCGGAACATTTGGAGCGGCGGCATACGAGTTTGCAGATTTTCTTGCAGCTTCGGGACAAAGCTATTGGCAGGTTCTGCCGCTTAATCCGACGGGCTTCGGAGATTCTCCCTATCAATGCTTCTCTTCCGCTGCGGGCAATCCGTATTTTATTGACCTTGACATGTTGGTTGATGACGGACTGTTGACCGCTGATGAAGTGCAAAAAAGTGATTTCGGCGGTGAACTGCGCCGCATTGACTATGGCAAACTCTTCTCCTTACGTCTTCCGCTGCTGCGGCTTGCGGCAGAGCGAAATATACGCCGCAATGCAGCGGAGGTTGAGCAGTTTTCACGCTGCTGCTCAACGCAGATTTATGATTACGCCGTCTTCACTGCATTGAAAACACATTTTGGCATGAAACCATGGACGGAGTGGAATGCGGGCAAAGCAATGCCGAAGCAGCTTGTTCCAGCCGAGTTTGTCGAATCACAAGCCGATGAGATTCGCTTGCAATTATCGATTCAGCAGCTTTTCTTTAAGCAATGGAACCGGCTGAAAAACTATGTGAATCAACTCGGTATAGGAATTATCGGAGATGTTCCGATTTATGTTGCGCTTGATTCTGCGGACTGCTGGGCAAACAGCAGACATTTTATGTTGGATGAATCATTCGTGCCGACTGATGTTGCGGGGGTACCACCGGATTACTTCAGTCCCACCGGGCAGCTTTGGGGCAATCCTCTTTACAATTGGGAAATTCACGCTTCCGAAAACTATGCATGGTGGGCGGAACGTTTGCAATGCGCACAAAAGCTTTACGATGTTGTCCGTATTGATCATTTTCGCGGGTTTGAAAGCTTTTGGGCCGTTCCGTTCGGTGAAACCACGGCGGAAAACGGCAGGTGGCTTCCCGCGCCCGGAATGGATTTTGTCAATGCAGTAAAGAAAAGGCTGCCGGGATTATCGTTCATTGCGGAAGATCTCGGTTTCCTGACACCGGAGGTACATGAGCTTGTTAAAAACTCGGGCTTCCCCGGCATGAGCATTCTTCAGTTCGGGTTCAACCCGGATGCAAACAGCGATTACCTGCCGCACAGAGTGGCAGAAAACAGGGTATACTATACCGGTACGCACGACAATGCACCGATTATGCAATGGTTCGCAGAGGCCTCGGAGTCCGAACGCAGATTTGCAGAACAGTATCTTGCGCTGAATGCCGCCGAGGGTATCAACTGGGGTATGATTCGCGGAGGCATGTGTTCGCCTGCCGGAATCTTTATCGCGCAAATGCAGGATGTTCTCGGGCTTTCGGCGGAAGGGAGAGTCAACACTCCGGGCGTTGCTTCCGGAAACTGGCAGTGGCGGATGCTGCCGCACGAATGCAGTGCCGCGCTTGCGGAAAAGCTGCGGGAGTATACGCGAATGTACGGAAGACTGCACGACTGCGGCGAGATAAACTATGAACACAATAGCGTTGTTCCGCATGAGTACTGCGGCAAAAATGCCGACACACAAAAACGGTACAAATTGCTTGTTCGGGCTGCTGCGGAATATCTCGATTCAGTCGATAACTGAGTGACAGAATAAAATTATACTATTTCATAAGAACGAATTAAGCTTACTCGGCGAGGCTGAGTATGATTCCGCCTGTCATTCCCGCAAGAAGACACATCAGCGCATCGACAGCAGTTGAACTTCCGATGGAAAATTCACCTGAAGCCAAACCGAAAACTGCAAGTGAAATCACAATATAGACAACGCCGCAGAGCGCACCCGTGAGCCAACGGCGTTTTTTCTGCTTGCGTGCGCCGAGCAATGCTGCGAAAAGTGCGCAAAACGCCTTCACGGCAGGATTGAGTATTCGCGTGCTTTCTATCGGCAGAACCTGCTTTTGCATCAATAGAGCCGCAAGTGCGACAAGGCCGAGACTCATTGCGAGTGCGCCAAATACGCCTTCCAAAACGTATACAAGGGGTTTGGACTGTTTTTTATTGCCTGCTTTTTTCTTCAATGCCATAACTGCCTCCGCATTCGGTGTGTTGATAATAACCAATATGCAAAGACAGAGGAGATTATGATTTGAAACATGTCCAAAATCGGAACGCGCTGCCGAAAAAGCAGTTACATGCGGCTTATTTTTTTCGAACAGCGGCAATAAGTTTCACTTCCGCATTAAAGTCAGTTAATTTTGTGTTGATGTAAAAATGAATATCACCAAGGTATCTGTCGTAGGTTTTCATGCTTTTGTATGCCGAAACGGTACCGGAGATGATTTTTTCAAGATCTACGCTGTTATATTCTTCTTTGTCAGCAAAAAGTTCTGCAAGCGAGCGGATGAAACCGTCAATCAGCTCTGTGTCGTATTTTTCGCGCAATTCATACTGCTCCTTAAGAGTTCTTGCAACAGCATCAGTTTCCGGGTCGTCGAGAATTTCAGCATAAATATAATTGAATTCAAGAATGCATTCGGCAGTTTCTCCGTTTGAATCGGGCTTCACAACCAGTCGGCCATCACCGGAAATGCGGTTAAGCATTAAACTGCATTCGAGCGAACCATCGGTAAGCGTGCTGCGCTGCGTAATTACACAATCCAAATCGGCAGATTGCAGGCCAGATACCAATTCTTGCGGGGAGAGCTTCGGAATCGGGCTTGGCGTAACGTTGACTGTTTCGGTTTGAACGGCAGCCGCACTCGGGTTCGGACTTGCTGCTGCTTCAATGCTGCGCTGCTTTTTACCGTAGAGAAGAAACACGAAAATGCAAAAAAGAACCAACACGGCATAAATTAGAATCTTGATTATTCCCGCCGTTCGGTTCCCGCCGTTTTTTTGCTTTTTGCTCATTGAAATCCTCGCTTTGCCGCCCGGCGCGGAAACAGCACCGGGCAGCGTAATGCAGATAACAAGTGTTTCGAGTTAAGCTTCGGTCAATCTCAGATTACAAAATTGCCGTTCTCAAAGACCTTGATTTCTTTTCCGTCGTGCGTTGTGCCGACGATGGAAAGATCCTTTGAGCCGACCATGAAGTCAACATGGGTCATGCTGTCGTTCAGTCCATGCGCCTTGAGCTCTTCTTTGGTCATTTTGTCTCCGTCCTTGATGCAGGCATAGGAATCGCCGAAAGCAAAGTGGCAGGAGGCGTTTTCGTCAAACAGAGTGTTGTAGAACAGGACGCCGCTGTTGGAGATCGGTGAATCATACGGCACAAGAGCAACTTCGCCGAATCTTGATGCGCCCTCATCCAGAGTTATAGCCTTTTTAAGGAACTCCTCCCCGACTTCTGCGTGAACTTCGGTTATGACGCCATCCTTCAGGATCATGTGGAAGCCATCAATAATATTGCCGCTGTCTACAAGGGGTTTTGTTGCAACGATTTTGCCGTTTACGCCGTCGCGCAGCGGAGCAGTGAAAATTTCCTCTGTTGGCATGTTTGCAACAAACTCGACTCCGCCCTTGCTGAATTCGGACCCGGCCATCCAAATATGATTTTCCGGCAGTTCAACAGTAAGATCCGTTCCGAGAGAATTTGTATAGTGGAGAGATTTGAAATTGTAAGCATTGAGCTTTTCGCGCTTTTCTTCAAGAACTTTGCAATGCTCGCGCCAACGATCAACGGCATCGCCGCAGCCGGTTATGCGAACCGCTTGGAAGATCTCTTCCCACAGTTTCTCCATTGCCTGTTCTTCCGAAAGGTCGGGGAAGACCTTCTTTGCCCATGACGGGACGGGAATGGACGCAACGCACCACTGAACGGCACTGTTCATCATTTCAATGCTGAATTCCTCATTGGCCTTGCCGCTTGCAATGTTTGCACGTGCGATACGCTCAGGGTCAACACCCTTAAGATTTTCGGGATCCCTCGCAGCAATGGTAAGGAAGCATGCGCCTTTTTTCAAAAGACCGATAGGACGCTCGGCTTCCCACGGGAAAACCTGATCAAATACTTCGTCAGCTGCATTAAGATAGTACTGACGAGTCGCAAAATCATCATTCCAGTTCATGATAACCTGCTTTGCTCCGGCTTCATATGCGGCGGCAATGCACATCCTTGCAAAATATGCACAGTCAACCTGCGAACTTATAACAACATATTGATCTTTTTGAACGTTCAAACCAACATTGATAAGCAGTTGAGCGTATTCCTGAAGTTTATCTGTCATTGAATTCTTTCTCCTTTTCAATACTTTCGCCGTTGCAGCGCAATCAGCATATACAGGATAGCATATTTGACAGAAAACGTCAATCGTTTTTTGCGGTTTTATCTGAATCCGCATATGAATTGATGCAGGAATAAAGGACGGGCGAGTTTTGCACATTATTCTTGTTCCGCGCCAACCTATACCTTGAGCAGCCTTTCCGCCTGCGGAACGTACAGCGTAAGCTTCCTCTGTGCTTCGTCTCGTCAGGGGAATCAGATGCTTGTCCTGCGGTCCGCTCCCTTGGTGAGTTTTTCATAGTATAGCCAATCGCATTAAGCAGCTTGTGCTTGCCTTAACTTTTGGCGGGATTGAGCAAATAACCCTTTAGTTTTCTCCGCAATACCAGCTCTTCCTTATGGTTTGGCTTATGATTTTTATCGTAATGCCCGAAATATGAAGGCGGGGGCTCTCTGTCTAAGTGTTTCTCCTTAGCATCGGAACTCCCGATCCGGTCAATTCTTTTTCCTTGACCTGTTCGAACTGTTTTGGTCGTTTTTTTGCTTATCATCTTTTCTCCTCCTTACGCATCCGTTTATGTATTTACTTGGCTTTAAATTATCAATTCTTGAAATTTCAGTCATACCTTTTGCAGTAAGGTTTAAGCGTCTGTCAATATTCACTCGATCTTCGGTTTGCGGATCTACATAAACAATTTTACCATTTTGCTGTTTGGCAATGAACACGTGCGTTTTTCTTTCCTTTCCAGACACATACACAACGACTCTTGAACCATATCCGCATTATACCACACCACTCAATCTTTTGCCGGCGTTGACACGCACCTGAAACGCCGGTATTCAAAAAAACAGATTTAAAATAAGTGAATTTCACTGAGGCGGATCCGTGGGGTTAAATCGTCTGTTTAAGTATTACAATTAAAGCATTGCAAACGGATGCAAACAGTGGTAAAATACATTTGTTTGGGGATGTGGCTCAGCTGGTTAGCGCGCTTCGCTCACATCGAAGAGGTCGGGGGTTCGAGTCCCTTCATCCCCACCATAGAAGAACTCTAATTTGGATACAATTAGGGTTCTTCTTTTTTGCACCCCACCCGATTGAACAAGTCCTTGCAATAAAGAACTTTCAGACTTCTCGCACACGAATACCAAATTGACAAAAGCCTCGGCAGAGCAATCTGTCGGGGCTTTTCGCGGTTTTAAGGCGAATGGTTGCCGCTTCCCGCACAGTAATCGTGTGCGAGATGGGTAAATCGTGTACGAGATGGGGGGTAATCGTGTGCGAGATACTACTTTTCAATAATTTGTGCCAGAAATCCCGTCCGAAATGTAAACCCAAGAATTGATACAAATAAATGCCGTTGTCAGAACAGCAGAATGGCTTGAAATCAAGGGCTTTCGGAGATTAGGGATTCTCCGGCAGCTCTTTCTTTATGCCCGATTGCCACTGACATCATAGCAATATCGAGATCGGGAGTGACAACAGCAACGGAGAAAACGACAACACCCACAGAGAAAAACGGCAACAGCAGAGAAAAAAGCGCCAACACCCTCTGACAACAGCAACAGGCAACATTAAAATGTTTGACAACAGCAAGAAGCCCGGAACCGACCTCTTCAATGAGGCTGGCTCCGGGCGATTTGTTATTTCCGGCAGTCTGTGAGTATGACTTGACTTTTCAGGCTTTCAGAGTGATTTATAGACAGACGTGCAGGTAGGCTTTCGGACAAAAAAGTGTAAAAAATTTCGTAGAGTGCTTTACTCTACGAAAAGACCGCCACAGTCCTTGATTTTATCGGACTTTGGCGGTTTTTTGACGGCTGAGATTGACGGCTTATTTTGTGGTCAACAGTTCTGAAAGCATATCCATGTTTTTCTGTTTCAGCTCCATTGACGGGTGTACATAGCGATTCAGCGTGATATTCACACTTGCATGTCCAAGAATCTCACTAAGACTTTTTATGTCGAAACCAAGTTCAATGCATCTTGTGGCGAATGTGTGACGTAGCGCATGAAAATTCACGTTCTGGATGCCGCACTCTTCAGCAACCGCTTTGAAATGGTTCTCCATGCATCGCGGCTCGATGAAGCTATGAATCAATCCAGTCAGGAGAAATGCATCCCCCTGTTTCTGCGCCGGCATGAGTAATTGCATAATATCGCTGGGAATTGGGATGTGCCTGATAGAACAATCGCTCTTCGGCGGCAAGATGACGATCTCGGTTTTCCCTTTCGTACTATTATGTGTTTGGATTCGCTGCATTGTTTGATGAACATAGAGATACTGCTCATTGATACAGATGTCCTTCCATTTCATTGCGCAGATTTCTCCTATACGAAGTCCGGTATAGAGACACAATAAAATGCCCAGATGACAAGGAGTTGGGTTCTCGCAAAGATGACTGCTCAAACGTTGCTGTTCGTTACGACTTAGAATACGCATGGGTTTCTGTGGCTGCTTGACTGAAATGTCCTTGATATCAGCTACATGGAGGCATTTTTCCCTTTCTGCATATGCAAAAATGTTCTTCATAACGGACAGGATACTATTGACAGTTTTAGGCGAAAGACCATTGGATTTAACTCCACCTGCAACAAGAAGTTCACGGCTGTGCCCCACAACTTCTTTGCGTGCAATTGAACCAACAGACATTTTTCCATACCTTGGAATCAGGTATGAAGTGAGAATGTTTGTGTACTTCGCTACGCTGGAAGCTTTAAATTGCGGTTTTTGCGCTATAAGCCACTCCATTGATAAACTCTCAAAAGAGGTGATAAACTCTCAAAAGAGGTGCCACTGGCTGTAGACAACTTTGAGGAGTATGCAGTAATTTCGTTTATTTTGCTCTCGACTTCCTCGAAGGTTTTACCAAATATATAACCGTACCGGGTTTTGCCATTCGTCTTGTCCTTGGGGTATCGGCCCTCCCAACGACCATCTTTTCTCAGATAGATGTTGTTTTCTTTCTTTGGCATCGTTTTCACCTCCTTTCGCAGTCCATTTTGGCATTTTGGAGAAGGGATTGCCACAAGGTTTAAGGCGCACCATCTCCGAACAGATTTCCATCGACGAAAATATATTCGCTTTGTTTCTACAAATTTGTCTGTTGCATATTGACAAACCATTTGTCTCGGTGTAAAATATTGAGGACTAGTTGGCAAGCCATTTCGTAGAGTAAAGCACTCTAAGAAATAATAATGCTTACAGGAAGGATATGACTGCTTGAAAGGAGGACATTTTCGCGGTTCGAGAAAAGTATTTGATTACTGATGATTATCGAAAAGCGAGCATAGAACTGTTAATTGATAACCTTGCTGCTCTCCGTGCAAGGCTCAACATCACACAAGAAGAATTGGCAAATGTTATAGGTGTCTCCCGACAAACATTCTATTCCATTGAAACGGGAAAGCGCGAAATGTCCTGGCCAATCTACATGGCTATTATCTTTTTCTTTGACAGTATTCCTGATACTTCCGAAATGATGAAAGAACTGAGAATATATCCGATTGATTTAATAATGTGCTTTAATGATGAGCTTGAATCGCCCTGAAATGCAGTAGATAGGATTTGCGGACGAAAGTGATAGGTGAAAGATGAACAGACCAAAGATCACCAAACAAACGCTGAAAGAACTGCGGGGAGAGTTATGGTCAAGACAATCTTCCCAGAAGCAGACAGCCAATAATAACGAAAACGATGATACCGTTAATCCTGCGGTTACACAAAAGGACGTGCTGGATGTTGATGTAGCCCAGGAAGAAGAAAACGAATTAAGCATGTAAGTATGCTATCGAACCTTGAGGGTTTAAAACAACTACAGGAAGGAGACTGATTGCGTGCCTATCAGTCATGAAATCGTATATGGCGGATTGCTGGAAAACAACACCCCTCCGCCCGATATGCCAAAGGCTGTAATTCATGTCCCCGGTGAGTTTCGAGGCAAGAAGACATCCTTCGGTCTCACGGAAGAGATGCTGAGTAAGCATATTCTCCTTGTTGGCGGAACCGGATGCGGTAAAACCAACCTCTTTTATCATATGGTGCAACAAATTAAAGCGAGGTTGACGCCAAACGATGTCGTTCTTATTTTTGACAGCAAAGGGGACTTTTACAGCAGGTTCTATTCAAAGGGCGATATCGTAATCGGGAACTCCGTGCAGTACAGAAAGATGTCTGAGCGCTGGAGTATATATGAAGAAGTCATTGCAGATGGTAAAGACTCTGTTTCAGTGTTCCAGAATACGCAGGAAATATGCAAGTCACTGTTTGCCGATCTGGTTGAGAGAAACAGCAGTAATCCCTTTTTCCCGATTGCGGCGCGGGATTTACTTGCATCAATAATCATCGCCTTGATCAAAAACGGAGTAGTTCCCAATAATGAGGATTTGAAACAGTACATAGACTCCTCATCAGTTGAAACACTCCGTGGTTTGCTCGAAAAACATCCAGATCTGGTATCGGTTGCCTCATACATCGGGGGAAAGTCCGGGACGCAGGCACAAGGCGTTTTATCAGAAATGTACTCTGTCACCAGGGATGTACTAACCGGCGTGTTTGCAGATGCTGGCGACTTTTCCATGAGAAAGTTCATTCGTCAAAAGGGTGGGAAGATCGCGTTTATTGAGTATGACCTTTCGATCGGTGACGTTCTGTCCCCAATCTATACCCTGCTGTTTGACCTTGCTCTGAAAGAAGCGCTTGGTCGTACAGCGTCTCAGGGAAATGTGTATTTGATTGTGGATGAGCTAAAGCTCCTGCCCAATCTCAGGCATTTGGAGGATGGCATCAATTTTGGACGTAGCCTTGGAGTAAAAATTCTTGCTGGACTTCAAAGCATAGACCAGCTGAATGCGAATTACAGCAATGAAACAAAAGCAAAAAATGCTGTTTCCGGTTTTTCTTCTGTGTTTGCATTTCATCAGAATGATTATACGACAAGGGAGTACGTCAGCCAGCTGATGGGAAAGAACATGATCTTGGAGTCTTTCCCGGAGGCAAACGGGAGTAATCATTACGAGAAACGTGAGGGCTATGTGGTTGAAGACTGGGATCTGACTGCACTTGCTGTAGGCGAGGCGGTTGTAAGCCTTCCAACGGTCGAACCGTTCCGTTTCAAGTTCGATATTTTTAAGTAGGAGGTGAAACTGCATGGGATTGTTCGGTAACACCATGGGAATTATGGGCGGCGTTGCAAGAGGAACCGCATCAGCTTCGATGTGGACAGGCAACATGATCTATACTGCTCTCCAAAATGCACGAACAAAGAAAGAAATACGTGCTTTATATAAACACGCCTCCGATGCGAATTTTCAAAATCGAGCCGTTGCCGTATTACCCGGCATAAGCAAGCAGCAGCTCTTGCTCACCTCTGGCGAACCCGATGACAATGATGTGTATGATTATCAATCACAGAGCGGCACGGCCGCCTTGGATTATATCTGGGGTGAAACAAACACACCTAACAGCGTCATTGTTTCTGGCGGACAGAACAAAGAAAGGGTATGCGCATTAATACCGTTTGTTCACAAATCTCAAGCGGAAAACATCCCCGTAATTGCACTGCACACAGGTAATGCGGACCTTGAACATATGATACAAAACCACAGTAGAGCCGCTGAGTTTATTTCCCGGAAAGGCGTCTTCTATGATGTGTTTCGTGGTATGCCGGTCGATGACATAGCGTTCCTCTTATACGAAACTATGCCGAGCGACACAGCTACCCCCGCTGCCGAGTCGCTGTTGCGCGCTTTGATTGAGGTTCTTCTTCTCACAGATGGTAAGATCACTCTTCATAATCTTGCAGCGTTTCCATTGATTACGTTAAAGAGCAAAATTGATGCAATGTATAAGGGCGGTCTGCTCAGCGATGATGAGTATGATGAAATCAATCACTACTGCATGGCGGGGTCATCGGACACGGATGCTGTGAGGATTTTTCTCAACAGGCTGAATCGGCAATCCGAAGCGATATATGGCAAGCCGCTTTCTAATTTTTCTAACACAAAGAGGATGCTGAACCAAAAAGGTGTTATTGCCATCGATGTCGGCAGTTCTGGGAACGAGCTGTTAGTAACGCTGGTGCTTAATCACTTGCTGCTGCTTCAAGGCCAAGGCAAGGAATTTGCAATACTCCTCGACAATATACCGATTTCAAGACACGAGAAGATCAGCGACCTCTTGCGAGGGCATCCCTATGCGATTAGCAGCCAGGATTTTATATCTTCACTTTTCGGTGGCGAGCAGCGCGGTGACGATTTGTTTTCAGAGATCACAGGAAATGTGAATACAACTGTGCTATTCCGTCACGCATCCGGAACGACCTGTCAGAAGTGGTCAGAGCATCTTGGAAAGTATAGAAAGATAAGAATCAGGTATAACATCGCGCAGAACAATGCGTTCATGAACACGAGCAATTCGCGCGGCTTATCTGTTGATGAGGCTGACGAACCGCGTATCAGGGCAGAAACCCTTGGAAAACTGGCGGATGGCTTGGCGTGCATCCACAGTATCGATGGGATTTTAATAGCGGAAGTAAAAGAATCTTAAATCAGAATGGAGGACAAAACATTGGAAGACGAAAAAAAGGTTGGAGATGCCATATCTCCGGAAGAGAAACCAACTGATGCTGCTTTGCCCGACTCTGCTTCTGATACTGACGAGGCAGAGATCCCAGAGGCAGAATTCCATCAGGGAGATACGCAAACGCCTGCCGAAGGCATCACACCCAAAGAATCGCCCTCGTCAGATACTCCTCCTTCATCAGCCCAAGCGGATCCACCAACTGTTGACGAAGATTGCTTGAAGCGGATTGAAGGAAGTCTTGAGAGCATAGCAGGAACCGAGCAGAGCCTTTTCTCTGAAGTGAGAGAGATGCACAAGCTGTACCATTCGGAGTTTGCCGGTCGATTGAAAGCTATGCAGGATGAGCTTGAGCAGTACCGTAAAATCGACAAAGGCAGAGCCTACGATGATATTCTCGCAGCAATTGCCAGAATATACGGCAATAACGAAACTCTCGCAGATGAGGTTGCTGAGCCAAAGGCAAAGAAGAGCATCCGATACATGCTGATGGATATTGAGGATTTGCTTGGCGTGTATGGGATGGAAAAGCTGCGAAGCGAACCGGGAGTAAAAAGAAATCCACGGCATTGTCAGATTCTCGGTCGGATCCCGACTGACGACCCCGCAAAGCATGACACCGTGGCAAAGTCCTATAATTCGGGCTTCTATATTGGAAACCGTACCGTCATCAAAGAAGTAGTTGACATCTACATCTATGAAGGTGCAGTACCGATTGGAGAAACTGATGAAGGTCAAATTATCGAGGCCGGCGATACTCCGGTCACAGAATAAGGAGGAAAAGCAAAATGGCAAAGGTTTATGGAATTGACTTGGGAACCACGTATTCCGTCATCTCAACACTTGATGACAATGGAATGCCGGAGGTTATCGCAAACCAGGATGAAGGCAGCGATCTGCTCGCTTCTGCTGTTTATTTCCAAGATGGGGCAGATCCCGTCGTAGGCGAAGTTGCAAAGAACCAGAAAGATATCGAACCCGAAAGAGTCGTTGAATTCGTTAAACGGTACATTGGCAAGCCTGATGCCCCCACATATGAGTTTGACGGTGTCAAATATGACCCCATCACGATTTCTTCTCTGATTCTCAAGCGGATGAAGGCGTATGCCGATGCGCAGGGACATGATGTCAAAAATGTCGTTATTACATGCCCCGCATACTTTGGAAACGAAGAAAAAGCCGCGACAAGGCAGGCGGGTATTATTGCGGGGTTGAACGTTCTGAATATCGTTCATGAACCGACGGCCGCTGCCTTGAATTACTGCGTTCGTGAATTCAAGGAAAGCCGCAAAATCATGGTTTATGACCTTGGCGGCGGTACGTTCGACATCACGCTGTTTGATTTCAGTGTTGATGACAACGGAAAGGCTCTCATCGATGTCATTAAAACCGGCGGCAACGACCGTCTTGGAGGTATCGACTGGGATGCGCGCATGTTCGATTACATGTGTCAGAAGTATGCCTTTGAAAACGGCACCGAGGTCTCCGATATGGATGACGAACTCAGAGCTACAATCAGAGCACAGGTCGAACAGGCGAAGAAGGACCTTTCCACGCTGGAAAAGAAGAGCTACACCATTAAGTACGACGGGGATCGCACCCGGATCGAGCTGACGCGTCAGGAGTTCGAAGAGCTCACGCAGGATCTTGTCCAGCAGACGATGGACTTTGTCCACCAGCTTCTCTCCGACGTCAACTACACTCCGGATAACGTCGACGTGGTCCTTCTCGTTGGCGGCTCCACGCTGATGCCGATGATCAAGAATGCCGTCGAGGCTCTCTTCCCCGGAAAGGTCCGCGTTGAGCAGCCCAACCTCGCCGTCGCCAAGGGCGCGGCGCTCTCGGCCGCACTTGAATGGAACGAGCGTCTGGCCGACATTCAGGATAAGGTGAAAAAGGGCGAAGAGATCACCGAAGAGGATAAGGAAGTGATCGGCGTCGAGGTGGACGCGCCCGTTACGTCCGATACTGCCGCGCAGTTGATGATCGATGTTCCGCAGCAGGTCAGTACCGTGAAGGATAAGCTCACTCGTTCCCTCGGCCCCGCCGTATTCGTTTCCGAGGACAGCTACATGATCGACAATCTTCTCTTTATCGGAGATGAGATTCCGGCAGAAGCCGAGTCTGTATATGGCACAAGGGTCGAGAATGCTCCCGAAATCGTCGTCAATGTTTATGAGAACGTATCTGAGGATCGTGTAAATAAGCACATTACCCCGTGCTTTGACGCCAACGGTGATCCGCAGTATACCGATCCCGAGTTGAAGGTGAAACGTATCGGCGAGGTACACCTGCAGCTGCCCCCCAACACCCCGCAGGGTGCCCCCATTCGTGTGGTGTTCCGCTCCAGCACCATTGGTCTCGAAGTCACTGCGACCAATGTCGAAACTGGCGAATCCGCGAAGACCGTTATTGAGTCCGATGTTCTCTACTCGGAGGATGATCTCAAAAAGGCAAAGAGCCGCTTTGAGGGCATCCAGACCAGCGGTCAGATTTAAGATGAAAATACGGCTGGCATTACATCGCCGCCAATAGCGATGTAATGCCAGCCGGGGAAGGTATAGTGCGTCGATTATAGGCTATGAATGGAGGACATGAAATGGATGACCCCAAAGTATTAAAAAGAACCATCACACCCGAAATCAGGGCAAGTCGTGAACGTGATATGGAAACCGTTCTTGACAACTATCGTGAAAACCTGAGAGACCACGGAGTGACTGATGAGGCGGCGATTGAACGGTTTGTTTCCGAAGAACGCAGCAAGATGCAGAAAGAATATGAAAGCCTTGATAACGGCGACTGTTCTTCAAACATCTATCACACTCCAACTGACTGGGAAGGAATTGCTTCCGAGATAAAAGAGCAGGAAGTAGAGCAGGAAGATGAGATGTCGATGTAACGGCACGGAAGATCAAAGAATTTGAGGAGGTTATTCTTTTATGAGTATATCAGTCGGAATTGATCTGGGAACCACGTTCTCTGCGGTGGCATACATTGACCCTAAAACAAAGCTTCCTCAAATCATTCCTAACAGCGAAGGTAGCAAACTCACACCATCAGTTATTCAGTTCCTTGATGGGGATGTGATTTTCGGAAGCGAGGCTGAGGATGCCTACAACGCCGGAGAAGAAGATTGCGTTGCTACGTTCAAGAGAGAAATGGGTGTAGACAAGCCATATTGTTATATTGATGGTAAGCCTTACACCTCCGAAGACTTGTCCGCAATGCTGTTGAAGCATCTCAAAGACGAAGCTGAAGCGACGATTGGAGAAACTATCAAGGATGCAGTTATTACTGTTCCTGCATACTTTTATTCAAAGGAACGTGAAGCTACCATCCGCGCCGCTGAAACTGCCGGTCTCAAGGTAAAGAAGATTATCGATGAGCCGAATGCTGCAGCAATGGCTTATGGATTGAACCACTGGCGAGAGAACGCCAACATTCTCGTATATGATCTCGGCGGTGGCACTTTTGACGTTACCCTTGTTCATATGGGGAAAAACGGTGTTCTGTCGACAATTACCACCAGGGGCAACCATAAACTCGGCGGTCGTGACTGGGATGCGCGAATTGAGGATATTCTTGTCACGAGATTTGAAAGTGAAACCGGGCTTGATATTCGAGGAGACCGTGAATTGCTTTCTATCGTCAGCGGAATGTCGGAAGGAGTCAAGAAGCAATTATCTGCACAGAATATGCAGGCTACCAAGGTTTCTGCTTCGTTTCCGGGATATGGCAAGGCTACGGTTACTATAACTAAAGCTGAATTTGAAGAAAACACAGCTGACCTTCTTGATCGAACCGGCGCATTGTGTCTCGCCGTATTAGAAGAAGCTGGGTTGTCCCAGAAAGATGTTACGGACGTCCTTCTTGTCGGTGGTTCAACAAGGATGCCGCAGGTACCCGCCTATCTTCAGAGATTGTTTAACAAGCGTCCACTGTCTCATGTCAATCCAGATGAGGCTGTAGCACTTGGTGCTGCCATTCAGTCATCAAAAGAGAACGAAGCCTATGCCGCACTGTCTGTTCAGGTTGTTGACGGCAAAAAAACAACTGACAGGACAAAGAGCGGTTTGAGTTCTCATGTTTCTGTTAGAGCAGAAAGAAAGCTGAGCAGTCTCAGCATGCTTACTCTCAGAGAAACTACCGCCCATGCAATGGGTGTAATCGCCATTAACGACGAGGGCAATCATTATTACAACGAGATTATTATCCCTGCTAACCATCCGCGCCCCGTTCGCGCTGCAAAAAAATTCAGATTCTACACTTCTCCCAGATCTGCTAATGAACTGGCTATTTATGTTCTTCAGGGAGACAGCGAGAATCCTTTGGATTGCCAAATTACGTACAAATATGTGGTGACTGGAATTAAGCACGTTAACAGAGGCGAGAAAATCGGAACGGTTATTCGGATTCAATACAGCTACGACGTGAATGGAGTTATTCATATTCAGGCACGTCAGGAAGACTCAACTGTTGACTTGCCGATACGGCGGGAAAACATCCCGGCGGACATCTCCAAGTTTGGTCAGCCTGTGACAAGTGATAATAAGGAGAAGGGCTTCAACGTGGGGCTTCAACTTGGTACCAGAAGCAGTCAAAGCCTTGTTCATAAGTATAAAGCAGTCACGTTCAGCAATGTTGAATGGGCAAAATACGATAATATTCAAACCCATCCAAGTGGCGCTGAATTCAACGAACCGACAGTTCATGTGATTGCCAATGAAGAAAACATCGAGTTCCATGGTTACAACATTAGTGAAATGAACGAAGGTGTTCGTTACACAATAGATCCATCCGATGACTTCGAGATAGAGTGTGACATCAATACCTCAACGATCAGCCCTCATCCGGGAGGATATTTGGAGATATCGCTTGGTCTGATTTCCGCGCATCTTACCGAAAATGGCGGAGATATATTGATGGATGGAGTCAGCGTAGCCACTGTAGCCCCTCGCTTCCACTTGAAAATGTCGCTCACAAACGGAGGACAATATGAGGTGGAAATAGATGGGAGAGCGGTAGGAAGCAGATTCAAAGCTTCTAAAACCGACGTTGACGTTAGATTTGGATTCGTACATGAATCGCACTATTGCCATCTGCTCTCGCACGCCTATATTTCCGATATTTCGATGATGCAGGCAGTTGGACAGGAAGGCGACGACAATCCCGATACCGAAACATGGGACGATTGATGCAACGGGGCAAATGACAGTGAGGTAATAAGGCATGGCAGACTTTGATGTGTTTGATATGGTTGGGTTGGCCTTTGATCCGCCCGAAACCAATGCCAGACAGGTTAAAAAGAAAATAGATCAGAAAAAAGCTGAACTCGGTTCCGCTCTTGGTCGCGAGACTCAACAGACGAATCGAGACGCTCTTCAAGCGCAAATTGATTATCTGGACGGTATTGCAATCCATATTCTTTCTCCAGATGGGAAGAAGCTGATTGATTCGGCGTTTAAACCGCTTGCAGACAGGAAGACCGCAGCGGAGTTAAGTTCACTCTCCGCTACTGTTGAACTACTTGCGCTTACCGGAGGACATACCGTTACCGAAGCAACCATTCGTCATTATAAAAAAGAGAGCCGTCTTTCGGTTGAGCATGTAAAGAAGGCGTTCACCGACGCTGGATTTGAAATAATTGATAAAGACCCGCTTGCAGCTTTCCCGAAGTTTCCTACTAATGCGGATCGCATTTACTCCGAGCTCGCTGCCCTCAGAAGAACGAAAGATCCCAATCCGAATGGCGCTGATACCTCTGTTGTTGCTGACCTTTATTCTTTTGCGGCCTATATATCTAACGATACGAAAAACATTGCTTTGTATAAGGCAATGGAAACGAAAGAATTATGGGGAATATTTGACCCTGCATCACGCAGATATTCTCAGCGAAACGATGACCTCGGCAAGTTGTGCGGCTCACTTTCAGCGGCGGCAAAAACATACGTGTTTAATTCAGACGAAAATCGGGCTGCTTATGAGAAGCACTTGGTATATCGTTCGGTTGAACTTACGAAACTGTTTTCCACAATGAAAAGAGCCCCGGAGGCAACATTGAGAAATCCCCGATTTGCAGATTCCTGCATAAAGAGTATTTGCGAGTTCTTTTCGGATTTTGATGTCGCTCTTGCTATTTATAATAAAGAAGGAGAATTAGATCCACCATATATACCGATTGAATGGAAGTATGTCATTAAATGTGCGTGCGGTTTTGTAAATGAATACGATTCAGAAGCGGACGCAAAGAAGGCAAATGCTTGCAATAATTGTCGAAAACCCCTGTTTAAAAAGTGTGATAAGTGTAAAAGGCTTATTCCCATACAAGCTGAGAAATGTCCGTTTAGCGATTGTGGTTATGTTTTTGCAAGCGCTGCTTTGTTTTCAAGGTTCTTCCAGCAGGCTGAAGCCGCATTTCGAAGAAGCGATTTTGATGCGGCAAGACAGTATCTGTTTCAGGCTCAGACGGCCGCTCCCGGAGAAAAAGCACGTATTGATCGGCTAAATAATCAGATAGATAAAAAAGAACATGAGTTTAGCGAACCTATAAACAGTCTACGCCAGCTCATTACTGAACGAAAGTTCAATACTGCAAAGACGGAATTGGGCTCAATTATCAGGAAATACCCAAATTTGAATGTTGCTGAGTTTGACCAGACAATAAATGGGGAACTTGCCAAGGCTGACAGACTCTTCTCCTCGGTGGGTAATAGTTCTGCTTCTAGGAAAGCAGATATGTGCATCACAATTCTGATGCAATGCGTTGATTATCCTCCGGCATTGTCGTTTCTCCGAGCTACCGCACCGATACCCAGCAGTAGCATATCAGTTGTGCCTGTATCAGGTACGGGGGTCATAAACGTAAGCTGGGGGCATTCAACCGAACAGGGTGTCAGCTATCGGCTTGTCAGAAAAAAAGGAAAAGTCGCACCGTCATCTGAAAATGACGGAGAGCTACTTGCCGACAAGACTTCTGCAACGTCATTTACCGACGAGCACATAAGGCCAGGTCAGATATATACGTATTCCGTCTTCACTGTGAGATGGGATGTTTATTCGTCGCCCGTTTCCAAAACAGGGATGCTTTACGCAGATGTGAAAAATCTCCATATTTCCCAACGAGGAGCCGGAGTGCGGGTTACCTGGGATTCTCCCGACAATAGCCGAGGAGCAACCGTTGTGCGCATTTGCGAGGGCAAAAACATCACTCTGACTGATGCAGCTCACGGCAGTTACGAAGATTCTGGCACTCAATACGGAAAGACATATACCTACAGGGTATTCGCCAATTACGACGGGAATAACAGAAGTCCTGGTGTTGAGAGCAGCGCTATTACACCTTTGCCGACAGTCGATTCCTTCTCTATTCGAGCAACGCAGGTTCGGGATAATGTTTACAAAATTTCCTGGACTGTAAAACAACGCGGAATTGATCTTCGCGTCATGGTTAACGGGAAGCTCTCCGTTGAAGCCAAGTCAGAAGACGGAGCGGCTCAAGCTAGTCTGCCAAAGGAAACCTTCTGCAAGATAAGTGTCCTCGCATATTCCGGCGGGAAATGGATTAACAGTGAGAACAGTATAGAAGTTAATACCTATTCCTCCGTTGGAATAGATAAGAAAGCGACCAGCATGGAAGAAAGTATGATTTCCGGGCGTAATGGTATCAGCTATAGAATTGACTTGAAAATCTACCTTTCTGGGAAAATACCTTCCAATGTTTCATCTTTCTATTACACGGTCAGAACCGCAAAATCAACTAACAGATGGGCAACGATAGAAGAAATAGGAAAAACCTCGGATATACAGAAAGTATCACTTGCTACATACCAGAAACAGGGGTTTATTCCTTATCAGGACTTTGTTCTGAACGAAACAACATTCTTTATTTCTGTTTTCACCTGTTATTCCGCAGGAGGTAAGGAGATAATATCCGAGCCACAGAAAATGAAGATCGATCGTCCTCTGAACGCTAATCTGTTTTGGTCCGTCTCCTATGGAATGTTCGACGGATTAAAACTGATGATTGAGCTTAGCGGAAACAAGCCCATAGAGTATGTTCCAGAACTATATCTTTGTGTTTGTGATGCAGGTCAATTCATTGCTTCCCAGGATGATAAGAACGCAGAGTTGGTAATGAAGGTACCATCTGTTGACTTGGATACTCCGGTAACCGAGTATCGTAAATCATATTCGGTAAAAACAGATCTCCCCGCAAAGTATTTGAAGAAATGCAGGTATTTTCTCTTTGAGCAAGATACAACAAGCGGAGACAATATTATGCTTCGATGGAAGCAAGGATTTTCAGGAAAGGTATGAGGTGAAAAACAATGGCGAAATTTACATGTCCCTTCTGTATTCGCGAGTATGACAAGAGCAAAGTTCTTTATGTTTGTCCTGACTGCGGAACTGAAACTGCTCCCGGCAGGTTTGCCCGCGAACCGATCAAATGCAAAAACTCCGCCTGCGGAGGATTAGCAACTTTGAGAAAGTGCCCTTCCTGCGGTGAAATCATCCCCAAGATGGCGCTTGAAACGCCGAACCTACCGTTCAGCATTGTTGGAGTATCGAACTCCGGCAAAACCAACTACATAACGGTCATGCTGCGTGAATTAGGCCGTTCATCCGGGTTGAGGCTTGCATTGGGTCATCAGACAAAAGCAACGCTGGATCATCAGAACACAAACTGTGATCTGATTTATGAGCAGCATACAATCCCCGAAGCAACCCAGTCTGGCGAAAGCATGCCTCAAATCTGGTACATTAAGAATCTTCAGAAGAGACACGGCAGTGAAGTCCCCACATATACTTTCACTATCTTCGATGGTGCGGGCGAAGATCATGAAAACAATCTTGACCCGTCATCAACAGTCTGCAGGTACATCAACGCATCCAAGGCAATTATTCTGGCTATCGATCCGCTTGTTCTCCCCAACATCAGACGCGGAGGTGTAGTCGACGCCAATGTCATGAGCAATTCGCTGGGTGGTTCTGAAGGCACCACTAAGAATGCGGAAGATGTCATTAACAGCGTTGCTGCATATATTAAGGCAGCACGAGGCATTAAAACGACAAAGATGCTGGACATCCCTGTTGCTGTTGTTCTTACTAAATTCGACACGATTCTTAACCATCGTGCATTTGGTCCTCAGGCTCTGATTAAGAACAGCAGTCTCACTGTGAGAAATGGCATGGTTGATATGGCGGAAATCCAGCAGGTTGATTCCGAGATAAGAAACTGGCTTGAGCAAATCGGCGAGAGCGCTTTCATTGACGCCCTTGACTCCCATTTCAAAGAATACTATTTCTTTGGTGTTTCAAGTTACGGCGCACCGCCGAAGGATGCGTACACTTTACCCGATGAAATTAAGCCTCATCGTGTTCTTGACCCGATTCTTTGGCTGTTTAAGCGGGCAAAGTTTATCGACTAAAATTAAGCAATCATGCCGTGAAATCGGCAATTCAGCAAAGACAGGAGGTCATCAAATGTATTCTGAACTAATATACACGAGATGCGGTGAAGGTATTGATATTCTCAGAGGAAGAAACCCAATAAAGAACAGCGGGTTCAAGGTGTTTTCCTGCTCTGAAAATGTAACTGAAGCCGGCTTTACAGATCTCCCCTTCCTGTACGCTACAGCACAAAGTAAAGAGCCCTATGCAGACCCCAGTTTTATGGATGATGCATATCTTTTTGTTGTACCTGATTTGGGTGGGAAGTATCTATTGAATTTTCATCCTATACCTTTCGACAGAACCGCGACCGGAGATTATTCACACCGCCCCGGCAACTTCATCAATCAGATTTTCATTGGTCAATTCGTTGATATCTACCCATATGAACTGTTTGGCAATGAGTCGGTATGGGATGCTCAAAAAAGAGGCGAGGCTTTCTATTATGAAAACTCACCCGCGCCGCTGGCGCAGCGGGATGATCTTGGAGAAACCATCGGCTCCATCAACTTTGATGATATAGCTGCATTTGTTGCAGAAGGCCGTCGAGAAGCAGTGATGGGCGCCATTGCGTTCATCGTAGCTCAGTACAGTCTCCCGCCCGAAGACAGAAAGTTTCTGGTAATCCGGGATGAGAACTCCAAATTAATCGAGCTTTGGATTGCTGCCATTGAAAGCGCTTTTTCACCGAGAATGGCTGCGGGACTATCTTTTGCAACACGGCTTGACAAATTTGCCAATGCCAACAAGTACACAGTCAATCTTTCAGGGCAGTATCAAACCCAAATCAATCTGCAAAGCCCCAATCAGAAACTTCGTTTCAGAGCAATGATAGTCGGAGTTGACGAACGGGATAGAACGAACGCTGCAGCTGCAAAGGCGCTTGCTAATTCTCCATATGTTGTTTTAGATGGAAAAACGAAGACCTTGTCGGTCAATGTTGATACATCAAGTCCCTACTACAGATATGTCACCACATACGATGAAGGGCATGAGTATCTGTGTCGACAGTTTATGCAGATGGTTGATGTTACGTCACCATCCGGAGATGTACTCAAACTTTATTCTGCTTTTGTAAGCTTGTCAAGATACAGTTCGAGCAAACAGCTGAAAGACCTGCTCGCTTCCTTGAACGTATTAGGACAGTACCAATTAAAAAAGACATCTGACCTTGAACGGCTGTACAGAGAGATCAAACAGGATATACCCAGGTTCCTGAAAGAAGATGCGGTTTCTTCATTTGCCGTTATGAGCTGGCTTGAACGCACCGCCGCTGTCGTTGGCGATGATTCGGTAAAAGAAACCTTTAAGGATGTTGTCTGTCGCTCGTATGCTGATAACATTTATATGAGGCCGCAATCAGAGTCCACGAAGGATTTGCATAACGCCATCAAGAAGAGTGCGTTTGCACAAGGTGCACATGACCATATTGTTTTACGGACTACTGTTGAGGCTTATGCAAATGCAATTCATGCCTATAAACCTGCGGATTGGGTATCCTTTACAGAGTTCTTTGTTGAGGCATTGAAGGTTTATAGAGGTGGCTTCCCCGAGTCGGCAAAAATGCTTCTCCCCGATAGCATTAATGCATTGTATCATGCAAGGGACGGACAGAACGCAATCCGGGTGGCTTCGTTATATGCTGCGTTAAACCAGGGACAGACCGTCGATATTATTCTTACAGATGCAAGTTCAGCCGCAGATCAGAACTATATCGCTTTTCTCGTCCAATTGGTATGCAGAATCGCACCGGAAACGATCTCCACGGAGAGTAATCTGACACGACTGTATAAGCAACTGCAACAGTATAACCTGGACAGCCATTTCTCGGCGGCCCTTGCTTACAAAGCACAAACTCTGGTTCGCACTCAGGATATGGAGAGATTCCTTGATTGGATTCAGTCTAACAGAGAACTGAAAGCTATCGACCTGACCTCCGTAATCAGAATCCTTGACAAGAATATTGTTTTATCCGATAAAGCCGCCGGAAGACTGGCATCTCGAATCCAGAGCTGCAGGACGGAGAATGTTCCATGTATAAACTCTGCCCATATCTACGCACTGGATGCCCTTGATGACCGAAAACTGGCGAATAGCTTGATTCCTATCCTTAACAGTATGATATCTCAGGGCTTCCCATCTATTAAGGATGCGGCGTATGCGGAACGTCTGGTTGGCAAGCTTTATAGCGGTCGATTGCCGGAAGGAGCATTTGCGACCGTCGTTTCGGCAGCTTCAAATTCCCCATACTACTCGGCTTTGATTGCTGAAGAAGCCATGCAGTATGTCGGGACAAGACAGGATTCAGCCATCGGCGAGCTCATTGACACGGCCGTTCATACAAACAGCAGAACCTTATATGATGCACTTGTCAATGCGTGTGCAAACATCAAACAATTTGACAAAGGTATGTCTGCCATCCGTGGAACGATTCGCTCCAAAGCGGCTCAGCAGTACTTTGCGCTTATCGAAAAGGACGCAAGGACTTTGCATGATCAGAAGAAGGAACCGTCCCTTTTCGGTCGTCTCTTTTCACGAGGATCGTCCAATGACTCTGATTCGGGGAAATGGGGCAAGAAATAGAATTGTAGGTGAATCTAAATGGAAGCAATCATTTATCTTCTTCTTATAGCTCTTGTTGTATATCTGATTTATCTTTTGATCAGATATGTAATACTGCCAATTGCCTCGGTCGTTGGGATAATCACCCTTGTGGTCAGTGCTGGTTACGGATTGATTGTGTCCTTGATCAGTTTCATCAAGTCATTCAAGGATAATCTTGATCCCTATGCAACCTATGTGGACAAGCATGCTGATGTTTCTGGTGGCGTCAGGAGAAACTACTGTTTTGGGCCGGGGTTTCACCAGATTTCTGAGATCGTTAAAGGTGCCTTTGAAAACCTCGCTGAATACCGAACCAAGTTGACCGCATGGAAAGATAAGGCTGTACAGCACAAATGGATCATTGACATGTGGATCTATTTGGGGTATGGTTTTGCAATTTTCTGCGCTCAAGTTCTTGGCTTTATTTGGGTCAGTGCTTTTTCGATCATTCTTGCTACAGCGATTATTATCGGGATGATTGTTTTCTTCCTGTTTTTCTCGATACTGTGGCTGACTGATCGTATAGTATTGATCCTGAAGTCAATTCACAGCCGATGCCCCAATTGCAAACGCAAATCCGTTATTCCTGTTTTTGTTTGTCCAACCTGCGGTCTTGAACACAAGAAACTGGTCCCGGGTCCTTACGGCGTTTTTAAACGCAAATGTACCTGCGGAACCATGCTGTCTACCACTTTTATCGGTGGACGATCTGAATACGAGGCACACTGCCCCTTCTGCGGGACGGAGCTTCTTTCCAGCAGTTCTCAGCAATATGGTATTCAGCTTGTCGGCGGCGTCGGAACTGGAAAAACCACTTTTTTGGCGGCGTTTTGGCATGAATACAAAGATTGGCTGAACCGACGGCACGACATTACCTTCGAAGAAACCCCTGCAGATGCTTTTGCAGATCTTGAGGAATGGTTTAATACCGGAAAATCCGAATCCACCCTTGAAACGAACGCTAACATGTATAGCATCATTCATGCTACTGGTCAAAAAACATCTGTTCAGATGACCATATATGATATTGCGGGTGAGGCATTTGATTTTGCTGGCAGTGATACTCAACAGCAACAGTTCAGGTACTGTGAAGGTTTCCTTCTTGTTGTCGATCCAACAGCAACCCCAAACTATGTATCCGATACAATCACAAACTTTATTAACTCATTGGATGAGGTAAAAGGGAAGCACACTGCTAAGGCAGCTTCCGTGCCGGTCGCTGTGATTATTACAAAGTCTGACTTGCACAAGAAAGAGATCGGCCTCCCACGTATCAGGTCTACATATAAGCCCATGCCAGATTCAGAGGTTCAGCCTTCTTTTGAGCAACACCAGAACGATATCTGCCGGGCATTCCTTTATGACCACGGCTACGGGAATGCAATCAATCTGATAGAAGCAGAGTTCTCTAATATCAGATATTTCCCTGTCAGCGCAATGGGACACACCACGGAAGAGGGTCAATATGAACCGTGGGGTGTTATGGATCCGGTCTTCTGGCTGATGAGCAGTGACAACTGCCCTTTACGCGGCTTTGTTCAGCAAAAGTAATAATTTAGAGGAGGAAACTATGGAAAAGTTTGGTTTTGTTTTGGCGACTAAGATGCTCGTTGAGGGCAAGCGTAAAGTGCGCTACATGTATCACGAAGAGACAACTAATCCACAGGACAGCGGATGGAGGTTCTTCTGCGGAGATGAAGATGATGACTATGTAAACAACCCGGATAATATCGCCATTTACGATATTAATACCATTCTTGAAATTGACAAAAGTGTTTTACCTTATCTGAATTGTTCAACAGGTATTGCTCTTGAACGAGAGGACGAAAACGCCACTTTTATCGTTTCAAACGGATTTAACGCTGGCGAGGAGTGTGATTAATCATGGCACTCCATCGTCCATATATTCGCCAGGAAGTCAGAGAAGAAGTCGAACGCAGAGCGGAAAAGAACGAAAAAGGACAGTTCCTTGACGCCAACACACATGAGCCAATCGAGGGACAGTATGATCTTGGTCATAAAGCAGGTCATGAACACTGGCGAGAGGCCGAACAAGCTGAGGCTGAGGGCTTGACACAGGAGGAGTTTAATGACCGAATGAACAACCCGGATTATTACCAGATTGAAGATCCACACGAGAACAGATCTCATGCTCACGAGATGCCTGCGGATGAACAGGGAGAAGAACAGGGAGAAGAGAACGGTCAGGAGATGTAAAAAAAGAAAGCGGGAACGTTAATATGCCGACAGAAGAAATCAGACATGGGCTTGAGCAGATTCGCCTGTTTTTGCGAAAAGCTATTGCAGACATAGGTGTGTTTTGGGAAACCATACCCAGTCTGCTTCGCGCGTTAATAGTAATAATCACCATTGTCGCCTGTGTTAATATTGTTGCTTCACTCGTTAAAGCAATCATTATAAACAGGGCATCATGGAAGAAGAAACCTGGTTCGGAACTTATGTTCAGCTATGCTGCAGGATCGGGTCAGTTTCAGCGTAGCCACATCTATAAAGATGCACACAAGTACCTTTTTGACAAAAAATGGTCCGTGTTCAGCTTCGCAGGGCTTGTCTACCGTCTCGGTAATTATGAGACTCACTCGAAGACCATAGCCTTTTTGAGTTCACTCGGGTATCTGCCGCTGGCCATGCTCGGCATTGCAGAAATGATTATCCGCTGTATTGCAGGCGTAGTGATTTACTTCGTCATCAACCTAGCCTATATCGTGTTTCTTCTTGCCCTGTGGGCGGTAAATCTTTTGTTAATGCCGCTGTTTAATCTTGCGGATAAGGCTTCCTGGATGACGCAGCACTGCCCAAAGTGTTATGCGACATTTAAGCTTCCCGTGTTTGAGTGTTCGCATTGCGGAACCAGGCATACAAAGCTTTATCCCGGAAGGTGTGGGCTCCTGTTTGCAAAATGCAACTGTGGTCATTTCATACCGTGTGCCTCTGCTTCGAAGCGTAAAGATCTGAAGCCATATTGTCCTAAATGCGACTATGCTCTTGCTGGCTCGAACATAAAGGCACTTACAGTCCAGGTCATAGGCGGCAACTCGTCAGGAAAAACAGCTTTTATTGCTGCATTTCAGCATCAGTATGTTGAAGCCATTGAAAACTCCGGCATCCGAAATGTATCGACTTCACCAGCGGATGCTTTCAAAGAGCTGGAAATGATGTATCATTCCGGCAAAACAACGAAGTCGCCAAGTGATGAAGTGCGGGCGTATTATATTCTTCACGGAAGCAAAGGAAGCTCTGACGATGGAATCGTTATCTACGATGTACCTGATGAAGTTATTCTTAGTGAACAATACGAACGCAACCCGCTTAACTTTGCATACAGCGATGGAATAATCATTATTATCGACCCCTTAAGCGTTCGCTCAGTAAGGAAAGTATGCGAAGCAACCACCGGATCAGCAAGCACAAACGGTTTCTCAGATGATTCAACGGAAGACATCATCGTCCATTTTATCAACAAGTATTCTGAGGTAGCCGGACGCATGGCCAGAAGAATGAGCGATACCCCTGTGGCTGTTGTGATTGCGAAAACGGATTTGACTTCTATCCGGAGAAAGATTGGCACGGTAAAAATCAAAGCGGAGTTTTCCGCAAACCAGAACCAGTATCTAAGTGCTGACGACGCCCGCGACATAGTGTGCAGAAGGTATCTGGCAGACATTGGTCTTGCCAACGCTATCAACAATCTGGACAGTGTCTTTTCAAGGGTTTCCTATTTCCCAGTTAGTTCAATAGGGCACTGCGAAGATGGCAGCCCGTTTGACCCGCAGAATGTTATCGCCCCGATTGGTTGGCTGGCTCGGCAATGTCAAAGCAACATTAAAGATCTTGCAGCATTTGTGGAGGAGGGAATCAGATGACCACAGTAAGAAAAACGACAAAAACGACTGTCACCTTGATTATCCTTGCCGTAGGTTTGACCTTGCTCATGCGCTGGTGCGGAACCTTGTCTGGAGAGTTCTTTTATAAAATGGAGGCTCTTCTAAACTCAAAGGTACAAATCGGAGGGTTCCACAGTTTTCTCATTCCTTTATCCTTCTGGCTGCTGCTGATTGCATCAGGAATCGAAACTGTCTATCGTGAGAAAAGTGGAGTATATGCGTTAGGTCCATTTGGTGCGCCGATTATTTTCTCTGCATGTGTTGCAGTGTGGGGACTTGTTGCGACGTCTACGCGAGTTAATATACTTTGGTTTTGGTTGTTTTATTACATTGGACTTATCATCTGTGTCAGGATTTCATATAGCAGATTATCTAATATAAAAGGCGCGGGGCCATCGAAGATAAAACTGCTATTGAAGAGCCCCCCATCAAAAAACGATAGCGATGTAAGCATCATTGATAGAAGCGTTCTATATGTTGCAAAGATTGTACTGTTGGTCGATTGGATTGCAGTGTTGATTGCTGCTATCGTGTTTTGTATTCAGTATAAGCAGATTTTCGGACTATGAGCAATGCTCGTTAAGCAATTTGCTATTTAGTAGTGTTGTGCAAAGGAGGGAGCGCGGTGAGCATACTTGGCAATATAATCTGGTTTGTGCTTGGTGGAGCTGTAACCGGACTCCTGTGGTGCTTTGCCGGAATCATATGGTCGATTACTTTAATCGGTATTCCGGTGGGCAAACAATGCTTTAAGATAGCAAGACTGTGTTTCTTTCCCTTTGGAAAAACTGTAGAGAACGCAGGCGGAACCGGGAGTTTCCTCCTGAACATGCTGTGGATCTGCTTTACCGGTTGGACTCTTGCGGTTGAGGCTACGGTCATAGGTCTAATTTACTGCTTGACGATTGTGGGCATTCCCTTTGGGAAACAGTATTTCAAAATTGCCAAACTGGCACTGATGCCGTTTGGTACAACAATCAAATGTTGAGTTGAGGTGAACGACAGCATGAGAATTGTGAGCTGGATAAAGAAATTACATAACAAATTCTCTCATTGGACGGATCGAACCTTTGGCCCGGATCGTTTGTCATTCCAGCCACGAATAATCACTGCTGGTGATGTAGACAAAGATGTATTAAATGAACTGCGAAAAATATACCGCACTCATCAAAAAACGAATATAGCTGTCACCGGAGGGAAATCTGTTGGTAAAAAAAGCACTGTAAAAACTTTTGAAGAAGAGAGATTCTTTTCTTTTGGCAAATTCATCCATGTTGATTTCCGAGAGTTTGCAGACCTGTATCTGGATACAGCTGATTCTATTATACTGCAGACAAGGGTTGATGCATATCTTTTGGACAACATAACTGCTCGAGCAAAACAAGGCGAACTCCCAGGATTAAATGATCAATTAGTCAGAGGTCACGAAAGAATATACAGAAGGCCGTTAATCGACATTTTGCTTATTGGGCTAATAATACTGATTTTACATTCAAAGGATCAACTGGTGGGTTTTATTTGCCAATATCTTCCTGAAACATGGAAATCAACTGATATTGGTCTTGCAGTAGGTATAGTATGCGTAGCCATAATTGTTGTTTCTTGTTTAAGTCTTATCAGATCTGCTATTGCCTTTTGGCCTTTTAAATGGTTAAAAATCAAAGTCGCTCCTAAAACTCCCCCTGTTGAATTATCGGTTGAAGATAATAAAACTGGCGCTGTTGAAAACCAAAATAAAACCATATACGCTCTAAAAAGGCTACGTTGGAAAATAGGACACACAGTTGTATTTGATAATATGGATGTTCTGGGTGAGGAAGTATTCCTCAAGTTAATTACCCATCTTTGCGCTTTTAATCGAAAAACAAATGAACATATTACGTCATGGAGGCTCTGGAAGATCACACCTTTAAAAAGGCCGATTCGATTTATTTATACTTTTCGGGATGACTTAGTTCAGTTCGGCTTGGACAAGCCGTTATTTGATGATGTTATATATATTCCACCAACCATAACGGCAGTCAATGCTTTTCATGAGCTCGAAAGATCATTTAATGTGGAAATATCAAAAGGAGTAATGTTCCCAGTTAACAAGCTTTTCCCTGTGGATCCCAATTATGAAGCTAACGTCTCCACCTATATAACTGATAGACGCATAATAAACATGACTGTAAAACGAACCATTCAAAGGTATAAAGATTTTGAAAAACGTATTCAACCAATCTTACCTACCGAGAACGATGTCCGTGGATTATTTAGCTTCGTTTTGTATAGTTTGTTTTTTCCAAAAGACAGTTCAAAATTTGCTGATAATACAAGTATTGTGCTTACCAATAGCAGTAACAGGGACGATATTATCCAGCCGTATCTTGGATTGTTTGAATACTTGATTTCAGAAAAATGTCCCTCAGAATACAGGATTAGTTTCTTGAGTTTGCGATTTGTTGGCCTGCAGCCAGAACTAAAGGATAAACACTTGGCTGGTTATCATAAAGCATATGCGAGCAAAGACTATTCAACCGCACTAAGGCAAATCGAAAAAGCTATTTGCTGTACTCCGAATGACGAAAGACTTATAGGATTGCGTGAGGATGTATTGAAAGCTATCAATGATGAGAAACTGACTTAGCAGACAACACGCTAATGCCAGTTTTGTCAAAAGTCTATCCTATTCTTATTAGCTCGTTGTATATCCTTGATTAGAGTGTCCATCTCTTCTGCCTCAACCCCGCTGTCTTTCTGCATCTTCTTTATGGTGCATTCCCAGACAACTATGCATCGGACACCCTGGTTCTCTAACATTTCTCGGACGAGCTGATCCATTCAGGTGTTGTCGTCAAATTTCTGCTGCAAGAACTCAACCTTGCTCTTCGGCATATAAGCATACTGTCATACGCTGTGCCGATGCCAGTAACAGCCATGAACGAAGATGGAAACCTTTTTCGTAATGCTTAAAGATTCATTGCTCTATCACTAATTGCCCGGATACACTCTTCGTAGTAGACGGCAATCGCAGTCGGATACATTTCCATTAGCTCGTCGGACAACTCGTCAAGTTCCTCATCCGCAATGGTCGCGGCACGCTTAACGGCGGCAATCATACTGTTACGCATTTCTTCAGGGTCAAGGTGAAACTCACGGGCAAGCCCCGGCACAATGAAGTCCTCTTTTTCGGTGAACCGCTTGAACTGCTGCAACGGTGGGCGAAGAAAACTCACCATTGCCTCTCCACTCGCTCTGAGGATGATTCGCATATCCACGATGTTGAATCCTTCGGAGAAATCGTAGGAGTAGATGTGTTCGTCGTTACAGCTTAACTGAATCGTATCGTCAAGCCGAAGCAGCAGGCAAAGCGCAAACTGGGAAATGAGATCACGCTTCATTTCCGCTGACAGGTTCTCTGTTTTGAAATTGCGAAGTCCATTCAGATATTCGATAGCCACAGCATATTTGGTGGTAAACACCCTGTTTGAGCTGAGAAGATACGCTTTCGGTGTCGGTGCGGCAATTCTCTCTGCAAGCCAGCAGGCGACATATTCGTTGGCAACGTTGTGCGGGTATGTGTGCTTTACAAGGTATTTCTTTCCGGTCCTTTTATGCGTGGCCATAAGAAGAGGGCCGGACATACCAACAGTAAAGCCCGGCCGATTCTGGATGCGGTTATCTTTGTATGGTTCATATCTGAACTCTTCTGAATTGAGCATGGTAACAAATATCTCTTTCAAGTTAGAGCATTAGAAAGATACTCTCTAATCTCAGCGTCAAGCTGTTCCTTGGATTTGGTGAACGGCTGCAGATTGGCTGCCCATGCTCTGCCGGGATGGAACCAGTCCCAGGAAGGCGTCACCATGCTGCTGCGGCCGCGACCGGGTGCATGGTTCCCGAAGCCCTCAAGTAGACAGTTCCAGACAGGCTTGAAACGCTCGATCACCATCGATTCCGCAAGAGGTATCCAAATATCATCTACCGCGAGAAAGCGGCAGCGGAAGTCTGCAAGGTTCAGATTTGTCGCAGCCTCAATGGATTTGGCATGATCGTTGAGCCGCTTATAAAGCGCGGTACCGGGATCAACATCTTCTCCCTGACCGCCTTTTCTAGCGCCTTCCGGTACAGCTTTGCCGACATAGATTGGGCAGAGATACTGGTCATCTCTGTTGACTTCGGCTAATGCCGCATAAGCAGGATGGTCACCTATGTAGTAAAGGGCGTATACGCCGGCCCCGACGAACCTGCTCGGCGGCAGCGGCTGAATGTTCTGCGCGAGAAGAGCCTCGGCAACTTGCTCACCAAGATGACGCTTATCAAGAGGATTATAAGGAGTCAGGACGGGGATGTCCTCAGTGTTATTTCTCGGTGCCAATCTTCATCATCCTTTCCATCTGGTCATAAACTGATTTGCCGACTGCTGCGGCGAGCTTGACGGGGACAGCGTTTCCTATCTGCCTCATGCTTTCTGTCCAAGACGCACTAAACAGATAATCATCCGGGAAGGTCTGTATCCGCGCACTTTCCCGAACGGTATAGTAACGGACGCTTCCGTCGTCAAGGACAACTGTATTCTCACCGCCGGGGACGCCATGGGCTCCGGCTTTTATTGTTTTTGAGGGCTCATCCATGATACTGCCGGAGTGTCCGGCGTAGAGTTTAGCACCGGGTCTGTGTTCATGGTTGCGATATACAGAAACATCATACGGTTTCGTCGGATCGGGAAGATCACCGATGGCGTCTCTCACCGTCTGCCAACGTGAGGAGGGACACAATCCTTCTTCAACTGCTTTCTGTACGGCCGTCAGCTTCGCCTTTGTCAGCGGAATCTCAGTGGGCATTTTCAGATGATGCTCATCCCAGTAATCTCTCGATATCCACTTGGAATACAGCAACGCTTCCTGTGAATGTGACGGTTCCGGGAATGCCCAGCTTGCATTGCAATCGCTTCGGAACCCGACGACGATAACACGCTGACGGATCTGCGGGACACCATAGTCCGCCGCATTCAGCAGACGGAATACCACGTTATAGGAGAGCCCGTCTTCCGTGCCGGCGGTATGATGCTTCTCTAAAATGGCAAGGTGATCCAACCAGGTCATATCAGTACCTTTGATGATCTCCGGGTGCTGTAATTGAAGAAGAATGTAGTTGAAATACTCGCTGAACGACTTCCTCAATAAGCCTCGGACATTTTCAAAAATAAAGACTTTTGGCCTTATCTCACGGACTGCCCGAACCGCCTCCGGGAACATGTCTCGCTTATCATTATATGCCTGGTGTTTCCCGCCGAGGGAGAAGGGCTGGCACGGCGGTCCGCCGGCCACAAGCTGTATCTTTCCGGTATACCCGTCATAATGCACTGTGCGGACGTCGGTCTGATAAACCTTCCACTCTTTGATTGCCGGATACCCGTGCCGGATGTTAAAATTCAAATTGTCGCAGGAATCCTTGTCCCACTCGTAAAGAGCCGTATGATTGAACCCGGACAGCTGAAGTCCGAGAGCGAGACCGCCGGTCCCGCTGAAGAGTTCGATTGAGTTCATCATAAGCCTTTTCCTTTCTATCTCTATCTCGTTGCCTTTTGGGACAACGATCATAATCATTTCTCCGCTCGTTCGATTTCCACGATATCGTCGAGCTCACAGTCGAGCGCTTTGCAAATGCGAAGCAGTACATCTGTGGTGACGTTCTCATCCTTGCCGAGCTTTGCAAGGGAAGATGAACTGATTCCCGCCGCTTTTCGCAAATCCGTCTTCTTCATATCTTTGTCAATCAGTAGCTTCCACAGTTTTTTATAACTCATCTTCATTTTGAGATACCTCTTTATTCCATGACTCACCATAAAGTTCACAGTTACCGTCGGACAGTTTCAATACGGTGTTGTCAGCTAAAATTCTCTGTGTATCCGGTCTGTATGCTGCCTGTTTGTCGAACGCTATAAACACCTGCTTTCTGCTCCTTGCGTAGATTTTCATAATTCCGTCCACAGCGCCGTCGCCGATATTCTTCAATATAAGCGAGTCGTGCGCTATAGCCGGAAGCGCCGTGAGATACAGAATCGCAAGGTCATAGATGACCATGCCTTTATAGTTTGATCCCGTTCCTGTATCGTCCGGCGTCTCAAAACTATAACTGTTGTATTCGTTGAAATGCAGATGAGGAGCTTTTCTGGCTTCCGCAAAAAGGGAGTCGTTGAACTCCTTCATCTTATCGTTGATCGCACGCTCAATATCCGCCAGGATGTCCTCGATTGCCCGTTTCAGCATATCATCAGCCTTTTTCCGGGCATCCTGCAATTCGGTCAGCGTGAGATACGCAGCATTCTGCGCTTTCAAAGCGTCAATCCGAGCCTTAATTTCCGAATGCTTATCAAGAAACTCCTTGGAGAGATTTCCGACAAAACCAAGCTGGCTGATCTGCGCCTGTAAGGCTTTGATCTGCTCCTGCAGCGCGGCAATCTCGCCTTGCACCGACTGGCGTTCGGCAGAGAACTGCTCGTTGAGGATGGCGGCAAGTTTCTGATGATACTTTTCCACCTCATACAGTTTTCTGATATTAACTCCGGGAAAGAACTCCTGGAGCGCAGATAAATCAGCCTCTGTCGGATACAGACCGTATTCCAGGCTCATGTCAAGAAGGCTAAGTCTGCGCTGCTTCGCCTGCAGTTCAGTTTCAAGACGCAGTTTGCTTGCCTGAAGCTGTGATTTCAGTCTGCTTTTCTCAATATCAACTTCATTCTGGCCTTCGACCTGTTCTGCGGTCAGATTGTCAAGTTCAATCTGCAGGCTTCTGATCTGAGCCACGTTTTCATCATATTGCGTCTTCCCGCCAACGAGATCCGGAACGAAACGGTACTTCCTGGCATCGCGATAAGCCGCCAGTTTCTTTTTCTGTTCTTCCAATCGCCCGTTAAAGACCTCGACGTCCTTGTAGCGATCAAATAGCTTTACGAGGATGTCGATGGACTTTTGCATACTCTGCCCCGGTATTCCCTTGAGGGGTCTGCGCTCGTCGGTGTTGTCCTTTCCATAGATGCGGAAGAAGGTACTCACGGTTTCCCGGAAGGACAGTCCGAGGAAATCGATTTTATAGTTGGATTTCAGCCAATCAGTAAATTCCGCTTTTGTCCAGACAACTCCTGTCAGCTGATATCCATCCGAGCATACGTGGATTTCATCCGGGGATGCAGTGTTTCGGGCAAAGCGATGTACCTTTCCGTCAAACTCGAATGCGAAGAAGATGGTGTGGTCACCGATATGCTTCACACCATCGCTGGCCAAATAGCTGTTCCCGCCGAAAACAAAATCTATAGCAAGCATGGCGGATGACTTCCCGATGGAGTTCTCGCCATCCTCTTTTCCAAGAACGACATTTAATCCCTCTTTGAAGCGGATCGGAGGTCGTTCTTTTCCTTTTTCCCGGAAGACGGGTGAGGCCATTTCTATAAGCATGAGTACACCTCTCCTTCGTCATTGATATCGGCCGCACGAAGTGCATACAGGCAGTCCAGCACTGACAGGAAATCGGTGGCGTCTGCCAGATGCGGTTTCACCTCAATGAACAGATTTTTGACTTCTACCGGGCCGTTCTGTAGCACCTGCAATACAACAGGAACAAGAGCCAGGGTGCTTGATTTATACGAATACAGCTTATTTGGTAATTGCATCGAACACCTCACAACTCTGCACGAAGTAGGAGACAACGATCTGGCAGTAGATGTCATCCTGCAGCGTTACACGATGAACCTTGCCCACAATCTCGTTAAAAATCTCCGGTCGTGTCTTATTGGCCTTTTTCAATCGTTTGTAAAAGGCATGAATCTGATCCTGGATCTCGTCGTAGTCGATTTCTCCGCGCTTATCAAGGTTCATCATGATTTCCTTGAACCGCCGAAAATAAGTCGTCACATAATTGTTGACGGCGATGTAAAGCGCCATATCCTGCGAGGGACGGAGCTTCTGCTTGATCTCTTTCGGGTCAAGAGAAGCATCCGACAATTCCTTCTCGCCGAGTTTCTTTATTCGGCTGATTACTCCGACTATACCCTTTTCAAGCGGCAGACTGTCAAGCAGATGGACGCTCTGTTTGTGGGTGGATAGCAGATTCTTAATCTCGACTAATCCTTTTGTCACCTTTTTGCTGTCATCAAGAAGATATGTAGCATAACACTGCGGGCACATCGCGATCAGATTATCCGGTGTGGCCGCTTTCTTCTTGTCGATCAGGCTGACCTCGAAGGAGTGGACCGCCCTGCCTCTGTTTGAAACGGTCAGCTGTCTGCCGCATCCGGGAAACGGACAATAGCCGTCAGTCTCTCCAAGAAGATAGTCGCCGTATCTGATCTTCAAATCGGAGGCAATCTGCATCTGCTGTTGTTTCTGCAGCGCGTTCTGCGGAACAAGCCCCGCAGCGGTTTGAACGATTTCTACGATCCACCCGGAGACGGCCTCGGCAACACTATCTGCATTGACGGAAGCGTCATAGCCTTTCAAATCTTCGGCGAGAAGCTGCCTTGATGTTTTGCTTCGCTCATTGATCCTCTCGGTCAGTATTTCGGGGGTAAGCCGGTACACAATAGCGCACGCCAGTTTTTTAGGCAGTCCGCGCTTGGTATAGCTTCTGATCGTTTCATCACTTAGTTTTACGGAAGGGTCCTTTCCCGTTCCCCATTCATCCTCGGTTACCGTTGTAATCATCGTCATCAGCTCACGGAAGAAGTATGGAACATCATCGCCATCGGCAAGATGCTTTTTCAGAATTGAAAACAGCGTTTTAAATTCCACGTTGGCACGACACTCCTTTTCCGTATTTGCACCACAGCGCACCGGGATGCACCAAACTATCCCCGGATTAAAAAACCGATTTTATATAATGAAGTCGGCTCCGGGGAGACAACGGGTGTGGTCAAAAAGAGACCAAATACATTATAGCACATGTAAGTTCAAAAGTCAAATATTATGTTTGCGATAAGGACGTAAACATTTTTCGAACAGATTTCGTTTTTTTGATCCTGACCGTCAGTTTCGATCTTTTCCCGAGGCTACCCTGCAGAGGGTGTTCTTCTCAATGGTAACAGGCGGTCTGACCGCTTTTACATAACAAAATACTTCAATGCCTGATTACGTATAAGGGCAAAGGATACATATATCGGACGAACCGCTTCGGCGGCGAAAGTGCGATATGGAGTACCCTTTCTTCCTTATACCCTTTTGCAGGCTGTAAGGTCGGAGCGGCTCCACAGCACTCCGGCCTTTATCTGTATCTGATGCCCTTTTCCCGGAAGTCAGGGGAAAGGACAATCAATGAAATTCAGAAAGACAAGAAACGACAACAGAAGCACCTACACTTTCCGTTTTGACGACGGAACAAGCGTTACCCTCCGCCCCGGTGAGGACGGAGTAACGGAAGCGGACATCAAGGTTCTGCACTCGCTGGACGACGCCGAGGTGTACAGCAACATCAAGAACAGCCGTCCCTCTCTGACTGAAGCGGAGAAAGCGGCGAAAAAGGAATGGGAGGCGGCTCACCCCGGCGAACAGTATCCGGCGAACTGGAACCTGTCCTTTGATTATATGGCGGGTGACGGCGGCGACGACGACAGTCTCGACAAAAGCCGTATCGCCTCCGAGACCTGCACACATATGGATACGGATCTGGAAACCGAGGAAGAAATGATCCGGCGCATCCTGTGGTTCCTGACCGATATCCAGCGTGAGGTCTACCGCCTTGTGAAACTCGAAGGCTACACTCAGACCGAAGCGGCCGCTCTTATGGGGACAAGCATCCCAAATATCAACAAGCATCTGAAGAAGGCTCTGGAGCGCATCGAGGAGCAGAAAGAAAAAATGTGACTTTTTTCGGGCGGGGTTAAAATCCCGCCCATTTCCTTTGACTGTGACCTGTAAGGCAGAAGCCCTTACGGAAAGTGAGGTGACCGAATGGCAATGAAGCACAGAATCACCATCAACGTCACTGATCCGAACGGCAGAAAGGCTACGGTCCTGCGGGGCGCAGTCAGGAGACTTCCTGAACGACTCGTGAAATTCCTCTTCGGGGATTTTACGCAGGTTTATCTCCTCTCACCCGGACAGACGGTCGAATCCGTGAACATCAGTGAAATCAGGGAAGGAGGTAAAACCGATGTCAAAAATGAGTCAACTTGCGGCGGAAATTGAGGAGCTGCGGCACTGCGGAGAAATCCTGATCGGCATTTCCGATTCATTGCGCGATCTGTTCAGCGGTGATGAGAAGCCCGCGAAGACGAAGCAGACCGCCCAACCCGCAGAACCCGAACCGAAGCAGATTGAGCCGGAAAAGAAGACTCCCACCCTTGCCGACGTCCGCTCTCTGCTTGCAGAAAAGTCGAGGGACGGCTTCACGGCGCAGGTCAGAGCCATCATCACGGCGCACGGAGCGAACAAGCTCTCCGAGATCGACCCCTCGGAGTTCCCGGCGATCATGAAAGAAGCGGAGGTGCTGGGCAATGGGTAAACACGCGCTGCTTTCGGCGTCTGCCAGTCATCGCTGGCTGAACTGCCCGCCATCCGTCCGCCTCAGCGAGGGTATCCCCGACAGGGGCAGCGAGTATGCCCAGGAAGGAACGGATGCACACAGTCTCTGCGAGTACAGGCTGAAAAAGCTGCTCGGCATGGAAGCGGTCGATCCGACAGAGCATCTCAACTGGTATAACGGCGAGATGGAGGAATGCGCCGAGAACTACACTTCCTACGTTCTGGAGCTGCTTGAAAAGGCGAAGGAAACCTGCGCCGATCCCGTTGTGCTTGTGGAACAGCGGGTGGACTTCTCCCGTTTCGTGGAGAACGGTTTCGGAACCGCCGACTGCATCATCATCTCGGACGGCGCGATGAACATCGTCGACTACAAGCACGGCAAGGGCGTGGAGGTGTTTGCGGAGGGCAATCCACAGATGATGCTGTATGCGCTCGGCGCTCTGGAGATCTTCGACGGCATCTACGATATCGACGAGGTTCAGATGACCATCTTCCAGCCGAGGATCGGCAACATCAGCGTCAGCGTGATGTCGAAGGATGCTCTGCTCGAATGGGCGAACGGAGAACTCACCGAAAAAGCCGCGCTTGCGTATGAGGGCGGCGGGGAGTTTGCCTGTGGCGACTGGTGCCGTTTCTGCAAGGCGAAGGCGGTCTGCAGGAAACGCGCCGAGGAGAACCTCAAGATGGCGCAGTATGATTTCGCTCCCGCAGATACGCTGGATGAAACGGAGATCGCCGCCATCCTTGACCGTGCGGACGAGCTCACCGCCTGGGTGACCGGCGTGAAGGACTACGCCCTTTCACAGGCTTTGCAGGGTATCCGCTATCCCGGATACAAGGTGGTTGAAGGCCGCTCGGCAAGTAAGTACACAAATGAGGACGCGGTCGCTCAGGTCGTGAGCGGCGCCGGGTACGATCCCTATACCCACAAAGTCCTCGGACTGACCGAGATGCAGAAGCTGCTCGGCAAACAGAAATTCAACGAACTCCTCGCGGCGTTCATCGTGAAGCCGCAGGGCAAGCCGGTCCTCGTGCCGGACACAGACAAAAGGCCGATCATGAATACGGCAAAAGACGATTTCAAGGAGGAAAATTAAATGTCAAACTTCAGCAATCCCACCAAGGTTATCACCGGACCCCAGACCAGATGGTCTTACGCAAACGTGTGGAATCCCAAGTCCATCAACGGCGGCACACCGAAATATTCGGTCAGCCTCATCATCCCCAAGAGCGACGTTAAGACCGTCGAGAAGATCAGGGCGGCCATCCAGGCGGCTTATGAGGAGGGCGAAAGCAAGCTCAAGGGCAGCGGCAGATCCGTGCCTCCGCTCTCCGCACTCAAGACTCCTCTGCGTGACGGCGATCTTGAGAGGCCCGACGACGAGGCGTACAAGAACGCCTACTTCGTCAACGCCAACAGCGCGACCGCTCCCGGCATCGTGGATGCGGACAGACAGCCCATTCTCGATACCTCCGAGGTTTACAGCGGCGTTTACGGCCGTGCCAGCATCAACTTCTACGCCTTCAACTCCAACGGGAACAAGGGTATCGCCTGCGGGCTGAACAATCTTCAGAAGATCCGCGATGGCGAGCCTCTTGGCGGCAAGAGCCGTGCGGAGGATGACTTCGCAACGGATGACGACGAGGATTTCCTCGGCTGACAAGCCCATTATCGGCAAACGGCGGGCAACCGTCGTTTGCCGATACTCGGAGGTAAAGAAAAATGGTAACCGAAGTATTCAACTTTTTGTGTTCCGCGTTTGTGATTCTTCTGCTTGCAGAGATCGCCGCGCTGGTTTTTGTCAGTGTCCACGAGACGTTCAGAGAAAAACGGAATCAGCTGCGAAGATACTACAAGAACAAGCCCAATCAGAAAAACGACAGGTGAAGCGGACGGGCGGCAGAGATTCTTTGCCGCCCCTTTGCAAAGGATGGTGTATCTCTATGGAAATATGGAAAGACATCCCCGGATATGAGGGGAAATATCAGGCAAGTACAGAAGGGCGGATTCGCAGCGTTGACAGACTGGTTCGCGCAAAATGCCACTACACGGGTAAAGACTTCTATCGGCGTATGACAGGCAGAGTTCTCAAACCGGGACAGTATTGCGGAAACGGCCATGTTTCTGTCGTTCTGGGACATGGAACAGCGGGCAGGCCGGTTCATCAGCTGATTATGATTACATTCGCAGGTCTCCCTCCCAAAGGGTTGGAAGTTCTTCATATCAACGGTAATCCAAAAGACAATCGGCTCTCAAATCTGCGATACGGAACACGGACAGAGAACATCCTCGATGTCTATCGGCAGGGCGGCGTTTGGAGAAAGCTGTCTGCGGAGGACGTTGGTTCAATCAGATTCGGATTATCGTGCGGGATGAAGGGATCGGAGCTGGCGGCAATGTTCGGTGTATCACAAAATACCATCAGCAAAATCAAAAATGGAGGTTCTTTCGCATGGCTGAAATAAAGACCATAAGTTGTGATGTGGAAACCTACAGCAGCGTCGATCTCGCTAAATGCGGCGTTTACAAATACGCAGAATCGCCGGACTTTGAGATATTGCTGTTCGGATACGCCGTTGACGGCGGCGAAATCAACGTGGTCGACTTGAAAGCCGGGGAGACGATTCCCGCCGACATCCTCGACGCTCTCACGGATGACCGGGTGACAAAATGGGCGTTCAACGCGCAGTTCGAGCGGGTGTGTCTGTCGCACTATCTGTCCGGCCTTGGCGTCAGTCTCGATCCGTTCCATGACAGGCATCCGCTCTCAACGGAATGCGCCCGGTTTCTGAATCCCGAAGGCTGGCGCTGCTCCATGGTCTGGGCTGCGACGCTCGGTCTGCCGCTCTCCCTTGAGGGCGTCGGCGCGGTTTTGGGACTCGAAAAGCAGAAGCTGACCGAAGGGAAAGAACTCATCCGATTCTTCTGCGTTCCCTGCAAAGAAACAAAATCGAATGGCGGCAGAACCCGCAATCTGCCGGAACACGACCCGGAAAAATGGGCGCGGTTCAAGGTGTACAACGCGCACGACGTGGAAACGGAGATGGGCATTCAGCAAAATCTCATCAAATTCCCCGTATCGGCGGATATCTGGGAGGAATACCACATCGATCAGGAGATCAATGACCGGGGCATCGGCATCGACATGGAGCTTGTCAGGCAGGCGATCCGCATGGACGAGCAGTCCAGAGAAAAGCTGACCGCCGCCATGAAGAATCTGACCGAACTCGACAATCCCAACTCCGTAGCCCAGATGAAGCAGTGGCTCTCGGAAAACGGTATGGAGGTCGACTCCCTCGGCAAAAAGGAAGTCGCCGCGATGCTGAAGGACTGTCCCGAAGAGCTGCGTCCCGTACTGACGCTCCGGCAGCAGCTCGCCAAATCATCGGTAAAGAAATACACAGCCATGCAGAACGCCGTCTGCGCCGACAGCCGCGCGAGAGGAATGTTCCAGTTCTACGGGGCCAATCGGACTGGGCGGTTCGCCGGAAGGATCATCCAGCTGCAGAACCTTCCGCAGAACCATCTGCCGGATCTGGCGGAAGCCCGCTCCCTTGTCCGGGCCGGCGACTATTCGGCGGTGGAGATGATTTACGAGGACGTTCCCGATACGCTTTCACAGCTGATCCGCACGGCGTTCGTCCCGCAGAAAGGCAGACTGTTCTATGTATCCGATTTCTCCGCCATAGAGGCGCGGGTCATCGCGTGGCTTGCGGGAGAAAACTGGCGCATGGAGGTCTTCAAGGGCAGCGGCGACATTTACTGCGCGTCCGCCTCGCAGATGTTCAAAGTCCCCGTTGAGAAGAACGGCGTCAACGGACATCTGAGGCAAAAGGGCAAGATCGCGGAACTCGCTCTCGGCTACGGAGGTTCGGTCGGCGCACTCAAAGCGATGGGCGCTCTTGAGATGGGTCTTTCCGAGGATGAGCTTCAGCCGCTTGTCACGGCGTGGCGCGAATCCAATCCGAAGATCGTGCAGCTCTGGTGGGACGTTGACCGCTGCGTCAAGGCCGCCGTGAAGAACCATTCCGTATCGGAGCTTCACGGGCTGAAGTTTGAGTGCCGGAGCGGGATACTGTTCATCACACTGCTGTCCGGCAGAAGGCTTGCGTATGTGAAGCCCCGCATCGGAGAGAACCGATTCGGCGGCGAAGCCGTGACTTATGAAGGCGTCGGCAGCGTGAAGAAATGGGAACGGCTGGAAAGCTACGGTCCCAAGTTCGTGGAGAACATCATCCAAGGGATTGCCAGAGACATCCTCTGTTACGCCATGCGGACACTCCGCTGCTGCGACATCGTCGCTCACGTCCACGATGAACTGATCATCGAAGCGGACGGAAGGATGTCGCTTGAAGTCCTCTGCGATCAGATGGGCAGAACGCCGCCCTGGGCGGAGGGTCTTGTCCTCCGCACTGACGGCTATACGACGGAATTTTACAGGAAGGACTGAAGAGCATGAACAAATACAACTCCGAGGGATATCCCGATCCGACTGCATACGGCGCTCTTTCAGCCATTGAACAGGAAGAAAGGAAAGCTGCACGGGCGGCGAGGTACCGTCCGCTCGTGTACATATGCAGCCCGTTTTCGGGCGACGTCCCCGGCAACACGCAAAAGGCGATCCGCTACAGCCGCTTCGCCGTTGACAGCCACGCCATTCCCATTGCTCCGCATCTGCTGTTTCCGCTTTTCATGGATGAAGAAACGGAGCGCGACCTCGCCATGTTCATGGATATGGTCATTCTCGGCAGATGCGAGGAACTGTGGGTTTTCGGCGGAATGGTATCGGCCGGCATGAAAGCCGAGATCGACAAGGCGAAAAGGAAGAACATGACCGTTCGTTATTTTACCGATGATCTGAAGGAGGTGACGCCGTGAACGCCTCATTTTCACTCCCCATATGGGTGGCAAGGTGCTGCGGCAACAGGACGAACTGCGTCTATCCCGACAGCTATACGGTGACAGACGTGGATACCCTCAAGAAGCTGGTGTCGAAAGACCACACCTTCATCTGCTTCAGAAACAACTACCGCAGCGAAGAGAACTTCAAACATACCGATACCCTTGTGGTGGACTGCGACAATACGCACTCCGACGATCCGAAGGACTGGGTCACGAAGGAGGACATAATCGAAGAGTTCACCGATGTGGCAATGCTCCTCTACACGAGCCGCAACCATATGAAGCCGAAGGACGGCAAAGCGCCGAGGCCCAAGTACCACATCATCTTCTTCGTTGACAGGATCACCGATCCGGAAACATACAAACGGCTGGTTAAACGGGTGCAGGAGGTCTATCCCTACTTCGACACCAAGGCGCAGGACGCCGCGAGGTTTTTCTACGGCAATCCCGACGCTGAGGTCTATGTGCAACCCGGTATCATCAACCTCTCCATGTTCTTCGATGAGGACGGCTTTGCCCACATGGATCAGGAGATACGGGAAGGCAGCAGGAACGCCACGATGTTCCGGTGGGCAGTACGCTCCATGAAACGCTATGGGAATACGGAAGAATCCAGAAAGTGTTTTTATCGGCAGGCGGAAAGATGCGTCCCACCGCTTGACGACTCGGAACTTGAGACCATCTGGCGCAGCGCGTCCAAGTATTACAAGCGGATCGCAAGCCAGCCCGACTACATCTCCCCGGAGGTTTACAATGCGAAAGGTCCCATCCGCTGGGAAGACCCCATTCCTTTCAGCAGATACACGATGGCGCGGTTCCCGATCGAGGCGCTGCCGAAGGACATCGCGGACTATGTGACCGCCGTGGCGGAGAGCACGCAGACCCCGGTGGATATGGCGGGAGCCGTGTCCCTCTCCATGCTCTCGGTGTGTCTGCAGGGCAAATACCGCGTTCAGGGAAAGCAGGACTGGTTCGAGCCGCTCAACACCTACGTTCTGGCTATTGCTCCGCCCTCCGAGAGAAAGTCGGCGGTTCAGCACATGATGCTCAAACCCATCAACGAGTATGAGTTTCAGTACAATCAGCGCAATGCCGCTCTCGTGGAGAGCAGCAGGATGCAGAAACGGGTTCTGGAACGCAGGCAGAAAGCCATCGAGGACCAGGTCGCCAAGGGCAAGGTCGAGGCGGAGGAAATGGAAAAGATCGCGCAGGAGATCTCCGAGTTCCGGGAGATCCTCCCAATGCAGCTCTATGTGGACGATATCACGACCGAGAAGCTGGTGTCGGTCATCTCCGCCAACCACGGCAGAGCGGCGCTGATCTCCAGCGAAGGCGGCATCTTCGACACCCTCGCCGGCATCTACACGAAGAACGTCAACATCGACGTCATGCTTAAGGGCTACTCCGGCGATCCCATCCGCGTCGACCGTATCGGCAGAGAGAGTGAGAGCATTATGAACCCCGCTTTGACCATTCTTCTGATGGCGCAGCCGAACGTGATCTCCGAAGTGCTGAACAATACGACCTTCGGGGGCAGAGGCCTGACCGCACGTTTTCTCTACTGTATGCCCGTGTCCTTCGTCGGCAGCAGACGCTTTCAGTCTAAACCCGTGACGGACGAGGTCTACCGCAGATACGAGCGCACCGTCATCAATCTGCTGGAAGACGAGTACCCGGAAAAGCCGGAGGTCATTACACTCTCGGATGATGCCGAGAAGCTGCTGATCGCCTTTGCGGAGGAACTGGAACCGAAGCTGGTGACCGACTATGCCGAGCTTGCGGACTGGGCGGGAAAACTCATCGGCAATACGCTCCGCATCGCAGGACTTCTGTGCCGTGCCGGAACCCATCGGAGCCATGAGTTTCTGGACGTGGCGGAACCACTCACCGTGGACGGCAGGACGATGGAAAACGCCATACGCCTCGGACGGTATTTTCTGAACCATGCGCAGGCGGCATACTCCGTGCTGCCGGAGGACGCCATGTTCAAACAGGCGAACCGAATCCTGACCATACTGAAGGAACGGAAGCTCACCGAGTTTGACAGGCGCACCGCGATGCGGTACTGCCGCACGTTTAAGACCGTGGCGGAGATACAGCCCGTTCTGGACTTCCTCGACGATTACGGTTACATCGCGCGGCAGCCGGAAAAAGCGGTCAGTCAGGGCAGACCTCCGCTGCCGAAGTACAGCGTGAATCCGTGGGTCGAGAGCGGGTTTTGTCCTTTTGTCACACAATTGTCCGAGAAGGTGTGACAACGCAAATCCCTTATGAAATCAGCGCTTTCGGGTTTTGTCCTTTTTGTCCGAAACCTTAAGATAAACAAATTCAAACTATTTATTTATATATCGGTATTTTCCCCTCTCTCCACCAACAGACATGGGGACAAATGTGACAAAAGGACAAAACCCCGGAAAGTCAGTAAAACAGGAGGTTTTCAATGAACACAGTCAATATTTACGGCGCGGACAATATGGACAAAAAATATCTGGCGAAGTGTCTGCGTCGTTTGAAGGAATGGGGCGCACCTTTGCATGGTTGGCACTGTGCCGACGTCGTGGACGTCCGCGAGGATGACCCGGAAGCGCCTCTGAGCGAATGCGAACTCTGCGGATGCGGCAACGTTCGCTATGAGCACATCATGGAGCACGAGGAATACTTTGAGCCTGTCACTGTCGGCTGTATCTGCGCCGGAATCATGGAGGGCAATATTCTCAAGGCGAAGGAGCGTGAACGCCTCATGCGTAACCGCGCGAAGCGCCGCAGGAACTTCGTCAGAAAAGCGTGGAAGCAGACGAGCCGCAATACCCGCTACCGCCAGTACAGGGGTCAGCTTATAACGATTGTCGAAAATTACGGCAGTTACGCCGTTCACGCCGGCACGAAGACGACGCTGACCTACAAGGGCAAAGTCATCCGCGACTTCCTCTCCGCTTCCTATGCTGCGTTCGATCTTGCCGATCCGGTGGTGAAGATTCTATGAGAGAGAAAGCCATCGAACAGAAACTGGTCTCGACAGTCAGGCGTTCCGGCGGCATCGCGCCAAAGCTCGTATCACCCGGCTTCGACGGGATGCCCGACCGCATGGTGCTGATGCCGGGTGGTCATATCGCCTTTGTTGAAGTTAAGGCTCCCGGCGAAAAGCCGAGACCGCTTCAGATGTCAAGGCATCGGCTTCTGCGGCGGCTGGGCTTTAGCGTGTATGTCCTTGACGGAGCGGAACAGATCGGAGGGATCATCGATGAAATTACAAATCAAATGTGACTGGTGCGGGAAGGTATTTGAACGCAAACCAGGGTCTGTAAAGGAGCGGAACTATTGCAGCAAAGCCTGTCTTGGCAGAGCGAATGCCGAGCGTTACAGAGTGCAGAGCCTGAAAACCTGCGACAACTGCGGCAGAGAGTTTGAATATCGCGACCATCACAGAAGCAGAAACCGTCACTTCTTCTGCTGCGCCGCCTGCGGCTATGCGTTCAAAATCAAAACAGTTCAGGTCAGGTGCGACTGGTGTGGAACGATATTTACCCGCAAACGCTCCGACGTGGAAAGGAATCAGCACAATTTCTGTGACGTCGGATGTTATCTGGACTATATCAACTTTGAAAAAGCAGGAGCGCCAAATCAGAAGGTAGCCGGAAAGATACTGTATCGGACGATTGCCGAGAGAAATCTGGGCAGACCGCTGAAGGACGATGAAGAGGTTCACCATATCGACGGAAATCATCTGAACAACTCACCCGATAATCTTCAAGTGCTTTCCGCTTCCGAGCACTCGGTTATTCACGCTTCACAGAAAGAGAGGGACAGCCTTGGACGCTTTACTAAGCAAAACTGATCTGCACGAATATCAGAAATACAGTGCGGATTTCATTGTTGATCATCCGGCGGCCGCGCTTCTTTTAAGCTGCGGACTTGGTAAAACTGTGACAACGCTTACCGCCATCAATGAGCTGATGTTCGACAGGTTTGAGGTTCGTAAGGTGCTGGTTATTTGCCCTCTCCGAGTGGGTAACGTTTGGAAAGATGAGGTTCGGAAATGGTCGCATCTCAATGATCTGATACTGAGCGTGGCTATCGGTACTGAGAAGGAGCGGCTCGACGCCTTGAGGGCGAAAGCCGATATCTACATCATCAACCGCGAAAACGTGCAGTGGATGATCGACAATATCCGCTTTGACTTCGACATGGTGGTGGTAGACGAGCTTTCGTCCTTCAAGAACCATCAGGCGAAACGGTTCAGGAGCCTTATGAAGGTCAGACCGAAGGTCAAGCGCATCGTGGGGCTTACGGGTACGCCTACCGCCAACGGGCTGATGGATCTGTGGGCGGAATTCCGGCTTCTGGATATGGGAGGACGGCTCGGCCGCTTTATCGGGCAGTACAGAACGGCGTATTTCAAGCCCGACAAGATGAACGGACAGATCGTCTACTCCTACAAGCCTCTGCCGGGAGCCGAGAAACGGATATATGAGAAAATCTCGGATATCACGATCTCCATGAAGGCGACCGACCATCTGAAAATGCCGGAACTGGTCAGCACCAATCATATCGTCCGTCTGTCGGAGGATGAACGCCGAAAATACGACGATATGTGCGCAGACCTCGTTCTTCAGCTTCCGGGCGGAGAGATCACAGCAGCAAACGCGGCGGCGTTGTCCGGCAAGCTCTCCCAGATGGCGAACGGGGCGATATACACCGATACGCAGAAGGTGCTTAGTCTCCACGACCGCAAACTCGACGCTCTTGAGGACATCATTGAGAGCATGAACGGAAATCCGCTGCTTGTGGCTTACTGGTTCCGGCACGATTTTGACCGCATCAGCGAAAGGCTCCACAAACTGCATATCCCGTTTTCAAGGCTTGACACGGAGGCGAGTATCCGAAGGTGGAACGAGGGCGAACTGCCCGTCGCCCTTATCCACCCTGCGTCGGCGGGACACGGGCTGAATCTTCAAAGAGGAGGTTCGACGCTTGTGTGGTACGGGCTTACGTGGTCGCTGGAACTGTATCAGCAGACTGTGGCAAGACTGTGGAGGCAGGGACAGAACGCGAAAACCGTCGTTGTGCAGCACATCGTGACCGAGAACACCATCGACGAGCGGATTCTGAAAGCCCTCCGGAAGAAAGACACCACACAGGCGGCGTTAATTGAGGCAGTCAAGGCAAATCTGAGACAATGAGAGTCAATCCGAGGGAAATAAACACCACGGAGGTATGGCTGTGACAGCAAAAGAATTTCTGAATCAGGCTTACAGGCTGAATGAACTGATCGATTCGGACGTGGAGGAACTGGAAAGACTCCGAGATCTGGCGACAAGAATATCGGGGCCGAATTTCGGAGAGCGTGTGCAGACTTCCAGAAATCCCGACCCGCCGTTCGTCCGCTATCTGGACAATATCATGGATATGGAGCAGAAGATCCACCGTGAACTCTGCGAACTGGTGGTTCTGAAAAAGAAGATCACGGAATCCCTCGAAAAGGTGGAAAACCGTGAGGAGCGGCTTCTTCTGACATACCGTTATCTCGACAACCGCACCTGGGAGCAGATCGCTTCCATGTTGAGCGTTTCCGACCGCACGGTTCACCGCATTCACGCCTCGGCTCTGAGAAATTTTTCTGTGCCGGATTAAAGTTGGCACACTTTGCCGTAGTTTGGCACATGGAAAAGAGATATAATGGTAGTATGAGAAATCGCGTACAGGACGAGCCTCGCGGGAGCAATCCCGTGGGGCTTTTCTTATGCCCCGCGAAGGAGGACCCTTTATGAGCTACAGAAAAGTCGGCGCTTTGGAGCAGTGCTGGTACATCATCCGCTGCTGGCTCCGCGAGAAGTTCCACAGACGGAGGTGAACCCCGTGCCAAGGAAACCACAGCGCCCCTGCAGTCACCCCGGCTGTCCGAGGCTTGCCGTTGAGGGCGGTCAGTACTGCGAGGAGCATACGAGGACGGAGCGCGACCGCTACAACAGGTACGAACGCGCCCCGGACATCAACAAGAAATACGGACGGGCCTGGAAAAGAATCCGTGATCGCTATGCGGCGGCGCACCCCCTCTGCGAGATGTGCCTCAAGGAAGGACGGCTGACCCCTGTGGAGGAAGTGCATCATATCCTTCCCATCTCACAGGGCGGTGACCACAGGCGGAGCAATCTGATGAGCCTCTGCCAGTCCTGCCACACGAAACTGCACCGCGAACTGGGCAACCGGTAGGGGCGGTCAAATCTCTGCGACCGAGCGTTGCGGACAGCGGCCTGGGGTCACGTGCGCGAAAAAAGCGATTTCAAAAGGGTAATTAAAGGTCCCGGGCATTGGAGGTGAGAAAGTGCCAACAAAAT
>OGQX01000118.1_pt1 | contig 91099 bp, 51 predicted proteins | sample 1553291 | NCBI WGS metagenome assembly OGQX01 (sample SAMEA2580030, study PRJEB22360) | human gut metagenome | biome: human gut; feature: human-associated habitat; material: faeces | place: Denmark | collected 2008/2010
GAAGTATGTAAAAAGTAGAATAATTATTAACACATTTAATACTTTTAATAACGTTAATATAGAGTATCTGATGGGGCTTGGCCATACCCCTGTCGAGCAATTCTGTTACAATTTGCCGCATCAACCAACTCTTTCCGGCTCGTCGTTGTCCGGTCATCACCTTGATGACTCGGTTGCCCGTGAAGGGCATGATGCGGTCGAGATAGAGTTTCCGTTCTATCCCATTTTCGAAATGGTTTCCCTGCCAATAGTTCAACCTCGATATTCTTTCCAACCTTTCGTCCATAGCTCTAATGTTTTTGCAAAGATAGCGATAAAAAATCAAATACACTTGAAAAGCCACTGCAAATTACGCGAAAAATCAAATGTATTTGAAAAAATACGTGTTCATTCCGCTATGATTCATTTGTTCCTGTTACCCTTATGATGATCCTTTCGCTTGGGTGAGGGTGGGAGAAAATGCCAATACTATCTCTATACTTCTTGTCTCTATCTGTTTAATAAACTGACAAAAAACGGGCTCTGAGAAGGCGAAAATTGAAAACGGATGGCCACTTGCCCGATTTTTCGCGAATTTTGGGCTATTTTCTAACTTGCTGAATATCAGTAACTTTGATTTTTAATCACTTTTTTATTGTGGAAAAAAGGCTGTTTTGACCCGATCATCTCACTGTTTTGACCCGGTCATCTCACCGTTTTCTCACCATCAAACAACCGAGATGACCGGGTCATCTCGGTTGTTTGTTCGGGACAGCCTTGTTTTTTGTCATCAAAAGCCCTGTTTCTCATCGTTTTCGGCAAGGAATTTTCTCTGGAAGCGAAGGTCAGGATGAAGATGTTTTGTCAAAGAAAATAACGATGCATTCCGGCTTTCGCCATTTCTTTGGATTGTGTCGGTGACTGTTAGGGACCAAAAAAGAACCATCCCAGCCTTGTGCAGGCCGGGATGGTTCTTTTTGTGTTTTTCTTCTCATAGGAGGCGACGCGTCACGCGTCGCGAAAACTAATGGTTTCATGTCCAAGGTGAATATTTGGCACACTGGATTCCTTTTCTGTTAACGCTCCGCTACGCGGAATAAAGAAGATAACCGAATATTAAGAAAAAATATTCTCGATATTCGGTTATATTTGGGGATGAGGCTGTTGCTTGATGACCACGTCACAACAAAGGGATTATTGCAATTAGGGTTGAAAGAAATAGTTTTGTCGATTATTTTTTGTACATTTGCACGAAAGATAGAACTTTAAACAATAACAAGCACCTTGGAAATGACCAATAGCATTAATATAAAGAAGTTGGAGGCACAACTGTGGGAGTCGGCAGACTTGCTGCGTGCTGACAGCAAACTGACGAGCAGCCAATACTGCATGCCGGTACTGGCACTGATTTTCCTGCGCTATGCCTACAGCCGCTTCAAGCTTGTAGAAAAAGAAGTGTTGAAAGGCCGTCCCGTACGCAACGGACGCGTGTTGCCCGTGGAGGCTTCCGACTTCATTGAGAAGAGCGCTATCTTTCTGCCAGAGGCTGCGAGATTCGACTTCCTCGTCAATCTGCCCGATGATGTTTTATCGGCAAACATACGGACGAAAGACGGGCGGACGATCAGCTCCATCGGTGAGGCGGTGAACAACGCTATGCAGTTGGTGGAGGACAGCGCTGAGCAACTGCAAGGCATACTGCCGAAAAACTACAATATTTTTTCTGATGACCTGCTTCGTGAGCTGTTGCGCATCTTCAACAACAAGACCCTCGATGAAGTCGGTGGCGATGTGATAGGACGAATCTATGAATACTTCCTCTCAAAGTTCGCCAAGGTTGTTGCCGAGGACGACGGCGTGTTCTTCACGCCAAAGTCACTGGTAAAGATGCTTGTCTACATCATCGAGCCGACCAAGGGTATCATGGCTGACTTAGCCTGCGGCTCCGGTGGCATGTTCGTGCAGACAGGCGACTTCGTTAACCAGGAGGGCATGAGCGCCAACACACAGATGACTTTCTATGGTCAGGAGAAGGTGGAATACAACGCTCAACTCTGTATGATGAATATGGCGGTGCATGGACTGAATGCACATATCGCATCGGGCGACGCTGCCAACACATTCTATCATGATGCATGGAACATAGCGGGGCGGTGCGACTACCTTCTTGCCAACCCACCGTTCAATGTCGACAAGGTGAAGGCGGAGACCACAGAGAATGCTGGACGGCTGCCGTTCGGACTGCCAAGCGTGAACAAGAAAACCAAGGAGGTGGGCAACGCCAACTATCTTTGGATCTCATATTTCTACAGCTACCTTAACGAACACGGGCGTTCGGGCTTCGTCATGGCAAGTTCGGCTACTGACAGTGCGGGACGCGACCGCGACATACGCCAACAGTTAGTTGATACCGGCTGCGTGGATGTCATCATCTCTGTTGCCAACAACTTCTTCTACACGCTGTCCCTGCCCTGTACGTTGTGGTCGTTCAACAAGGCGAAGGCGGACAACCTCCGCGACAAAGTACTGTTCATCGACGCACGCAACTACTACACCGTCGTCGACCGCACGCTCAACGAATGGTCAGAATGGCAGCTGCGCAACCTTCAGGCTATCGTCCATCTCTATCGTGGGGAACGGGCTAAATACTTGAGACTCATCGATGATTACCGCAACGCAATAGCCGAGGCGGTGAGCAGTCTGAAGGACAACGGTCAGCGCTTTGCCGAGGCTATCGACGAAGATACCCGTGCACATTTCTTTGGTACCATGCCGCTTTTTGACGATGACCTTGCAGCATTGCGTGAAAGGCTTGAGCAACAAATCGAGCAGACAAAGAACTGCATGAACGCAGCCGCAAAGAACTTGAAGAAGCGTGACGTCAAGCCGATGCGGCAGAAGGGCGACGACTTTATCAGTGTCTTGCAGTCCATCATCACCGTCATTGATGACCGCCAATGGCTTGTCAGCAAGTTCGGCGATGAAGGCGTCTATCAGGACGTTGCCGGACTGTGCAAGATTGCCACCATCGGCGAGATAGCCGAGAAGAACTATAGTCTTACACCCGGCGCATACGTTGGCGTGGCAGAGCAGGAGGACGATGGCGTAGACTTCCACGAGCGAATGACTGAGATACATGCTGAGCTCAACAAACTGAACGCAGAGGCCGGCAAGCTGATGGAAGAGATAAACAAGAACTGGGAGAAGATAAGTGGCTGAATATTTGGAAGTATCACAAGAAAAACTTATCTTTGCAATGAAGTAAAAAGCAAAAGGATATGGAAACAATGACAAGAGAACAGACACTTGAACGCTTGAAGAAATCGAAGCAGATAAAACAAAATGCTGTTGAGAGAATGAAAGCGGAACTGGCTGATATCGTAGAAAAAGAAACTGGGACAAGGCCGACAAAGTTCTTCGTACTATGATTAGCCTTCCATTGTTGAGGGATTCTTTACTTCATTCAATGAGATAATGCTTTAGGTGTGGTTCATTAGAAAAAGCTTGCCTTTGTAATAATATATCGAATGGAAGCAATGACCAGAGAACAGGCACTACAACGGCTCCATAATGCCAAGCAAGTGAAAAAGAACCTCGTTGACAAGTTGACGAAGATAGGCGTTGAAGAATATGAGAAGAACCATGGCGCAAAGCCTGCTTTTATAGAAGTTCTATGAAGCTTATCGTCGGCAAGACAAACGATAAACGGGAGATTACATTAAATTCAGTAGAGAAAAGCCAAAAGAATAAACTATGAGTCAGTGGAAGAAAGTAAAATTGGGAGAGCTGTACGAGGTACATAACGGACTATCTAAAGGAAGGAAATTCTTTGGAAAGGGCTTCCCATTTCTATCCTTTACTACTGTTTTTAATAATTTTTTCTTGCCTGACAAGTTAGACTCTTTGGTCTTGTCCACTGAAAAAGAGCGTGAAGCGTGTTCCATTCGGCGCGGTGATGTATTTATCACACGAACCAGCGAAACGATGGATGAATTGGGTATGAGCTGTGTTGCTTTGAAAGACTATCCCAATGCCACATACAATGGTTTCACCAAACGACTCCGTCCGTTAAATGAAAAGGTAGTACCCGGGTTTATTGGATATTACCTTCGCTCTCCTCAATTTAGAGGGAAGTTTATGGCATTTTCAACCATGACTACAAGAGCAAGTTTAGCAAATGACCAGTTGCTTAGTATGGAAATTGAGTTGCCGGATAATGCTACACAATCTAAAATAGCTAATATCCTTTTTAAATATGACTCCCTAATAGAAAACTACCAGCAGCAGATAAAGCTGTTGGAGGAAGCGGCTCAAAGGCTCTATAAGGAATGGTTCGTCGACCTCCACTTCCCTGGATATGAGAATACAAAGATTGTCGATGGGGTGCCGGAAGGATGGGAGATAGGAAAGGCTATAGATTATTTTCCAATAACTATTGGAAGGACACCCCCTCGGAAGGAGCGAGATTGGTTTTCAAAAGAAAACGGTATTCCATGGGTGTCAATTTCAGATATGAAGTCAACCTCGTTTATAGGCTCTACTAATGAATTTTTGACGGAAGATGCCGTTAAGTGCTTCAATATAAAAGTTGTACCTTATGGAACAGTATTATTAAGTTTCAAATTGACAGTAGGAAGAGCTTGTATAACACAAATGCAAGCATGTACAAATGAAGCTATAGCCCATTTCGTAACGGATAGCACCGAATTGCGTTATTATACGTTATTATATCTTAGAAACTTCAAATATGATAGTTTGGGAAATACTTCTGGTATATCGAAAGCTATTAATTCAACAATTGTAAAAAACATGCCATTCATATTGCCAAGTATAGAAGTACTTCGAGATTTCTCGAAAAATATTACGCCACTTATGGAGAGAATCGGCAGTTTGACATCACAACTTCGCCTCCTCACCGAGGCCCGCGACCGTCTTCTCCCCAAGTTGATGTCCGGCGAGATAGAAGTCTGATGTTGTGGAGAAGGAAAAATATTCCGCTAAAGTTGCAATTATCCAGATAAAAGGCTAATTTTGTAGAATAGAAATCTACTTGTTTATGTCGTTAGATTATTCAGAGGACACACTCATACAAGAAGGCACCGCCACTATCCTTGAACGCCTTGGATGGGAAAGCATCTATGCCTACGACCAGGAGGTGCTTGGACAGCCAGGTACGTTGGGACGTAACACCTATAAGGATGTCTTCCTGCGTCAACGGTTTCGCAAGGCTCTGCGCCGCATCAATCCATGGATCAACGAGGATCAACTCGCTGAGGCTTGCGACGCCATGACCTCACATTCTGCGACACAAACGCTCATGCAGACAAACGAGCAGAAATACCGGCTCATACGCGACGGCATCGACGTCACGGATATTAAGCCCAACGGAACGAAAGACACACGACGCGCGCAGGTCATCGACTTCAACAATCCCGAAAACAACGACTTCCTCGCCGTACGCGAGCTGTGGGTATATGGACAAATCTACCACCGCCGGGCTGATGTGGTCGGATTTGTCAATGGTCTGCCACTTGTCTTCATGGAACTGAAAAACCACGACGTGGCCATTGACGACGCTTACAACAACAATTACAGCGACTATCTCGACGTGATACCTCAGTTGTTTTGGTACAATGTCTTCGTCATTCTCAGCAATGGCGACGAGGCACGCGTCGGCACGATAGGCTCAAAGTGGGAGTTCTTCAGTGAGTGGAAACGTCTGAAAGAGAGTGACGCGGGCAACATAGAGTTGCCAACCATGCTTGAGGGCATCATGAGCAAGGAAAATTTCCTCGACATACTGGAGAACTTCATTCTCTTCGACCATAGCGACGGTCAAACCGTGAAGATCATGGCCCGCAACCACCAGTTCCTCGGTGTGAACGAAGCTGTGGAGAAGTATCGCGAACGAAAGCTCTGCCAGGGCAAGCTCGGCGTGTTCTGGCATACGCAAGGTTCGGGAAAGAGCTACAGCATGCTCTTCCTCGCACAGAAAATACGCAGGAAGTTCGAAGGCTCTCCGACGATAGTCGTTCTCACCGACCGTGATGAGCTGAACCGACAGATTAGTGGCATCTTTGAGAGTTGTGGACTGCTTGGCAACTCTAAGGCAAAGCAGTTCATAGCCACCAGCGGTGGCGATCTCATAGAGAAGCTGAAAGGCAATCCGTCGTTTATCTTCTCGCTCATTCAGAAGTTCAACAAGCCGGACGCGGAGCCTCTCTATCCTGATCACGACATCATCCTGATGAGCGATGAGGCTCACCGCACACAGAACGGAGTCTTTGCCGAGAATATGCTTCACCTCTTGCCGACGGCCAACCGCATCGGCTTCACCGGCACGCCGCTGATGAAGAACGACAACATCACGGCGCGCACCTTCGGCGGCTATGTGAGTATCTATGACTTCCAGCGTGCCGTGGAAGACCATGCCACCGTGCCTCTATATTATGAGAACCGTGCATCGAAGATCAAGGACTTAAAGAATCCTGTCATCAATGAGGAGATAGCGGCAGCCCTCGACGATGCCGACCTGTCGCCGGACCAACTGGCAAAGGTGGAGCATGAATTTGCCAAGGAGGTGCATCTGCTCACTGCCGAGAAACGGCTGCGGCTTGTTGCCAAGGACTTCGTGCGCCACTATAGCGACCTGTGGACGACGGGCAAGGCAATGGTCGTGAGCTACAATAAGGTGACCTGCGTCCGCATGTACAACTATGTGCAAGAATACTGGCAGGAGAAGATAGAGGAACTGAAAGAACAGGAGAAACATTCTACCTCAGAACAGGAAAGTCTGGAACTCAAGCGTAAGATAAAATGGATGGAAGAGACCGACATGGCTGTTGTCATATCGGATGAGCAAAACGAGCAGAAGACATTTCAGAAATGGGGCCTCGACATCATTCCGCACCGCATACGGATGATGAAAGAACCGCTGGAGAAGAACTTCAAGAATGCCGAAAAACCCTTGCGTGTGGTCTTCGTCTGCGCCATGTGGCTCACAGGCTTCGATGTCAAGACGCTGTCGTGTCTCTATCTCGACAAGCCGATGAAAGCCCATACACTGATGCAGGCCATTGCCCGCGCCAATCGTGTGGCGGAAGGTAAGACCAACGGACTCATTATAGATTATATCGGTGTAGTGAAGGCATTACGCAGGGCTCTTGCCGACTATACCGTTGACCGCTCGGAGCTGGGAGGTACTGACCCGACCATTGATAAGGAGCAACTGATAGAACAGATAAAGGAAGAGCTTGCTGCTATAGAGAATTATCTTGTTCAATACGGCTTCGAGATAGATGATGTTATCAAGGCCCAAGGGCTGGAGCGACTGTCGGAGATACGCCGTGGTGCTGATGCGATGTGTACTTCTTCAGAAATAAGAAAGACATATTGTTTTATGGTCAGCAGAATGCTCAACCATTGGAAATACCTTGATCATGAGGATTATACCTTGGACATGAAAGCCAAGCGCGACGCGATGGAAGCTATATACAAAGAGTTGCAGAAGAAACGCAAGCATGCCGACATCACCGACCTCAGTGTGGAGATAAATAAGATTGTGAACCAACATCTCGAAGTGGAGGATACATTGGCGGCTGAGGGCAGCAACATTAAGATGTTCAACATCAGCAAAATAGACTTCGACCTGCTGCGTCGGGAGTTCGACCGCACACGCCAAAAGCATCTCATGATACGTGATATCTTGGATGCCGTCAGGTTTCGGATGGAGCAAATGCTTGCCGATAATCCGTCACGAGTCAATTTCTACGAGCGGTATAGAAACATCATTGAGGAATACAACAGCGAACAAAACCGCGCAAACATTGAGCGCACGTTTGAGATGCTGCTCCGCTTGTCAGAATCTCTCACAGCAGAGCAAGAACGCTATCTGCACGAAGGCTTTGAGAATGACGAGCAACTTGCCATGTTTGACTTGCTGATGAATAAGAAGGACTTGAATAAGAGTGACATTAAAAAGTTGAAAAAAGTCGCGATAGACCTTTATACTAAGATCAAAGAAAAGCTTGCCAATATGGATCATCCCTTCGACAAACCGGAGACGCGCGCCGCCATTACTAATGTGATCCGATATGTTCTTTTTGAGGAATTGCCAGAAAGCTGCTATGGAGACATGGCTGATTATCAAAACCAAATCTTTACCTATGTCAGTAATAGATATGGCAATGCAGTGTAATGAATGAAGCTATGCCCTTTTGTGTTAATGCTCCGCTATGCGGAATAAAGAAGATAACCGAATATTAAGAAAATATATTCTCGATATTCGGTTATGTTTGGGGATGAGGCTGTTGCTTGATGACCATGTCACGACAAAGGGATTATTGCAATTAGAGTTGAAAGAATATTCACCTTGGACATGAAACTATTAGTTGTCGCGACGCGCGACGTGTCGCCTCCTATGAGAAGAAAAACAAAAAAACCATCCCGGCCCAGTACAGACCGGAGATGGTTCCCCTTCATTATATACTACAAACGAATTTAACTTCTGTATGTCAATAGACGTTTACTTCACCACGAACTTCTTGCCGCCCTGGATGTAGACACCCTTCGGCAGGTTGTGCTTGCTGCTCATGCGCACACCGTTGAGTGAGTAGATCGGTGCGTCGGCAGTGTTCTGAGTGTTGGCGTTGATGGTCTTGATGCCTGTTGCGCCGCCCTTGGCCGTGTAGACAGTCACCTTGCCCAAAGCGTCGGAGACGCGGTAGAGGCTGAAAGCCTTGTCGCCAGCGAGCACAGCAGTCACAGGAGCGTTGTCCTGAGCAAGATACTCATCAAGAGAGGCCACGGAAGGATGGAGCGAGGTGTTGCCATAGTTGCTCACCGAGGCCACGGTGATGATGTCGTCAGCCGTTGCGCCTTCTACTTTGAAGAACCAGTTGTTGATCCAAGATCCACTGCCGTCGTCGCCCTTGTGACCGTCGAGGACGAGACCGATGCCCTGATAGATACGTACGATAACGGTGGGGTAAGCGGCTGCGTCTGTCTGATTGCCGTCAGAACCGCAGGCGACGAGGCCGCCGATGACGTTGGCATCGGTGAAGGCAGAAGGCTTCTTAGCGTACTGCGGAATCTCGTTATAGACGATCTTCTTAGGAGACTCTTTGCCGTCCTTGTCAACCTCAGTTTCAGTGGTGGACAGACCATAGAAGCGGCCGTAGTTGGAATAGTTGTTGTTGACGTTGTCGCCTTTCTCAAATCCGGCGGCTGTGATGTCCTTCTCCGTCATGTGAGCCAGGTCTATGGTCTTCTTTACCTCATACTCCACATCGTTCTCGACAGTGGTGTTGGTTGAACCATAGCCGAAAGCTTGGGAAGTAATCTCCAGTGTACCGGCCTGGTCCACGTCGATAGTGATGGGGAAGGCTTTGGGATCAGTAGACTCTGTGACCTTACCGTCCTTGCCGGTGAACTTATATGTACCGTAGATAGCCGGTGTGAGCGGTGTGTTGCTGTTGTCACAAGTGACGTTGTAGGTCTTGGCATATCCGGCCTTGACGTTGACGACCTTAGCCTCGGCGGCAGGCAGAGCGATGACATTGTTTGTAACCTCGGTGACAACCTCGTCAGACTTCATGTTGTCGAGCGTAGTCCATGCTTTCAGCGTACCACTCTCGCAAGCGTCGGTCACGGCCTTGTCGGTGTTGTTAGGATCGTAGTTGGGATTGTTGGACCAAGTGTAGGTGCCATTGTCCACGTCGGAGTAGTTGACATCTTTAGTAGTGCCGTTGAAGTTGAGATGCAGGATCTCGTCCTCTTGGAACTTGACGGTGTAGACGCGCTGTGCGTTGTTGATGCCCGTGAGCGTGACAGTCGGTGTGTTGGCAGCCGTCTTGTCCACGCTGACCTCGATCTCGTCAATCATGATGTCCGGGGTATAGCGGCCACCGAGGACATAGAGACCTGTTGCGGTCATGTCGATGCCTTCGGGTACGGTATACGCGTCAGAGGCGATAGGATCATCGGAGGTTGCCGGCTTAATGGTGTATTGCACCGTGCGTGCCTGCGTGTCGATGTCGAGGGTGACGGTGTAGTAAACGCCTGCGGTGAGCGCCTTGTAGTTGGTTGAGTCACCGTTAATGGCAAAGTCCTGATCGCCGGAAGCAGATGCTGTGCGGCCGGTGTTGCCGAGCTGTGTGAGGTCGAAGAGCGCACCCTTGTTATTGCTACGATAGTTTAAATTAGATTTCTTCTTGACGACAGACTCTTCAGACATCACGGCGATCTCAGAAGTCATGTGGTTGTTTCCGAACTTGTTGAAGCAGAAGCCGAAGGTGATCTGGTAGCTGGTGAAGTCAGCACTGAGTTCGTTCTTGATGAGAGCGGCGTCCCAGAAGAGGTGTGCCGAGCGGTCGTTGCCCGATGGGACGAATCTGAGGAACTTGCCTTTTTCGTCTGAGCCGATGCTCAGTCCTGCGGCAGCGGATGGTGAGACCCATCCCGTCTCTGCCACGCTGGTAGCCGTCTCGAAGTTCTGGCTGTAGAGGACCTTCTTGGCGCTGGTACTCAAGGAGCAGAGCAGTCCTATGAGTACGAGAAATAGGTAATAAACGTTTTTCATACGCTTTGGTTTTTAGAATGTGATGTTATTAATGAATGTGTCATTTGTTTCGTGTGCGTCAGGACGGGGATCACTCCCCGTCCTGAATAACCGTTGAGAGTTGCGGACTTCATTTCCAGCCCTCGTTCTGTGTCAGGTGGCAGTTGAGCGCGTCTTTCTGCGGGAAGGGGAAGAGATACCATTTGTCGTCCCAGGTGCGTGTGGCGATGGTCTGCTCTTCATATTTCATTGTGCCGTCGTCCAGGCGTGTGATCTTCATGCCGCGGATGTTCTTGAGATATTGCGGAGCCTCTTTCCAACGTCTGAGGTCGAAGAAACGGTGTCCCTCGAAGGCGAGTTCCACGAAGCGCTCATTCTCATATTTCTTTTTGAACGCGTCGAAGCTCAGTCCCGTAGCCATGTTGGGTTGCTTGGCTCTGGTTCTGACAACGTTGATAGCCTGTGCAGCCGACATCGGCAGACCGTCGGGTGCCGTGTATCCGCTGCCGGTGTAGTTGAGTGCCGCCTCGGCATAGTCGAGATAGAACTCGGCGAGGCGGAAGATGACCCACTCGTGGGTGAAGCTGTTGGAACCGGTCTTGGCGATGATCGTTCCCTTGTTGACGTATTTCTTCAGATAGTATCCCGTCGGTGTGCCGTAGGTGACTGACGACGAGTTGGCACCGCCCTCAAAGGTCTCCAGAGCCGCCTTGTCGGGCCAGTTCTCGCCATTGACAGCCACGGTCAAGGCCAGTCGTGCGTCTCGATTCTTGTAGGGATCCTGCGGATCGTATCCGCTGCCCTGCTCGTCGATGGCTTTTCCGTTGGTCATCTCGTAGGCGTCCACGAGGTTCTGCGTGGGGCAGTTGCCGCCGCCGGCGTTCTCTATGCCGATGGGATAGTTGTATTTCTCAAAGGCGTTGCTGGCTGTCGTGCGTCGTGCGAAGATGATCTCTTTGATACCGTCCTTGTAGCTGTCCTTGTCGAAGAGCTTGCTGTAGTCGGGCAGCAGTCCCATGCCCTCCTGGCGTGCTTCGGCGATGACGGCGTTGCTGAGCTGCGCTGCTTTCAGCCACCGGCTCTTGTCGCCCTTGGTGTTGAAGAGCGGGCTGGCCCAATAGAGTGCGGCACGGGCACGCAGCGCCATGACGGCGAGCTTGTTGGCACGGCCTGTCTGAGCCTTGTAGTACGACATGTCGCCCAGGTCGCCATAGTTGACGATGATGCTGTCCTGGATGTCAGCGCATTCCTTGTCGATGAACGCAAAGATGGAGTCGGCGGGCATCTGTGGCAGGCTGTTGGCCTCGTTGGCTGTCATCGTGCGTGTCTTCAACGGCACGTTGCCGTAGCGCTTGACAAGCTCGAAGTAGAAGAAGGCACGCGCCCAACGCGCCTCGTAGCGATAGTTCTTATAGAGGAACATCTGCTGCTGGTAGTGCTCATCCTCGGTATACTCCGGGAAGGTGCAGTCGTTGAACTCGTCGAGCACGAGGTTGCTGTAGGTGATGCCGTCCCATGCTGATTTCCACACGCGCTCCTTGGCGTTGGTGGGTCCCCAGGCGCCGTTGTAGAAGTCCTCAATGGCGTTGCCGGGATGGGAGTAGACACTCTCGTCGGTGGCAGAACTGGACATGGCCCCGCTGTAATTGCCGAAGTCATAGTCGATGTCGTTGTAGATTTCGGTCATCAGTCCGCCCACGCGTTCGAACATTTTCTCTTCGTAGGCCTTGTCATGAACGTTGTACTCCTTGTAGTCCATCTTGTCGGTACAGGAGGAGACCAGCGTCATGGCCAGCAGACCGTTGAATATATATTTCGCTTTCATGGTATATCTTTTTATTTTTTTACCTTTTACTTTTTTACCTTTTTACTTTTTACTTTTTTCAAAAGGTGACATTCAGTCCCACGATGACGCTTCGTGTGAGCGGGCTTGTGGCCCCGTAGCTCTCAGCGTCGACACTGCGGAGGTGGTCAAGGGTGAAGAGGTCATTGCCGCGCACATAGACACGTGCCTCGGAGAGAGCTTTGGTCTTGCTGAGCAGCGTCTTCGGCAGGTTGTAGTACACCTCGATGTTGCGCAGTTTGAAGTAGGCGCGGTTGCGGAGCCAGAACGAGCTGGTCTGATAGTTGTTGGCATTGCTGCTCGAACTCAGGCGTGGGTACTCGGCGTTGAGGTTGTCGGGTGTCCAGCGATGGTCGTAGACATCCTGCGAGAGCGTGCGGTTGTTGATGAGTCCCCAGTAATATCCGCTGGTGTTGAGCAGTGCGCTGTATCGGTCCACGCCCTGGAAGAGTGCGTTGAATCCCACGCCTTTGTACTCAGCACCGAGGTGGAGCGAATAGAAGATCTCGGGGCAGAGCGTGCTGTAGCCGATCTTTGTGCGGTCGTTGGCGTCGATCTTGCCGTCGTGGTTCACGTCCTCGTACTTGATGTCACCGGGCTTCACCTCAGAGAAAGTCTGTGGTGCGCTGGCCTCGATGTCGGCCTGGTCCTTGAAGAGTCCGACGGCCTTCAGTCCCCAGATGCTGTTGAGCGGGTAGCCAGTGGTGACGAGGTTGTCGTAGGCTCTCGGCTCTTCGGCCTGGTCCTTGATCTTGTTCTTGTTGAGGCTGAACGTACCACCGATGTTCAGCGTCACGTCGCCTACCTTGTGGCTGTAGTCCGCAGCGGCCTCAAAGCCCCAGCTGTCTACCACGCCGGCGTTGATGTAAGGCGCGCTGAAACCGATGATGCTGCCATAGCTGCCGCTACCGTCGACCCAGATGTTGTTGCGGTGCTGGAAATAGCCGTCGATTTGCAGGTCGAGGCCGTGGAGAATGGAGGCATCGAGCCCCACATTATATTTATAGGCCTTCTCGTGCGAGGGGTTGTCGGTGGCCATACGTCCGAGAGTCGTCCGTCCCCACGAGCTGTCGTAGCTGGAGTCGAAGGGATAGGTCACGCCGTCGTTGCTGTAGCTCTGCGTGTAGTAGGTCCACACGTTGTCGCCGGGGAGATAGTCGGTGTTGATGATGCCGAAGGAGGCACGCCACTTGAGGAAGTCGACCCATTCGACGTTTTTCATCCATGGTTCCTGGCTCATCACCCAAGCAGCACTGAACGTTGGCGCCACTGCCCATTTGGTGCCCGGTGCCAAGCGGCTGGAGCCGGTGAGCACCCACGCCATCTCTGCAATGTAGCGGTTACGATAGGCATAGTGCGTGAGCCATGAAGCAGTCTGACGGTAAACGGAGGTGTTCACGCCCGTGGTGTTGTGGTATTCATATTCCCAGCGCAGCGAGGAGAAGAGGTAGTGAGCCTCTTGCAGCGTGCGCTCATAGTTTAGACCACCGTCGAAATGGAAGCGACGGTTGTAGGCACTGGTGTTGGCACCGATACCCTGCGTGCCTTTCTCGCCGCCGATGGAGTAAGTGCCGGGTGTGGGCACGCCGTCGTTCCATGTGGCGGGAGCGTAGAAACCGTATTGGAAAGTCTTGCTGTGATTTTCGTAGAGCGTGGAGTAGGTGTCGTAGCCCATGCGTGCCGAGGCACTGAGTCCGGGAATGAACATGCCCAGATTCTGGCGCAGCGAGAGGTCGGCGTAGAGCGAGCGCTCATGAAGTTTGTAGTAAGCAGCGGCCGCCGTGTTGGCTACAGGGTTGTCGGTGCCTGCCCAGGTAGCACTGCCGCCCCACAGCCCGTCTTTCTGAAACTTCACGGGGAAGGCGGCCGACGGCAGGTTGTAGACCAGTCCCCAGAGGTTGGTGGCGTTGCCGGGCTGCGACATCTCGCTGAGCATGCCCAGCACGTTGACCTTCATCAGCGTGGTGGGACTCAGGTCTACGTCGAGGTTGATGCGCATGTTGGCTCTGACATACTTGTCCTGTGTGTGGTTGCCGTTGTCGTCGACATCGTTTTTGATGAATCCCTTGTCCGACAGCAGGTTGAGCATGGTGTAGTATTTAAAATTCTGGCCACCGCCGTAGAACTCCGACGCGATCTTGTTGGTCATGCCGTGATGGCGGAAGGTGGCATCAACCCAGTTGACGTTGGGGTAGAGGTCGGGATAAGCACCACTCTGGAAAGCACTGATCTCGTCGGCTGTGTATTTCGGAGCCTTGCCCTCGTTGGCCAGCGCCTCGTTCATGGCAGCGGCATAGGTGGGTGCGGTGATGAACTTCGGGCAGTTGATCTGATAGTTGAACAGATGGTCGTAGGAGACTCTGACGCCCTTGGAGTTGTACTTTCCGCGTTTGGTGATGACGTTGATGGCACCATTGGCGCCACGGTTGCCATAGAGTGCCACGGCGGCAGCGTCCTTGAGAATGTCGACATGGTCGACTTCGGTGGGGTCGATGATGTTCATGTCGCGCTCAATGCCGTCGACGAGAACCAGCGGCGCGCTGCCGCTGAGCGACTGCAATCCTCTGACATAGAATGTCGGGTTGGCACTGAAGTAAGTACCGGCGTTGCGCATGGAGACGAGTCCGTTGCCGCCAAGTCCCACGAGACCGTCGCTGATATTCTTTGACGAGCGTCTGCCGGTCTGCTCACCGCTGATGGTGGTTACGGCTGCAGTGGACTGCGCACGTGTGAAGTCCTTGTTGGCTCCCGTGGCTATGCTGGCCTTGACAAAGGCGTCGTGGCGGGCCAGCGTCGTATCGATTTGTGCTGCTGCGGGCAGGGCGGTTCCTGCCAGCAGGGCGAGCACGCAAAGTTGTGTCTTGTTCATATTCGTTATTAGTGCTTAAAGGAAGTAAGGCGCTTCACATGCATCATTCCCAGCCGGGGTTCTGCACGAGGCCGTAGTGCTTGTTGATTTCGGTTTTCGGGAAGGGCCACAGATACCACTTGGCGACTTCCTGCGACTGCGGGTCTTTGTCCCAGAGATAGTGCTGGCGGTTCTGGATGGTGAACTTCTCGTATTCAAAGCGTGTGGGCTCCTTGGCGCCACCGTCTTTGTTGGCTCCTCTCCAGGGGATGTACTGACGGATGTAACCACCGGTGGGTCCCTGTTCCATGCGATAAGTGATGAGTCCGTGGAGCTTCTTGGTCATCCAGTCCCCACGCTTGTAGCGGATCATGTCGTAGTAGTGGTTGTTGCTCAGTCCGAGCTCACAGGCACGCTCACGCAGTATCTCGTTGATGAGGTTTTGCTTGTTGCTGTGCAGGTCGAGGCTGGGATTCTTCAGTGCCAGACCTTTCAGCCCTACGCGTGCACGAACGATATCGACTTGCTTGAGAGCATCGTCGAGGCGGTCGCACTGTGCGAGGCACTCGGCATACATCAGATACATCTCATCGAGGCTGAGGTAGACCCACTGCGTGAATTTGCGCAGGTAGTCTTGGTTCATGTAGTATTTGTTCTGGTCATAACCGGTAGCATAGCGTTTGGAAAGTGCTTCGGTCTTGACGATCTTCTTGCTTGTCTCGTCGTAGCGGGCAACGAAGTTTCCGGCATCGGCACCGCCGACCCATAGTTCGTAGACATCGCCGTTGGACTTGCCGGTGGTCCAGTCGAGAGAGGTCATCTGCCCGTTGACGATGCACTCCTCGTAGAGGCGCGGGTCACGGCTGGCCGTTTTCTTAAAGCCGCCACGCACCTTCTCATATTTATAGAAGAGTTGTCCCTTGGCGCCTTCTACCTTGCCTTTGATGCTGTCGCTCTTCCAGTCGAAGGGCGTGCCGTCGGCCCAGGGGAACATCTCTACATATTCTTCCGTAGGCAGACAGTTTTGTCGGGCCGGGTTGTCGAGCCACTGGTGCCAGGTATAGGTGCCGGACTTGTAGGCGTCGATACCACCCACGCGGGTAGAGTGGAGGATCTCTTTGCTGCCCTGATAGGCGTAGCCCATGCGATAGGCCTGACGGTAACCGTCGGGTGTCTTGGACTCAGCCTGTGTCAGCTCATACCATCCGTTGGCGTTGAGCGCATCGAAGAAGTCCTGGCAGGCCTTGAGAGCTTTCTCCCAACGCTCCTGCTTGAAGTCGCCGTACCATACCATGTGCTTCTGCTCAGCTTCGGAGCTTCCGCCGTAGTAGCCTTGTGCAGCATTATAAATAGGAGAAGCGGCAAAGGTGAGTATCTTGGCTTTCAAAGCCATTGCTCCGGCCTTGGTCCATCGTCCGGTATTGTTCGTGGCATCGGTCTCGGTGGTGTTGCCGTTGTAGGCCCAGGGCAGTGCACCGGAGTTGATGGCCCGGTCGAGCTGGTCGACCATGAAGGTGACGGTGGAGTCGAGGGTAGCGCGCGGCATGTCGTAAGCCCCTTCCGTACCAGAGTAAGATTGGTCGATGATGGGCAGACCGCCATAGACGGCGAAGAGATCGAAATAGCGCGCGGCGATGAGGCAGCGGGCCTGGGCGGTGAAACTCTGCTTTTTCTCCTCAGAGAGTCCGGGCACGTTGTTGACGTTCTCGATGAGCAGCCAGGCAGCGCGCACGGCTTTCCACACGTTGTCGTTCTTGTAAGACAGCAAGGGATCCTGGTTGGCATCGAGTGTACCGGAGTAGTAGGCCTTGTAGATGGTGTTGTTGTCCCAGTGCATCACCCAGCAGTCCGTGAGCTGGTCGAACTTGCCGCTCCAGGGACTGGCCGATGTGCCGCAGTTGGCGTTATAGGGCAGTCCGTAGTATTGCAGGGCGTAGATGGAGTTGAGAAACTGCTCGGTGTAGATCGGGCTGTTGAACACCGTATCCTTGGTCACCGTGGAGCCCGACGGTTTCTCCAGCGCGTTGCTGCCGAGTTTGATTTCGTCGGTGCACGATGTGGTGGCGATCGTGGTGAGGGCAGCGAGTGCGATTCCGGCGAAGAGTTGTATATGTGGTTTCATGATAGTGTTTTTATTTTTAGAATGCTACTTTCAGGCTTGCAGTATAGGTGCGGTTGAGCGGGTAGGAGGGCGCATTGCTGGCGCGAGTCTCTGGGTCGCCCCACTTATACGGAGTGATGGTGAAGAGGTTGTAGGCGCTCAGAGCCAGTTGCAACTGGTTGAGGCCGAGGGTCTTCATCAGTGGGAAGTGGAAGTCATAGGCCACTTGAATGGTCTTCAGCCTGAGGTATTTGGCATCTTTCTCGTAGAGCGTGCTGGTGGCGTAGTTCTGTGCGGCGTTGGTCCAGGTGGCTCTTGGGTACTCAGCACTCTGCGAGGGGTTGTTGGGATTCCATGTGTTTTCGACCTGGAACTGTAGCAGTCCGCCCTCTGTGGTGGAGTTGGAGCTGAAGAACGGCTGGCGGAAGATGTCGCTGAGCATACGGCTGACGTTCCACGCGCCGGTGAGCTGGGCAGAGAAGGAGAAGTTCTTCCACTGCATGCCCAGGTTCAGGCCGGCGATATACTGCGGGTCGTCGGTGAAGCCATAGTTGTAGCTGGCATCGTCTCCGTCGATCTTGCCGTTGCCGTCGAGGTCTACGTATACAGCGTCACCGGGTTTGAGGTTGGCAACCATCTGCGTAGGGAACGACTTGGCGCCGAACTCCTTCATATAGTCTTGCTCACAGCCCTCGTAATAGAACTTCCAGAACTTATACTGGCTTCTTGCGCCGATACGGTGGTTTCTCTGATATTGATATTCGTTGGTCTGCGGAGCTTCCTTTCTCTCCACCACCTTGTTTTGGTTGTAGGAAAGGTTGCCCTTGATCCAGTAGCGGAAATCTTTGCCGATCTTGTCGTTCCAAGTCACAGTGATTTCATAGCCCCACGACTTTGCCTCACCGAGGTTGGCGGCAGGCAGCGAGAAGCCGAGCGTGGTCGGCGCGGTCTGGTCGATGAGCAGGATGTCGGTACGGTGCTCACGATAGTAGTCGAAGCTGGTCTCCAGTTTGTCGCGGAGGAAGCGCATGTCGAAGCCGTAGTCCTGCTTGAAGGCTTTCTCCCACGTGACGTCGGGATTGTTTTTCTGTGCTTCGATAGCGCCTTGCTTTGTCGTTCCGTTCTCCACACCGAAGTTGTAGCCATAAGAGCCGCCGTCTTTGCCGGTACGGTTGAAGAGTGCACCTTGGTTGACGTTGTAGGCATCGGGCAGATACATGAATCGTGTGCCACCGATGCGGTCGTTACCGACGAGACCCCAGGAGGCACGCAGCTTGAGGAAGCTGACCACCTTCTTGATGGGCTTGAAGAAAGGCTCATCGCTGGCTACCCAGCCGAGAGAGCCGGCGGGGAAGAAACCGAAACGCTTGTTGGGCGCGAAATTCTCTGAACCGTTGTAGCCCACGTTGAACTCTGCCATGTAGCGGTTGTTCCAGTCATAGGTCACACGGCCCACGAAGCCGAGCAGTCCGTGGCGGATGTCGCTGTAGGTGCTGGGATAGTATTGCTGGCTTTGGTTGTAGAGGGCCAGGGCGGTGATCGTATTGAGTCCGAAGGAACGGTTATAGTTGAAGGCGGTTTCAAAATACCACTGTCTTGCCTTGCTGCGGCTCTCGCTGTATCCGGGCTCCGTGGTATCGCCGTTCTTGCGGTAGCCGAAGATGTTCTGTCCGTTGTCGTCGAGGCCTTTCCAAATAGGATTATAGGTAGCTACGGTCGCGCTACCGTTCTTGTAGACATAATAATCGGTGTGGTATGAGCCCTTGGCGTGCCAGGAGAGTCCTTTGGTGATCATGCCGAGATCCTGCTTGATCTGGAGATCCATGGAGAGATTGTTTCGGTTGGTGTTCATGAATCCCTTGTTGTAATAGTTGCCCAAGGGGTCACCACCGACGAAGGGCAGCACGTTGCCGTCAAGGTTGTCCTTGGTGCTGGCTGAGTTGATGATGTAGCGCCCGTCGATGATACCGGGACTGGAGAACGGCGTGGAGTAATACATATATTTAATGATACCCGCGGATCCCTGGCCGTTGTATGGCTTTTTGGCTTCGTCGACGATGCCGTTGAGGTTAGCGCTTAACGTGGTGGTGTTGGTGACATTAATGTCGATGTTGGCGCGATAGTTGAAACGATGATAGCGGAAATCATTGACATAGCTTTGGTCGAACTGCTTGAAGAGTCCTCCTGTGGTGTACATGCTGGCGCTGATGAAGTACTTCACCTTCTTCGTGCCGCCGGAGATGCTGAGGTTGGACTGTGTCTGCATGGTCGACTTCTTCATCACGTAGTCGGTCCACTGCGTGTTGGGGAAGCGGATGGGATCACTGCCGTCGCGGAACTTCTGGATGACAGCATCGGAGAAACGGTGGCCCGAGCCGTCGTTCTCGTCCATCTGGTTGTAGAACATCGCGTAGTCGTAGCTGCTGGCCTGCTTGATGAGGCGGTTGGGCACGAGGATGGAGAAGTTGGTTGAGGCGGCGATGCGTGCTTTGCCTTCCTGTCCACGCTTGGTGGTGATGAGGATCACGCCGTTGGCGCCGCGTACACCGAAGACGGCGGTGGCGGAAGCATCCTTGAGCACGGTGATACTCTCAATCTCGTTGGGGTCGATGTTGTCGAGTGATCCGTCGACGCCGTCAATCTGTACCAGCGGGTTGGTATCGACCCATGTGCCCTTGCCGCGTACAAAGATGGTGGCGGCGTCACTACCCGGCTCACCGGAATACTGCACGGTGGTCACACCAGAAAGTTGACCGGCGAGCACATTGTTGACCGAGCTTACTGGTGTGCGTACGAGGTCTTCGCCCTTCACTGAAGAGAGGGCACCGGTGACGGTGACTTTTTTCTGCACACCGTAGGCGACGACCTCTACGCCTTGCAGGCTGGTGGCTTCCTCCTTGAGCGTGACGTGCATGTTGGTGCTGGCCGTCACGGTCTTGGTGACGTATCCTATATACGAGATCTTCAGCTTAGAGCCAGGCTTAGCTTTAATGGAGAAGTTGCCGTCGAAATCGGTGACAGTACCCTGTGCGGCACTGCCTCCCACGACGACGATGGTGGCACCGATGACAGCCTCGCCGTTCTCGTCAACCACGTTGCCGCGGATGACCTGTTGGGTTTGTTGCAGGCTTTCGGCCCATGTAGCTTGCGGGGGCAGCGAAGGGAGGCGTGAGCGTCAGAGCTGCTGCCACGAATGCTGTGCGCAAGGCTTTCTTGCCTTGAATCGTGTTGGATGGGTTCATTTGCTTTAGGCGTTTATAATTGATGTAGGTGTTAATGTCTTGATGAGTGGTAGGCATTTTAGCTGTAGGCATTCATGTCTTTAGTCTGTTGGTTTTTGTGAACCGTTGCAAAATTAAAGTAATATTGTCTTTTGTGCTTGGTGAAATTGTACGAAACTCGGCAATTGCGTACGATTGTCCTATAGAAAAGGAAGAAAAACAACCTCACCCCAAGCTCCTTTCTCTTGGGAGAGGGACTTGGGGTGAGGCTGTTGAGAGGGGTGATACGGTAAGAGAGGAGGGATGGGGAAAAGAGTGGCCTATCCCCTGTATTTGCTTGGTACCGTGCCGAAGGCCGCCTTGAAGCATTTGTTGAAGTACGACGAATCGGGGATACCCACACGGTAGCTGACTTCCGAAACCGTGTACTTGCCCTCGAGCAGTAGCTCGGCAGCCTTGTCCATACGACGTTTCATCAGATATTTGTTGGGCGACATGCCGTAGAGTTCCTTCATCTTGCCATAGAATTTTGTACGGCCCATGGTAAGCATGGCAGCGAGCTGGTCGATGGAGAAGTTCTGATCAGTGAGATGCTGCCCCACAAGCACTTCGACCTGTTCGCGGAAACGCTTGTCGGCAGGACTGGTGAGAATCACCTCGTCGGCCGGTGACTGGGTGACAGTGGGCGACGCCGTTGTCTTGTGTTCCTTTGAGGGCTGTTGCTTGTTTCGCTGCTGCCTCCACTTGATGAGCTGCATGGCACGGGCGATGAGCAGTCGGTAGTTGCATGGCTTGACCATATAGTCGTCGGCTCCTGCCTGATAGCCTTTGATCTGATGCTCCTCGTCGTCGAGGGCGGTGAGCATGATGACGGGGAGGTCGTCCATACCCTTTTGTTTTCGGATGGCACTGATGGTGTCGTAACCGTTGATGCCGGGTAGCATGATGTCGCAAAGCAGCAGGTCGGGATGTTGCAAGGCGATGTCGCGTACGGCATCCTCTCCGTTGCTGTATGTCACAGTGCGGAAATATTTGCCTACCTCAGTCTTGATCTGTTCCTGCATGTCGGGTGCGTCCTCGACAATGGCCACGAGCTGATGGTTGAGCGCGTTGGGTGCCATGTCTTGTATGATTTGCAAGCTCTGGCTGTGGTCCTTATCGTTGTCGTGGCATTGCGGCTCTTTTTGATATTCTTCCAGCGTGTAGCTCTCGTCGTTGTCGGGGATGGAAAGGATGAACCGGGAGCCGCCCTCAGTGGAGGCGCGGTGATAGACGAGCGTGCCGTGGTGAACTTTGGCCATGTTGTAGGCCGTGTAGAGTCCGATGCCCATGCCGTTGTGCGAGACATAGCCGCTCATATAAGGATGGAAGACACGCTCTTGCTGGTCGGTGCTGAGCCCCGGTCCGTTGTCCTCTACGGTGATGACGAGCTGGCGCGCCGTAGTGTCCTGTCGGACGGAGATCGTCACCTCTCCCTTCTCGGGCGTGTATTTCACGGCGTTGGAGAGCAGGTTGTAGACGATGGTCTCCACAGCCTGTGGGTCGAAAGCCACGTCGAACGACTTGGCAAAGGTCACGAAGTTATAGTTCAGATGCTTTTGCGTGGCCATGCCCCAGAGGTCCTGGTAGATGTCGCGGAGGAAGGCGATGATGTCGCCGCTCTCGACTTGCAGTCGGATGTTGCCCGTGTTGAGGCGCCGGAATTCGAGGAACTGGTTGACGAGGCGCATGAGTCGGTGTATGCCGCGCTGTGCCGTCTGTATGTCCTTGCGCGAGGGCTTCTCGGGTTTGGCGATGTTCTCTACCGCATAGGAGAGCACGGCGAGGGGCGTGCGGAACTCGTGGGTGACGTGGGTGAAGAACGAGGTGCGCATCTCGGTGAGTTGTTTCTCCATCTTCATCTGCTGGTGGAGTCGCAGCCGCTCACGTGCGCTGCGAGAGACGTAGAGAATGATGGCGGCAATGAGCGCGAGGTAGAACGCCCAAGCCCACCACGTGTTGTACCACGGCTCGCTGATGTGGATGGTGAGCACACGCTCCGGTCCCACGGCGTCCTGCGTCACGGCACGCACGTGGAAGACGTAGGTGCCGGGGGCGAGATTGGAGTATTCGGCGTGGGGTGTGGCTGTCACCGGTCGCCACTGATGGTCGACGCCCTCCATATAATATTGGTATAGCTGCGCCTGCATGTTGCTGTAGGCGAAGGACGAGAAGTGGATGGTGAGCGAGTTTTGCGTGTGGCTGAGCGTGAGCCTGGCTGTGCTTTGCAGCGGACGGGCGAGTACGACGGAGTCAAGTCCCTCGTAGATGGAGATGCCGTTGATGAGCAGGTCGGTGATGAGCACGTGTGGCGCGGCGAGCCGGCGGTGGAGTTGCTCATGTGCGGGGTTGATGGTAACCATGCCGTTGCCGGTGCCGAAGACGATGCGGCCGTCGGCCAGGCGCAGCGCACAGTTCTCGGCGAAGGTGTTGCCCTGTACGTCGTTGGTGAGCTGGTAGCGCCGGATGTAGTTGTCGCGTGGATCTATACGTGAGAGTCCGTTGTCGGTACCAGCCCACAGATAGTCATAGCGGTCGGTGATGAGCGATTTGATGTTGTTGTTCGATAAGCCGTTGCGCTCAGAGAGGACATGGTAGGTCATACGGTCCAGCCCTTTGGAGAAGTCGCAACGGATGAGGCCGCCTACCGTGCCTACCCATACTGTGGTGGGCGTGGTGGCGCACACGCAGGTGATTTCGTCGGTGGGGAAGCGGCTGTTGAGCACGCCGTACCAATGGAAGTCCTGTGGTCGGATGTCGCGATGGTTGATGTTGGCGGCATAGATGCCGTTGAAGGTTGCCACCACCATCAGTCCTGCCGGCGTGATGGTGATGTCGTGGATGCGGCTCTCGTTGTATTGATTGCTGATGATGTTGTCGACGTCGAGGCGGTTGCCCCGGATGGCTTTCACCAAGAAGAGTCCTTGTCCCCAACTGCCGATCCAAATGCGGCCGCGACGGTCTTGGGCCAGCGAATAGAAGTCGTTGATCTCTACGCGCTTGCCCCGGACATAGAGCGTCATCTGCTGTCCGTCGCGCCAGACGCCATTGCCGCGTGTGGCCAACCAAGTATGGTGCTGGCTGTCGGTGAGGCTGTTGAGGATCGTAGCCGTGACGGCTCCCTTGTAAGCAAAAGCGTGCTGCGTCATGTCGTAGGAGTAGAGCTGGTTGTCCTTCGCCATCACCATCAGTTGTCCTTGCGGGCTGAGATAGAGATAGCGCACGAAGTTGGTCCAGTCGCCCTGCCGTTGTGCGTCAATGAGATCAAAGGCGGCACTGTTGTCCGAGGGTGTGAGACAGACCACACCGGCATTTTCCATGCTCACCCAGATGGATCCCGTGCGGTCAGTGGCCACGTCGATGATATAGTTCGAGGGGATGATGGCATCGCGGTCAGCGGCAGTGTAGTGGTCGATGTGGCCTGTGGCATAGTCATAGGCAAAGAGTCCGCCGCCGTAGGAGCCGATATAGTATTTCCTGTCGTGTCCTTGGGTGACGGCGAAGATGGTGTTGCGCTCCTTGTTGGCTTTCAGTCCGGGTATGAGATCCAGTTTTCTTACGGGCCCCTTCGGGGAAAATATCCACAGGCTGCCGCTTTGGTTGGCGACGAACTGCAAGTTGTCGACGGTGCTTTGTACGGCCCCTTTAGGTATCTGCAGCGCTTGCGGCCGGCTCCAGACCCATGTGACATGGTTGTGCATTCGCTTGGGTTGCAGCAGCAGAGAGGCCTCGCCAGCGCAGAGCAGCCATTGTCCCTGCCAGTGCACACAGCCCTTGATGGCTCCGATGTGTCCGATGTTTTGCGGCAAGGTGGTGCGGCAGAGCAGACGTCCGCCAAGATCGAAGACATAAGCGGTTTGGTTGATTTTGCTGAAAGCGAGTACGCGGTTGCCGTTGGCATAGCAGCCTAAGAAGTTGACATGTGGCAGCAGGATGCGTGCGCGGCCGTGGCTGTCGATGCGTGCGAGTCCCCGGTCGGTGGCCGCCCAGATGTTGTGTTGTGTGTCTTCCTCAATGGTGAGCACACGGTCGCTCAGGAGCCGATGGTTCTTGGTGGTGTAGTCCACGATATGGAAGCGGTTGCCCTGCTGGATGACATGGCGCAGTCCCAGTGTGTTGCTGCTCATCCACACGCCGTCGGCCACGGCGAGGGCTTTGCGGTAAGGACGCTCGGTGTCGTGCCGGCCGGTGAAGTCGACGAAACGTCCGCTGCTCAGGTCAAGACAAGCGTGGGTATAGGTCGACGTGCTCAGCCACAGCGTGTGGTGACTGCGGTCGAGATAGAGTTTGCCGATGTGCTGCGGCAATGCGTTCTGTCCTTGTGACCCGAAGTTGTTGAACGGTACGAAGCGATAGCCGTCGTAGCGGGCCAGTCCGTTGGTGCCCGCCATCCAGAGGAAGCCATCGTCGTCCTGCACGATGTCGCGAATGGTGTTGCCCGGCAGTCCTTGTGCCGAGGTGATATGTGTCATCTTTAGGCGGCCGGGCATGCGCTCACCCAGGAGGCTGGCCGGAATACAGAGTACGGCGACGAGCAATAATGCCCGCATATATATATAATAGGTGTGCAAGATGTTAGTGTAGTTTAGTTTTAGTATTGCAAAGTTACGAAAGATTTCTGAAACGAACGTACAATATTACCAATTAATGTACGCTTATACCATAGACGGACGGTAGGATCTGCGTATTTTTGCAATATCGTTTGAGAAATGCAATATCTAATAACATAAAGATCTAATTCGTTTTCCTATGAGAAAGAAATACATCCTGGTAGGGCTGCTGGCCATGTTCCTGGCCACAGGTGCCCAAGCACAGCGTGTGACAGACAAGCTCGACCGCGGTCTTGTTGCCGTGAAGACGTCGGGTGGCGTGTTTTGTTCCTGGCGTGTCAATGCTGAGGAATACTACGATGTTACCTATAACCTTTACCGTGATGGTGTGAAGGTCAACGACAAACCCCTCACCGTATCGAATTTCACTGATCCTATCGGTAGCACAAACAGTACCTATACCGTGCGCCCTATAATAAAAGGAGTGGAGCAGACCGCCGGTTCTAAGCCTGCCGCTGTGTTGGCGCATGACTATCTCGAGATCGCCAAGCCCAAACGTCTCTCCAACGACGGCAAGACAGACGTCACCGATGTCTATCAGCCCAACGACGCCACCATTGCGGATGTAGACGGTGACGGCGAGATGGAACTCATCGTCAAGGAACTCTGCACCACCGACGACCCCAAGAACAAACCCGATGGTCCCGACTTCGATCGCATCGAGGTGTTTAAACTCAATGGTCAACTGCTTTGGTGGATCGACTGCGGCCCCAACCTCTGCGACTTTCAGCACAATGAGACCAATATCGCTGCCTATGACTGGGACGGTGACGGCAAGGCAGAGTGCATCATGCGCGCTGCCGATGGTACCATCCTTCACACCGCGACGGGCAAGACCATCGTTGTCGGCGACAAGTCGAAGAACTATCGCGCCGACTGCCAGAACGGTTCCATGGCTGAGTTTTTCGTACATTCGGGTGCTGAATATCTCCTTTATCTCAATGGGCAGACCGGTGAGCCCTATCAGATAGGTCCCTCTGAACACCCCAATTATATGAGCTATCCTCTCAAGCGATTAGAGGACGGCGAGACGGATCTAAAAAAGGCGTGGGGCGACGGCTATGGTCACCGCAGTTCGAAGAACTTCTTTGGCGCCCCTTATCTCGACGGTCATAAGCCCAGTATCTTCCTCGCACGTGGCATCTACACCCGCCACAAGATGATTGCCCTCGATGTGGATCCGGCAACGCATCAACTCTCCACGCGCTGGCGCTGGAACTGCACTACGCCGGGACCTTGGTATGGACAAGGCTATCACAACTATACCATTGCGGATGTCGACTGGGACGGACGCGACGAGATCTGCTTCGGCTCTATGGTCATCGACGACAATGGTAAGGGACTCAGCACCACGGGTCTCGGACACGGCGACGCGCAGCATGTCGGTGACTTTGATCCTTACCGCCATGGACAGGAAATCTTTGCCTGTAACGAGGACGCGCCCGCCAATAACTATCGCGACGCTACCACCAGCAAGATCTATTATCGTCTGGCGGGCGGTGGCGACGACGGGCGCTCGATGATGGGCAACTTCACAGATGACGTGCCAGGTGCCATTGGGGCGTCGGGGCACGACACGCCGATCAGTGCTGTCACTGCTAAACATACCGACAACACGAGCAAAGACTTCGACCTGAACTTCCGCATCTACTGGGACGGCGACCTCCTGGAAGAGACACTCAACGGCACACAGGCTCGCAACTCCACCTTCCGCATCCATAAATATGGTAAGGGCGACATCAAGACCCTGGAAGGTTCGCTGAGCAACAACGACACCAAGGCCACACCCTGCTTTCAGGGCGACATCTTTGGCGACTGGCGTGAGGAAGTCGTGGCACGCACGCCCGACAACAAGATACGCATCTACACTACCACAGACCCTACCGAGTATCGCAATTGCACGCTGCTCTCAGATAAGCAGTACCGCAACGCCATGGTATGGCAGATGAACGGCTACAACCAGCCGCCACACGTGAGCTACTTCCTCGGAAAGATGGAGGGCATCACTATGGCTCCGCCACCAGAGACCACCAACGGACGTACTGTCGTGAACAATGGTGGCTCCATCGGCACCGGACTCAACGACAAGCAGGTGCTTCTCGACGAGAACAACGACATGACGGTCAGCGTCAGCGACGGCGCGGCTCCCTATATCTTCTTCGACAACGCGCCGACATGGGTACAGGGACACGACGACAACAACAATATTACTACCACTTCCTATACCCACACGCTCACCGGCGGAGCCTTCGCCGGTGCTATGAGACTCGTCAAGCAGGGCGATGGTACCCTCGTATTGCCCAACGTCGACGAGAAGTACACGGGCAACACCGACGTGTGGGCTGGTACGCTCGTCTTCGATGGTACGCTGAAGAGCAGCCGACTATGGCTCAACCGTTTCGCCAACCTTCACAGCGACGGCGGTACGTTCTCCGCTATCAAGGCAGACTATGGCGCTGCTGTCCGTCCCGGCGGACAGGATAAGGTGGGCACGATCACCGCCGACACGCTTAAGCTTGGCTTTGGCAGCATTGTCGATTTCGACATTGATGCCAGTAGCAATGCCGACCAGATCGTTGTCAACAAGGTGATGAGCATCGAACAGAAAGACTGGACACAAGGTCCCGAGTACCTCGTGCCACGTTTCAACTTCCACTTCATCGACGGAAACGTGAAGGCTGGCTCCTATATGCTTGGAAAGGTGCAGAAGGTCGACGGCGACATCTCCAAGGTGGCTGTCACCGGACTGAATGGCCACAAGGCAGCTCTCGCTGTCACCGACGGCAATCTCGTGCTCACCATCGCCGGTATGCGCCAGGCCGCTGGCGTAGAGTGGAGTGGGGCACAAAGCTCTATGTGGGACATTGCCGACGCCGAGAACTTCACCAACACCAGCGAGAAGACCAGCGATGTCTTTGTCTCCGGCGACCATGTGACTTTCAACGACAATGCTGCTTCCAGTACGGTGGTCATCAAGGGCGAGGTGAGCCCGGCATCTGTCACTTTCGACAACAGCAAGCTCGAATACGACCTCTCGGGTGATGCCATCACCGGCAACACCACGATCACCAAGAAGGGATCAGAAACTGCCACACTTCACAATGTCAATGACTTCACGGGCTCGGTAAACATCGAAAACGGCACACTCGCTGTCGACAATCTCGGGCAGAAGTCAGGCGTCAACAATGGTGCACTCGGCGTCTATACTAATAAGGTGACGCTTAACGGTGGTACCCTTGAGACACTTACTACGCTCACCACGGACCATCCCGTTGTGCTCGGTGCTAAGGGAGGAACCATCCTCGTGGACGAAGGCAAGACGCTCACACTGAACGCCGGCATTACCGGCAATGGCAACGTTCTGACAAAGGCGGGTAAGGGAACGCTCACCCTCGCTCCATCGGCCAACTATGGTACACTCAACGTCATGGCAGGATGGGTCAACAGCCAGGAACAAGACAACGTGCATGGATACCCTAAGAATATCGTGCTCAACAACGGTACGACACTCTCCGATGCTGATAATATATACTCCTATTCCTCAAATGGTGTGAACGTGAATGTGCCTAAGGGAGCCACTGCATCGTGGTATCTCGACTCGCGTTGCAACTACACGGGTCAGCTTACTGGCGGCGGAACGCTCAACCTCTACTCACGGAGTACACGCGCTTATCTCAAAGGCTATTGGGGCGACTTCACGGGGCGGCTGAATATTGCCGGTAAGAAGACCGGTTCTTACGATCCGATGCTCTATGTACAGGGTAGTCTGAAGAATGCCGAGATCAATGCTACGATAACGCTGAACAACAATGGCAGCAATGTTGCCGTCGGCAGCTTGAGCGGCTCGGCTGAACTCGACGGCAAGGGCACCTGGTCTGTTGGCGGCAACGACAAAGACTTCACCTTCCAGGGATATATCAATGGAGGAGGACTCATCAAGATCGGCAACGGCATGATGACCATCGGCAAGAAGCAGGACAAACTCGGCAAGCAGGTCGACGTACAGGGTGGAACGCTCAACATCAACAGCAGTGTTACGACCGTTACTGCTGATAACAGATGGTTTGGATCGCAGTCTGTCAGCGTCACTGGTGGCGGATGTTTTGCCGGACGGGGTGTCGTGGAGAAGATCCTCGTCAACGATGGGGGTACGCTACAGCCCGGCAACGCTGCCAACGCTATTCAGTACGGTGCGCTGAAGACAGCCAACGGATGCTATCTCTATAAGGGAGCCAAGGTGCTGTTCAACATCTACTCTACCAAGCTTTATCCATCCTTGGGCACCAATGGCACGCTCTCGCTGGCCGACGGTTCTACAGTCGCTGTCACGCTCAGCAGCAAGTACACGCCTAAGGTCGGCGACACCTTTACGCTTTGGGATGTCACCACGCTCAATGCCTCGGCCGACGGCGTGACGCTGCAGTTGCCCACACTGCCCAATGGCTTTGCCTGGGACACTTCCGAGCTCTTCCAACAGAAGGGACTGCTGAAAGTAGTGGCCGCTACAGGCATCAACCAGCTCACTGCCGACGCGGTCTTCCACTGCGAGGTCTTCAAGACCAATGGCGCAAGAGTTGGTGTGCTCACTACGACCAAGGCTCGTCTTAATGAAGATATCCGTGGTCTCCACGTCGAACCGGGACTCTATCTCGTTAAGGTGGGTGCCACAACAATGAAAGTTCTTGTGAAATGATCCATCCCCTTTCATTGCTCCTCTTCCCGGCCCTCATAGGAGTGGGAGGGGGAGCAAATAGCCACGCTAACACATCCTTGCCACAAGGCAGGCAAGGACTTGGGCGTCTCGACCGTGGGCTCGTCGTAGCCCGTGGCGAGAAGACCGGCAGCTATTTTGTCTCCTGGCGCTCGCTGGCCGGTGACGAGCCTGACCTGCGCTTCACGCTGTTGCGCGACGGCAAGCCCTATGCCCGTCAACCTCAGCGGGCCACGTCGATGCAGGTCAGCGGTACACCGCACAGCCTTTGGCAAGTGGTCGCTGTCCATAGCGACGGACATTGTGACTCCTCGGCTGTCGTGATGCCTTGGACACTGCCGATGCTACGACTCCAACTCGACAAGCCTGCGGCAGGCGACGGCTATGACTATACCCCCAACGATTGTTCGGTGGGCGATGTCGACGGCGACGGACAGTATGAACTCTTCGTGAAATGGGAGCCCACCAATGCCCACGACAACTCGACGGATGGTATGACTGCCCCCGTGATGCTCGATTGCTATAAAATGAAACTGCAGGGCGATGGACAAGTCAAAAGGCTATGGCGCATTAATCTCGGTGCGAACATCCGGGCGGGAGCACACTATACGCAGTTCATGGTCTACGACTTCGACGGTGACGGACGCGCGGAGATGATGTGCAAGACAGCGCCCGGCTCTGTCGACGGCACCGGACGCTATGTCAGCCAAGCCGCTACGGACAGCACGATCCTTACCGTGGACAACCAGCGTGACTGGCGCAACCGCCGTGGCAGAGTGGTGGGAGGGCAGGAATATCTCACCGTCTTCGACGGACTCTCGGGGCGCGCCCTCCACACCGTGTTCTATCAACCTAATCGCGACACTACCGTTGGCGGGGAGGCATCCGGCACCTTTGACTGGGACAACGACCGACATATCTTGGACAATGTCAGCTATGGCAACCGTGGTGAGCGCTATCTTGCTGCCGTGGCTTTCCTGCAAGGTCGTGATCACAACCCCTCCGCCATCTTCACCCGTGGCTATTACTCCTATGCTTTTGCATGGGCGGTGGACTTCGACGGGCACCGTCTCAAGACACGCTGGTTCCACGCCTCGCGCGATGGCAAACAATACACTGTCACTGATTCCCAAGGACATACTACTCGCTACGATGCGGCACCACCCACCAGCGGGTCGGGGAGTGCCACGCTCTTTGCCAATGGCAACCACAACCTCAGCGTGGCGGATGTCGACGGCGACGGCCGTGATGAGCTTCTCTGGGGCTCTGCAGCACTCGACGACGACGGCCGTGTGCGCTATGCTACCGGCTTCGGTCATGGCGACGCCATGCATGTCTTTGCCATGAATCCCCGGCGCAAGGGCTTGCAGGTCTTCGACGTGCATGAGAATAAAGGGCCATACGCCTGGGACCTGCACGATGCCGCCACAGGAGAGATTCTCTTCAAAGGCGGACCAGCGGATATTGACAATGGACGCGGACTGGCTGCCAACCTCTCTGACAAAGCCCCAGGCGCACTGTTCACCAGTGCCGGGGATAACAGCCTGCGCTCGGCAGTGACGGGAGAGGTATTCTCTACTACCCGCTCTTCCATCAACTTCCGCATCTTTTGGGATGGTGACGAGCAGGACGAACTCCTCGACGGTGTCAACATCCAAAAATGGAGTCCCGATGGCAGAACCACGCTCGGCATCTTCGGGCCTACCAATGATTCGGGCAGCAATACCGATGAGTCGAAGGAAGGACGGTACCGCCGTGGCACCCGCCGTACTTATTCTTTCCAACGACCCTCGGTGTCGTTCCAAGGTTATGGCAATCCGGCGTCGAACAACTGGACGAAGAACAATCCCTGTCTGCAGGCTGATCTCTTCGGCGACTGGCGTGAGGAGATTATCTACCGCGACCGTGACGACAACAGCGTCATCTACATCTATATGTCGCAGATACCTACCACGATCCGCCACACCACGCTCATGCACGATCCGCTCTATCGCTTAGGCATCGCCTGGCAGAATGTGGGCTACAACCAGCCGCCCCATACCCTGCTGCCCTTCCCTAAGCATTGAACGCTCAGCATTGGGCATTGGAGCGCTCGTCGTTCATCACTCACCATTCATCACTCATCACTCATCATTCATCATAAACATCACTCATCTTTCAATATTCAACATTCAAAATGAAATACTTCCTAATCCTACCTCTTTTATCTGCCCTGCCCCTCATGGCACAAAACCGTGTGGCGGCTCCCTTGGAGGATATCAACCATGTCGTCGACCTTACGCTCGACAGCCTCGACAAAGCACAGACAGCACGCATTCCCGCCGGCAGCTCTCGCCACGGCAACAACCCCGTGCTCTTTCTCATCGGCAATTCCACCATGCGCAATGGTACGCTTGGCAACGGCAATAACGGACAATGGGGATGGGGATTCTATGAACATGCTTTTTGGGACGAGAGCAAGATCACCGTGGAAAACCAGGCTCTCGGCGGCATGAGCAGCCGTACCTATTATAATAAGCTCTGGCCCGACGTGCGCAAAGCACTGCGCCCCGGCGACTGGGTCATCATCTCCATTGGCCACAACGACAACGGACCTTATGACAGCGGACGGGCGCGGGCTTCCATCCCCGGCGTGGGACACGACTCGCTCAACGTCACCATCAAGGAGACGGGCGTTAAGGAGACGGTCTACACCTATGGCGAATATATGCGGCGCTATATCGAAGACTGCCGGAAAGCCGGTGCACATCCCATCCTCATGTCGCTCACGCCGCGCGATGCCTACGACCCGCAGACGGGAAAAATCGTCAGAAAGATCCACACGCAGTGGTTGCAGGCTGTCGCTGCCGAGGAGGGCGTACCCTTCATCGACCTGAACGAGATCTCGGGAACCAAGCTCGACGGCTTTAGCAAATGGAAAGAGAAATACTATTTCTATCAGGATCATATCCACACCAGCCGCTTCGGCGCGATGATGAACGCCCGCTCGGCTGCTGAGGGTATTGCTGCCAGTCACAATCCGGCCCTCAAGCCTTTGCAGTCCATGCTCCATAACCTTGCCCTGCCTACAGAGCCCGTGAAGCGCGAGGCTGGGAAGCCCGTGGTGTGGTTCACCGGTGACAGTACCGTGAAAAATGCCGATAAGGATAAGAACGGCATGTGGGGACTTGGCTCGCAGGCTTACTCCGTCTTCGACAGCAAGAAGGTGGTCTGCTACAATGCCGCTATGGCGGGGCGCAGCTGCCGCACCTTCCTCAACGAGGGACGGTGGGAGCGTGTCTACAACTCCATCCAGCCGGGCGACTACGTGCTTATCCAGTTCGGTCACAACGACATTGGACCGATCGACCACGACAAGGAGCGTGGAGAGATCCCCGGTGCCGCTGACACTTGCCACGTATATAGAAGTAAGACGAAAGGTACCTATGAGCTCGTCTACAGCTTCGGCTGGTACTTGAAAAAGTTCATTGACGACGTGCGTGAGAAAGGTGCTACGCCGATCCTCGTATCGCTGACGCCGCGCAACGAATGGAGCAACGGACATATCGAGCGTCGCAACGACAGCTATGGCAAGTGGTACCGTGAGGTCGTAGACGCCACAGGCTGCGAGTTTGTCGACCTGCACAACATCGCCGCGGACTACTACGACAAGCACTGCGGATCGAAGGAAAAGGCGGCAAAGTATTTCAATCACGACCATACTCACTCCTCGCTCCTCGGTGCCCGGACCAATGTGCGGGCACTTGCCAAAGGACTGAAAGACATCCACAGCCCGTTGGCGAAGTATCTGAAATAAGAGAAGCCCTTCCCTAACCCTCCAAGCCCCACCCTACCCCTCCCCAAGGGGAGGGAAATGCTATACCAAATGGGTGGAAGGCCTCGTTGTTTGTAAAACATAGTTTGAAAGAACTGAATACAGAAAACTGAATACTGAAAACTGGATACTGAAAACTGATAAAATGAACCGACGACTTTTATCCTTGCTGCTCTGTCTCTTGGGCACATTGCCTTTGCTGGCAGAGACCGGCGCCGACAGCGTGCTGCCCCTGGCTCGCCGTGTCAACGACCGCTTCATGAGGGTGTATGCCGACCCTACGCGGCCTACCTTTGTGAAGAAGGTGCGGCCGAGCTCGTTGTGGACACGTGCCGTGTACTACGAAGGTCTTATGGCACTCTATGCCATCGACCCACGACAATGCTATCTCGATTATGCCGACCGGTGGGGAGCCTTCCACCACTGGGCACCACGCGACGGCGTCACGACCACCGATGCCGACAACCAGTGCTGTGCTCAGACTTATCTTGAGCGCTACGCTATGACGGGCGACACGCTGATGGCCTGTCGCGTCAAAGCTAACCTTGAGCACCAGATAGCTACCGGACGCTATGACTACTGGACATGGATAGACGCCATACAGATGGCGATGCCGGTGTATGTGAAGTATTACAGTCTTACCGGCGACCGCCGCTATCTCGACTATGCCGTCAACAGCTATTTGTGGAGCCGCAACACCTGTGGAGGCGGACTCTTCAATAAAAAGGACGGACTGTGGTGGCGTGACAAGGACTATGTGCCGCCCTACCGCGAGCAGGATGGCAACGACTGCTATTGGAGTCGGGGCAACGGTTGGGTCTACGCGGCCCTGCTGAGGTGTATGGATGTCCTCAATGAGGACACGAAAGAATACAAACTGTTGGAGAAGGACTTCCTCGCTATGTCCAAGGCTCTGCTGCATTGCCAGCGTGCCGATGGCTTTTGGAATGTCAGCCTTCACTCCCCGGCAACCTATGGCGGTCCGGAGATGACGGGCACCGCGCTCTTCCTCTACGGTATGAGCTGGGGCATCCGTCACGGACTGCTCGCTGCCGCCAGCTACCGTCCGGCCTGCGACAAGGCTTGGCAGGCACTGATGACCTGCGTCCATCCCGACGGCTTCCTCGGTTGGAACCAAGACACGGGCAAGGATCCGTCGGCCGGACAGCCGCTCAGCTATGACAAGATGCCCGACTTCGAAGACTATGGCACGGGTTGCTGGTTGCTTGGCGCTACGGAGTATGCGCGGCTGGCGCAACCTGCGCTCAATGCCTGCTTGCCCTTTGTACTGCCCGAGGCTCGTCCCGGTACACGTTGGTGGTGGTTTGGTTCGGCCGTGGATGAGACCGGGCTGAAAGACAATATCGACGCACTGCACCACGTCGGCATGGGTACAGTGGAGATTACACCTGTCTATGGTGTACAAGGCAATGAGGCCCATGAGCTGTCCTATCTCTCTCCCGAGTGGATGCGCGCCTTGCAGATCACCGAGCGCACGGCGGCAGCCGACAGCGTGGAGGTGGACTTGAACAATGGCACGGGATGGCCCTTCGGCGGTCCTTGGGTGCCCATTGGCGAGGCGGCGTGCAAGGCGTTTTTCGTAGACACACTGGTGAATAGCAAGGCCGATATCAGCAAGCTGACCTTTCCCGTGCCCGACAAAGAAAAGAAATACGCGCGGCTGGCTGCCGTGAGAAGCTTTAAAACTGCCGACAAGCACCGCCAACGCGTGATCGCGCTCTTCGTTAGCCGTACCCGTCAGCGCGTGAAGCGGGCTGCTCCCGGTGGCGAGGGATGGGTGATCGATCACTTCGACTCGCTGGCCGTGGCGCACTATCTCCAGCATATCGACTCGGCTTTCACGGCCAGCCACACCCCTTACCCCCATACTTTCTTCAACGACTCTTACGAAGTCTATGGAGCCAACTGGACGCCCCGTCTGCTCGAGGAGTTCCGCTCACGGCGAGGCTACGACCTCTTGGACAGCCTTGACCGCTTTGTCGACGGCGACGCACAGGTGGTCTGTGACTATCGCGAGACACTCTCTGACCTGCTCTATCACAACTTCACGCAGCAGTGGACGGCATGGGCACACAGTCATGGTGCCCTCGTGCGCAACCAGGCCCACGGTTCTCCTGCCAACCTACTCGACCTCTACGGCACTGTCGACATCCCTGAGATAGAAGGCTTCGGCCTTTCTGACTTCGGCATCAAAGGCCTGCGGCGCGATCCAGGATTCACGCGACCCAACTTCAGCGACATGAGCATGTTGAAGTATGCTTCCTCTGCCGCCCACGTCACGGGTAAGCCTTTCACCTCCAGTGAGACCTTTACCTGGCTCACGGAGCACTTCCGTACGTCGCTGAGCCAGATGAAACCCGACCTCGACTTGATGTTTTCTTGCGGTGTCAACCACATGTTCTTCCATGGTACGCCCTACAGTCCGCGCAACGTGCCTTGGCCGGGATGGCAGTTCTACGCCTCGGTCAACATGAGTCCCACCAATTCCACTTGGCGCGACGCACCTTGGTTGATGAGCTATATCCGCCGTTGCCAGAGTTTCCTGCAATGGGGCGATCCCGACAACGACTTTCTTGTCATCTTGCCCGTGAAGGAGATGTGGAAGAAAGATACCCGTCATCCGCTGATGCTCTTCGACATCCACTCTATGGACAAGAAAGCACCGGAGTTGATCCGTGCCATCCATGAGATCGACTCCTTGGGCTATGACTGCGACTATATCAGTGAGCGGCAGCTTGCTCGCGCCAAGAAAGTAGGTGAGCAATGGATCACCGAGGCTGGCACACGCTATCGCGGACTCATCGATCCGACCAAGCCCATCGACAGTCAGGCACTCGCACGTCTTGCCAACGCTGAACCGATGCGTACGCAACTGCACTTGAGAGCCATCCGGTGCAGAAACGGCATGGGCTATCATTATTTCATTGCCAACCTTACGCCCAACGATGTCGACAGCTACGTGCCGCTCGCCGTAGCGTGGCACGATGCGCTGTGGTACGACCCATTGACGGGTCGGCGCTATGCCGTGGAGCAGCGCAACGGACAACTGCATGTGGCTCTGCGGAGTGGTGAAAGCATGATCCTCCAAACCTTCGACCGCACGCTGCCGCAGACGCTTACTGCTCTGCCCCACCGTGCCCTGCCGGGAGACCAGACAAAAGTGCTGGGCGGTCCTTGGCAACTCGTCTTCGAGCAGTCGGCACCGACGGTGCGTCGCACGTGGAAGCTCGACAAGCCACAGACATGGGAAACGCTTGGCGACGACAGCGCCGCCGTGACAATGGGCAGCGGAGCCTATACCACCACATTCCGTCTGAGTGCTGACGAGGCGCGTAGGCCGTGGTTGCTCGACCTTGGCGATGTGCGCGAGTCGGCAGAGGTATGGGTCAATGGCCGCTTCGCCGGCTGTGCGTGGTCAGTGCCGTTTACCCTCGACGTGAGCGGACTGCTGAAGAAAGGCGACAACACACTGCGCGTCGTGGTCACCAACCTTCCTGCCAACCGCATCGCAGACATGGATCGCCGGGGCATCAAATGGCGTGTGATGAAAGACATCAACGTCGTCGACCTGCAATACCATAAGACCGGCTACGCCGATTGGACTCCCATGAAGAGTGGACTCAACGGTAGCGTCAAGCTGATAGGACTTCACCATTAATACGCTCTAAGGCAAATGGCATGCGCTACTCCTTATTATATATAGGCATGCTACACCTTATCATGTATATAACAAAAGTAAAGCAATGAAACAGATCCTTCTTTTCCTCCTGCTGCTCTGTTGTGGCAGTGCAAATGCAGATACCTGGCCCGACGGCACACCGGTCGACGCGTGGTTCAGCGATACCACGAAAGTGGATGTGCGCAGCCTCGGCAAGCAATATGTCATCACCGACTATGGCGTGAGCGGCAATCCCACGCTCGTACAGACCTCAGCCATCCAGGCCGTCATAGACCGCTGCCAGCGCGAGGGCGGCGGTGTGGTCGTCATCCCGTCGGGCACTTTTCTCAGCGGTGCGCTGTTTTTCAAGCCGGGCACCCATCTCCATCTCTGTGAGGGAGCCACGCTGAAAGGCTCAGACCGCATTGCCGACTTTCCCGTGCTGACGACTCGTTTCGAAGGTGAGACCTGCAAGTATTTTGCCGCTCTCGTCAATGCCGACCATGTCGACGGCTTCACCATCACCGGGCAGGGCACTATCGACGGCAACGGCTATCACTATTGGCAGGAGTTCTGGATCCGGCGGCTGTGGAATCCCGACTGCACCAACAAGGATGCGCAGCGGCCCCGACTGGTATATATCAGCAATTCCAGTCGCGTCACCGTACAGGACGTGCATCTGATGAACAGCCCTGTATGGACCAACCATCTTTACAACTGCGATCACGTGCGCTATCTCGATTGCTTCATCTTTGCGCCTACTCAGGGCGTGAAAGCTCCGAGTAGCGATGCCATTGACATCGACAAGTGCCACGACATCCTTGTGCGCGGATGCTATATGAACGTCAACGACGATGCCGTCGTGCTCAAGGGAGGTAAGGGCACCTATGCCGACACCATGGCTGTCAACGGTCCCGTCAGCCGCGTGCTTGTGGAGAACTGCCGTTACGGCACTGTGCACAGCATGCTCACCCTGGGCTCGGAGAGTCTCCACGACACCAACGTCATCCTGCGCAACTGCACGAGTGAGAACGCCGACCGCGTGCTCTGGTTGAAGATGCGCCCTGACACGCCACAACGCTACGAGCAGATTCGGGTCGAAGGCATCACAGGACGGGCCCGCAGCGGTCTCGTCATCCGCCCTTGGACACAATTCTTCCAGCCTGCCAGACGACGCAATATGCCCAAGTCATCATGCAGAAACGTGACGCTGAAGAATATCCACATGGACTGCGACAACTTCTTCGACGTGGGTACCAGCGGCAAATACAGTCTTTCCGATTTTGTCTTTGAGGATGTTCATGTCACCGACAAAGCCGGTAACTTCTCCTCTACGCTTATCCCCGGCACCGTTGTCCGCAACGTGGTCATCAATGGTGACGCCCAAAAATAATGAGTTTCAGAAAATAGAAGAAAGACATGGAAGGCGTTTCCTCGCATAAAATCATAATAATCGTATGCTTTCACATGGCGGTCTGAAGCTCTTTGCTTATCTTTGCAGTGACCAAGACCAATGATTAAAAATCAGTAAACATTGACCAATGTATCGTTATCCCATCCGTTCTATATTCCGTCGGGGGTGGCTCAGCTCCCTCCTCCTTCTACTCTTGTCCTTACCTGCTTGTGCCCAGCGTGACACGGTGAACATCGTCGACTGGCAGTTCACCCGTGCCGAATTGTCGCCTGCGCAGGCCCATCAAGACCGTGGTGCGTGGCAGAGTGTGAGGTTGCCACACGACTTCCAGATCAGTCAGCCGTGGGTAGCTCCCGCTGCTGACGAGCACGCCGACAACCGCGATCAGGCTGCCAACGTCAAGAGCCGCCTCTCGTCGCGTGGCTTCAAGGAGATGGGAAAAGGCTGGTACCACCGCACGTTCACGCCCGACAGCAGTTGGCGCGGTCGCCGCGTCGTGCTGGAGGTAGGCGGCATCATGCTTGTCGGCGATGTCTGGCTCAATGGTGAGCGTATCGGCGGCACGGAATACGGCTACGTCGGTTTCGGCATCGACATCAGCGACAGGTTGCGCTACGGTCAGGAAAACGTGCTTACCGTCTTGGCCGATACGCGTGGCCCGCAGAACTCACGCTGGTACACTGGTGGCGGACTCTTCCGCGACGTGAAGCTCATCGTCACCGACCGCCAGCTGTTTTTCGACCGCCATCCGCTACAGATCACAACCACAGACAACCGCGTCGTACATATCAAAGCTGCGGTTTCCAACTATGGGCGGCAACGGGAGGCACCGCTTGCCGTGCGCATCCTTGACGCCCAGGGACATGTGGTAGCCCAAGCCGACACCTTGTTGGCGCTGACCCGTCACCGTCACACGATGGAATATCCTTTGGCCGACATCACGATCGACCATCCTCATGTGTGGGATTTGGATACACCTTATTTATACAGTGCCGAGCTGACCCTTCGCGACGACAGCGGACGGGTCGCCGACCGGGTGACAGAGCCCTTCGGTATCCGTACCATCGAGTACGGTCCTTCTTTTGGCTTCAAGCTCAACGGCCGCAAGGTGATCCTCAAGGGCATTGCCAACCACCACACCCTCGGCGCGCTCGGTGCCGCCGCCTATCCGCGTGCCATCGAGAAGCGCATCAAGTTGCTCAAGGACTTCGGCTTCAACCACATCCGCTGCTCCCACAATCCCTACAGTGAAGACCTCTACCGCCTTTGCGACAAATACGGTATCCTTGTCGTCGACGAGCTCTATGACAAATGGCTCACACAATATGCCGGAGGCCGTCAGCCGTGGATGAACCATTGGCAATACGATGTACCGGAGTGGATACAGCGTGACCGGAACCATCCGAGCGTCGTCATGTGGAGCTTGGGCAATGAGTTGCAGACCTATCCCAATCTGCCTTTCAACGACTGGGGCGTGACACCCTATCGTTTGCTGCGCACTCTGCTGCGCCGCTACGACACTACGCGGCCCGTCACCGTGGCCATGCACCCGCGCGGCCGCAATTGGCAGACCGACTCGCTGCCCTGCGACCTGGCGATGATCACGGACATTCAGGCTTACAACTATCGCTATATGTACTTCCCCGGCGACGGCCGCCGTTTTCCCAACATGATCTTCTATCAGAGCGAGGCCAACCTGCCGATGATGGGTCCCAACTACTTCGACATGGATCTCAACCGTGTCGTGGGCCTGGCCTATTGGGGCATGATCGACTACAACGGCGAGAGTCTCGGCTGGCCGCGCAAGGGATGGGACAACGGTGTCTTCGACCGCTCGCTGCTGCCCAAGCCGCAAGCCTATATGCTCAAGGCAATGTTCACCGACAAGCCTGTCGTGCACATCGGTGTGGCAGGTGGTAAGGAGGAGGCAATGACATGGAATGGCGTGACCTTCGGCGGCGATAAAGTCACGTGGCACTGGAACCGCATGACGGGCAAACGATATACCGTCTACACTTATACCAACGCTGAGGAGGTGGAACTCAGGCTCAACGGCAGAAGTCTCGGCGTGAAGAAAAACAGCTCAGATCCCAAGTCGCGTGACAAGATCCGGTGGGACGGCATCGCCTACGAGCCGGGCACGCTCCTCGCCATCGCCCGCAACAGCGGTAAGGAGGTGGCACGCCACGAGATCACCACGGCAGGACCACTCAAGCGCTTGGCACTCATCCCCGACAACGAGACGTGGAAGGCCGATGGTCAGGATCTGATGCACATACGTGTGCTGGGGCTCGACGCAAAGGGACGGCGCACGCCACTGGCCAACGACACACTCACGGTGCGCGTCAGCGGACCGGCGGAACTTGTGGCTGCCGACAACGGTGACATTACTGGCAACGCCATTTCTACCGATCCGACCACCAGCCTCTATCAAGGCAACCTGCTCGTCATCCTTCGCGCAACGTCCAAGCGGGGGAAGGTGCGCGTGGAGCTTGTCGACAAGGCGGGTCGCGTGAGGGGTAAATGCACGCTGGCCACGAAGTGAACAAACAACGATTCATAAATAGGTTATAATATCGTTCAACTATGAGACATCTCTTTCATCTCTGCGCCTGTCTGCTGCTGTCCTTGACAGCACAGGCGCAGACACAGACTTTCGACCTGTCGCGTCAGAGCAAGGCGGGCAAGCCTTTCTCATTTTCTGTGGCTGTGCCCGACGGCAACTATCGCGTCACGGTGGAACTGGGCAGCAAGAGCCATGAAGGCAACACGATGGTGCGCGCCGAGAGCCGCCGGCTCTTTGTCGAGAACACGCCCACGAAAAGGGGTAAGTTCAAGACTTTCTCCTTTGTCGTGAACAAGCGATCGCCGTATATCACGGACAAGGAGCGGGTGAAACTAAAGCCCCGTGAGAAAGACTATCTCGACTGGGACGACAGTCTCAACTTGGAGTTCACCGGTCCGCACCCTGCCGTGCGGCGCGTGACAATAACGCCCGACACGACAGCCGTCACCCTTTTTCTCTGTGGCAACTCCACCGTCGTCGACCAGCCTTACGACCCCTATGCCTCATGGGGACAGATGATCACGCGCTGGATGGGCGACGGCTATGCAGTGGCGAACCATGCTGAGAGCGGACTCACCGCCTCGTCGTTCTATTTTCAGAACCGTCTCGACAAGATCCTGTCGATGATGCGGCCGGGCGATTACGTGTTTTGTGAGTTCGGCCACAACGACCAAAAAGAAAAAACGCCCGGCAGTGGTGCCTGGTATAACTTCTCCTATATGCTAAAGACCTATATCGACAAGGTGCGAGCTAAGGGCGGAAACATCGTCTTTGTCACGCCGACGCAGCGCCGTGCCTTCGACAACAGTCATCAGCATATCCTTGAGACCCACGGCGACTACCCCGATGCCATGCGTGCCGTAGCCAAGCGGGAGCATGTGCCCGTCATCGAGCTCCACGACATGACGCGTACGTTCTTTGAGACGCTTGGCTACGAGGGCAGCAAGCGTGCGCTGGTGCACTATCCTGCGGGCACATGGCCCAACCAGCCCAAGGCTTTGGCCGACAATACGCACTTCAATCCTTACGGTGCGTATGAGGTGGCCAAGATGGTGGTCATGGGCATGAAGAGCCTCAACCTGCCAATGACCAACGGTCTGCGTGACTGGAAAGACTTCGATCCTGCTCATCCCGACGATCCACAGCTCTTCCGCTGGACACCGTCGGTAAGAGTGAATGTGGTGAAGCCGGACGGGAACTAAGAGAAAGAGGCCCTCGGCAGAGGACCTCCTTTTGGGGACATCTCAAAGATCACGGGTGTGGCAATAGATGAGATGGCAAGGCTATAATGTTTGAGTGCCTTGTTTGTGTCGGTGTATGCTCTTCGACAACTGTTCGTAGAGTTGCTGGAGATTGGGATCATCGGCGAGGAGGGCAGACTGGGCGGCAATGACGTTTTCGTCGTAGCGGACGGCGGGACCCGTCTGAGCATCGTGGGGCGACAAAGAGTGGACTTTGCGCGCCGTCTCGTCGATGAGCGGGAGCATCACGTCGAAAGGCAGATGATGGGCGGAAAGGATACCGGCGGCAATGTCGTAGCAGTGGTTGACGAAGTTGCAAGCCCACACTGCTGACAGATGCAGGTACTTGCGGTCGGCGGTGGACAAGGGATAGACGCGACGGGTGACAGACTGCGCCAATGTGGTGAGCAGGGTGTGGGCGGTCTCGTCGTTCCATTCGATGAAGGTGGGGATGATGCTGAAGTCCACCTCACGTGCTTTCGAGAAAGTCTGCATGGGATAGAAGACGCCATAGTGCGGAGCCTTGTCCTTGAAGACGTCGAGGGGCATGGAGCCGGCGGTGTGGAGGAAAACTTTCTCCGCAAGGTCGGCGCCCGAAGAAGTCAGTGAGTGGGTCAGTTCCGCGATGATCTCACGTAAAGCTTTGTCCTTGATGGAAAGGATGTACACGTCGGCGTGGTTGTCGATGGCTGTCAGGTCGGTTGTTGCCGGACAGCCGAGAACAGTTGCTAAAGTTTCTGCAGAGGTTGCCGTGCGGCTGTATACCTGCAGGATGTCGTGTCCGGCCTTTTTCAATGCCTTGCCCAAGTTGGTGGCAAGGTTGCCGGCTCCTATTAATACGATTTTCATAATAATGAGCCCCCCTCTAACTCCCCGAGCTCTCCTCTAACTCCCCGAGCCCTCCTCTAACTCCCCCCGAGGGGGGAGAACAGCAATTCCATTAAATACCTTGCTTAGCAGGAATGGGCGAGCATGGGGTGGGCTCTCCTCCCCCCTCGGGGGGAGTTAGAGGAGGGCTCGGGGAGCTTAAGGGTTATTCTTTTTTGTTATTTACGTAGCTCAGTGCGGCACCGATAGCCGTGCAGAACTCACTGCTCTTGGGGATGATGAAGCGCACGTCGTAGAGTTCTTCGAGTTTAGGGAAGAGTTCGTTGCACTGCGGCAGTCGTGAGAGGTTGCCGATGAGCACGAAGTCGCGGATGCCGCTGTTGAGTGAGCTGAGGATAGATGCTGAGCCGATGGCCTGCAGCACCATACAGATCAGACCCTTGGCGATGTCCTCGCGGCTGGCGTTGCCCTGAGCGTTGGCAAAGAGACTGGCGGTGGCGTCCATCGGCAGACCCGGTAGTGGGTGAGCCGAGATGTCGCCGATGCTTAGGTTGATGTGCGCGATGTCGCCGTCGAGAGCCATCTGCGAGATCTGCTTGATGTCGTCGGTTTGGAGGAGCAGACGGCTGAGGCCGTTGAGCGTACCGCCGCCGATGCCGATGCCGCCGAGGTGACGGATGGCGCCGTCCTGGTAAGAGACGAGCGACGTACCTGTGCCCATCGACACCACGATCATGCGGCTGAGCTTTGACTCAAAGGCCGCACCGAGTCCGTCGGCGATGAACTCCTCGACTTTCTGCGTGGTGAGACCGTAGATGGGGCTGTTGATATAAGCTGCGCCTACGCCGGTGAGCATCACGCGCTCCACGTCGTCGAGGGCGATGTCGTTGTCGTGTAGAAACTTTCCGAAGGCGCCGTAGAGCGAGGTGACGGGGTCGGTGGCCTTGATCCACAAGGGCGAGACGACCTCGCCGTCGCGGATACCTACTATCTTTGTCGTGGAGATGCCCACGTCGATACCGATTGCTATCTTGTTCATGATCGATGTTGTTGTTTTTGATAGGGATTATAGAGGCTATAGAAGCTATAGAGATGATAGAAGCTATAGAGCCTATAGGAACTATCTAACCCTTAGAGACAGTCTACGATGTCCTTGGCCACTTCTGTTTTGCTTTTCTTCGGGAAGTCGCGGCGGCGGCCGTCGCGCGCGATGATGGCGATCTGGTTGTTGTCGCTGCCGAAGGTGGTGTCGGGGATGCGTGTGGAGTTGAGGACGATGAGGTCGGCGTTTTTCTTCCGTAGCTTTTCCTCGGCGTTGTGCACCTCGTTGTTTGTCTCCAGGGCGAAGGCCACAAGCTTCTGTCGGCTCGTCTTCATCTTGCCGAGCGCGGCGGCGATGTCCTGCGTGGGGAGCAGGTCGATGTGGAGTCCGTCCTTGCCCCGCTTGATCTTTTGGTCAGCGACAACCGCCGGTTTGAAGTCAGCGACAGCGGCGCAGAGGATTGCTATGTCGCAATGCGGAAAGGCCTCGGTGGCGGCATGGTACATCTCGTCGCAGCTCTCCACATCGATGCGGTGAATGGCCGGTGAGCACTGCAAGGCCACGGGGCCGGCGACAAGCGTGACGTCTGCTCCGCGTTGCAGGCATTCCTCGGCGAGGGCGAAGCCCATCTTTCCTGAGGAGTAGTTGCCGATGAAACGCACGGGGTCGAGCTTCTCATAGGTAGGTCCGGCAGTGATGAGCACATGCTTGCCGGCGAGGGAGCGCGCCACGGGGGCCTGCCCGTCACCGTTGGCAGTTTCGCTATGGACCTTCGCTTCGCTGCTTTCTGTTCCGTTTTCAAAGTATTCGTCGAGTGCGGCGATGATATTCTCCGGTTCCTCCATGCGTCCTTTGCCCTCCAGTCCGGAAGCGAGAAAGCCCGAGCCCGGTTCGATGATATGATTGCCATAGCCGCGCAGTGTCTCAAGATTGCGTTGCGTGGCGGGATGACGATACATGTCTAAGTCCATGGCGGGAGCAATGAAGACAGGCGCTTTCATGGAGAGGTAGGTGGTGATGAGCATGTTGTCGGCGATGGCGTTGGCCATTTTGCCGATACTGCTTGCCGTACAGGGCGCGATGAGCATGGCGTCGGCCCACAGTCCGAGATCCACGTGGGAGTGCCACGTGCCGTCGCGCTGTGCGAAGAAATCACTGATGACGGGCTTATGGGTCAGTGCGCTGAGGGTGACAGGAGTGATGAATTCCTTGCCCGCGGGCGTGATGACGACCTGCACCTCGGCCCCGCGCTTGACGAGCCCGCGGATGATCAGACAGGACTTATACGCTGCGATGGAGCCTGTAATGCCCAATACGATTTTCTTTCCTTTTAGCATTTCGCTGCGAGTTGAAATGAATAAATGAGCATGTCTGAGACAGACAATTGCCTTAATGGCTACAAAGTTACAAAATAATTATATAACTTTGCACTTGTAAAAGAACTAATCAACATGGGTTATTTAACAACAGACAAGAAAAAGATTACAACAAAGACTATTTTGGAGATGAAAGCCGCAGGGGAGAAGATTGCCCAGATGACGGCTTACGACTTTACGACGGCTGGCATTCTCGACCGTGCGGGCATCGACGCGATCCTCGTCGGTGACTCTGCCTCGAACGTGATGGCGGGCAATGCCGACACGCTGCCGATCACCGTGGACCAGATGATCTACCATGCGCGCGCCGTGGCGCGTGCCTGCCAGCACTGCTTAGTGGTGTGCGACATGCCGTTCGGCTCTTACCAGGTGAGCCGCGAGGAGGGCGTGCGCAATGCCATCCGCATCATGAAGGAGACGGGTGTCGACGCAGTGAAGCTGGAAGGCGGTGAGGCGATTGCCGACACGGTGCGCGCCATCGTGGAGGCCGGCGTGCCTGTCGTGGGACATTTAGGACTCACTCCGCAGAGCATCCATAAGTTTGGCGGCTATGGCCTTCGTGCCAAGGAGGAGGCTGAGGCGCGTCAGCTGCTTGCCGACGCGCATGCCCTCGACGAGGCCGGTGTCTTTGCCATCACGCTCGAGAAGGTGCCTGCCAAGCTGGCGGCGCAGGTGACTCGCGAGGTCAAGGCGGCTACCATCGGCATTGGCGCCGGACCCGATACTGACGGTCAGGTGCTCGTCTACGCCGACGCGCTGGGCATGACACAGGGCTTTAAGCCGAAGTTCCTCCGCCACTTCGCCGATGTCTGCAAGTGCATGACAGATGGCGTGCAGGCGTATGTGCAGGCCGTGAAAGGTGCTGACTTCCCCAACGAGGAGGAGAGCTACTAAAAAGCCTCACCCCCTGAAACACAGCCTCACCCCCAACCCCCTCTCCAAGGGAGAGGGGAGTGATATGTTAGATAAACAATTATTTGAGCATGAAGAAGAATTCCCAAAAGGACACACTTTCGCCATTCCCTTCGCCCGCAGAGCATTCTACTCCCCTCTCCCTCGGAGAGGGGCAAGGGGGTGAGGCTGTAGAGGGGCATGGGGGGGGGTGAGGCTGTTATCCTCTTAGCCAGTTCTCCAAGATCTTGCTGCCCATCGGTGTGAGTACGCTTTCGGGGTGGAACTGTATGCCGTGGATGTTGTAGTGGCGGTGCCGCAGTCCCATGATCTGGCCGTCGTCGCTGACGGCAGTGACCTCGAGGGCGGCGGGGAACTCCGTGCGGCTGACCACCCAGCTGTGGTAGCGGCCCATGAGCAGACGCTTGGGCAGTCCGTCGAAGATCGGGTCGTTGCCAAACTGTGTGCCCTCGGTGGCAACGCCGTGATACACCTCGCTGAGGTTCTCAAGTTTGGCACCGAAGACCTCGCCGATGGCCTGATGACCGAGACACACGCCTAGCATGGGCTTGCGGCCGGCATAGGTCTTGATGACGTCGAGGAGGAGTCCTGCCTCGCTGGGGATGCCCGGTCCGGGACTGAGGATGATTTTGTCGAAGGGCTCCAACTGGCCGAGCGTGAACTGGTCGTTGCGGTAGACCTCCACCTCGGCACCTAATTGCTTCACCAGATGCGCGAGATTGTACGTGAAGCTGTCGTAATTGTCTATGATAACGATTTTCATGTTATTCTCAAATTCTCAAATTCTTGATAGGATAAGTTCCTTGTGATTCTTATTCCTACTTTGAATCTATGATTTCCTTTTGTCTTATAACTTCTCCGCAATCTTGATGGCCTTGACGAGAGCACCGAGCTTGTTGTTGCTTTCGTTGAGCTCATAGGCGTCGTTGCTTTTTGCCACCACACCGCTGCCGGCCTGGAACCACAGCTCGCCGCCACGGCTGATGAAGGTGCGGATGACGATGGCCTGGTTGAGGTTGCCGTTGAGGCCGATGAAACCGATGCATCCTCCGTAGGCGCCGCGGTTGTGGGGCTCCATCTCGCTGATGAGCTGCATGGCGCGCACCTTAGGCGCACCCGAGAGCGTGCCGGCGGGGAAGGTGTCGAAGAACGCTTTGATGTGGTCTGCGCCCTTGTTGAGCTTGCCGCTGACACGGCTGACGAGGTGGATGACGTGGCTGTAGAACTGCATGTCTTTATAGAAGTCCACCTTCACGTCGTGGCAGTTGCGGCTCAGGTCGTTGCGTGCGAGGTCCACGAGCATCACGTGCTCGGCGTTTTCCTTCGGGTCGTTACGTAGGAACTCAGCAGCCCGGCGGTCCTGTTCGGCATTGCCCGTGCGCTTGGTAGTACCGGCGATAGGGTCGATATACGCCGTGTCGCCCTCAATGCGGTTGTGGGTTTCAGGGCTGGAGCCGAAGATGCGGAAGCCGCCGAAGTCGAAATAAAAGAGGTAGGGCGACGGGTTGATGGAGCGCAGGGCGCGGTAGAGCTTGAAGTCGTCACCCTCGTAGCGCTGGACAAAGCGTCGTGAGATGACGATCTGGAAGACGTCACCGCGCAGGCAGTGCTTGACGCACCGGCGGATGTTGGCCTTGTGCTCCTCGTCAGTGAGCGTGGAGGTTGCCTCGCCCACTGGGTGGAAACTGTAGGGCTTCACGCTCGCCTTGTTGACCGCACGCTGCAAGTCTGCGAGCTGGCGGTCGCCGTCGTCGCTGTTCTCGGCCAGGGTGATGAACGTCATCGTGTTGTTGAAGTGGTCAAAGACGATGAGGTCGCGGTAGAGGATATAGTAGATGTCGGGGGCATCGTTTTTTGCCATCGTGGTGTCCTTGACCTCGATGTTCTCGAAGTAACGCACGGCGTTGAAGGCCGTGTAGCCGTATAGTCCGCAGAAGTTTGCGCCTTCGCCCTCGATATGGAAGCGATGGATGAAGTTGTCGAAGTCCTTGACGATGGCGAGCTTGCAGGCTTCTCCCTTTCCGGGTCCTGTGGCGGGCAGCTCGTGTTCCTCGGTGGTGCCGTCGGGCAGCGTGACGATCGTCTTGCCGTGGCTGACGGCGATGGATGCGATCGGGTTGATGCCGATAAACGAGCGTGCGTTTTCCGAGCCGTGATAGTCCGAGCTCTCCATCAGCGCACTCTGTGGATAGATGTCGCGCAGCCGCATGTATACGGCAACGGGTGTATAGAGGTCGGCGAGAATTTTATTTATTCTCGTCTCAAACTTAAAACTTTCCATATTCTTTCGCCATGTCTTTGTGAGTGAGATAAGTGTTCATGTCCTTGTCGCCACGTCCGCTGACGGTGAGCACCACCACGTCGGAGGGTTTGAAGGACAGTTTGCGGAGGGCGGCGACAGCGTGTGCGCTCTCGATGGCGGGTATGATGCCCTCGGTGCGTGTGAGCTCATATCCGGCATAGATTGCCTCGTCGTCGTTGATGGCGAGCACCTTTTCGCGTCCCTGCTGTGCGAGATAGGCGTGCATGGGTCCGATGCCTGGGTAGTCGAGACCGGCCGAGATGGTAAATGCCTCCTTGATCTGTCCGTCGTCGGTCTGCATCACCAGCGTGCGGGCGCCGTGGATGATGCCCTCGGTGCCACAGTGAATGGTGGCTGCCGTGTAGTCGGTGTCGATGCCGTGGCCGCCTGCTTCGGCGAGCACGATCTTCACGCGGTCGTCGTCGACATAGTGATAGATAGTTCCGGCAGCGTTGCTGCCACCGCCCACGCAGGCGATGAGGTAGTCGGGATAGTCACGTCCTATCTTCTCCTGTAGCTGCCATTTGATCTCTTCGCTGATGACGCTCTGCATCTTCGCTACGATGTCGGGGTAGGGGTGCGGGCCCATCGTGGAACCGACGAGGTAGAAGGTATCCTCGGGATGGCAGCACCAGTCGCGGATCGCTTCCGAGCAGGCATCGGAGAGCGTCATGTTGCCGGTGGTCACCGGATGCACCTTTGCGCCAAGCATCTTCATGCGCTCCACGTTGGGATGCTGTCGCTCCACGTCGGTCTTACCCATGAAGATCTCGCAGTCCATGCCGAAGAGCGCACAGACCGTGGCTGTTGCCACGCCGTGCTGTCCGGCGCCGGTCTCAGCGATGATGCGTGTCTTGCCCATCTTGCGGGCGAGGAGTATCTGTCCGATGGCGTTGTTGATCTTGTGCGCGCCCGTGTGGTTGAGGTCCTCGCGTTTGAGATAGAGCTGACAGCCGTAGCGCTCACTCATGCGCTTGGCGTAGTAGAGTGGTGAGGGGCGGCCGGCATAGTCGCGCAGCAGCGTGCGGAACTCCTGCTTAAACTCCTCGCTCTCGATGATCGGCAAGTAAGCGTCTTGCAGGTCGTGTACACATTTATATAATATCTCAGGGACGTAGGCTCCGCCAAACTGGCCGTAAAAACCGGACTTTGTTGGAGAAGCCTCATCACTTACAGCCTCACCCCCATGCCCCTCTCCAAAGGCGAGGGGAGTAGAATGCTCTGCGGACGTTATGTGTTTCTCTCTTAGTTTTCTTTCTTTGTCTTCCATATCTTTAATCTTTATTGTTTTTGCTTTTGTTATTGTGTTCTTTTTATTGTTTATCCTTCATATCACTCCCCTCTCCCTCGGAGAAGGGTTGGGGGTGAGGCTTCTTATTGTTTATCCATCATATTACTCCCCTCTCCCTTGGAGAGGGGGTTGGGGGGTGAGGCTGTTTTTATTCAATCCCCAATATCTTTCTTAGCCTTTCCAATGTTTTTCCTGTGTCAAACAGAACTTCCTCATTAGTAAATCTGACTACGTCAAATCCCATGTGGTTGAGATCTTCTGTTCTACGAGCATCATCCTCCATCTGTTGCCGTTCAGCGTGGTAGCCCCCATCTACTTCAATGACAAGTTTGTATTCTAAACTGACAAAGTCGACGATATAATCCCCAATGATATGCTGTCGTCTGAAATGATAGGTATGCTGATAGTCTCGAAGATGATCCCACAGGTATCTTTCTGCCACGGTCATGTTTTGTCGATTCTCTTTAGCAAACTGTTTCAGTAAGCCATATCTATCAGGAGAAGCAGTCATGTAAGCATAAGTAGGAGCCTCACCCCCTTGCCCCTCTACAGCCTCACCCCCATGCCCCTCTCCGAGGGAGAGGGGAGTAGAATGCTCTGCGGGTGATGGATACTTCGAAAGTGTGTCCTTTTGGGAATTCTTCTTCATACTCAAATAATTGTTTATCTAACATATCACTCCCCTCTCCCTTGGAGAGGGGTTGGGGGTGAGGCTGTTGGAGAGGGGTAAGGGGGTGAGGCAGCTATTGTTTATCTAACATATCACTCCCCTCTCCCTCGGAGAGGGGTAAGGGGGTGAGGCTGCTCTAATGCGTCAAACAATAGGTCAAGGGCACGGTTCGGGTCTTTTGTCTCGTTGAGCAGCGTGACGAACTTCGAGCCGATGATGGCACCGGCGGCATTCTGCTGTGCGCTCTCTAAGGTCTGCTTGTTGCTGATGCCGAAGCCGATCATGCGCGGGTTGTGGAGATTCATGGAGTTGATATGCCGGAAATAAGCCTGCTTGGCCTCGCCGAAGTTCGACTGTGCTCCCGTGATGCTTGCAGAGGACACCATATATATAAAGCCGTCGGTATGCTCGTCGATGAAGCGGATGCGCTCCTCACTGGTTTCGGGTGTGATCATCATGATCACACGGATGTCGTATTTGTCGGCGATAGGCTTCACCACGTCCATATAATCCTTGAAGGGCAGGTCGGGGATGATGCAGCCACTGGCACCGCTCTCCACACAGCTACGGAAGAAGTCCTCCAAACCATAGTGCATGATGACATTGAGATAGCCCATCATCACCAGTGGGATGGTGACCTGTTCTTTGATCGCTTTCAGTTGCGCGAAGATCTTCTTGAGCGTAGTACCATTCTTCAAGGCTACTGTGCCCGCGCTCTGAATCACCGGACCGTCGGCTAAAGGGTCGCTGAAGGGAATGCCCACCTCGATCATGTCGATGCCATGACGCTGCATGGCGAGAATCACGTCGGCCGTTCCCTCCAACGTAGGGCAGCCGGCGCAGAAATAGAGCGACAGCAACTTGCGGTCGCCACGGGTAGAAAAGAGTTGGTTGATCTTATTCATATTCCTATTTTATTGTTTGTTCAATTGATGAAGGAAGTTTTGCAGCAGGTTTATATCCTTCATTCCCGGTGCTGTCTCGAACTTGCTGTTGAGGTCTATGCCGACGCATTGTGGATGGTGGAAGTCACGCAGTCGGTCAATGTCGTCCGGTCCAATGCCGCCGCTAAGCAAGAATGGCGTCTGTCCCGTGTAAGCCTCAAGTACCGACCAGTCGTATTTCTGTCCGCTGCCGCCGTAGCCTTTGCATTTCGTGTCGAAGAGAAAGAGGTCGATATGCCCCTCGTATGGCTCGCAACGTTTCAAGTCCTCAGAATTGGAGACGCTGATGGCCTTGATGATTTTGATCTGTGGTGCGATGTCGGGAACGAGTGTCCGCCGCAGGTTGTCGATCATCACGGGACTCTCATCACCGTGAAGCTGCACGTAGCTCAGATGATAGTTGTACACGGCGGTGACAATGTTCTGAGGCATGTCGTCGACGAAGACGCCGACGAATTTTGGAATTGCAGCCTCACCCCCTTGCCCCTCTCCGAGGGAGAGGGGAGTAGTTACTTTGTTAAACGGAGCCTTGGATTGCATTGACTTTAACTGTGCCGATACTGGCTGTTTATTGCGTGTCTCTCCTTTCGTTTCTTCCGCTTTCAATTGTTTATCCAGCATATCACTCCCCTCTCCTTTGGAGAGGGGCTTGGGGGTGAGGCTGCTATAATCCGGAATGATCCCCGCATCCGACGAGATGCTCTCGACATATCGCGGACTCTTGGGGTAGAAGATCAGACCGATGAGGTTCACGCCTAAGGCCGCCACCTCGCGGATGTTCTGCGCGTCACGCATGCCACAAACCTTGATCAATTGATAGTTCATAACGCTATGGCCTTCAATCAACATTCATCTTTCAACACTCAACATTCGTATCAGTCTTGCCAGTTGCTCGCCGGGATCGTCTGCTTTCATGAAGTGTTCGCCCATGAGGAAGCCGTGGAAGCCTACCTCGCGCAGCTGTCGGATGGTGTCGGGATCGCCGATACCACTCTCGCTCACCGTGCACACACCTTTCGGCAGACGCTCGGCGAGACGGAAGCTGTTGTTCACGTCGGTGACGAAAGTACCGAGGTTGCGGTTGTTGATGCCGTACATGTCCGGCTCTATGTCGGCGTATTCAAAGTCCTCCTCGCCGTGCATCTCCAGCAGAGCCTCCAGTCCGAGTTCGTGTGCCATGTGCAGGAGGTCGCGGCACTTGTCCTTTTCCAGGCAGGCAGCGATGAGCAGTACGGCAGAAGCACCGCAATAGCGGGCTTGGAAGAGCTGGTATTCGTCGATGACAAAGTTCTTATATAATATAGGTATCGTCACACCGGCTGCCCTGGCCTGCTGGATATACTCGTCGTAGCCACCGAAGAATTTCGTGTCGGTGAGGATACTCAGCGCGGCAGCTCCGTGTTGCTGATAGCTCAGGGGGATGACCGAAGCCTTGCCTTCCTGCTTGATCCATCCTTTGCTGGGCGACTTGCGTTTAAACTCAGCGATGATGCCCGTTGGTGAGTCCATGAGAGCCTGGCGCATCGAAGCCGGTGCGCTGGTCTCCTTCTTGATCTGTTCCTCCACGAGCGAATAGAGGCGGCGGGGCGGGATGAAGTCCATCCGCTCCTGCAGTTCCTCCACTTTGTGGGCTACGATTTCTTCTAATATATCCATGTTATTCTGTTTTTCTACAAGTTTCTCCCCATTCGTCCTCGTCGGTATTGCGGTCCTCCCCCCTTGGGGGGAGTTAGAGGGGGGCTCCCCCCTTTACGAGTTGAGTTCCACAAACTTCTTGAAGGTGTTGAGCGCCTTGCCACTGTCAATGCTCTCGCGTGCGATGTCTATGCACTCCTCAATCGTTTTCTTACCTTTCTCATAGACTTGGATGCCAAAGGCAGCGTTGGCGAGGACGATGTTTTTCTGTGCGGGCAGTGCTTTGTTGGCCAGTACGTTGTCGAAGATCCCCTTAGCCTCTTCCTCAGTGGCACCCGCCTGTATCTCCTCCGGTTTGGCGATGTCGAAGCCGAGTTCAGCGGGTTTGAAGACGCGCTCATAGTCGGCAGTGGTCACCTTAAACGGTCCTGTGAGCGAGATCTCGTCATATCCGTCGATGCTGTTGACGATGCCGTAGTCGATACCGATCTTTTGGTAAACCTGCTGATAGAGGCGCATCTGGTCGAGGTTGGCCACGCCGAGCAGCTGGCACTGCGGTTTCGACGGGTTGATGATCGGGCCGAGGAGGTTGAAGAATGTCGGGAAGGGCAGGGCCTTGCGGATGGCACCGACGAACTTCATGGCCTTGGCGAAGAGCTGTGCATGGAGATAGACGATGCCGCACTCGTTGATAGAGCGGTTGAGCTTATCGAGATCAGCGGTGAAGTTCACGCCGTGGTTCTTGATGACGTTCGACGCGCCGCTGACGCTTGTGGCGGCATAGTTGCCGTGTTTGGCCACTTTGTATCCGGCACCGGCGATGACGAAGCAGGCTGTCGTGGAGATGTTGAACGTGTTCTTGCGGTCGCCGCCGGTACCCACCACGTCGATGTAGCGGTCACAGTCCAAGGGTACGGGCACGCCCGTGGCGAGGATGCCGTCGCGGAAACCTAAGAGCTCCTCCACGCTGATGCCGCGCATCTGTATGGCGGTCAGCAGGGCGGCGATCTCCGCGTCGTTGAGCTCACCGCGCGTGATGGCGATGAGCAGTTCCTTTGTCTCTTCACGTTGCAGCTCCTCATGGTTGAGGAGACGGTTGAAAATAGCCTTGATATCCATAAGCGTATATTTTTTAATTGTTATATGTCTTGTTTATCTTTGTTGCTTTTCTCGATCCAATATTCCCTCACAGAAGGATATTGAACATTCATCATAGAACATTCAACATTAAAAAAGGCCTGTCGTAAGAACGACAGGCCTTTGTATGTTGTTGGATGTAGTACCCACACGGCTTCTCGACTCACGACTTTTTAGATCTTGAGCTACGCCACCACCAATATGCAGATACGTGATTCTTCATCTTTCTTGTTGTTTTTATATTTCGGGTGCAAAGATACAAGTTTCCATTTAAACTGCAAACGTTTTGAGTGTAAAAATATCAATTCGTTGCATTTTTAACATTTATACCGATCATCTTTACCTTTTCCTCAAAGTCATCCTTATCGCCTTTGGCTCCTTTCTTCACGCGCGCGCGATAATTATATATGGTGTTGACGCTATAGTGCAGGAACTCTGCGATCTTGGAACTGTCGTTGATGCCGAGACGGATGAGGGCAAAGATACGAATGGACGTGCTGAGCTGTCCGTCTTTCTCCACGCTCAGCTGTGCCTCGGGGCGCAGCAGCGCATTAATGTCGTCGACGAAATGAGGAAAGAGATGGATGAAAGCCGAGTCGAAGCTCTTGTAGAGCTCGCTGGCATCTTCGTCGTCGCTTTCCTTGTTGTGGAGGATTCGCTCGAGTTCCGCGTATTGTTTGCTCTTGAGATAACGTGCCGTGCGCTTTTTGATTTTGTCGATGCGGTTGACATAAAGGCTGCACAACTCCAGGAACCGGCCGATGTATTCTTCTTTGACACGGTTGCTGTCGGCGAGTCGTATGTTGCTGTCGGCGAGTCTGGCATTGCTTTCTTGCAGGTTGGCATTGCTGAGATAGAGCAGGTTGCGTGTGCGTCGGATGTGGTTGCGCTGCTTCATGGTCATCAACAGCAGTATGATGACAAAGATACAGAGTACGCTCAGAGCACACAGCGAAGCCATGAGGCGGCGTTGACTCTGCTCGCTTGCGCTCTTGTATTGTCCGGCGAGGCTGGCCATGAGCGGGGCCACCTGCCACTTTCTCTGACGTGCGCCGAAGGTATTTGCGCACGCGCTGGCAAAGCTGATATAGCGGTAGGCACGTTTGAGGTCGCCTTTGAGCATGAGTTGATTGGCCAGTTCCCAGATCGAACCTTGATCCGTGACGCCGAGTTGGATGTCGTTGATGACCGATTGTGTCACCCAATACATCATCTTCGTGGTGTCGCCGAGTGCCTTATAGGCCAGATAGCGGTAGAGGGCAACCAAGGCGTATCCGTGTGAGTTCGGTGCTGTCTGCTTCATCCACCGGTCGTTGTATCGTAGTGCTTCTTGGGTTTTGCCTTGCGCAATGAGTCGGTTTTGGTAGGTTTCGCGGTAGATGTCGTCATCTTTGCTGACCAACGTCATCATAGCTTTCTCATACTTCTTTTGCAGAGTTTCATAGTGGCGCTTCATCACCGGCAGTGTTGTGTAGAAGGCGAGCTCACCGTTGAGCGCATAGCGGGCCACGTCGTAGAGAGTCCTTCCGCGGCGGTCGAGTGTGGTCGTGTCTATCTCTTGCAGGCAGATGCGGGCCTCGTCGTAGAATCCCGAGCTGATAAAATACTTTGCCAGCATAGCCCGGCAATGGTTGGCCTCTTGCCTTCGCCCTTCTTTCTCTGCCAGGGAGATGCAACGATTGAGATAGGCGCATGCCTGACTGTGGATATAGGGATTATATAACAGGTATAGGTCATAGCACAGTTGATATTGCTGGCGGATATCATTTGTTGCCTTGAGTTGTCGCTCAAGGACTTTGATTTTCTGTTGTCGTTGCGCAATATATTGTGCCGACCGGGCGATAGCGTCGTCAAGCCGGGTGTATTCTTTTTCCATGTCGATGTTGGTGGCTGAGACAGAAAATGCTGCCAGCATTGCGATGATGATCATAAGAGTTCGAGTCATTTTGGTAAATAGGCTTTATGTCGTTCTTGGTTTTTGTTGGTCACAAAGGTACAAAAATGCCTTTAAACGGCCAAATTTTGGTTGAAAGTCTATCGTACTCTTCCCCTTTGCATCCACTCTTTTAATATGTCTAAAATATCGTAATAGGCTGATACATAGTTGTCTCACGTTTTGAGTTCTCTATAAGTGTCCACTTTTTCAGCTCTCTGTGTTTTTAGTATGAAAAAAGGCTATTATCTTTGCAACAACGATTGACAGTCGTTGAAACCTAAAATGGGAATGACAATAAACCATATACAATATTAACCATCAAAACCCAACGATCATGAAAAGAATCAAAACCATGTTGACGGCGACGGCTTTGCTTGTCACCTCATCGTTATGGGCACAGCAGAAGAACTATTCCGGCACCGTGCTCGACGATCATGGAGAACCGATCATCGGCGCTACTGTCAAAGTACCGGGCTCCTCGACGGGAGTGATTTCCGACCTTGACGGTCACTTCACCATTACGGTCAATCCCGGCACCAAGATAGAGGTGTCGTATGTAGGTATGCAGACACAGACGCTCTCTGTGGCTGACAATATGCGCGTGACCTTAAAGGACGATGCCAAGACGCTCGGCGATGTGGTCGTCATCGGCTATGGTGTACAGAAGAAGAGTGTCGTCACGGCCTCTATCGCCAAGGTCGATGCCGAAGATCTCGAAGGCAAGACACAGCTGCGCGCCGAGGATGCCTTGAAAGGTCTGGCCGCCGGCGTCAACGTCACGAGTGCTTCCGGCCAGCCCGGTGCCAAGTCTATGATTCGCGTGCGCGGCATCGGCACGATCAACAACTCCGATCCGCTCTACATCATCGACGGCATGGCTACCGATCAAAACGGCATGGAGCTCGTCAACCCCGAGGATATTGAGAGCATCGAAGTGCTCAAAGACGCTGCTTCCGGAGCCATCTACGGTTCGCGTGCAGCCAACGGTGTCATCCTCGTCACCACGAAGAAAGGCGCGAAGGGCAAAGCCAAGATCAACTACAACTTCTCTTATGGCTGGCAGAGCCCATGGCGCAAGCGCGACGTCACCGGTGCCACCGACTATGCCATCCTGCAAAACGAGAAGTATGTCAACGGCGGGCAGGCGCCTCTCTATGCCGACCCTTACAACCTCACTGACGTCAACGGCAATGCCGTGAAGGGCTTTGGCACCAACTGGCAGAACGAGCTCTTCAACGACAACGCGCCCATCGTGCAGCACGACCTCTCCATCAGCGGTGCCAGCGACAAGGTCAACTACTACCTCTCCATGGGCTACATGACCCAAGAGGGTATCGTCGGCGGAAACTACGGACAGTCGAACTACGACCGTCTGACCCTGCGCTCCAACACCAGCTACACGCTGTTCGACTTCTCAAAAGAGCGCAACTTCCTCAACAAGCTCGACCTTGGTGTCAACGTCGGCTACATGCGCGTACACAACACTGGCATTGACGCCAACTCCACCTGGGGCTCGCCGCTCGGATCGGCACTGTATCTCTCACCGATCTTGCCCGTCACCATCACCAATCCGGATGTCGCAGCAGCCATGGAGAAACAATACAGTGCCTACGACCTCTATAAAGATGCCAACGGCAATCCTTATACCGTGCCCGGATATTTCGGTTCTTATCAAGAGCAGAACAACCCCATCGCCATGATGCAGGGACATGCCACACGCAACTGGTCGCATAAGATCATGCCGAAGTTCTCCCTCGACCTGCAGCTCTTCGACAACCTGAAGTATCATTTCGCCTACAGTGCCGAGCTCTCCTTCTGGGGCTACGACGCTGCCACGACACAGAAATTCTATCTCTCAGGCAACAACAATGCCGACCACACCTCTGCCACCTCTTATAAAGGTGACAACAACTCCTGGCAGGTCGACAACACGCTGTCCTACGACAAAACCCTTGGCAAGCATTCCTTCGGCGTTGTCCTCGGACAGTCAGCCAGCAAGTTTAAGGGCAGTGAGCTCGGTGGCGGTGCCTGGGATCTCATCAATATCTACAAGCCATCCATCAACTATACCAACGGCAACGGGCAGGTCGTCTACAGCACCGACGCCGACGGCAAGATCACAGGAGCCACGGCACATTTCAACACCTGGGGTGGACCTTACACCGAGCACCGGTTGTCTTCACTCTTCGCACGTCTGAGCTACAACTACGACGAGCGCTACATGGCACAGTTCACGGTGCGTCGTGATGGTTCCAGCCGCTTTGGTTCTGACAACCTCTATGGCACCTTCCCCTCCTTCTCCTTGGGATGGAACATCATGAACGAGAAGTTTATGGAGCCCACCCATAACTGGCTCAGCAATGCCAAGCTGCGTTTCAGCTGGGGTAAGAACGGTAACGAGAACATCGGTGACTTCGCTTACACCACGCTGACCTCCATGGGCAATGACTACTATTTCGGTACCAACAGCGTCAAGAACCATGGCTCCAAGGCCAACCGCCTGCCCAATCCCAACCTGAAATGGGAGGAGAGTGAGCAGACCGACATTGGTCTCGACCTCGGCTTCTTCAACAGTGCCCTGACCTTCACCGTCGACTACTTCGTCAAGAAGACCAACGGTATGATCATCGCCATGCCGATCCCAAGCTATGTCGGCGAGACTTCCCCACTGGCCAACGTCGGCGATATGAAAAACTCCGGATGGGAGTTTGAGCTCGGATACAAAGGCCACGCAGGTGATTTCCGCTATGGTTTGAAGGCCAACGCATCCTATCTCCACAACGAGCTCACCAACCTCGGCAACGCCACGGGCTTCCTCGACTGGGGCATCTCGCAGTTCTCCGACGGCGGAACGCGTGCTGAGAATGGACAGCCCTTCCCCTTCTTCTACGGTTACAAGACCGCCGGCGTCTTCCAGACCGTCGACGAGGTCAACGCCTACAAGAATGCTGACGGCTCCCTTATCCAGCCCAATGCCGTACCCGGCGACCTTCGCTTCGTCGATGTCAACGGCGATGGAAAGATCACTTCCGATGACCGTACCAACATCGGCAACGGCACGCCTAAGTGGACCTTCGGCTTCAACCTCAACGGCGAGTATAAGGGCTTCGACATCAACCTCTTCTTCCAGGGCGTGAGCGGCGTGGATGTCTTCGACGCTACCTATCGTCAGGACATCGCATCGGGCAACTATCCTTCCTGGATGCTCAGCCGCTGGACAGGTCCTGGCACGTCTGACCGTGTGCCACGACTGGCTCTTGGCGACACCAAAAACTGGGTGGTCAGTGACCTCTACGTCCGCGACGGCTCCTATCTGCGCCTGAAGAACTTCCAACTTGGCTACACGTTGCCACGCTATTTGACGCAGCGCATTGGCGTAGACCGCTTCCGCCTCTTCGTCATGGCCGAGAATCTCATCACCTGGACCAAGTACTGGGGCTTCGATCCTGAGATTGGCTCCGGCAGTACATCGTTAGGTGTCGACTACGGCGTATATCCCCAGGCACGCACCTGGTCGGTAGGTTTTAACATCACTCTTTAACTGAAAAAAGCAGAAACCATTATGAAAACCAAGAAATATATCTATGTAGGAGCTTTGGCCGCTGCCTTTCTCTTGGGCTCATGCAGCGACGACTTCCTCAAAGTAGAGAATCCCAGTGGTGAACCACTGGAGGAATACTATACCACTGACGCCCATCTGCAGGAATCGGTGACCGCTGCCTACGACCCGCTCCACTGGCCCGACTGGGACGGCACGGCTTACAATGCACTGAATATCGACGCCGAGATCATGGGCGACGACTTCTTCCCCGGTGGCAGCAACATCTCCGATAACCAGCACTGGCACAAGCTCTTCAACTTCGAAGGTGATGGCAACAACACGCTCTCCACGCTTTGGGGTGACTTCTACTCCGGCATCAAGCGCTGCAACGATGTGTTGACCTACTGTGCCTACGATGCCAATAAGGACAACACCAATTTGCCAACCTATATCGAGCAGGCCCGCCTGCTGAGAGTCTATTATTACAATATTCTCTGGCACTACTATGGCGACATCCCCTTCTACCTCACCAACCTCTCCAGTCCCTATCAGGCCGAGCAGATCTCTGCCGACAAGGTCTACGAGAACCTCATCGCTGAGATGGAAGATATCCTCAAAAACAATGTCCTGCCCATGCGCTGGGACAATGCCAACGCCGGACGCGTGAGCAAAGCCTTCGCCTATATGCTCTATGCCGAACTGGTCATGTACCAAAACGACACCCAGCGCTACCCTCAGGCTCTGGCCTACATGAAAGAGATCATCAGCAGTGGTGACTATCAGCTCATGACCAACTTTGCCGACATCTGGAAGGAGAGCGGGGAGTGGGGATCGGAGTCGATCTTCGAGGTCAACTACCAGGACGACCAGGCCGGACGCGACTGGGGCACCTCAAAGTCGGCGGGCGGTACCGTGCTTCCCACGCTGATCTCACCCAACGGCTGGCAGGGCGGCGACGGATGGTCAGCCGGTCAGGACGGCTGGGGCTTCCTGCCCATGCGGGTCGAGACCTACAACATGTATGAGGACGGCGATCAGCGCCGCGAGGCTACTTGTTGGGATCTCCGCAGCCTCCTTGGCACCGACAAAGACTACAATGCACGCTATCAGGATACCCACATCTGGCTGGCTAAATACCGTCCGATGGACGACAACAACAAGGATTGTCCGACGTCGAAAAACCTCAACTACAACAACAATCTGCGTATCTACCGCTATGCCGAGACGCTGCTCAACGCCGCTGAGCTGACGCTGGCCACTGGTGGCAGCAATGCCGAGGCTACGGGATACCTCAATCAGGTGCACCGCCGTGCCGGGCTGCCTGCCATGCAGAGCATCACTGAGGACGACATCCTCAACGAGCGACACCTTGAGTTCGTCGGCGAGGGCAAGCGCTATTTCGACCTCGTGCGTACCGGCAAGGCGGCAACGACCCTCGTGGCCATCCCCGGCACCGACCGTACCAACAGCTGGACACCTAACAAGAAACACGTGCCGCTGGCTCAGTCCGAGCTCGACAACGATCCTAAACTCCATCAGAACGACTACACCAAATAAATACCGAAACGATTATGAAAAAGATAATTAAGCTCTTGGCTTGCGCGCTCTTTGTGGGACTGACGCTTCCGGCCTGCTCGCCCGAAGACTTCAGCGGCGCTGACCAAAACGCACTTCCCACCATGGACGGCGTTGACTTCAACGTCAGCGTCGACCAGTCCACCAACACCATGACGGCCACGGCTCCGTCTGTCAAAGGGGAATATCCCGTCTGGCTCATCAATGGCAAGCAGTACTCCACACTGCCCACTGCCACCTATTCCAATAAGGTCAAAGGTACCTATACCATCGAGCTGCGTATGGCCAACCGCAACGGATTCAGCCAGGCTGGCCTGAAGAAGGAGTTCACCTTCAACGAGACCAAGGTCGACTTCTCGCCCTATGCCGAGAAACTCCAGGGCAAGAAATGGCGCATCGACAACAATGCGCCCGGACACATGGCTTGCGGACCCACCGGTACCTCCGGCACGGAGTGGTGGTCGGCGGGAAAGAACGATAAGAAGGACTTCGGCGTCTACGATGACCGCCTGACCTTCACACCGAATGATGGCTCGTCGACTACCGGCACTTATGTCTACAGCTCCGGTGAGGACGGCAAGACGTTCGTCAATACAGGCACGACGCTTTGGGGCAGCAACAACCCCGACTGGGACGCTACCATCACGGACGAGCAGACATCTGCCTACACGCTGGAGTCCGGAACATGGACCGATGCCGACGGCAAGGCGCAGGATGCCGTCTTCCTCGTGTTGGCTGACAACAGCCTCTTCCCTTATATCTCCAGCGACGGACAGTACCAGCATCCGCGCTTCCGCATTGAAGGACTGACCTCCACCACGATGAACCTCGTCTATGACAATGGCTCCATCGCCTGGCATTTCATCCTGACAAGCAAAGAGCCTTCCTCGGAGGTCGTTCCCGTCAACCCCGACGACGACCCGGAGAAGATAGACTGGTGCGGCGTCAACAGTGACCTCAACCTTGGAAAAGCCTACAACAGCTTCGGGCAGATGACGTTCTGGTGGGCAGATGGCAACTGGACACAGCTCGCCGACCCGAAGCTTAGCTTCAAGGACGGCGTCTACACGATCTCCTTCAGCGGGCAGCCCGGCGGCGCAGAGTGGCAGGCTCAGTGCATGATTCACACAGCCGACGAGGGCGTCCCCGTCGCTTACGAGAGTGGACAGACCTATGATATCAGCTTCAAACTCAAGTCCAATGTCGACATCCCACGCTACTCGCTGAAGATTGCAGATCAGAAGGATGACAACAACGCGCTGTACTACAACAACGCGATGACGGCTGAGATGGGTACCACCATCGTGCGCGTGCCCAATGTCAAGGCTACGACATCGTCTGCCTCCACCAAGTTCATCCTCGACTTCGGCGGTATCGGGGCAGACCCGACCATCTCCATCAGCGACATCATCATTCAGAAGCACGTGTTGAAGAAGTGACGCTTCGTTCTTATATATATAATAAGGAGTAGTCCTCGGCCTGTTGCCTTGGGCTTCTCCTTTTCACATGAAAATGAAATCATCATGAAACTGAAAACATATCTCAGCATTCTCTTCCTCGCGCTGTCGTTTCCGCTGACGGGTTGCGGCTCTTCCTCCGGTGATGATCCTGTGCCCGCGGTCACGATCTCGGTGAGCAACGACGCGCTCACCCTTCCCGCCGCCGGTGGAAGTCAAAGCTTCACGCTCTCGGCCAACCACGAGTGGGGGATGGTCTCCACACCGGATTCATGGCTCACGGTTTCGCCATCCTCGGGACTGTCCTCCGGCGGTGCTGTACAGATCACGGTGACCGCTGCTGCCAACCCCAACACTTCGTCACGCTCTGCCTCGCTCGTCTTTGCGGCGGGAACGGTGCGAAAGACCGTCGTCGTGACGCAGGAGGCTGCCACGACGGCCAAATATGACGCGCCGGCAGGCTACGACCTCGTGTGGCACGATGAGTTCGATGGCAACAGCCTCGGCAGCGACTGGACAGAGGAAGAGAAGCCCGCAGGATGGGTCAACAACGAGTTGCAGACCTACATCAAAGGCTCCTCTGTCAACGAGGTCAAAGATGGCAACCTGCTCATCCACTGCTATAAAGACGGCAGCAATATCTTCTCCGGCCGTGTCTACGCCAAGCCTGACAAAGGGTGGACCTACGGCTATTTCGAGGCACGCATTAAACTGCCACAGGGCAAAGGCACCTGGCCCGCCTTTTGGATGATGCCCGCCAACAACAACTTCTCCACCAACCCCTGGCCGGGCTGTGGAGAGATCGACATCATGGAGGAAGTCGGCGCCGATCCCAACATCGTTTCCTCAACGATCCACTGTAACAAATACAACAACGGCAACACGCCGACGGAGCATGGCACGTTGAAGGTGCCCACAGCAGAATCGGACTATCATGTCTATGCCTGTGAGTGGACAGCCTCCAAACTCGAGTTTTTCGTCGACGGCAAGAGCATTCTCAAATACGAGCCCACCGACAGGTCCAAGGACTTCTGGCCGTTCAACGTCCCCTTCTATCCGATTCTCAACCTCGCATGGGGAGGCAGTTGGGGCGGATACAAAGGTGTCGATGCCTCCGCACTGCCTGCCACGATGAGCGTAGACTACGTCAGGGTGTTCCAAAAGCCCACCCCATAAAAGCCTCTCCCCCTTGCCCCTCCCCAAGAGGGAGGGGAGTGATTACCGCCAAGGGGTGAGCAACTCCGGTCTTGCCTTCTTCCGCTTGTCGTCCGGTATCGGGTTCGGTTTGCCTCGGCTGTGCCTTCTTCCGCTTTTCGTCCGGTATCGGGTTCGGTTTGCCTCGGCTGTGCCGAGGCCCTCCCCTTGCCCCGTCTTGCGTTTCCCCTTGCCCCGTCTTGCGTCTCCCCTTGCCCCGTCTTGCGTCTCCCCTTGTTTCTCTCTTTCTTCCCCTTTTAATTCTCTAATCATCTATGAGCAAATTTCTTCTTTCCTTTCTCCTGCTTGCGCTGCCGTTTCTCGCTTTTGCGCAGCAGCCCGTTTACCTCGATGACAGCCAGCCCGTCGAGCGCCGCATCGACGACGCCATGAGCCGGATGACCCTGCAGGAGAAGATCAATATCCTCCATGCACAAAGTAAGTTCTCCTCGCGCGGCGTTCCTCGCCTGGGCTTTCCCGATTTCTGGACCGACGACGGCCCGCACGGCGTGCGTCCCGACGTGCTCTGGGACGAATGGGAACAGGCCGGACAGACCAACGACTCGTGTGTGGCCTTCCCCGCGCTGACCTGTCTGGCTGCCACCTGGAACCCCTCGCTGGCCTGGCACTACGGCCGCAGCCTTGGCGAGGAAGCCCGCTATCGGGGCAAGGACATGATCCTCGGACCCGGCGTGAACATCCTGCGCACACCGCTCGGCGGCCGCAACTTCGAATACATGGGCGAAGATCCCTGGCTCGTCTCCACCATGGTTGTCCCCTATATCCGCGGGCTGCAGAGCAACGGTGTGGCAGCCTGTGTCAAGCACTTTGCCCTCAACAATGACGAAGAGAACCGCCATCAGGTCAACGTCAAGGTCAGCGACCGCGCGCTCCACGAGATCTACCTCCCTGCCTTCCACGCTGCTGTCACCAAGGGCGGTGCTTGGGGACTGATGGGTGCCTATAATCTCTACCGCGACGAGCACAACTGTCACAACGAGTACCTGCTCAAGGACTTGCTCAAAGGTCAGTGGGGCTTCGATGGCGTCGTGGTCTCGGACTGGGGCGGTTGTCATGATACCGACCAGGCTGTGAACAACGGTCTTGATATGGAGTTTGGATCTTGGACCGATGGTCTCCACACGGGCGCCAGCAACGCCTATGACAGTTACTATCTCGCCAACGCCTACCGCGACGGACTCCTTTCCGGTAAGTACAGTATGCAGACGCTCAACGACAAGGTGCGTCGCGTCCTGCGCCTGTTCTTCCGCACGACGATGGCGCGTCGCGGCCACGGCTCGCTGTGCTCCGACGCCCATTACCAGACGGCACGCCGCATCGCCGACGAAGGTATCGTGCTCTTGCAGAACAGGGGTGATGTGTTGCCCTTGGATCTCAGCCGCAGGCCTACGGTGCTCGTCGTGGGCGAGAATGCCATCAAGATGATGACCGTCGGTGGCGGTTCCTCTTCCCTGAAGGCGCAACGTGAGATCTCGCCGCTCGATGGCTTGAGGGCCAGACTCAAGGATGTCGCCACCGTGGAGTATGAGCGCGGCTATATCGGTGATACCACCGGCGCCTATAATGGTGTGACGACCGGCCAGGATCTGACAGACAGCCGCTCGCGCCAACAGCTCATCGCCGATGCCGTTGCCAAGGCACGTACGGCTGACTACGTGATCGTCGTCGGCGGTCTCAACAAGAGCGATTATCAGGACTGCGAGGGACACGACCGCAAGGAATACGGTCTGCCGTATGGTCAAGATGAGTTGGTAGAGGCGCTGGCAAAGGCCAACCGTCGTGTGGTCTTTGTCAACATCTCGGGCAATCCCGTCGCCATGCCTTGGCACGACCGTGTAGCGGCTATCGTACAAGGATGGTACGGAGGCAGCGAGAGCGGTGAGGCGCTGGCCGATGTGCTCACCGGCGACGTCTGTCCGTCGGGTAAACTGCCGTTTACATGGCCCGTAAAGTTGCAGGATGTCGGCGCGCACGCCTTGAAGACCTATCCCGGAACATGGCGCGACGGCCATAAGATCATCGACGAGACTTACAGCGAGGGCGTCTATGTGGGCTACCGCTGGACTGAGGCGAAGCACATCCGTCCGCTGTTTGCCTTCGGTCACGGCTTGGGCTACACGACCTTCAAGCTTTCCGACCTGCGTCTGTCCTCTCCGTCGCTGACGGCTGCCGATTCCTTGACCGTCACCGTCACCGTTCGCAATACCGGTCACCGTGCAGGTGCAGAGACCGTACAGCTCTATATCCACGACGACAAGTGCAGCGTAGACCGGCCCGTCAAGGAGCTGAAAGGCTTTGCCAAGGTTGCCTTGCAGCCCGGCGAGAGCAAGGACGTGAAGATTGTCATCGGGCGCGACGCACTAAGCTTCTACGATGAGAAGCAGGGAGCATGGACGGCAGAGCCCGGCACATTTACGGCGCTTGTGGGCAATGCCTCAGACAATATTGTGTTGAAAAGATCGTTTGTATTGAAGTAACATACCTTATTAATATGAGAAAACTATTCGTTGCTTTCTTTCTTTGTGCCGTGGCGCTGACCGGCAGAGCCGACAATGCCATGGACACCTATGTTTCCCAGCTCATGAGCCGCATGACGCTGGAGGAGAAGATCGGACAGCTCAACCTTCTGCCGGGCGGAGACATCGTCACCGGCAAGGAGATGGACAGTCCGCTGGCGCGGCTGACGGCCGAGGGCAAGTTAGGCGCCGTGTTGAGTCTGCGTGATCCGGTGAAGATCAAAGCCTTGCAGCAGATCGCCGTGAAGAAAAGCCGTCAGGGCATCCCCTTGCTTTTCGGTTTTGATGTCATCCATGGTTTTCAGACCGTGCTGCCCATTCCCTTGGCGCAGGCGTGCAGCTGGGACACCACCGCGATCCGTCGCGGCGCCGAGATGTCGGCTCGCGAGTGCACCTCTCAGGGCATCGACTGGGTCTACAGCCCGATGGTCGACATCGCTCTCGACCCGCGTTGGGGCCGCATTGCCGAAGGCTCTGGCGAGGATCCGTTCCTGGGCAGTGCCATCGCCAAGGTGATGGTTGAGGGACTTCAGGGCAACTATGGACCCGAGAACGCCATGGCCTGTCTGAAGCACTACGCGCTCTACGGTGCCGTGGAGGCCGGACGAGACTACAACACCGTGGATATGAGCCACGTCAGAATGTACAACCAGTACTTCCCGCCCTACGAGGCGGCTGTGCGTGCGGGCGTCGGTTCGGTAATGTCTTCCTTCAATCTTGTCGACGGCATCCCCGCCACGGCCAACCCCTGGCTCCTCAACGACGTGTTGCGACGGCAGTGGGGCTTCGACGGCTTCCTGGTGACCGACTACGGTTCGATCGGTGAGATGGTCGTTCACGGCATGGGCGATCTTGCCACCTGTTCGGCTGAGGCACTGAAGGCAGGTACCGACATGGACATGTGCTCCAATGCTTACAGTGCGCATCTGCTGCAACTCGTGAAGGAAGGAAAAGTCAGCGAGGCAGATGTCGACCAGGCTTGCCGCCGTGTGTTGGAGGCGAAATACCGGTTAGGGCTCTTTCAGAATCCTTACCGTTTCCTCAACAGCAAGCGGGCCAAGACGGCACTCTACACCCCCGAGCACCGTGCGCTCGCCCGCGACATGGCGGCCGAGACCTTCGTGCTGTTGAAAAACGAGGGCGACATCCTTCCGCTCAAGCGTGAGGGTAACATCGCCCTCATCGGCCCGCTCGCCAATGACCGGTCGAACATGGTCGGCAGTTGGTCGACAGCCGACAAGCCCGAGCTCTACTCCACATTGAAAGAAGCCATGGAGCGCGCTGTTGCCGGCAAGGCCCGGGTGGTCTATGCCCAGGGCTGCAACATCTACGACGACTCGGCCACACAAGCCAACTGCTCCTTCGGCCGTCCCATCCCGCGTGTGGACAGCAGACTGGCTGAGCAGGAAGCCTTGGCAGCCGCTCGTCAGGCCGACGTCATCGTCTGCGCCATGGGAGAGATGACCGAGATGAGCGGCGAGAGCTCCTCGCGCGCCGATCTCTGTCTGCCCGAAGCCCAGATGCGGCTCTTGCGTCAGCTCTGCGCCATGGGCAAACCCGTCGTGCTGCTGAACTTTGCGGGTCGCCCGACGATTTTGAAATGGGAGAGCGAGCATTGCCGGGCCATCCTCAACGTATGGTTTGGTGGTTCGGAGGCCGCTGATGCCATCTGCGACGTGCTCTTTGGCGACAAGGTGCCCACGGGGCGCCTCGTGACGACATTGCCGCAGTGCATGGGGCAGATACCGCTCTATTACAACCATCTCCGCACGGGACGCCCCGTGCCCGAGGGCGCGAAGAAATACTATAAGTATCAGAGCAACTATATCGATGTGCGCAACGACCCGCTCTATCCCTTCGGCTATGGGCTGAGCTACACCACTTTCAGCTACGGCGACGTGGAGCTCAGTGCTGACCGCATTGCCCGCGACGGTAGCGTGACGGCTTCCGTGACGGTGACCAACACTGGCAAGCGCGACGGTGATGAGGTGGTACAACTTTATATCCACCATCCTGCCGCACAGATCGCACGTCCGGTGAAGGAGCTCAAAGGCTTCCGTCGTGTGCATCTCAAGGCAGGTGAGAGCCGGCGCATCGACTTCACGGTCACATCCGACATGCTGAAGTATAAAGACGGCAACGGACGCGATATCCTCGACGCGGGCGACTACGACATCATGGTGGGACCCAACAGCAGCGACAAGGCGTTGAAGAAGTCGACGCTCAAGCTGTAACAATAATTATTATTTGACAAAAGTGTGTTGGAATTATTGTGCGTTCTGGAAAAAAAACAAGGTTAGGAATAGACAAAAACAAGCCTTGGAAGGGGAAAAAGTACCGGTGGCGTGGTCATCTCGGTTGTTTCTTCGTGTCATCTCACTGAGATGACACGAAGAAACAACCGAGATGACTTGATGAAACAACTGAGATGACAGCATAAAACCACTGAGATGATCACGAAAAAAGGTGTTTTGACAATGTCAAAGCACCTTTTTTGTTGGTACGCGAACCACGTGTTTTGCGTATCTTGTTGTGCGTCAGTGGCTTAAGAAAAATCGCGCGAAAATCGCGAAATCACGGGCGACTGGACGTTTGTTGACAAGAATCGTCTTCTCAGGACCTCTTTTTTGTCAGTTTTCCCAACAATCACCATCTGCCTCGCCCCTACGGTGGATGATGTCACTACCGATGGAGAAGTTAGCAATTAGTTATTAGTTAGAAGTAAGCTTTTTACTGCATTACCTTTTTATTTTCTGCCTTTTGGCCTGCATTCGGTGAATAGTTACTATTTAAAAGCACATTTATATGTATATATAAAGAAATACTGTGATTCCCTGAAAGAAATCCAGGGGATCACAGTGTTCGATATATGATATTGGATGATGTCGTGTGGGGCTATTCCGTGACCTTCGGACCTTTCCATCAGTTTTTAAAAAGAAAAAACCTTTTGGGGTAGTGATGGAAATAAAAATGTGTGTAGTGATGGACCTTTCCATCAGTTTTTAAAAAGAAAAAACCTTTTGGGGTAGTGATGGAAATAAAAATGTGTGTAGTGATGAACCTTTCCATCAGTTTTTAAAAAGAAAAAACTTTGTGGGTAGTGATGGATTCGAACCACCGAAGGCAATAGCCAGCAGATTTACAGTCTGCCCCATTTGGCCACTCTGGTAACTACCCAGTGCTGTAAAGCGAGTGCAAAAGTAATAATTTATCGTGAGACAGCAAAGACTTTGCAGTCCCTTTTTTATTACTTTAACAGATCGCGGCTAATACCGGATGTGCAGGACCAACACGCTGTCAGCCCTGCACATTACCTTTTATATATGCTTTACCCTATGGTCGATTAGAGTTTCACTACGAGATATTTGCTGACGCTCCAGAAGCGGTTGGCGTCATTGATATGCAGTGTAGTGGTACCGTTGCCGTTGTCGCGAAGCGAGTAAGAGTCAGACGGCATCTGCGTCATGATCTTCGGCTTCTTCGATTTCAGTACGATGTCGTTGTAGTTGCGGATGTCCACCTTAGTGAAGCCCGTGCCGGAGAGTTTGCTGACATCGACACGCTTCTTGGCCAGGAAGCCGCCGGTGAGGAGGCCTTTCGCCTTCAACTCCTTAGATGTGCCGATGGTGACGAAAGCCTCGTGGATAGCCTGGTCCTGTTCGGCGATTGTCGTCTTTTGGCTGGCCACGGTCTGCCCGAGTTGGTTGTTGCTGGTCGTGAGGTCGTTGACGTTGGTGGTGAGCTTGTTGACGTGCTCGTTGAGTGTAGCGATGTCAGCGTTTTTGTTGTTCAGCTCAGTCTTGAGCTCAGCGATGGTCTTGTCCTTCTCGTCGAGCTGAGCCTTATAGTAGGCGATGAGCTTCTTCACGCGCTGCGCATAGCTTGTGTTCTGCCCTTCGAGGCTCTTCTCAAGTTCGCTGATGCGGTTGCGTTGGCGTGTGACGAGCTGGGCCAAGTCGTTGAGTTGCTGGCGCAGGTGAGCTTTGTCGAGCTTGCCGCCCTGCTCCTGTCCCATCTGCTTGATCTGTCCTTCCTGGCCGTTGATGCTGTCGAGACCGCTGGACATGATGTCGACGAAGTCGGCCATTGCCTTGATGTCCTCTTGGTGCAGGCTGTCAGCGGTGGCCAGTGAGTCGAGCTGTGATTGCAGCTGTGCGTTTTTGTTATTACCGTTGCAGGAGCCAAGTCCGATTGCTACGGTTGCCATGGCGAGAGCCATGACAAGATTTCTTGTCTTTTTCATATTCTTGCTATTTGATATGCTTGTTTAGTTATCCGTGGCAAAGATAAGCGCATACGTGCTATTAATGTTCTTTTCTGTTTGTTTTTTTTAATACGTTAAGACAATGAGTTCACGATTTGCGGAAAATTAATACAAATGCTCAAGGTTATAGCTCCTTGAGCAGTTTTCCATCGAGGTTATATACGGCAACACGGCCGTTGTCCATCAACGCCATGGTGGGGTCGTTGCCACCCTTGGGGAAGGTGATGGAACCCGTGTTGCAGATGAGCGTGCCGTCGGCATTGTGCTCAAGTTGCCAGAGATGGGTGTGGCCGAAAAAGACTGCGTCGTAGTGGCCGGTGGGCAGATGGTCGGGATTATAGACGTGCCCGTGGGTGAGCAGGATGCGGCGACCCTCGTCGACAAGCAGCACATAGTCGCTCATCATCGGGAAGTGGAGCAACATCTGGTCGACCTCGGCATCGCAGTTGCCGCGTACGGCGACAATGTCATCGGCCAGCGGGTTCAGTGCTGCGACGATGCCCTTGGCGTCGATGCCTTCGGGGATGCTGTTGCGCGGCCCATAGTTGAGGATGTCGCCGAGGATGAGGAGCATGTTGCACTGCTGTTGGCGGTAAAAGTCCAGTGCACATTGCAGCCGGGGCAGACTGCCGTGGATGTCAGAGATGATCAGATAGCGCATGGTGATGTCGGCGGTGTGTTATTTGAGAAGAAACGATTTGATGTTTTTGTTTTTCGAGAGTTTGCAGAGCTTTCTGACGGCTTGGTTGCGGATCTGTCTGACGCGTTCACGCTTCAGCCCCATCTCCTGTGCCGTCTCGGCGAGCGTGCGGTGCTCAGCGCCGATGCCGTAGAAGCGCTGCACCACCTGCCGGCTGCGGGCATCGAGCTTGTCGATGATCTGCAACAGTTCGGCAGTGGCGGTCTCGTCTTCCAGAGCGTTGTCGGGCTGCGTGGCGTCTTTGTCGGGTATGACATGTCCCAGGCTCAGCTCATTGCTGCCGCCGATGGGTGCGTCGATCGACAGCGGATGGCTGCGCTTCTTCTCCCATGCCGGATCCTTGGCGTTGCGCGGCACACGGTAGAGTCCTGCCTGCTGCTCGATAGCCTGCTCGATGGCTTCGCGGATGTAAGGTGCGGCATAGGTGACAAAGCGCTTGCCGTGCTTGCCGTCGAAGTGTGTGGCAGCTTTGAGCATGCCGATGTTGCCCTCGCTAACCAGGTCGTCCATGCTGAGTCCGCGGTTTTTGTATTGATTGGCGACGCTGATGACATAGCTCAGGTTGGCAGCCACCAGTTTGTCCAAAGCCCGTTTGTTGCCTTGGGCAATCTTCTCGGCGAGCTGCTGCTCCTCGGCGTCGCTGAGTAATTTTTGCTTTCCTACTTCCTGTATGTAAGCGTCGTTGAGTTCTTCGTTCATGTTGATATCCTTTCGTGAGTATTGTGTGGTAGAGCGGACGGGCTTGTTTCTTTCTGCTTAGTCGAGTCCGCTGTCGACCAGCAGCTCTGCTACCTCTTCCGGTGTGTTGTAGTCCATGCCGAAGGCGAGGTCTTCGTCGGAGAGTTCCTCCGAGAGTCCTCTGGCCTGCTCCTCAGTGTATCGTGCGTTGCCGTCCTTGTCTTTGACCAGACAGATGGCTGCGACGATGCGCTCGCGATAGGCGGCGATGGCCTCTTTGCCGTTGGCGGCGGAAATGTTGTCTAAAGTCTGCTCCATAGTGGTGACGTTTCTATTACGTACAAAGATATGAATTATTTGGGAAATAACCCTCGTAATTTGGGATAAATAAGCTAAAAAAACTAATTCCCCGATGAAAACGTAATGTTTTTTTAGTAACTTTGCATAGATAAAGAAATATAGGAATACGCCAATAAAGATATGGGAAAAGAATACAGAGCCGGACTGGATGTCGGATCCACGACGGCGAAGATCGTTGTTCTTGATGACGAAGATCATATCGTTTATTCACAGTATCGGCGACACAACGCCCAAGTGCGTGAACTGACCACGACCTATCTCAACGAGATCAAGCATCAGCTCGGCAATCCGTCACTGCGTCTTTGCGTGACCGGATCGGTGGGTATGGCCACTGCCGACGAGCTCCGTGCGGAGTTTGTCCAGGAGGTTGTGGCAGCCACGGTGTTTGCCCGCAACCGCTATCCCGAGGCGCGTGCGCTGGTGGACATCGGCGGCGAGGATGCCAAGGTGGTCTTCTTCAATGGGCAGAGTACGGAGCTGCGCATGAACGGCAACTGCGCGGGAGGCACTGGCGCGTTTATCGATCAGATGGCTTTGCTGCTCGGCTGCGACAACCAACGCATGAGCGAGCTGGCCATGACCTCCACCCATGTCTATCCGATGGCCGCACGCTGTGGTGTCTTTGCCAAGACCGACGTGCAGAACCTCATGTCGCGCAACCTGCCGGAGAGCGACATCGCCGCCAGCATTTTCCACAGCATCGCCGTGCAGACCGTCACCACGCTCAGCCACGGCATCGACTTCACGCCGCCGATCCTCCTTTGCGGTGGGCCGCTGACATTTCTTCCTGCCCTGCGCAAGGCGTTTGCCGACTATCTCCATCTCGAAGCCAGCGACTTCATCGTACTCCGGGAGGGCAACCTCATCCCGGCGCTTGGCTGTGCCATCCGTGCCGGGAAGGAAGCTGAGGCGGTAGACATCGACGAACTTCTCGACCGTATCGCACATCCCGAAGCATGCCGCCACCAACAGAATTGTGGATGCACAGCTGTCGCTGACGCCGACGAGTTGCAGCCGCTCTTCCATTCTGAGGCTGAATATTCAGCATGGTTGCACGACAAACAGCGTTATGCCACTCCTCTCTATCCCATGCACAGCGGGCGTGAAGAGGTGGTCATCGGCATCGACTCGGGTTCCACGACGACAAAACTCATCGTGGTGCGGGCTGACAAAGACCATCAGGGAGAGATCATCTTCAGCGACTACAGCATGAATCTCGGCAATCCGATCCATGCCGTGGAGCAAGCTCTGAAACGCTTGAAGCAAAAGGCAGAAGAGAGCGGAACCACGCTCGACATCGTAGGCTCCTGCTCTACGGGCTATGGCGAGGAACTGATCAAGGCTGCCTTCAACCTCGACGACGGCATCATCGAGACGATGGCGCATGAGCGAGCTGCCGCACGGCTGCTGCCCGACGTGTCGTTTATCCTCGACATCGGCGGGCAGGACATGAAGGCGATCTTTGTCGATCATGGCGCTGTGGTGCGTATGGAACTCAACGAAGCCTGCTCGTCGGGTTGTGGAACGTTTATCCAGACCTTCGCCCAAAGTCTGGGCTATCGGGTGCAGGACTTTGCTGCCTTGGCTTGTCAGGCAGACCGCCCCTGTGACCTCGGTACGCGCTGTACCGTGTTTATGAATTCTAAGGTGAAGCAGGTGCTGCGCGAAGGCGCTACAGTGGCTGACATCGCAGCCGGACTGGCCTACTCTGTGGTGCGCAACTGCCTTTATAAGGTGTTGAAGCTCAGAGGCAATGATGATCTCGGAAAGCATATCGTCGTGCAAGGCGGTACGATGAAGAACGATGCTGTCGTGCGTGCTTTTGAGCTTCTTTCGCATACGCAGGTGGCACGCAGCAACATTCCCGAGATGATGGGCGCCTACGGTTGTGCCCTGCACGCCATTGCCGCTTGCCAGTCCTCAACCCAACTGCATCATGCCTCGCTTGACGATCTGCTCCGGCAGTCGGCGTGCGAGACTCGTCTGCTCAACTGCAAGGGTTGCGAAAACCAATGTCTCGTGACGATGTATCGCTTTGGCAGTGGTCGCCGCTATTACTCCGGCAACAAGTGTGAGCGGGTCTTTAACAACCAGGGAAAGAACCACGACAAGGGAGAGAACATCTATCGCGAGAAATACGAGCTGCTCTTCGGTCGTGCCGAACAGCCTTCTATGCCGTCGCGCACAGAGGTTGTCGCCATTCCGCGTGTGCTGAACATGTATGAGGAGTTTCCGTTCTGGCATACGCTCTTCACGAGTGCCGGCTTTGAGGTGATGCTCAGCTCGGAGTCTACATTCAAGAAATACGAGCGCATGCTGGGCACGGTGATGAGCGACAACATCTGTTTCCCGGCGAAACTCACCCATGCTCATGTCAAGGAACTCGACGAACGGCTCGGTGAACTGCCTGAGGGAAGAACGGGATTTATCTTTATGCCGTATGTGGTCTTTGAGCATCAAGACGATGACCGCACCATCAACAGCTATAACTGCCCCATTGTCACGGCTTACTCCGACGTGATCCGCAGTGCCATGACACTGCAGCACCGTGTAGAGTCGCCCGTGATCAACTTCCGCGATGAGCCTTTGCTGCGCAAGCAGATCCTTGCCTTCCTCAAGAAACACGGTGTCGGCAAGCACACTGCCGAGGCTGCGCTGACTGCGGCCTTGAAAGCGGAACAGCAATATACTTCCCTGGTCAAGCAGCGCTGCAAGGATATCCTGGCGCAAAGCCGCAAGGAGGGCAAGCTGACCATCCTCTTGGCGGGACGTCCTTACCATACCGATCCGCTCATCCAGCACAAACTCTCGGAGATGATCGCGGCGCTTGGCGTGAACGTGATCTCCGACGACATTGTCAGAACTGACGAGCAGACGCCTTCCGGCGACACCTGTCTGGTGAAGCAGTGGGCTTATATGAACCGTATCATCAAGTCGGGACAGTGGTGCGCTGAAGAGCCCGACGATGTGCATTTCGTGCAGATGACATCCTTCGGCTGTGGGCCTGACTCGTTCATCCAGGACGAGGTGCGACATATTCTCCGTGAGCATGGCAAGCCCTACACGCTGTTGAAGATCGACGATGTGAGCAATCTCGGCAGCTTGAAGTTGCGTGTCCGTTCACTCATCGAGTCGCTGAGAGGACAGAAGAACGAAGCCGATGCGCAAAAAACAACCTGCGATGCAGACTCGCAGACAGCAGACAAGACTGATGCCGAGAACTCTTTGCCACCGATCACCCGCCATATCCTGGCTCCTTACTTTACGGAATATCTCACACCGCTGCTGCCTCCGATCTGCCGTTTGATCGGTTGGGATGTGGAAGTCTTGCCGCCCAGCGATGCCGAGAGTGCGGAGTATGGACTGAAGTACGCCAATAATGAGGTGTGCTATCCTGCCACGCTGATCGTCGGCGACTTTGTCAAGGCACTGCGGTCGGGGAAATATGATCCCGACAAGGTGTCGGTGGTGATGAGTCAGACCGGTGGACAGTGCCGTGCGACGAACTATGCCGCGCTGATCCGTCGTGCTCTCGATGCCAACGGTTTCAAGCGTGTGCCATTGATCACCTTGGGCGTGTCGACGAGTGCCGAGGACGAAGACGAGAACCAGAGCGCGGCACTCGATGTGCCATGGATGCGTCTGGCCCCGATCATCACGACAATGTTTCTCTATGGCGACACCATCTCTAAATTCTATCACGGTGCTGTGTGCCGTTTGCGCAAGGATGCTTATCATGTGGGACCACAAGGGGCAACGAACGACGCTGAGCTGCTGCGTGACAAATATCTCGCTTTGGCCGCTGAGCCGATACTCCGTAACAACCCCAAGGGACTGATGGACCTCATCCGACAAGCCGCCCGGGAGTTCGACAGCATCGTGGAGGACAAGGAGGTGCCTGCCGTGGGCATCGTGGGAGAGATCTTCCTGAAGTTCAATCCCTTTGCCCATCAGTTCCTGGCGCGCAAGATCATCGCCAAGGGATGTGAGGTTGTTCCGCCGTTGCTCTCTCCTTTCTTCTTGCAGGAGTTTGTCAATGTGATTGCCTCTAAGCATCTCGGACTGAAGTGCAGCAACGTGCCCGACTTCCTGGTGAAGAGCATCTACAGCCTGATCTGGCGGCGCGAGAAGAAAATCAACCGCCTTGCCTCACGCTTCCGCTATTACCGTCCGTTTACCAATATCTTCGACGATGCCAAGGAGGTCAACGGCGTGGTAAGCCTGGCGGCGCAGTTTGGTGAGGGCTGGCTCTTGCCGAGCGACATCATCAGCCTGGTCAGACAAGGGGTGAACAATGTGGCAAGCCTCCAGCCCTTTGGCTGTATCGCCAATCACATTGTCTCGAAAGGTATTGAGAAAAAACTCAAGAAGATGTATCCACAACTCAACCTGGTATCGCTCGACTTCGATTCCGGCGTCTCTGCCGTGAACGTTACCAACCGCTTATTGCTGTTTATAGATAGCATCAGAGGATAGAAAAAATGGTAAGAAACAAAAAGTCCCGCGGCAATAGCCGCGGGACTTTTTGTTATTTCAGCGCTTCCAGCGCACTCTTATAGTCCGGCTCATCCTCGATCTTCTCCACCTGTTGGGTGTAGACGACCTTACCTTCCTCGTCAACGACGACGACGGCACGGGACTGCAGACCACGCATCGGACCGTCGACGATCACGGTGCCATAAGCCTTACCGAACTCGGGAGAGCGGAACAGCGACACGGGAACCACGTTTTTCAAGCCTTCTGTCGTGCAGAAGCGGCCTTGGGCGAAAGGCAGATCCTCAGAGATGCAGAGCACCACGGTGTTGTCCATCTTCGAAGCGTCAGCGTTGAAGTGACGTACTGAAGCGGCGCAGGTGGCTGTGTCGAGGCTGGGGAATATATTGAGCACTACGCGCTTGCCGCGCAGGTCGCTGAGTTTCAGTGTACTGAGGTCACCTTTGGTAGCCTCGAAATCAGGTGCGATACTTCCTTTTGCGGGCAGAGTGCCGATGGTGTTCATCGCATTGCCTAATAAACTAACTTTTGCCATAATCTTTAGTGTTTAATGTGTTGAGTGCCGCAAATTTACGAAACACTGTGTGAAGTGCCAAATCTTTCCCTCTCTTTTTCGAAATATTAATAGAGTGCCATCTATTTTCCGAACCTCACTCCCACGTTGACGTTGAAGAGCAACTGCTTGTCGGTGTAGGCTGACTTCACGCCACTGCCATTCTTGAAGTAATACGCTAGGCCGGGCTCGGCGAAGAGGCTGAGGCTCGGCAATAGCGAGTAGGAGATGCCAGCGTGGACGTGTGTGCTCAGCACAGGCCGGTGCTCGCTGATCGTTGTCGTTATTGTCTCGTTGGTGGTCATGTCGGCATAGTGTGTCTTCTTCTTGCCGTATATCAGTTTTTCAATCTCGCCGCCTGCACTGGCGTAGACCTTCACCTTGCTCTGTTGCCATATGTTGTAGTGGATGCTTACCGGAATGCCGAGATAATGCAGTCGCTGTGTACTGCTCTCACAGTGGTTGGCATAGAGATCCTCAAAGTCGGAGCTCATCGTACTGTAGGTCAGTCCCGTGGTCACGCCCCATTGCCCGTTGAGAGGTATCGACACGGAAAGCCCTGCACGGACCGGCAGATGATGATGCTTCTCACTATGCATGGGAGTTTCTTGAAGTACCTTGTTGAGCAGAGAGGGGTAGGCGTAGAGTACGGGTACACTGGCCACCATCGGGTCGCTCATTGTCATGACTTGCCCATTACTGTTGCCATTTCTCTGAAGGCCGCCAACCCCCTGGTAGTAAGCACCCACATGTATTGTATGGTGAGGTCTTTCATTATTGTATGCTAAGAGTCGGTCACTGCTGTCCCAGTGATCCTTGTAACTGTTTTGAGATTGATTTGCCGAAGTCCGCTGCTGTTCTGCCGCTTTGCGCGTCTCAATCTCTACCACCGTATTCGCGTCTTTTGTCTCTACAGTGTTGTTCTCGACAGAAGCAGACTGAGGGTTTGAGGCATTCTTCGCTTTGTATTCTTCTGTTATCATCGAAGCAGACGGCATTGTCCTCTTACCATGGTTTTTACTTAAGACTTGGGCGATCAGACTTGAAGTAGGGATGCTTGCTGGTTGTGCCGTATGCTGCTCGACGTTTGCCGAAGCTTGCCGTTGCACTTGTGTCGCAGGTTCTCGGTGCTGTAGCTGTTGCGATAGCATAGTGTCGCTATCGGGTTGTAGCAAAGCCAGATATACGGCTGTACCTCCAACGGCCACTGCCAGTGAGGCGGCGACAGCCCATCGTTGCCACGTCAGACGGCGTGTCTGGGCAATGGGGCGCGGTGGCGTCATCGTCAGACCACGGCGTGCCATTTCTTGCTTGATGTTGTCAAGCATATCATCGGGAGCCTTCCGCTCATAGCTGTCGGCTTTCCGCTTGATGTCTGTTATCCATTTGTCGTTCATCCTAACCTCCTTTTGTAGTCGTTGATCATCTTGGCAAGCATCGTCTTCGCACGGTGTAGCTGCGAAGCCGAACTGTCGGGTTTGATGTGTAGCATTTGCCCGATCTCCTTATGGCTCAGGCCTTCTACGACGTAGAGGTTGAGCACTTGGCGGTAGCCTTCGGGCAGACGTCGGATCATTTCCATGAGCACATTACCGTCGAGCCCTTCTGTGTCTGGCTCCTCGTCGGACAGGTCAGGGACTTGCTCCCCGTCGACGACATCGATCTTTTGCTTCTGGCGTAGCGTTGTCAGACATTCGTTGACCATAATGCGCGTCACCCATGCCTTCAGACTGCCTTTGCCGCGGTACTGAAACGTGTGGAACTGTGTGAAGATCTTGATGAAAGCCTCTTGCAACACGTCTTTCACTTCGTCGTCGTCAGCGATATAGCGCATACCCACACCCATGAGATACCCGCTGAACAGTGCGAACAGGTCGTCCATCGCCGAGGTTTCTCCCCGGCGAAAGGCTTCTGCGATCTGTTGTTCCTTGTCGATGACCTTCATGATGGCAACACTCCTATGGTGTTAATGTCTTGTTATGATCCTGATCTTTTGCTTGATAAATGCAGATATGTTCAGAACCTTGCGTGAATCGATCCCTTATTTTTTAGATAGTTACACCTTATTATATATACAACTCTATACCATTGTCATATAATCTTACACTATTATATATTTGTACCTACGCCCGATGTTGTGCTGCCACCTGTCGGAGGGTGATGGCATAGGCGGTGAGCATTAGCACGCCGGTGAGTATCCACGAGATGGGATACACGGCCATGAGATGGTTGAAGCCGGGATGCGACGGGCAGTAGAAAAAGATCCAACCCAGTCGAAACACGCAGGTGCCAAAGATAGCAATCAGCGTAGGCTCCAGCGAATGCCCCAATCCACGAAGGCATGCAGCCGAAATCTCGTAACTCGCCGCGATCCATTGGAAGATGAGCACATCGGACAGTCGCTCACGGGCAAAGGCGGTGACATCGGGATCGGCGGTGAACAGCCAGAGGAAAAAACCGCGTCCGCTGTAGAACAGCAGGTTGCCGGCCAAACAGAACAGCGCACCGCAGGCCATGCTCAACCAAAACACACGCTTACAGCGGTCGATGAGGCCGGCACCATAGTTTTGTCCGACAAAGGTGACGGCGGTGCCCGTGAAGGCACTCATCAGAAAATAGCAGTAGTATTCAAAGTTCTGTTCCACTGACGATCCTGCGATGGCCGCGGCACCGTAGCTGTTGATGCCGGTTTGAACAAACACGTTGCTGAAGGAGAAGAGCATGCTCTGCACGCCGGTGGGGATGCCGATGACCAGAATGCGGCGCAGTGACTGACGGTCTACGTGCAGTCGAGTGGCTTGCAGACGGAAAGGCCCGCTCTCATGGCGCAATACGCATATCATGCACGAGACGCTGAACACATTGGCCAGCCCCGTAGCCGCCGCCACGCCCGCCACGCTCCAGTGGAGGACGATGACGAAGAGCAGACAGCAGAGCGTATTGATCACGCCGGCGGCAAGCAACATATACAGCGGGCGGCGTGTGTCGCCTTTACTGCGCAGAATGGCGGCGCCAAAGTTGAAGACGATAAAGAAAGGTACACCCAGAAAGTAAACGCGTAGATAGGTAGTCGCGTCGGAAAGAATCTCTTGCGGCGTCGCCATCCAGCGAAGTATCGTAGGTGCAAAGGTCAGCCCTATGATCAATAGCAGCAAGCTGCATACTATGGCAATGACACATGTGGTTCCTACGGCGTTGCGCACACGATGACGGTCTCGGGCGCCAATGGCCATGGCTATGACGGCGTTGGCACCGACCGATATGCCGACAAAGAGATTGATGAGCAGGTTGATGAGAAAGGTGTTTGCACCGACGGCTGCCAGTGCCTCACTCGACGCAAAGCGCCCTACCACAGCCACGTCGATCGAGATAAACAGCTGTTGCAGAATGCTGCTCACTGCGAAAGGCATAGCCACTTGCAGCATTTTGCCTAAGAGAGGTCCGTGGAGCATGTCCATCATCTTGCTGTCCTTGCTTTTCTCGTTTCCCATGACTCAACACGATTGATTCTAACTTTTCTCTGCAAAGTTATAGTTTTTTTCTCATATATCCATCGTTTCATAGCTGTATGCCCATGATTTTCTCTATGAATCTGTTGCTCCTGGGAATGTGGAAAGAAGCGAATGAAGATGTTGGCGTCTGACAAGGTTGGATGGGTGAGGGCGTGTTGTTAATCAATATTAAATGATGGTAAGTTTTGACACACATTCTTCGTTGATTGACGAAAAAATTGTAACTTTGCACCCGCATTTGCGAAAACAGATGCGATCAACATGGGCAAGTCTCTTACGGTCAGCTCCCTTGGAATCCCCCAGGACGGGAACGTAGCAAGGGTACTTGGTTGTAGCGACGCGATAAGAACCGCTTGCCCACCTGCCTCTTTAGCTCAGTTGGCCAGAGCACGTGATTTGTAATCTCGGGGTCGTTGGTTCGAATCCGACAAGAGGCTCATCAAAAATCCTTCCTCACAGGGAAGGATTCTTTGTTTCTACACCTTATTATATATATAGGACTCGATTTCTATATAAGGACATCGGTCTTCTTCCTCTTTAGCTTATGAACATTCTCGATACATTCCACTCTTTCCTTCAGCGTTTCAGAAGATCTTCCATGGATGTCGCTCTCGTCCTTGGCGGTGGCGGCGCGCGCGGCTTTGCACATATCGGAGCTATTGAGGCCTTGCAAGCGCATGGCTATCATATCACTTCTGTGGCGGGAACATCGATGGGCGCGCTGGTGGGTGGACTCTTTGTTGCCGGCAAGATGGAGGAGCTCAAAACGATTGCGCATCGTCTGACAAAGATGCAGATGCTCAAGATAATGGATGTTTCTCCCGGCTTGGATCATCTGGCCAGCGGTGAGCGGCTGCTCAAGGAGTTGCGTCAGATAGTGGGAGAGGTGCGTATCGAGGATCTCCCGATACCCTATGCTTGTGTGGCTTCTGATATCATCAGTGGACAGCCCCATGTATTCCATGAGGGCGAACTGGCGCAGGCCATACGTGCTTCGGTGTCTATCCCTTGCTTTTTTAAACCTGTAGAGATAGGTGGCGCACTCTATGTCGACGGCAGTGTACACGACACGCTGCCCTTGGACGTGGTGAGCAGAAAGAAAGGGGATCTGCTTGTCGCCGTCAATGCGAGTGCACCCGACGCATATCCACAGAGCAATGGCGCACCTGTGACAACGCGTGAGAATAGTAGCTTTTGGATGCGATGGATACCAGTCATGAAGTCAGGATTGTCGAGCAATTATGTCAGAATGGCTGTGCGGGTAGCCTGCCTGTCGGTACAAAACAATACGATGATGGCTGAGCGGCTGACACCTCCCGACATCCTTGCTGACATACCGATGGACGCCTTTGGTCTCTTCGACTTTACACGTGCCGACGAGATCATTGCTTATGGGCGACAAGTCATGGAGAAGACTTTGAAAGAGAAAAGCTTGAAAAAAGACTAACTGCCTGTTTGGCATATACTTTGCAGAGGGCGGAGTAGAAACAAAGTTCGTTATGCCATGAAGCAGAGTAAGTTGAACAATAACAACAAACCCCAACCCAATATCGGTTGGAGTGGTATTTTTGTGGGACTGTTGGTCTTGATTCTTCTCAACAGTCTGCTTTTCCCCTACGTCGGTAACCAGCCCGTGAAGGATGCTGACTACAACACTTTTGTCACAGCTGTGGACAAAGGAACGGTCACGAGCGTCAACATCAAGGAGGGCCGCATCTATTATGAGGTGGCAGGAAAGAAAGGCAAGCAGTATTTCCGTACCACCGAGGTCAACGATCCCCAGTTGGTAGACCGGTTGCTCAAGGCGAAGAGCCCTGCCAAAGGTGGTCACATCGTTTTTACTAAGCAGTTGCCACAGAAGAATTCTCCCATTGTTGACTTCTTCCTTTGGTGGATCCTGCCGGGTCTGATCTTCTATTGGATCTGGCGTGCGGGAGCCAATAAGATGGTGAAGGGTGCCAGCGGAGGCTTCCTCTCTTTGGGAAACTCCGGTGCAAAAGTCTATGCCGAGAGTGACATAAAGACGCGCTTCGCTGATGTCGCCGGGCAGGACGAGGCCAAGGCAACGCTCAAGGAACTCGTCGACTTTCTCCACAATCCGCGGAAATACACGGCTTTGGGTGCCCGTCTGCCCAAAGGCGCACTGCTCGTTGGCCCGCCGGGAACAGGCAAGACGCTGATCGCGCGTGCTGTGGCCGGTGAGGCTCACGTGCCATTCTTCTCGATTTCCGGTTCCGAGTTTGTACAGATGTTCGTCGGTATGGGTGCTGCCAAGGTGCGTGATTTGTTCCGTCAGGCTGCACAGAAAGCACCGTGTATCATCTTCATCGATGAGATCGATGCCATCGGCAAGAGCCGTGACCAAGCCATGGGCAATGATGAGCGTGAGCAGACGCTCAACCAGCTGCTCACTGAGATGGACGGTTTCGATGCCACCAAAGGCGTGGTGATCCTTGCCGCCACCAACCGGCCGGAGAGCTTGGACAAGGCACTGTTGCGTCCCGGACGTTTCGATCGCCGCATTATCATGGAGCTGCCGGATCTGGAAGGGCGTAAGGCTATCTTCCAAGTACATCTGAAGAAGGTAAAACACGGCAATATCGACTTGGATGTAGTCGGTCGCGCTACTGCCGGATCCAGTGGCGCCGACATCGCCAACATCGTCAACGAGGCTGCTCTGCGTGCCGTGAGACTTGGTAAGAGCGAGGTCGAGACCGATGACATCGAGGAGAGTGTGGAGACGGTCATTGCCGGTGAACAGAAGAAGGGTGCCGTCATCTCTCCTGAGGAGAAGCGCATCATCTCCTATCATGAGCTTGGACATGCCATGGTGGCAGCCATGCAGACCCATTCCGCACCGGTGCAAAAGATCACCATTGTGCCGCGTACGAGTGGCGCACTGGGCTATACCATGCAGGTCGACAGTGGAGAGAAGCACTTGATGAGCAAGACCGAGATGCTCAACCAAATTGCCACACTCACCGGAGGGCGTGCCGCTGAGGAGGTGATGTGCCACACATGTACGACAGGTGCTTCCAACGACATCGAGAAGGCTACACAGTTGGCTCGTGCCATGATCACGACCTATGGCATGAGTGACACGTTCGGCATGATGCAACTCGAGCAGCAACGCTATAAGTATCTTGGCGGTGCCAGCAGTTTGACTTGCTCGCAGGAGACAGCAAAGGACATCGACACCGAGGTGCGCGACATCATCCGACAGGCTCATGACAAGGCTGTCGGCATCATCAAAGCCCATGAGCCGGAGATGAACGCTGCTGCCAAGATCTTGCTGAGCAAGGAGACGATCACGGGCGATGAGTTTATGAATGTGCTCAAGCGCTACGAAAAGGATAAAGAATAATAAAAAAGCAGGGATTGCGTTGGCAGTCCCTGCTTTTTTGCTTATTTTTGTCTGATGGATGTGACGCTTCTGTCAGATCCATCATTGCTAACAACAAATCAGATATAGAATCAGACAAAAAGACAATGACAAGAAACAAAAAGAGAATGATCACGCAGGGACTCTGTGCCCTGCTGTTGCTGTTGTCGCCACTGTCCTCTGTGCGGACTTCCGCACAGGGGCAAGATCAGCGGCACAATGCAGCCATGATGATGCCGCAGGATTTCGACAGTAAGTATGCCACCGATTTGGTGAAGGCGGGCAGCGAGGCTCCTGACTTCAAGATGAAGACCGTGGACGGCAAGACTTTCAAGCTTTCGAAGTTGCGTGGAAAATATGTTGTCCTCGACTTCTGGGCTTCCTGGTGTCCCGACTGTCGTCGCGACATCCCTGAGATGCTCAGGATGTATGACCATTTCCATGGCAAAGGGGTGGAATTTGTCGGGGTGTCGTTCGATACCGATGCACAGAACTGGAAGAAAGCCTTGCTGAAGTATGGCATTCGCTGGACGCAGGTCAGCGAGCTTGTGAAGTTCCACGATGCCCAGATCTCCAAGACCTATGGCGTGAAATGGATTCCCTCGATGGTGCTCATCGACCCACAGGGCAAGGTGGTGCTGAGCACTGTGCTGTGGCCGAAGCTGGAACGAACGCTGACCGAACTCTTTCCTGAGGGCAAGGCAAAGGCTATCGATGAGAAAGTCGCCATTGAGGGCAGCAAAGGCAAACTGTCTGCTATTGTCAGCCGTCCGGAAGGTGTGACAGGGCGGATGCCGGTGACAATACTCATGCACGGCTTCGGCGGCAACAAAAACGCCCAGCTGATGACACTGCTCTCCGACTCTTTACTGCGCCATGGGATCGCCACGGTGCGTTTCGACTTCAACGGCCATGGAGAGAGCGAAGGGAAATTTGAGGAGATGACCGTGCCCAACGAAATAGAAGATGCGAAGAAGGTTTATGCTTATGTCTGCTCGCAGCCCTGGGCCGACAGCACGCGCGTGGCACTGGTCGGCCATTCTCAGGGTGGCGTCGTTGCCAGCATGACAGCAGGCGAGCTTGGCGAGAAATGTGTAGCCGCCGTAGCACTGATGGCTCCTGCCGCTGTGTTGCGCGATGATGCCATTCGCGGCAACACCTTTGGCTCGGTGTATGATCCGCTGGATCCTCCAGCCGTGATTCCTATGATGGGCGGACATGTGAAGTTGGGCGGCAACTATGTGCGCACGGCTTTCCGCTTACCGATCTACGAAACGGCTGCCAAGTATCATGGTCCGGCCTGTATCGTACATGGTACCGGCGACCGCATCGTACCCTATACCTACGGTGAGCGCTTCCACAATATATGGAAGGGTAGTGAATACGACGAGCTCCCGGGCTTTGACCACGGCTTCGGTCAGGATTCCTACCGGGCGGTGGAGCTGGTCAGTGAGTATTTGGCCAAGAATATCAACAGGAAATAAATATAAAAAAAGAATAGGGGAAGAGGGCTGACTCTTCTCCTATTCTTTTTATATAGTTTCTATTTTTATCAGTCTTACGACAATCCCACGATGTTGCCGTCGACGATGTCGATGTGGTTGGCTTGCGGATCTTTGGGCAAGCCCGGCATACGCATCATGCTACCGGCTACGGGCACGAGCATTTCAGCACCGTTGTTGATGACGATGTCGTCGATCTCCATCGTGAAGCCGTCGGTGGGGCCGTAGGCTTTTGCGTCGGTAGAGAAACTGTATTGCGTCTTGGCAATGCAGACCGGATAACGGCTGATGCCCAGTTGCTCGATCAGTTGCAGTTGTTGCTTGGCTTTTTTGCTGTAGACGATCTTACCGGCGCCATAGATCTTCTTGGCCACGGACGCGATCTTGTCTTCCACGCTGTCCTCGTCTTTATAGAGCAACTGTAAAGGCTCGGAAGGCTCTTTCTCCACAGCGCCGACGACCATACGGGCCAGTGCTGCCGCACCTTTTCCACCCTCAGCATAAGCGTCGTTGACAGCAAACATCACGTGCAGGTCCTCCTCGCAATGGCGACGCACGGCCTCCATCTCCTCGTAGGAGTCGTCGGCATAGCGGTTGAAGGCTACGACGACCGTCTGGCCGAAGCGACGCAGGTTCTCCACGTGCTTGTCGAGGTTCCACATTCCCTTCTTCACTGCGTCGATGTTGCTCTCGTTGATCTTGTCGTAGCTGGCACCGCCGTGCATTTTCAGAGCCTTGAGCGTCACCACGAGCACGGTGAGATCCGGCTGTAGTCCGGCTTTGCGGCATTTGATATCGTAGAATTTCTCTGCTCCTAAGTCAGCACCGAATCCTGCCTCCGTGATGGCGTAGTCGCCGTAGGTCAGCGCACAGCGTGTGGCAACCACAGAGTTGCATCCGTGGGCAATGTTTGCGAAAGGTCCGCAGTGCACCATAGCCGGCGTGCCTTCAGTGGTCTGCACCAGGTTGGGGTTGAGGGCATCCTTGAGCAGTACGGTGATGGCACCTTCCACTCCCATGTCCTTGACATAGAACGGTGTGCCGTCGTATTGTATGCCGAGCAGGATATTGCCGATGCGACGGCGGAGATCCTCCAAACTTGTGGCGAAGCACATGATCGCCATGATCTCGGATGCGGGCGTGATATCGAAGCCTGTCTCGGCGATCATGCCGTTGGTGCGGGGGCCCAGTCCGGTGACGATATGTCGGAGTGCACGGTCGTTGATGTCCAGGACACGCTTCCACAGTACTTCTTTCAGTGCGAATCCGTCGGCAGCATGCTGATAGATATAGTTGTCGAGCAGAGCGGCAATCATGTTGTTGGCCGAGGTGATCGCATGGAAGTCGCCTGTGAAGTGGAGATTGATCTTGTCCATAGGCAGCACCTGAGCGTAACCGCCACCGGCCGCACCGCCTTTCTGACCAAAGCAAGGACCGAGGGAAGGCTCACGCAGTGCCACCACAGCATTCTTTCCGATGGCATTCATGCCGAGAGCCAGACCCACGCTGACCGTTGTCTTGCCGATGCCGGCCTTAGTAGGACTGATGGCGGTCACGAGGATGAGGTGGTGCTTGCGCACGGCTTCTTCCTGGATGGCGTTGATGTCCACCTTGGCGATGTACTTACCGTAGCCTTCAGTCTTCTCCGGGTCGATACCCAACTGCCCGATGATGTCGTTGATGGGACGGAGAACTGTCGACTGTGCAATTTCGATATCCGATTTCATCTTTCTACTATAAAACGATTAATATATGGGAGTCCCAGACGGGGCTTTTCTGTATTTTATATGCAAAGTTACTCGTTTTTTCTCTTTTTTATTCATTATTAGCCTTAGAATTGAAGACGAAAGCACAAAAAAGTCCTAACTTTGCCGAAAACAATTTTATATGATGAACAATAGAACATTCCTCGTTATGGCTTTGAGCCTTTTGCTGCGTCTGCCTTCGCTGGCACAGGAAGACCGAAAGGCTCTGCGCGACAGTCTGAAGCTGGCGATGGAACAGCTGTCTTATCATCCCGACTCTGTTGACTTGAGGCTCCGCAAGGCGGCGTGGAACATGCAGCTGGGCGAATGGCAGTATGCCAAGGACGAATACGACTGGGTGATCAACCACCATCCCGACAATCTGGCAGCAAGATACTATCGCGCCTATGCCAACACACAGTTGCGGCGCTACAACTTCGCACGGCTCGACTACGAGACTGTGCTGCGTGTGGTGCCCGGCAACTTCGACGCCCGGCTGGGACTGGCACTGCTCAATCAGAAGGATCATCACTATACCGAGGCAATGGACGGTGTGAACATGCTCGTTTCGACCTACCCCGACTCGGCAACTGCCTGGGCCGCGCGAGCAGGCATAGAAAAGGAGCGTGACATGAAGGAACTGGCGGCCTATGACTATGGCGAGGCCCTGCGACGGCAACCCGATAACCGCGACTGGCTCTTGGCGCGCGCCGACCTGCTCATTGCCCTGCGCCGCTATGACGAAGCCCGCAAAGACCTCGACCGCTTGGTTGCGCTTGGCGTCTCAAGAGGTCAACTGAGGGATATGTACAGGCAAACCAAAGAATAGAAAAGATCTCTATTGCAATCTGTTTGTCAAACTGAGTTTGTCGTGCAAAAATAACAGGTAGAAACTTTCTTTTTTTGCACGATTATCATATTTCATGATGATTTATTTATCTTTTTGCATCGTTTTGAGAAAAATGTAGTAACTTTGCCGTCAAACTATAAATAACACATAACTAGCCAGAACCTCTATGATGAGACAACTAAAGATCACAAAGAATATCACGAGCCGAAACAGTGAGGCCCTTGACCGATACCTCACTGAGATTGCCCGTGAACCGATGTTGACTCCCGACGAGGAAGCCACGTTGGCACATGCCATCCACCAAGGCGGACCCGCCGGGGAGCGCGCACGCGACAGACTCGTCAGTGCCAACCTGAGATTTGTCGTTTCTGTAGCTAAGCAATACCAGCATCAGGGCATCTCGCTCACCGATTTGATCAACGAAGGAAATGTGGGACTCGTCAAAGCCGCTGAAAAGTTCGACGAGACGCGTGGCTTCAAGTTCATCTCTTACGCTGTGTGGTGGATACGCCAAAGCATCATGGAGGCCTTGGCGGTCAAGAGCCGCATCGTGCGCGTACCGCTTAACCAAGTCGGTATCGCCGGTAAGGTCAACAGAGCCACAGAGCAGTTCCTCCAGGAACATGGGCGTGTGCCGTCTACACACGAGCTCGCCACGATGACGGGAATCGACGAGGATCTGGTGATCTCCGCCTTTGAGGCCAACGGCCGTTCGACGAGCATCGACGCTCCAATCAGTGAGGATGACGACAACTCGCTGGCCGACACACTCTCCTCCGACGATGCCGACTCACGCTCCGACAGCTCGCTCGACCGCGAGTCGATGAATCTCTTCATCAACGACTTGCTCAAGGAGGTGCTCAACGACCGGGAGCGACGCATCATCACCGAGTCGTTTGGCATCGGCCGCATGGAGAAAAGCCTGGAGGAAATCGCAGACGAGATGGGCATGACGCGTGAGCGTATACGGCAGGTCAAGGAAAAAGCACTGCGCAAGATCCGCAACAGCAAATATGCGGTAACGCTCAGACAATATCTTGGATAATAAGTAACGTAAGATGAAAATAGCCGTTTTTTGTTCTGCTAATAACAGCATAGACTCTCTATACTTCAAAAAAACAGAGGAGCTCGGGCACTGGATGGCGGAAGAGGGGCATACGCTTGTCTATGGCGGATGCAACAGCGGACTGATGGAATGTGTCGGACGTGCCGTACACGAAGGTGGCGGCATGACAATCGGTGTCATCCCTACGCTTGTGGAGAAAGGAGGCCGACAGAGCCAATATGTCGACGTTGAGATCCCCTGCGACAACCTTGATGACCGCAAACATCTCATGCTGGTGCAGTGCGATGTCGCCCTGGCACTGCCCGGAGGCATCGGCACGCTCGACGAACTCTTTACTGTAGCTGCCTCCCACACCATCGGTTATCACCAAAAAATGGTGATTCTCTACAATATCGGCGGCTTTTGGGATTCGCTCGTGACGCTGCTCGATGATTTGCAGGCAAAGGGAATGATCCGAGGCAACTATACACAATATATACAGGTGGCCAACACGTTTGAAGAACTCCGCCAGTTGCTGGCTCAGATAACGCCGTCGACAGAATAAAGAATATTGTTTTTTTTGACAAAAGCCTGTCCGCTTCAACTCTCAATCTAGAGTTGAGCGGACTATTTTTTTGTTTCCTTCCTGCAAAAAACAAAGCTTTTTCGCCCCCAAAAGTGCACTTTTGCTGTCATCTCGGTTGTTTGTGCGTGTCATCTCAGTTGTTTGTGCAGGTCATCTCGGTTGTTTGTGCGTGTCATCTCGGTTGTTTGTGCAGGTCATCTCAGTTGTTTGACAGACAAAATCATGAAGTTTGGGGGAGCCTAAAAAGTACATACAATGTAACGCATTGATTATTAGTGACTTATGATTTTTGCCTCATTTTTGGCGAAAATCCGACAGACACAGGCCTTTGTTCAAAAGAATCGATTCTCAGCCGTGGTTTATTGTCATAAATTAAGACAGAAGAACAGACGAAAAAGACAGAGTAACAGAGAGACAGATTTTCCTT
>OGQX01000120.1_pt1 | contig 90664 bp, 88 predicted proteins | sample 1553291 | NCBI WGS metagenome assembly OGQX01 (sample SAMEA2580030, study PRJEB22360) | human gut metagenome | biome: human gut; feature: human-associated habitat; material: faeces | place: Denmark | collected 2008/2010
AATAATTATAATTTTCTTCAATAAAACTTTGAAGATCAACTTCAACTAATTGTTGAATATCAAAAATATATGATTGACTTTGCCATTGCGCAGTTGTATTTTTTACAACTCTAATATCTGAAGTTCTCCAAGATTTAGTATATCGTTTAGATGCACAAACTACACCTATTTGATAATACTCAAAATTGTCAACAATATTATTAGTATTTATAACTACTTCAAAGGTATTAGATGCTACATCTCCAGTAGAACTTATATCATCAAAACAACCATTACAAAAACCATCAGTAGGCCAATCAGAAAGAATATTATTTCCAGAAGTATATCCGGGTTTAGCTCCAAAAACATATCGCATTATTTGAGTTCTCTCATAAGTATCCATAAATATAGGATAACCTATGTGAAACCATTGAGTATAATCTACTTCATTAATTTTAAAACGAATATAAATATAATGCCAACCTTTATAGCAAGAACCAGCAATATAGTTAATTGTACTAAAACTTGGAAGTTTAAGTTCAGGAGAAATAGCTAACTTACCATCAGGAAGACCTAAATCTCCACCTTCAACATTCTTAGAACCATTAGTAGGAAAATGACCAAGATTAATAGTTTTTAAAGGTATATCTTTATTTTCTACACCATATTCGGCAATAGAAACAATAAGATCATTTTCAACATTGTAAGTAAATGTACCTTTAATTCTACCTCCAGACCAAATCCAATTAGAAGTACAATAGTATAAAGTATTATCTTTTTCTCTATATCTAAATATATGATGATTTTTATCATCATAACCAGTTAGAGCGCCATCGACAAATAATACAACTTCGTCATTACATGGAATATAGCCTACAATCTTCCATGCAGTACTTAAACGCTCATTTAAACCAGCTTCTATTCCAGCAATATTTTCAATACCGGGTTCATTGGTAATGCAACTCATGTCCCCACTAATCATCACATTCTTTGCAAGAGTCAAAGAAAGATTCTCGCAATCTTTCGGATGTTTATTGAGATTAAGTTTAGGAACAATATTCATAATTATTCATCACGTCTAAAAGTGAAATTATAGAACATACCTCCCCAAGCATTACCATCATATTTTCCTTGACCATCAATAGCAACAGAACTCTTAGCTTTACTACGAAGTTCCATCCAAGCTACATAAGGATTAATAGCAGGATTATTAGCAGTAAGATTAAGCACAGGATGTTTCATTCCACGAGTAAGCATTTTATACATACAGAAAGCACTAATAGCTTCAATAAGTAAACCGTTATTAGGAATCTCAGGTAAATCACAGTGGTAATAATCACTATAATAAGTTTTTACTTCTTCACTTTCAATAGTGATTTCATCTGTATCAAAATTAAGTTCTATTTGATTTTCACTAATAAGAACATAATTATGATAAGTTTTATCATTACGTTTTATTTCTTTAACATTATAACGATCAGGATAATCTTTATCAATACGAGTCTCAGCAAACATATCAGGTCCATAAGCCGCGTTAGAATTATAACTAACATCAGCAGTACCAGTTCGCATTCCACACTGTTGCTCCCCCGTAGAGGAACAACACCGTTTCCCATTTGCATTAGACATCATAGGAATTTTACAACCTTGCTTATCATAAACAACAAGTCCTTGCACTTTAATAGCACAAGGAGAATAAGCAATACGGTCAATAACTTTTAATGTTCTTTTCTTTCTTTCAGTACTAAGAACTTTTAATTGAGACATAGCATCAATAGACCAAGCAGCAACACGCGGAATCCAATCACTTGTATCCGGATTAAAGTCGTTGTCTATTTTTGCTATTATGCGCTCCACGTTTGTATTTATCTTGTTCAGCATTTCTAATATACTTTAAATAATCCGTTGGATATTTAAAAAGAGTAGCATTTAATTTATACGCTATATTAACTTTAAGATTAAGAATATCTTCCCTGTCTTTACATAGTTTTGAAACTTCTTCTTGACTTTTACCTCTAAGAGGAAGATCAATATATTCAACAGTTTTAAATTCTTGTTTACTTTTATGTAGTATTTTGCTATTAACAATATCTATTTCATAATAAAAATTATCTTGCCTATAAACCCTATAATCTTCTACTTCATATTTGATGCCTCGTGCTTCATACCAAGCAGCTTTTTTAGCATCATAGAGTTCTTTACCTTCAGCAAGTAGTTGTTTCTTCTTAGCAGCAGTAGCAGCAAAATCAATAATCATTTTAGGTTTACCAGTAGTCCAACGACTTATAAGAAGATCACCTATACCATAACTATAAGCATAAGCGTATCCATCTAATATAGCTTTATGAACGCCATAACCATAAAATTTATTAACTAATGCTTTAAATTCTTTAAACTTTAAAGAAGAAGTACTTTTAGCAACTTCATAATTATTAATATGACGATTACAATGTTTAAGCAAACCACAGTATTTAACAACTTGTAAAACTAATAATCTTTTAGGACCAACTTCAAACTCTTTAAGCATCTTATGTGCTTTCTTAAAAAGTAGTTCTTCACTATTATATTTAGTAATTCCCCATTCAATAGGAAAATCAATAAGTTTGATACCAAGGTCATAAAGTTCAGTAACATTCTCAATCAAACGATTTTTACAATCTAAAAGAATAGCATAAGCGGTTTCATACTTTTCTTTATAAATAGGAATGTTTTGTTTAGCTTGGTTAACAAACATATAATAGTAGTCATTTATCTTATAATCGGGTTTCATATTTTATCCTCTAAGTTTATTAATTTCAGGAGTTTCATTAGTTTGACGATGAATCTCTAAATGAAGCCTTTGATAAACCATATCTTTAACAACACCTACAAGGTCTTCCGGCAATAAGAATTCATCGTCGTCAATAGTAAATTCATTAATAACTTTTTCACCTTCAACAATTTCAGTTTTAATAATCTGAGGATATTCGAATACAGATTCAATAATAATATTTTTAATATTAGCAATATCATTGCTAGGAGAAAGACGAATATAAATATGTTCATTAATGTAATCATAAGTAGCAAGATTACACATACCTGGAAGAAAATTATTAAACCTTGCAGAAGCCTCTTTTGCAAAAGGAATTTCATGAGGATTATTAACCCCAGCAGTTCTTACAGAATGAAAAGGAACATTATGAGGAAGACGAGTAGGACGAGGTACTTTTTGAGCAGTACGTTTAACAACAGAAAGTTTAAGATCATCAGTACCTTTTAAATCTCCATCAGGAACATCAATAAGACTAAGACGAAAACGCTGTTGAAGCACTTTGTCTGTAATAGAGTGATTATTATAACTCTTACGAATAAGTTCGTTACGAGCATGAATAATCTCTCTTTTAATTGCAACACGAAGAGCATTATTATTAGGCTCTTGAGCAACATGCGCAATCTCAGAAACAAGTTGATTAATAGAACTCATATTATCATTAATAAGATTATGATACACAATAAAGATATAAAAAATATTTGGAATAACTTGCATTTCTGCAAAACTTTTATAATAAGACAAACAAAAAGGCTCGACGTTAATACGCCGAGCCACACAAATAATAAGAAAATAAAGAGTTTAAATAGCTTTAAAGTACTCCCAAACTTTATCATCATCTGCATCTACATCCTCAAACCAATTAACGATAGTAGCTTCAATGATTTTTTCTTTCATTTCGTCTTCACTAATATTGCCAAACCATTTTTCATATAAAACTATATTGTCATGGTATTGAGCATTAAGAGCAACATAAACATCCCATATAGTAATATTACTATTAATGCTTCTAACACGTTTATCGTAAATCTTTTTAGCATCTTCCTGAGTAAACATATGACGAGTAATTTTGTTTCCTTTACCATCTATATGATACATCTCTTCAACTTGCCACTCTCCATATACTTCATCAAAATGAGGACCTTTAATCTTTTCATGTATGTTACACATAATCTCCCAACAAGCGTCTTTATCTTCTTGAGTTTTATGTTGAAAATGACTATCAAAACTACTAATAATATCCCAAGCAGTTTCATTATCTAATCTATGTGTAGACTTATAATGGTCTACCATTTCTTTAAATTTATGCATAATCTTAAACGTTATATTGTTTTAAAATATCTTTAAATTCTTGTATATCATCCTTATCTAAACAAATAGCTTTGCTCATAAAAGGAATCTTAATTTCAACAGCTCCATTTCCAATTGCTATCCCATGTTCTTCCTTTACGGGGGAGGAAATAAGATTGTCAACGACATCATTAAGAATACCGTCAGCATCAATCATCCCATCTTCATTAGCAATCAAAGATAACGCTTTGTCTATTTTAGAAATATTATTATTTATAATTCTTGCAACAAAAGGACGAACAAAAACATTAACTAATTGACTATCGCTTGATAAAACTATAAGTTTGTTATTGAAAAATTCAATAAGTTTATTGATAATAATTTCTTTATTTACCATGGTTTACTTATCATTAATAGTTTTAATAAATTCTTTATATGTTAATTCGGGATTAGCCTTAGCTGCAATTTGAAACTTTTTAAACATTTCAATTTCTTTATTAGATTGTGCAACAATTTTATCCTTACTACTTTTAATAAAATTCAATTGTTTAGTCAGTAAATCTTTACCAACTTCGGAAGATTCAACAACACTCTTAACAGAATTAATAAGAGCCTGCTGAATAAGTAATTTTAATTCAGTATCAATAGAAGAATAAGTTTCACTATTGAAAAGAATATTTCTTTGATCTTCTGTAAGACTTGAAACTTCTCTATCAATTTCAGTCCAAAGAGAATTAGTAGCAGTATGTTGTTTAATTTGACTATACTGCTCTTTCATGACTTGTAACTTTCTCATTCTATCTTCAATCTCACGTTCATAGTCAACGTTATTAGGACTATAAGGATTTTGAAGAAGAGGGTCAACGCCAAAATTAACTGTATAATTGGGATTAGTCATAGCTATTTATTTCTTATTGTTTGAAAAGAAGAACTACTTTGAACCGAAGCCCAAAGTAGTTCCCCCGTAAAGGAAGCATCACGGCCGAATTACTCAGCAGCAGGAGCAGGAGTAGCAGCAACCTGACGGCAAGGGCTATAAGAAGGATAACCCGTAACAGTAGGTTCGTTAGGCAGAACAAGCTCACCCGTAATCATACGGCAAGTACGACGGAACAGGTTGAAATCAGCATGTTCAGCAACACGACGAATATCCGACTGAATAAGAGCATCTTGATAAGGACGAGTAGCCGTAAGAACAGCAATCTTAGTTTCCAGATCGCTAATGCGAGCATTAGTAATGTCAAAACCATCACGCGTACTCTTATAAAGACCAAAGTCTGCATCAACTTGACTCTTATAAAGACCAAACATCTCCGAGTTAATAACCTGACGATCATTAAAACGAGCGTTCTGTCCCTGATAAGCAAGCGACCACATACCATTGATAAGTTCACACTTATCTTCTTTCTCTACACCAGCAGCAACAGCACCAGCAGCACCCATGCGATTACCGAACAGACCACCACCAAGTCCACCACTCAACAGCCAAAGAGCAGTACCAGCAATACCAAGTCCAAGACCAGTACCAGCTACACCTTTGGAAGCATACTCCTTGTGAGAACCAACCTCAACAAGTTCCTCGCCATTCTCTTTATTAATCAGTTTCATAAAGGAAAATTTTAAAATGTTAATTTGTAAGTGATTTTGTAAACGTTTACATTACAAACATACATTTGTCCGGCGAATATACATAACGATAACAAAAAGCCCCGCAGACGTTAATCTGCGGGGCATGGACTTGGCAATGAGTTGCCAATAAGGGATATTTACTTTACAGCGTTTCTTATTCTTTTTAATTTAATACCAATAAAATCACTTTCAGTCCATGAAAGTTCTTTAAAGCCAGCAACTTTACGACCAGGAGGAATAATACCTTTACGAACGTAATTATCAAAAGTAGATGGACTACAATGAAGTATCTTTTCGCATGCGATAGTTTTACTAATACGTTCTCCGCCTTTGTTTATAGTAGCAAGAAGTTTAACAAGTTCAACCAGTTCTTCTTCTGTAATTTCACTATTTCCGGCGTCAATGTTTTCAATCGAGTGTTGAAGTTCTTTTTTCAATACTTTGAGTAACACGCTCATCTTTTGTAGTAGTGTTAGTATTTTTTTTTGTTGTGAAGATACAGACCAATTAGAGTAAAAACGCCAGCTAATATGTAATATAATAACAATAGCAGCGAATACCCACATTCTATACTTGTATATCTAATGAAAAACGTTAATAGCATAACAGAGGCATTATAACTAATAACAACTCTATGCCAAGTACAAAAATTAAAAGCATAACTACAAGAATACATAAGAGCAATCCCTGCAATAGAAACTCCAACTGTAAAACTCATTAAATCATTTACAGCATCAGGAGAATTAAAGTAAACAAGTGTAGCTTAATAAGGATTCCGATAGCAGTAACTACCGGAATCCATTTGGCAAGTAATAGAAAAACTTTATGTTTAGTCAACATAATTTATTTCTTTTTACCACCTTTTCGAACATCAGAACTGCGAGGTCCAGCAGTACCAACTCCAATCATAAGCTTACTCTTCTTTGCCATAATATTAAAAATTAGTCGATTGTTATATTGACAATATTGTCAATTCGAATATAGGAATAAATTTTGTATTTACAAAATTATTTAGAGGAATATGAACGAATTTTTATATACTCAAACCAAGCATAACATTTTCTTTGTTTAAGATAGTCAAAATTAGTATCATTATTGTAAGCTTCTTCTTCAAATGAAACATCATGATAACTATCATTTTGTTTTTTATGGAAAAAACGAACAATTAAATATTCAATACTATACCAAAGATAAAAACCAATAAAAAGAGTTTCTAACATTTGACGTGTATGAATACGTTCATGGTTCTTTGTTTTAGCGCTAAGAGTATCTTTATAGAATACTATTCCACAAATATTAATAGCATTATAAGAACCAAAAGGAAAAACTTTATTTTTAATCCAAATCATAATCAATTAGAATTATCTTGTTTATAACCTATTTTAAGTTTATTAATTATAGGTTTAAGAATCCAAGTCCAAATAACAGGAGCAGCAATAGAACTATTAATAAGCTTTAAAGCATCATCATAATTATTATATTTATAAATGCAAAACATAATTATTGTAGCAAGAACAAGAAAAATACGTTTAGTAAGAACGGGGACTTTTTTGTCCCCGTTAAAATAATCAGCAATTTTAATAAGAAAATAAGTTACAATATTAATCATTAAAATATAGATAATATCAAAACTATCAAACACTTGTTTAACTAACGTTTGTTCCATAAGTATTATTGAGTTACGGTCATATCCATTACTTTAGCAAATTGAATATTAAAATCATTTTCAGTAGTATATTTAGTACCGCCGCCTAATTGATAAGATTTAAATGCAGATGAAAAATATACAGTGTCAGCCGATAATAGATTTATAGAAATTTTAAATTCAATACGTTTAATATCAATAGAAGTAGAAATCATAGTATTAATATTGTAGAAAAAATGTGAATTTGTATTAGCAACACCTTTAATATACAATACATAACTATTATCAGTAGAATCTTTAACAACTAATATATTAGCTCTTTTAATTCCATTTTGAATAGCAGTATCAGAAATAGTAGTATTTAATAATGTTTTATCTATGATAAAAGTATTATCAAATAAGAAATTATTAATATTATTAAAAGCTAAATTGTCTGACTTTCCTCCATATGAGGCATAATATGTATATGGATCAATATTTATTCCAATTATACTACTACATTTTTTCGTGCTACCATAATATATAATTCTATTTAAAGTTAGACGTCCATTTGTAGCATTAGATATAGCGCAAAAACTGAGATTACCTGATGAACTACTACCTCTTGTAAATGCTAAAACATTATTCTCTACTATAGCATTGGTAACAATAAGAGTAGAAGCATTTAGAATATTATTAGCTTCTGTATCAGTCAGAACAGTATTTAATTTAGACGAATCTATTACATAAGTATTTTCTGTAAGTTGAGCAATAAGTTCTTTATACATTAAACCTTTATTAGTCTTGGTGCCACCATTTGCTTTATAATTAGAAAACATTATATCATCGAATTGAGCATTTTCAATAGGTCCCAAAAGATTAGACGGCATTCTCAAAAGAATATAATTCATCGAAGCACTATTAGTTATACAATTATAATATACTATAGTATCAGATGAATATCCTCTTGCAAAAATCTTGGTCTTACCGCTACCTTCATCCAATATAAGGAAAGTAGCATTCTTAATATTCTCTAACTTATCACCACTATGTACTTTATTTAAATCAGAAGAAGTAATATTATAAGAGTTCATATTAACTAATCTTGCTACTTCTTGATTAACAGCAGAAGAGCTTTTACCTGAGAATCCAAAAGAAGTGTAAGCTCCATAAGGGAATGTATACCTTTTAGAAATTATAGTCCATCGTTTAGTATTAGTGTTTATAGACATCTCCTGATAGACTATAACATTCTCACTTTCACCCAGATCACTAACTCTTACAAATTGTAAATATGTATCAGTTTTTAATTTAGCATTATAAATATATTTAATATTAGGCATAGATGGATTACTATTTACTAAAACTATGGATGCGTTTCTTATCTGTTCAATAGTATTATCATCTAAAACTGAATTTATAGTGCTGTAATCAAGATATACAAAATCAGGAAATTCCTTAACTTTTACAAGACTATAATTATCATCTTCTTTGAGAATTTTATAAGTTTGTAAGTACCCTTGATTATATATTCTAAAAGTTCTTTCAATAGGCTCTACATCAATTATAGGAGAACTATAATCAGCACTATTATAATGCCAACGTAAATTAATCAATAAATATCTTGCTCTTTGATTAAGATATGTATATACTGCACTAAGCATCGAAGTATCTGGAAGTGTAGATAAGTCAAGAGGATTTTTAATATCGCCTAAATAAACTGTTGTAGTTTTTGCTTCAAGATTATTTATTTTATAAGACCAATTTTTATCTAAATCAATAAGGTCAATGCCGCTCCAACGAAAACTATGATTTGAGTCATTACCAGAACCAATCTTTATATAAATTTTTCCTTCTTCAGGTTCAATAATTGTCCAATCTTCTTCAGAAGTATTAGCTCCAAAATCAATAAATTTATTAGGATATTTTGCACCAATGCTTCCAGAACTTGTACTTTTTGTAATAAAACACATTCTATTAGTATAATTAACATTATTTATAATGGTACTAATAGAACTAACACCGGTCATTATATCCCAAAAATTAATAACATCATCTACATAACTCGGCAATTGCTCAGCAGGAACTTTACCTCATACGAGGTCAGCTTTGCTATCAATACTTGAAGCAGCTTCATCAACATAATCAACAATTAATTGAAAAACTCTTTTAATTCATGCAGGCATTGTTAAAGAGTTAAACGTTTTTAAAACACTTTCTTTTGTTAGTTTCATAAATTACTTTACAATTAATTTAGTTTATTATACATCTTATTATAACATTATTAATCTCGTTTGTTTGCTCTATTGTACGTCCCCATACTCAAAGGTTAATAAACCATCAGAATCTTTTCTAATATTAAATTGAGAAGATTGATTTTTAAAATCTACTTTAAAATTATAATAATTAATAGAATTTATACCATTATTAGTGTGCATACATTTTACAGGAGCTGATTCAGAATAATAATGTTTACCACTAATAACATATGTTTGTTTACAAACTAAAGGAAGTTGATTTTCACAACAATTAATCATAAATTGAATAGGATAACTGCATTCATGTAAATCAGTTTGTATTCCAGAAGCAACTAATTCATTAGCAAAATCATCTTCACTTATACCCCAAGTACCACCAACATCATTGATTTGCTGAATAATCCAAGTAAATGCTTCTCCAAGTTCAAAACCTTTTTTAGTAACAGTTTCTTTATAGTATACAATAAGTTGAGTATTAGCTTTTGTTGCACCACCATAATGCTTAATAATAGCATAATATCTATAATGTTGTTTAAGCTTATTAATACAAGTATAAACTATATTATATTCTCTATAATCTGCAATATTATTATCAGTAAAAGATTCTACTGTGGCAGTAATAGTTTCTCCAGTATCTCCATTTTTAATAAAAATAGCAGAAGCTTTTTTAAATAAATTATTACTACTTATATCAGCCCATTGTTGATTACCGATAGAAATATTTGTTCCTATTATACGATAAAAAAATTCAGGTCCAACAATAGTTAATAATCCATTAACAACTTGCTTTTCAATAGGACTAAGTAAACCAGCTTTTTGTTCAGTAGCAAGAGGAATATTTAAATATAAATCATCTCCAATATAAGTTTTAGTATTAGAATCATAATATTTAGTTTTAAAATGTAATTCAATATCAGTAGAAGCAATATCTACACCTGCTCCAGTAGATTCTAATAAAGTACTTGGCAAACTATCTACTAATGTTTTAAGCTCTTTACCTTTAGCTCCATCATAAGCTGTACCAGCAATTTCACCAATAACTACTGAAGCAGGACCAATTTCAGCAAAACCACTACCTGTCCAACGATAAACTTTATTAGTAGTTCTACTTACATAAATTTTATCGGCTTCAATACTTTCATAAACCCAATCAGAAATAGATGTATTATTATTTGTTTTAATTACAGTATTAGTATAAGGAGCAATAGTTTTATTATTTGCCAATATAGTTTTATTAGTATATGCAGGATGATTTACAATTTCAGAAATATTAGCAAAATCTGTATTAATATCAAATTCAATAACATCATCAACATATGACGGAAGATATTTAGCATCTACTTTAGAACTTGCATTAAGAGGACAAATTCCACTTGCTGCTCCTTTTTGATTTTTATTTATAAAGTCGTCAGTACTATACTCAATAATACCGTTAAGAATCAATTTTGGTTCATTAATATCTAACCAACTCCATTCTTGTTTAATAAGTATTTTACTATTACCACTTTCACAAAAATTACAAATTATTTGAGCAGTATTAGTATTAGCCCCATCACTCATAAATTGCATAGTACCTTTCACAGTAGTCCATATAGGATCATCAGTTTTATAAGTTATTATACAATCAAAAATATAAACTTTATTATCTAAAGGATAAGCTTCAATAAGTTTTTGTATTTGAATAGTAGCATTATTTTCTATTGAAAATTGTTTGCGATTATCACTTAAAGAAGTTTGATAAGTAGCTTTGATATAAATAGTCCCTAAAGGTTTTTCTATTATATAAAACTGAAAAGAATTAGTTTCTATATTACCCTGAAAAACAATTTTATTATCAGCATTATAGTCATAACCAATAGCAGTTATTAAACAATCATTTTCATGCCTTATAATAGAACAATTTAATTTGTTATGTATAATAGTTGATTCTGCAATAATATTTACAATACAAATTGAAGGTACTCCAACATTAGATAATATGTAAGATTTTACTTCATCAATATTGCTTATAGTAAAAATCGATCCATCAGTAGTTTCAAAATTAATAGTAGGTATAGAAGAACTTTGTCCTCCTCCACCTGAACCAGCTTCAATAAGAGCTTTAAGTGCAGGATAATCATCTAAATGATTAAAAACATAATCAGTTCTATTGTAAACACTTAAATCGATAGCAGACTTTAAAGTAGGATAATTATTTATATTATTAAAAACAGAATTAATAAGAGTAGGAGCAATTTCTACAATTTTATCTGTAATTACTTTCTTTACAGCTGGATAACTATCAATATTAGTAAATACAGATTTAATTGCGTTTTCAATAGTAGTTTTTAAAGTAGGATAATTATCAATATTATTAAATATATAATTTACTTGATTAACAACATAAGTGTTGAGAAGAGTTTTTAAATCTGGATAATTATCTAAATTAGCAAATACATCTCCAACTTTAGTTTCAATAATAGCTTTAAATTTAGTATAAAGGTCTGGATGAGAAGCTATATCGTTAAGTACATCGTTAGTAGCAGTAGTAACACTCTGTACAACAACTTCCTTTACGGGGGGATAATCATCAATGTTCGTAAAAATCTTTTCTACAACAGCAATAATTTCATCCTTGGCAGTATTTAAATCCCATCCCTCCCAATTATCAATATTAGACCAATTAATGTTACTAAAATCACTAAGTTTATAACGTTTAGTCCAAATAAAACCATCAGCGTCTTTATAAGTAACAAGAGTTCCAAGATTACGCATAACCAAAGGAACTTCGTTAACAGTGGCAGCAAAATTACCGTTCCAAGGAAGAACAAGGTAATTAAACATACTAAGAAGAGAACTTAAATTTTTACCAGATTCAAGATCAAGAATGGCCTGAATAAGAGTAATAGGAAACGTAGTAAGTTTATCACCAAACTCTACAACATAATCTTTAAGCACTTTAATATTTTCTACCTTTCTATCTTCTTTAGGGACTGAACTGTAAGCAGCAGTACTTAAAGAATTATATACTTGCTCATGATATTCTTTATTGTTTTGAGTATTAATAGAATCAATTATATAAGTCTTTTTAGTATCTAATACATAAACTTCAGCTCCAGCATTTACTTGTTCAATAGTTAAAGCATTAAGTTCGTTATCATTACCGACTACAATACGACCAGCAATTTGACGTTTATTTAAATCAGCAATATCTTCGAGAACTTCTGCTTTAAAAGTTTCATAATCAATTTTAATCTCTTCTTGGAGATTAGAAAGCACTTGCCAATAAGTAGTATTAGTAAGTTTTGTACCAACAGGAACTTTTTGTTTAGAGATATAAGAAGCAAAATCGTCATATACTACACAAAGACGATCGTATTCAATATTATCTTTCCAACGACCGTTAAGTGTAATACTAACTTTACCCAAATATCTAACGATAGAGTTAACAATATCTGTTATATTTGCCATATCAGTTTCAATACTGCTCCCCCGTAAAGGAAGACCATTGGTTATTACTTATCAGATTGAACATCATCTTTAGTAAGTCCATAAGTTTCAGTATAAACTTCTCCTTGTTTCTTAACTTCTTTAAGTAAACCAGTTTCAACATCCACTTCAAAAGTAGGAACAGAACCACAAGTTACCATAGCATACAACTCACCATTCTCGTCAATAGGCATAGTAACACTACCAAGATTTTCAGGAACTCCAGAACCTTTATAAATGTTACTAATTTGAGCTTTAATATAATTAATTAAAGTATCTGCTTCTTTAGTCCTATTGAGAGAATGCGCAGCACAAGCTGCTTGAAACATATTCCAACAAGAAATAATATTTTTATTACTACCAGAACATCCAGCTTTGCAATCTTGTAACATTTCATAACCAAGATCACTAAGCAAAATTAATAGACGAGCATAAACACAAGCATAATCCGCAGGAATAATCATATAGACATACTGCGGATTTGTAATATTACTTTCATTTATATTATCCATATGTTAATAATTTATAATAATATCTAAATTCTTTTGTACTTTATCTCCTGTAATCTCAAGATGACCATTACCATTATCTTTTCCTGTAACAGTAAAATGTATTATATTATCTACAACATTAGTTTCACCAACTTTAAATAATGTAGGATAAGCATTATAAATAGTAATACTATGAGCATCTGTTGTAAATTTTGGATCACAAGTAATATAAACATCAACAGTCTCACCAACTAACATTTCTATATTATTAGGTTCAATAGTAAAATCTGCAATAGGAACTTTAAGAGAACCTATATAATTATAACTACCTATAATTTTATTATAAATAGTTATAAGTTTTTGTCTACGTTCTTTATCGAATAAACCAATATTTTCAAATGCTGTTTTAAGTAGCATCATATATTGATTATTAACAAAAATATCATTAGTAGGAAGAAAACCAAATTCTTCATTATTAACTATATCTTCATTACCTTCAATTAAATAAACAGTAGAACTTAAAACAAGTTTTTTATAATCAGACATAAAATTAAAGTGCTTTATTAGTCACATATACAGCAAAATCTTGACACTTAATAGTCATTCTATTATTAAAAGTAAGAATCTTAGTTTCTTTATCTAATTTTTCATTAAATATGATATCAATAGCATCTTTCTCTACTTCTTTAATCCATTCTTCTTTAAGATATTCATTTACCTTATTTCCGTCAATAGTATAAAGAGAAAGAGAATTATAAATATTATAATATTCAGCATCTACTAAATGTTCAACATTATTTATAATATTATCTCTGTTAGTATTTATATGATTGTTTATAATAGTCTTTGTAACAAATTCAATTATAGTAGATGCTGATGAAAGAAAAGCTTGTCTAATAGCGCAACGACATTTATCTCTATCTTTATCAATAATATTTGTAGTAATATTGTCAAGAAAGTTACTTATTTTATTTATAGCTGCAACCAAATCATTAGTGATTTTAATATTAGCTTTCTCTCTTTTAGAATCAATTAGCTTTACTATTAATAAATAAATAACTACAATGATGGCCGGTGTTAACCCCTCTTTTAACGCATAAAGTATTATATTATCCATTTCGTACTTAAACAAAAAGGAGCCACCAATATTATCCATCAGAACAATATCAGTAGCTCCCTTTAATTAGTTTGTTGTATTAATTACTTTACAAAGGTTATTAACTACAATTCTGCCATAGCTTCAAGAGCTGTTTCAATAGCAGTTACTGCATCTCCTACTGCACTTGCACTTTTATTAGGAATAGCAATCTGCACAATTTGATGAACAACTTCGTCACGAGTCTTTGTTGCACGAGGAACGGCAAAACGCAAAGTAAATACCGTAAATCCATAATCAGCTTTCTTAGGCTGAGCAAGAGGATCAAGAGGATAATTAGGATAAAGATACATATACGAATCACGATACGTATATTCAAAACCTGCATCGGCAGCAGCCATATCAGCAAGCTTCTTAATACCCTCAGCATCGTTAAGTGCAGCTTCGCCACGAGTAGTATAAGCAATTTCCATACCAAACAAAGCATCAGCAGGAACAAGTTCATAATCTACACCTGGTTTAGTAGCAGTAACAGTAACTTTGGCAGCAGAAGCTTCTGCAGTAAGACCAAGCAAAGGATTGTTATTAACATAATCAGCAATTTTCTTAGCAACCATGTCAACAGTTTCCGAAGTCTTATAAGCATGAACAGTAGCAGTCCAATTAGCTCGTTCGTTAAACTGAATACCTTTCTTAACAAAGATAACAGAATGGTCTTCCATTACAGTAACATCAGGAATCGTAAATTCAGCTACAAAAGTCTTAGCGGCCTTATAACTTGATTTAACGAAACTAAAATGATTATTGTAGAACGGAAGAATTACAGGACCTCCCTCAGCAGAAGTACGACCAAGTACGATAGCACCCTCGCCTTTCATTTCAGCACCTTTAGCACTAACAGTGAGTTTACCATCTTTAAGATAATAAAAACCTACAGCGCCAGAAGCAGCAAGTTCAGGCGTAGCTCCAGTTGCATAAGCAACATCTGCGGCACCCAAAATAAATTGTCTCATATTTGTATAATTTTAATAATGTTAATTAGAAGTTATTCCAACACTCCTAAGATATATTTCAGCAGCAGCTTTCACTATATCAATGTGCATGTAGTCAGGCATATCACAATCAACTCCATCCTCCTCAACATCGCTATACATAACGACAGCGGGTTTAGAAATAATAACTGCATTAGCCTTGGTCGGTATTAAGCCATTCCCCGTAGAGGAAGAATAAACCTCAACATCAACTCTATCAACTTGCCCCAAAAATACAACCACCGGAGATTTATAAGTTGGAGCATTACAATAATCTTCTAACGTTCTACCAAGAAGTTCAGCTTGTGTAACACGAGCATCATAAAAGCTATTAGTTTCCTCATATCCAATTTCAACAGCAGTAATATACATTACTGTATCTAAAGGAACATAAGTAGTATAACAATTTCGTTGATTACTCTTAATTGGAGCAGTTAGACTAAGTCTCTTAGAAAGAGTACTTAGCCCATTTATCTGCCCAACACGCGCATTATAGATTGTAACTTGCTCATTACCGGCAGAACCAAGGTTTTCAGCAATAAGCTTTTTAATCACATCATTAATGGCGATATTAATACAAGCGTCAATCTCACTTGGAAGAATAGCACGTATAGTCTGCATTCCCATTTGCTGGGCAAGTTGCCTAAACATTACGTGCATCTCTCCAATAGTCATATCAAATAAGTTTTAACTTATTCTTATATCCAGCTACCATAGCACTATTGGCTGAATCTTTAAACCAAGCAACAGCTTCTTTCATATTAGCTCCAATAAAGTCACCCTCCGGTGTAAGAATATTCTGATTGTGTTGTGCTCGAATAAATTCTCCACGTGCAATAAGGGTTTCAATAAGCGCTTTAAGTTTGATATCGTTATCACGGCAGATATGATTAAACTTAATCGGGTCTTCAATAGAGAAACGGTCAAGTTGAGTTTCTTTAGTAATACGATCTTCAAGCATAGAGCTAACAATAGGACGTCCACTAATAACGCAATACTGAATATAAACAGCATCAAACATGTCAGGATCACCAACGATTTGAACATAGTTTGCTTTAGCATTATTAATCTCAGTACGAAGCTTTTTCTGAAGCTCAGCTTCCTTATTATTATCTTTGAAGTAAAAACGAATACTTGCATCACTGTTAATGAGAGCAGTATCTTTCGCAATATCGTTGTAAAGTAAACAATGACGATAAAGGATATAATCTTCAAGATTCAAAGGATAACCAAGTTTGTGCTTAGAAGTTTCAAGTTCGTTAAGAAGAGTAAGTTTTTCTTTAAGAGCAGCCCGAAGGTCTTTATTATTGCTTTTATTAGCAAGTTTATAATTACTCTCAATTTTTTCTTCTTTTTTCTTAATAGCAAGATAATCAGAATAATGATTATAATGAAAACTACAATCAAAAGTCTTTCCTAATTCGTCAACAGCAACTTGAATATTATTCAAATACTGCTTAACACGATTCATAAAATTATCGTTATTAGGAGAAAGACCAACCAAACGAGGAAAATAGGCTTCCACCTCTTCTTTATTAGAAGAAAGAACACGCGAACTCGAAACAGAACTACCAATAAAATCACGACGTTTAGTCATAACCTTATCATTTGCACGACGATAGAAAGAATAATTCTTAACCAAAGCGATTGTAATACTCTTACGTTCTACATAAGGTTCGTCATTCTTTTTATCAATCTCTTGTTGAACTGTAACTTTAGGTTGTTCTTTACCAGCTCCAACTTCCTTTTCTTCACTGGGTGTTTCCTCTACGGGGCGACTACCATTATTAGGTGTTTCAGTAGAGGGTTTCTTGACAAATCCAAATCCAGTTTCAGCACCCCCTGTACCTTTATTATTTTCCATATCAATAGGAGTTTAAATGTTAATTACAATTTGCACTGCAACAGGAACATCTTAGTTGCATTGTCCACCTGCAAGCCGAGAGAGTCTTTTACCTCAAACCGCGACATGTCAATCTCAGTCGAGATAAAATTCGTTTCGGGAACACCCCACGAAGCAGGAACATCAGTCAGACCTTTAAGAACCTTTGCTTTATAGATTTGACCTTTCATACGAACCTTACGAACATTCTGATGTCCATTGTACGAAGAGAAGTCAATAAAGCAAGCTTGGTGAGAAGTAATAGGAAGACCCGAACGAGGATGAATCATACCATTCTTCTTAGCAGTTTCAGCAATCGTACTCTTATTAAAGAACGAACAATGCTTAACGGTAATAGTATGCCCATCAACAGTCTTATAACGACGGAAATACTTTCCGTAAGTAAGACCAGCATCCGAACCATCAATCATCTTGTCGCCAAGAGGAGTAACGAAACCATTCTCCTTTGCATCCATACGCACAGCCTCATCAAAATCCTCAATGAAACCTTTACCGCCCATAAGAACAATGTTCATCGTTCCATCATCGGTATCACGGTCAAGAACATCACCAATGGTACGCTTAATCTTATTCAGAGTAAGATATTCACCGTAAGTATCGTAATTAGACTCACGACAAATCTCCAACATACCAGCAGTAGTAGGAATAGGTTTGCCATTGTCCATATCTTTTAGACCAACCTCACCATTAGCATTACGGTTATATTCAGCCATCCAAAGACGCTCTTCATTAGCGATACGCATAGTAACGTTAAATTGTCGCATCTCTTCGTTAATCCAAAGTTTGTTCTTACCGCCATCACCACCTTCAAATTCATATTCGGTAACAACATTAGCAAGATTACCAGCAATCTCTTTAGAATAACGGTGGAACTCAAGCTGAGAAGTCATTTGACCAGGACCCATAGTATTACTCCGGTTTCCTTTCGAATACGATTCAGAAACAAGCGGAGCACCCATAGACCAATACTTACCAACAGCAAGCATTTCGGGATCAACGAAAGCATCAGGATTAGGCGACATAAGACGAAGAATGTAACCATAACCATAAGCAGATTCTCCAAGATCACGTTGAATACGAACTTGCGTGTAACCGTCAGGAGCAGTCAGAGTATATTGTTCGATAAACCAATGAGTAGAGAAGTGAACCTCAAAATCACTACCACCAACACCTGGTTTACTATTAGCCGTATTAAAGTAAGTTACAAAGTCATCAAACTTTAAACGACCCATCGTTTTCCAAGTCCATTGAACAGTGTCAACATCAACAACACCAGCAGAACCACGACCCTCAGTAAGAAACGTCAGAGGAAAACGATCATCATTCTTACCATAATTGTAAGTAAGAAAAGCATTAATTTCGACAGGCTTCTGTAATTGAAGATTAGCAATACTCTCTTCATTAGAGTATCCTCTATCATCAAATTTACCTACCGAAAGAGTGCGCATTGAATACATAATCAATCAGTTTTTTTAATTAATAAAAAGTTACTTAAAACCTAAGTCAATATCTTTACCTTTATTAGCTTGAGGTTTATTAATCTTAACACTTGAATGATTACGGCTTTTAGCAATCAACTTAAGTTTCTTAACTTCTTTATCATTGATAGCCATATCAACAAGGTTGGTATAATTACCACCTACAAACTTTAAATAAGCACGAAGTATAGCATCGTTTCGTCTGTCTTCAAGACTTTCTTTTGCAAGATCATTGTCATAACGAGATTTACCATTGCTATCAACTTGATACATGTAATTAAAGAAATCATCAGGTGTGGCACTAATCTTTTTACCATCACGTTCAATGATAATAGTATCAGGAATTTTATATCCTGCAATATTCCTACTATCAATAGTTTCTTTAACGCCTGTCCAAAACTGTGTTTCTCGTTCAATAGCTGCTTGTTCAGCCTCTTCTGCTTCTTGTGCAAGTTGTTCACGAAGAGAAGCATCTTTTTCTTGCAATGCGGCAAGTTCTGTTTTAGCAGTTTCGAGTAGCATTCCATTTGCTTTAAGATAAGCAATATAATTATCTACATTACCACTAATTTTTTGCTCAGTCCAAGACTCACGAATAATACTTTCTTGTTGTGCTTCGTTAGATTCGTCAATAGTAACACCGGAACGGTCTTTAATATCAGTAAACCCTTCAATAGAACCACCATTAGTTGCGATATACGGAACTAAAGTTTCTAAAATAGGATATTTGGCATATAAAGTATTAATAGCAGCTTCTTGAATTTCTTCTTTTTGAACTTCAATAATAGATTCTACATATGCTTTAACGCCATCTGGAGTATTTTCAAACTCAATAGGTTTACCGTTTTCATCAGTAAGTTCGACATCAAAAGTTTTCTGCAAATTTTCAATATTAATTTCATCAGGATTAGTATCCTCAATTTCAAAACTTGCAACCCACTCTTTAACATCTTTTGCTTCTTTAAAGACATTACCATCTTTATCAAGAATATCACCGTTCTCGGCTACAGAATAAGTAGAACCATCTACTTCAATTTCAGTACCAGCTTCATAATCATGAGGAATAGCATTACTATTTCCATCACCACTATTATCGCTATTACCTTTATCATCGGTGCCATTATTTCCATTAGTATCTCCAGCACCATTGTTATCATTAGAATTACCATTGTTATCGTCATTAATATCAGGAGGAGTTAAACTATTTCCTCCATTGTTAATGTCGTTAACACCATCACCGGCTTGTCCTCCGGTAGCTCCAGCATTATCACCAGATGAACCGCCACCAAAACCAAAATCAACTTCGGGCATAACAACTTTTTAATTAGGTTAAACAATCTATGTAAATATAATAATAATATGTATATGATGCAATAGCAATAGCAATTTTTATTCAAAAATCTATATTATCGTTGACTATTATATATACTGTTATATGAAATTTTGATTTTCCGCCCCGTAAAGGAACGAATCCTATTCTATTGCCGCTTCATTCACTTCATTAATAAATTCATATATAAAGCCTCCAATAGCTAAATAATAAAGCCCGAAGCATTGCTCCGGGCCTTAATTCAGTATTATTTTTTAGTACTCTTTTTACTCTTAAAATCATACTTATTTTTATTCTCTTTAGCAATTTTAAGTTTAGTATCAATATCATGCATCTTAACAGCACGGTCAGCAGCTTTACTTGCGGTATCAATATAATTCTTTTCTCGTTCAACTTGTACTTTATCACGTTCAACTTGTGCACGAGCTTCTTCGAGACGAGCTAATCCAGCAGTCTTTTCAGCTTCAGGAACATCAGCATCATAACTAATCATGTTAGCGTCAGCGCGAATAAGTTCAATTTGCTGGTCAAGATAGTTCTTAACTTCAAGCGTTTTACGATCTTCTTCACCCTTAGCTGCAATCTTTTGTAACTCAAACTCTTGTTCCATTTGCGCGAGTTGTTGGTCCATAGACTTTAAAGCTTCTTCGTGCTGTTGTTTTTCTGCTTGGAACTTCATAATTAAATTCTTAACAGCAGAAACATTATCTCCAGCAATAGAAGCAATAGCCATATTCATATCACCATTTTGAGCAGCACTAAAAGCAAATTGCTTAATTTGATCAAGCTTTTCTTTTTCTTTAATAGAATTCTTAGCTTTAATAATATAATCAGCATAAACATGACTATTTACATCCAAGCTAATATATTTAATATTATTATCTGCATCTCTATAAGATGTATTAAGACCATCAATCCATGCAAGTTTAGTAAAGTCAAGATCACGAGCACAATCTCGTTCTCGCATAGCATCGAACATAAATTCGATAATAACAGAACCCATAGACCCTCGCATAATAGCTTCTTCTGTAACTCCTTTACCTGCGCTATTAGCAATTTGACCATAACGTTGAGGTGTCATGTCTACACGGTCTTTTGCAGTATTTTCAATTTCAGTAATAAGATTAGTAAGTTGTGTAATATAATCTCCAATAGAAGCATTAAGCATTCTAATTTGTTGAGCTTTAAGCATGTTTTGGTCATCACTATCGTCTATATATAAAACACCATCTGCAGCCATCTTATATATAGCATCCTCAACATCTTCTTTAGAAGAACCAAGTAGCGATTTACAAACAAGAAGAACACTAAGTTTGTTCTTAGCAATAGCCATTTCTCGATGATAATAAACAATGTTCATAAATACCTGATAAGGGGTCATTGTTTTAACAATAGAGAAAGGACCAAAACCTTTAATGAGTTCTACAAGACCATTGTAAGGTAATTTACCTTTACGATTATAAGCAATAGCTCTTGCTTTATAAGGATAGATTGCATTATTACGTCCTCCAATACGAACAGATTCATAAACTTGAGGTTCATAAATATATTCAATAGAAACATCTCCTATTTCAGGATTAAGAACATAATCATCATTTACTACACGTTGAGCAAGGAAACCATTTGCAGCATATGTAACAATAGCTCTTCGAACTTCACCTCGCCAAACAACATGCCATACGTCATATAGACCAGTATTATTATCGCGAGCCATAATACTATTAGACTCAAATGCTTCACGTTCTTGAGCAGTAAATTTAGAACAAACATCTCCATAGTAACTTGCATACATTTGATAACTAAGCGGAGTAGCATCGTTGGCACTATGACGAGCATAATATGTTTCTAAAAACTTTCTATCTTTTTCACTAAGATATTCATCAAAGTTATCTACAATTTGTTGATACGTCATTTTCATACGTTCAGCAAACATATCATAATCTTCAACGAATTGAGAATCATTAGGAACAGGAAAAGCATCACGAGGAGAAACAATTCGTTTAATAAGTTTGTTACCTACTACATCGGAGTAAGTATAACATTCTCCAAATGCTACAAAATCGAAATATGCTTGTGAATATAAAACAAGACTTTCAGTAATATCATCTATAACATTAAGAAGCTCTTGTCCTTGTGCAGAAGTTTTATCAATATATTCTTGCTTAAATTTTTTAATTTCAGCATTTATATCAATAGCTTCTTGAGGATTAAATTGCTGAGGATCATTACCTTTATTTATAAAACGTTGATAAGACTCAGATATTTTAGCTGCAATTTGCACTTCAGCAAGACGAAGCATTTCTTGTTTAATCTGAGCATCGCGAGCCATAACAACATCAGGGTTGTTGGCTCCAACAATAAAATCATGAGGGTTCTTAATATATTCAGAAACATAACGACGAATAACTCCAGAAATAATATCATAGTTACGCATCGTTGCAGGAAACCTTTTATACTTTTCATTAGTAGCGTTATAAGGATTAAGAATTTTAGCATAGAATTCATCAGGAATATCATTCGCTAACATTCTATACATCTTTTCTAATTCTTCTCTATCAGGTGCAGCAGCTAATCCAGCAGAAATAACATAATCGCAACAATTAGCATACCATTCTGGCTTTTCTTTTTCAGCATTAGAAACACGTTGATTAGGAAAAGCGTATGAAGCAAAATCATGAAATACAGCGGCCATAATTATTTTTTGTTAAAACCAAGGACGAGATAGTATATCTTTTTCATCATCATAAACATTAATTTTCTTTCTTTTGTCCATTTCTTTTTTGGCATTGATATCCATAGCTTTCCACTCAATACCTCGGACAATCATTTCAGAAACTCGGTCAAAGTTTCCAACAGCATTCCATTTCTTTAATTCAAGAATAGTTTGATAATCATAAATACGATGAAAGTTCCTAATAGGATTTCCATTTTCATCTTTACCTATTTCTTCATAAAGAAACTCTTTAAGTAATCGAAGAGCATCAAGTTTACGTTGAGCACCACCACCTATACTAAAACCATAGCTCGAAGAAACTTTACCTTTAATAGTAGAATCCCAAACAAATAAAGGATCATAAGCAAGATACTTAATAGCTTTCCATTGTCTAAAGTTTTTAACCGTTTCACCACGGTTAATTTCGACACAAGTAGTTCCAATACAGTTATAATATTTAGCAAGCATATAACAAATTCTATCAGCTTCTTCAAGACTATCAGGACGACCGTAATAAGAAGCTACAAGTTTTTGTTTATATCCGTTATTAATATTAGGATTCATCCAAACTTTAATACTATTGTGAGAATGTCGAGAAGTAATTTCTTTTCCTTCTTTATCAATACCAACAGGGTCATAAGATATACTATAAGTACCTTGAGGTATATATCTTTTAACACCTGATTCAGTATACTCTTCAATATATTCTGGAGCAAACCATCGTCTAATACAACCATGAGGTTGTTCATTAGCACGACGAGGAACACCATTTATATAGTCATAAACTCTTTTTCCTTCTTTATATAGACGCTCATTAGATTTAAATTGAATTTGTCCTATTTCGCTTTCTTCAAGCATACCATCAACATAAAACTTATAGAGTTCATCATTTCTAAGTCTTTCTTCCCAAGCAGTAAGTTCTTCAGAACTAAACAAGTTTTCAGTAGCACTACTAAAAGACTCAGAAGGAGTTAAAGCATACTGACCAAGATAGTTAATATAGTCAGCATATGTTTTAGATGTAGATTTACGTTCTTCTCGTTCTCGTTTGGCAATAACAAGTCCTATTTCAAGATTACTATTACCATCTTTATCTACACCTTTAATTTTATTTATTTCACCTTGCAGTCCCCAACAATAGGGTTTAAAGAAACCGCAAACTTCATTCCTACTATCTTTATCCCAAACGTTTTCAAAATGCATAAAATGAAATGCTTTAGGATTATAAAAGTTCATTTCAAAAATTTGCATATTACCAGAAGTAGCAGTACCCCAAGCCATAAGAATACCAGTAGTATAAGCGCCAGTACGCATAGCAGGTTCAGTAACATTCATAAATTCATCAAAGTTATTCATAGTAGATAACTCCTCAGCTTTAACACAAACAGCATCTTTACCAATAGCGCAATCAGGATTATTCATTGCACTAACAGAAAACAAAGAAGATTTCCAAGAATTATCAGCTTCCATACCATTAGGAAGTTTATATCCTAAACGAAAGTCTTCTTTATTTGTACTAAATATACCTCTAACAAAAGGAGTTTTCTCTTCATAAAACTTAAGTCCACTAATAGTAAAATCAGATAAACCTTTATCCGCAGTAAGGAATTTTTTATCAGCAGCAACATGAATAACCATCTTACGAGATTGAAGATTTATTCTATTAGCGCTATCAGAAGCCATAATATAAGAAAAACCTCCACGACGAGTTTTATCAATAATAAGATGAAAACCATTATTCTCTGCAAACTCCATTACATGAAAGGTCCAAAACTGAGCATCAATAAATTTAGGAAAACTATAATATTTCTTTGCAGTATTAGTATTACCACGTTTAATAGTAGTTTCATCCAACTGCTCCATTCTACTATAATTAAGAAAATTATAATGAGCACCAGTAATACGAACTTCTTTAATAGAACCATCAGGCATCATTAGACATGGAGCAGAAAAACCCTTTTTACGTCTATATTCTTCACGTTTACGAAATTGTCTATGAGGAATACTATCTTCTTTATAATGACAATATTTATTACCATTAGCAAGAAAATAATTAGCAGCTTCTTGAAAAAGATGTGTATTTACAAAACGCATACCGGGTTGAATATTCATAAGAAATCCCCCGCTATCTCCTACAAGAAAAAGGTCGTCAGGGTCTACAAATCCAAGCTCTGATGCTTTTTTATAATGACTTTTATCTTCATTAATATATTCAAGAAAAGGATATTTATCTTCGGCCATAATAACTTATTTAATTAGTAAAACAAGTACAGTAACAGCAAGTGCACCACAAGTAGTACCTACAAGTATTTTATTCTTTTTTCTTTGTCTTTCAATAGCAGTATTTAATTCTTCATTATACTTATTAGCGTCAATTATTCTGCTCTGCATATCTACAACAATATTATTATATTCTTTAATCTGCAATTTTTGTAATCTAATAATAGTATCTTGTTGACATATAATTTGAGCAAAACCTTTACGTTCTATAAATTTAGCATTAGCTTTACGAATAAGTTCAATAGGAACAACGCATTTACCATCACCAATTAATTGAAGTTCCCCCGTAGAGTAAGCAATCGGTTCCTTAGTCTGACAATAGCTTTTGAAAGTTAATAATAACAGTACTATCGTCAGCAGTTTGATTAAGTTGTAATTCATAAATTATAGAATCTTTAATGTGAATAATCATAGAATCTCTTTCAATTATATTATATTTAATAGAATCAATAACTACTCTATTATAACTTGTATCAATAGGTTTGATAGGCTCTACCGGTACATCTTTTTTAATAGATAATCTCGATACTAAAAATATAAGAACAAATATAATAATAAGATAAATTAAATCTCTAAATGTGAAATCTTTCATAACATATTATGATTTAATTTTAACAAGTGTAGTTATAAGTTCATCTGTAACTTTAGTTGAAGTAGGTAATCCACATGCTTCATAAGCAAACTTAACAGCAGTTCCAACTCCCATGTTTACAGCAGTATCAAATATTTCTTCAGCAACACGTTGAGAAGTAATAAGGTCTAATTGAATAGGGTCCCAATATTTAGTCTTGTAAATATCATCAACAAGACTCATAAGTTCTTTATCAGCAAATAACTTATCGTTAAGCCTCGATAATCCTTGTGGCAACATGATACCAACTTTATGTTTATCAATAAGCGCCCAACCTTTCCAAGTTCTATTATTATTTCTCGAAACACCAGCAAATGTTTCTCCACCTGAATCATCAGGATCATTTACATATCCTGCTTCCCATTTAAGAACTTTATTTAGAGCTGTTTTGAAATCCGCCATATTTAATCATTTTATTATATAAAGTATAAGCCCCCATCTTAGCTAATATAAGATCTCTATTAACATCATCTTTATCAGAAGTTAATGCATTAAGAACTCCCCAAGTAGCAAGAGTAATCCACTTATGCCAAAAAAGAAAATAAGGAATACGAATTTGAATAGTATAAGATGTAGCAAAATCTTCAATAGTAGAACCATTAAATTCTCCTATAACTCTTTCTTCTTTTATAAGTCTAATTTCTCTTAGACCACAAAGACCATATTCAAGAACTTCCATAACTTATTTAAATTAAACATTATTAATTTATTCTTTAATTTCATTACAATGTTTAACTAAACTATTAAAATTATCTTCATACATAAAGCAATATCCTTTACATCTATAACGTGGAACAGAAACTTTAGAATTAGCTTTACAAACTCTACTAATATTAGTGGAAGAATCATTTATAGATTTAGCAGCATTCAATACACTGTCAAATATTTCAGTATTATTATAATCTTTATATTTAAATTTAATTACTTTTATCTTTCTATCAACATTATAAGAACGAAGTCTATTTACTTGTTTGGAAACAGTAATAGGATTATTATTATTTTCTTTTATTGTAGCCCATTTAAGATTTTCAATATTGTTATTAAACGTATTCGTATCTATATGATCAACGCATTGTTTATTATCAGGATTAGGAATAAACGCAATAGCAACAAGTTTATGAACAAAATATGGAATAGCTTTTAATGAAACTTTATAATAATTTCCAACAATAAAAGTAGACATTAATTTATTAGAAATAATATTCTTAATTCTTCCTTTATTAGAAACATAATAAATATCATCGAAACCTTTAATTGATTTCCATATTTCTCCATCTATATTATTTGGAGTTCCATTTTTATAGTGCTTAGTATTAAAATTAGAATTATGTCTTTTATTTTTAATCTTGCTATTATTATTAATAGTAAAATTAAAAATTACTCGTTTAACGTTCTCTTTATCCATCCTTTATAAAATTTAATTTGTGCAGGTTTGTTATCAACTATTTTTGTATAATATTTAATTCGGGCAAGTTTATAATTTGCAATAAATAAATCTTCACCAAGACTATCTCGTATCATTTTAAGACTATCTTGATAAAGAGTAATATCATGTTCAAGACGAATAATTCGTGCTATATTTTCTTGTTCATTAATTGTATCCTTTACGGGGATATAAATAGTTTCTTTAATAGGTACATTTCCATTAGATGTACATCCAATGTTAAATATAGATAAAACTATAATTGTTACTAACAAATAAATTTTTTTCATAAACCTAATGAAAATTGAGTATTAATTTGTTGCGCTCTAAGAGTTTTTCTTCTATCTTCAAGAATAGCCATAACTTCATTTCTACGATATGGCATTTTATGCATAGTAACTTTCTCAACAGGATTCTCTTTAATCTTAAAACTATTATCAGGAAAACGTTTAGGCATTCCATATTTGTTAAGAACAAAATCAGAATCTATATGACAAAGCCATAAACCAGCACAAGGAATGCCAAGAATGATTTCCACATAAGCGGCATAAATAGAAAGCTGCATATTATAAATAGAACCATTACAATTAGGAAGATTATTAAGAGGAGGCAATAGCCATTCATCTTTAGGAACCCAAATATCAGTATCTTGTGCAGGTTTTTCAGTCTTATCTTTTTTAAAGTAACCAGATTCAAATTTAAGACCTCCACGATTAGTCTTATAGTCGCCTATAACAAATTTATCGTCTCGTATACACAAAACATCAATAGTGCCAGAAAGAAGATAATCAATAAGAAAGGCACCAATTTCTGCATAGATTTTATAACCGTTCTTAGTATAATAATCAAATACATTATAAAGATCAGTATACTTTCCTTCAGTATAATCAATAAAAGCTTTAACATCGAGTTCTTTTATATGCTTATCTATTTGAGGTAAATCAGCAATAGTGCTCATAGAGTTATCTTCATATTGCTGAGAATATCGAATAGCATCATTAAACTTAGAAACAAGTTTTACTCCATCTTCAAGGCCATTATGAGTTTTACTTCCTCTATCGCAAGCTTCATCTCTAATAGCGTCCCATTGAGCTGCAAGTTTCTTTTCACTAATTCCAAGTTCTTTAGCTTTCTTACGAAGCCAATAAGATTTATCAAACCTCGGAGAATAATCGTGAAGAAAGGTAGTAGTAGAAAGATACTCGTTACCTAAAGTATCAGTATATTTGTGTCCATCTTCTTTAAATATAAGACGAACATCATTATAACGTTTATCTCTTAATTGTAACATAACTTATTTTGCAGTTGTAATAGCTTCTGTTAGAAAAGAAGAAAAAGTAGAAACAAATTTTTCATTTGTAGATAATTCATTTTCACCCATAGTATCAAGAATAGAATGAGTAAGTTCGTGAAAGAAAGTATTTAGTTTATTACTTTCACTTTGTTTAGTATCTTTGTTGCATAAATCTGCAATTTCAATTCTACTTGCCGCAAGTAAGCAATTTCCTAAAGCATTATTATCACAACGTTCAACATGATTAATATTGACAGTAACTCCGCCAACATTAAAAGATTCAGGTATTTTAAATTCCATATTATAAACTACTATTAGCGTCCATACTTGAAGTAACACCTTTACCACCACGAGCCATAACTTGTTCAGATTCTTCTTTAAGATTTTCTTTAGCAACAGATACAGCTTTCATAAGTTCAGGAATTTGTTTAGCACGAGAAGTAATCTTATCAAGATTATCAATAACAGGACCAATATCTTCTTGTGTAATACCACCATTTAATTTCTCAGTAAGCAAATCATGACATTTATTAATAATAATATCGGCAGTATGAATAGAACGATATAAATTTTCTAATGCTATACCAGCAGGGCCTACTGCTAATTTATAATATCGAGCTGCTATTTTAAGGACAAGACTATCTGGACTATAATCTTTGGGCAAATCAAAATTCTCAATAGCCTCTTTAAGACATTCTGCATCAGTAAGACCTTGTTGTCTTGCAGGACTTCGAGGATCAGCAAGATAATATATTACTCCGCACTCTTTCATATACTTAAGTTTATCTTTAGTATTATCACGTGCGTAAAGTAAACATATATCTTTATCTAATAATTGATGAACAGTAGGAGGTTTAGGCATCCCACTATCATCAATACTAATTATGTTTTCTATTAGTAAGCTCATCGTATTTTTCTTGTAATTCAAAATTAAAAGGAACTTCTTCAAATATACTCATACAATAAAGAAAAGCATCAGCATAAGCTTTTCCTAAAGTCATACAGTATCTAATATAACGTTTATTGTTACGTTTTTTAATCTTATCTAAAACACGTTTACGAATTGTTTCAGCTTTGATTTTATTTTCTTCATAAAAATACAAGCCTCTGGCATATTCTTTATACTCATCTTTATCCATAACTTGTCGGGCAAGTTTAAGTTCTTTATAATGAGCAGTCATTGCCTTATCAATAGGATTATAACGAAGATTGCCAACAAAAGGCAAAGCCATACATTTGAAATCTTTGACTCCTTTAGAAATAGTTTTCTCAATAAAGTCAATAATCATTCTACATGTATCTTCTTCTTTTTTGTTATTGAACTTTAAATCATTAAATATATCATCTGCATCTTTACAGATTAATACATATTCGGCATCAAGTTCATCTAAGTTTTTAATATTAACTATATCACTCATGTAATACAATTAAAAATAATAAAGCTGATATGAATAATAAGCACTCGCTTCGCTCGTGCGCTCCCCCGTAAAGGAAGCACCACGTTCCATTATTCATACCAGCTCTAAAATCAATATATTGTTAATTAACACTTTCGTTATTCTTTTCAACAAAAGGATGGAGTTTATTTCCGCCTATTTCATAAGCTCCAATAACATTATTAATAGGTACAATCTTAAACTCAACAAAACAGCATTTAGGACTTGCATTTTTACTATCAATAATAGCTTTGCCTTCTTCTTTGAAATAATCTCCAGTTATAATATCATTTCGCAATTCTTTGTCATCATCAATAAAACTATTAACTGCGGTTAAAGTAATATCATTACCAGCAGAATTATAATGAGTACCCATTTCAAGAGAACTTCTATTGATAACTGCTCGATAACCAATTTTCAGTCTTTCTTTAATATCTTCATTAGGTGTACAAACCTTTGCAATAATAGGAATAACTTCAACCGTGGGAGGATTTTTAGCATTAACTACACTTGCAAGACTAAATAATTTAATCTTATGTACAAGAGCAATAACACAATAATGATCTTGGAGAATAAGACTATTTAGCATAGCTTCATAATGTTCGGGAGTAATTTCCTTAACACTTGTGGGAATCAAAAGTGAATAGTCTTTTAATTTACTTTCTAATTTAATCATTTCTTTGTTGTTTAATTGTTATACGTTTAATAGGAGGAACTTCTGCATCACCCTCTTTAAGTTTTGTTTGAGTAGTATTAATTAGTACCATATAAATATAAATATTAAAATGAAACAATGGAATAAATTTAATCAATATTTATATAAGTACCAAATAAAAACGCTTTTATTTTATAATATTATAAAGATGTCAAAGAGTAATAACTATACATTCAACATTACTTTCAATAACATTATCAGGAGTACGATTAGGATTAAGTATAGCACGGTCAGTATATAATTTCTTATTAGGTGTAGTCATTTGTCCAAGTATTTCTTTTTTAATAAGCATATTGATAGCATTTCTTGCATTACGTCTATTAATACCATGTTCCGCTTCACACTTTAAGAAAAACTTATCATCAAATTTAATAATACGAGTATTAATGCCTTTAGTATAAAAGTTACGAAGAGTAGAAATAATATTACCATAAACAACAGTTTCGTTATGATTCAACTCATATAACATACTTGCAATAATAACAAATTTCTTTGTAGTAGAAATAACACTTTTAGGAACAGCAAGATTAATAACTTGTTGTTTACCATAAACTTTATAATTGGCTTCGTCTATAACTTGGCCATCAAAATTATTACCAATTAAATACATAGCAATATAAATTTAACAATTATTTATGTACAAATATACAAATAATTTTGTCAATACCAAATAAAAATGTTATATTGTGTAATATTCTAATACCTAAATAATATTATTATGAATGATTATGAAAATGAAGAAGTAGAAATCATCAATGAAGAAGATGTTGGTAGTGTTGATGATTTAATTGATGAAGCTCTTAAAGAGCGAGGTTCTTATTGTAATATTTGTAATAATGATTAATTTATAATTATTATGGATTTTATAAATAATAAGTTTAATCTTTCTATTCAAGATATTGATAAACTTTATCATATAATGAATAATCTTAAAAAGGATCGTGGTTATTCTTTATCTACTATTATACTTATGGTTATGGAACGTTTTGACCTTACAGGAAAAGATATGTATAATTTTCTTGTCGACGTTTATTATAATTGGGATACTTATTTAAAAACTATGAATGATGAAAAATAAAATAGTTTGGAGGATAGGATTAATAATGATGATATTATTGTTATTAATTATTGTAGTTGTTATTGGAGCAGTTATTCATAGTGGATGTACAATTCTTGGAATTGGATGATATGGATAAAGAAAATGAAATAGGAGTATTGACTATGTTGGTGATCCCTGCCATAGTTATAGTAGTTATGATTATATTTTATATTATAGATTTGATAATCTGATAAAGAGTCGGGCTTAGGTCCGACTTTCTTTTTGTTGGTGTAGGATTGGAAAGGAGAAATGTAATGATAAAAAGAACTATTTTAATTATGGAGAAATGTATTGTAAAACAATAGTTAATTTTAATGAATAAAGAGATTATGAAATGAATTATTTTTATAAGGGTAGATAGAAAGAAGTTAATAATAAATTTTAAGTGGAAGATAATTTAGGAGATTAAAAGGAAATGATATAAATATTGTGCGATATATAAGATTAAGAGTTTAAGTTGAAGATATTATTTGAGTTTAAATGAAAATTGTTATTTTGGTTTAAGTTTGAGTTGTTATGTAAGATTAAGGTGGAGATGCTATTTGAGTTTAAGATGGAGATAGTAAATTGTAGTGTATATGCTTAAGAGAGGGGACCTATTGTATATGAACCCCGGGGTCTTGGATTGGACTTGAACTCCCCCCGTCTTGTTTCTACAAAATCAAATTAATTTGATAATGATTATATTATTATAAAAATAAATAAAGATATTGATGGAACTACTGTCATCCCTCCAATAATAACAATCAGAATCTTGGCATTGAACGTTTCATTGCTGTAACTAAAATCCACTATGAAAAAGTACATTGGAATCTTGAACTTCATCAACCACATCGTATGCATGATTATATGTATTGTGGTTATCGTATTGGCCATTGAGAACAACAATGAGCTGTACTTCTGGGGTTGTATAATCGCAATGCCGTTACTGATGTGGAACCTGAAAGTGTTTGCAGAGAAGTTGGCAAATGCGTTCGATAAGTAGATGGTGATGCTGGGGCTGTATGTCCCAGCATTTTCACACACAATTCATCCTATTATTTAACTAAACAACTTACTATTATGTGGAACGTATTTATCGTAGATGACCAAACTATTAAAAGACGTGTAGACATTTGTCTTATAGACAAAATTGAAAACCTTGACATAGCTCGTAAAATCCTCAAAGAAGATCACGGTTTCGAATTTGCTGAAATACCAGAATATGATGAGGAGGACATTAAAGTGTATCCTTATCTTACCGAAGATAAACGTGTTGCAATGTATGCAGAGCTTATATAACATATTGCCAATAGTATGTCTAAATGACACGCTATTGGCAATATTTATATCTATCCCTCATATAATAACAATAAAGAATTTGGCATCGTTAGTGATGCACCGGCTGTTCGTACTGGCAATACGACCGTCGTTAATTCTAATGCCCGTGCCAAAGGAGCACGTAACGTTGTTATGGCAACTCAAACCAAAGATGCGGTTACTACCGCTGTTACTATCGTGAAGACCAAACTGGTCCGCGTTAGTGTGTACGAAGGTGTTGACGGTATTCGCTACCGTTTCAACTTTGCAGATTCTTTTCCTGCGTATCGTCGTGGAGAAGATGGCCAGAATGTTTTGGCCACTGCTGATTATGTCGATTTCCTGCCGAACGTGGCTATTGCTCAGCTCATCAACTGTCTGCCGGAACTTGCAGACCTTCACGTTGATGCTCGCGAGCGTGCTATTCGTCAAGGCGTGAGTGGTGGAATCAATGCTGCTCAATTGCAGATTCTCTGTCGTGGTGCAGAGTTCGTAATTGAGCGTGTTCAATTCGCTGCTGGCGATCCGTACAAAACATATGACGGCGATGATGCTGTCCACGAGCATGAGGGCTTCTCGACCAACATCAAAGAGGTCAAACTGCTCGACAAGCAGGTGAAACTGCTGGAGAACATGCAGATGCAGCTGCTGATGAACCAGCTGTGATACAATGGGAGAGGCGGTGAATAACCGCTTCTCTCCTTTCTGTTCTTTACCCTCATATAATAACAAGAAAGAATCCGAGCAATATAGGACATGATATTAAGAGTTCTATATAATGCTCGTAATTAGTGGTCGTAATGGACGAGACACAAAGGGTAACTGCCATGCTGTCGCTGGTAGTAAAGTGTGTAAATTGAGGTCTAAATTGGTTCCTTTCCTCTCTCCTTTTTCCTCCTCTTTTCCCCCTTTTCTCTTCCCCCCTATAACCCCCTATTACTATACCCCCAAATCACCTCCTTTTTTCTCTCTCCAAACCTCCAAAGGAAACCGCTTCGCGGTTGATTTTATTAATGATTTTATTAATGGAGATGATATTGATTTTATTATTGATTTTATTAATGCTCTTATTTATAGATTTTATTATTACTTTTGATATTAATTTTGTTATTGATAAAGTTAATGATATTATTTGTACTTAAGTTCATATTTGTTTTTACTTCTCCCCCCGTAAAGGAATTACTCCATAGAAAGCCTGAACTTGCTATTGATTTTCTTATTGATATTGTTCATGCTCTTATTTAAAGGAGATAATGATGATAATAATATTGAACTTGCTATTGATATTGTTATTACTAAACATAATGGAGAAAAATCACCATTAACAAAATCATATTTAAAATCATTAAAATCATTAGCAAAATCATTCATAAATAACAGAAGCACAAATAGAACATAAAATAACAACAGGAGAATTATATACAAAATCATTATTAACTTCTATATTTTCAGATTCAGAATCGGTATTAAATTCTCCTGTTTCTATAGGAATAGCATTATGGATAGCTAAATCATAGTTATCAGCACTGGGTTTAGTAACAAAACTATCCATAATCTATTCCTTTATAATTAAAACAAAGAATATAAGTAAGATTTTAAATAACAAAATCATATTTAATTTCATTAAATTGATTAACAAAATCATTTATATTTACTTTTTCAAAATGAATATTAACAAAAGGAATAGGAATATTAATGAAATTAGCATGTTGTTTAGTGGATTTTACAATAGCAAAATCATTAGTTCCTATTCCTTAACGATAAATAGGTGGAATAAGAATAAGATTAAGAGAAAGAGAAAAGAGTAAATTGGAGCATCTGATTCACCTCCATTAATTCTTCATTCCACTTCTCCTTTCATCATCATCTCCACAATACTCTTATTTCTGTTAAACATTACTCTTTTTCGTCCCTTTATTATTCCAACCTTAAAACCCTTTTAAACAAATAATTGAACTTTCATTGAATTTTTCCTTTATCGTTCTTATTTTTATTAAGTTCATTACTATTTTCACCACAAGATTTATCCTAACCCAAAATCATATATAATTTCAACCTTTAAACAACTCAAAACAAGATAAACTTGGATACAATAACATTAGTAACTGCATTACTATTAGAAATCACTCTTTATACGATAGTAATAGCAATAATTATGTTACAATTAATAGCTGTAATATGGTTAATATTGACCATAATAAAAAGAATAGTTAGAATTATGAATAGGTAAATCATAAAATATAAATACAATAAAAACAACAATGATTGAATCAACTTTAATATTAGATAGGATAATAACATCAATAATGACATTATATTTTATAGCAATAGCTATATGGATTATTTGGTTATTATTAATAGCTATATCTAATATCACTAAAAAGATAAAAAATGGATTCAGTAAAAATAATTATAATATGTATATCTTTAATAGTAATAATAGTATGTACAGATATAATAACATACATTATAAAAGTAGAGAAACTTGAAACTAAAACAGAAAAAAGACTTTTATTCTTTCAAACATTATTAAAAGTACTATTTATGTACTTAATAACAATAATGTTTCAATTAATAGTAAAAATATTCGAAACACTACATTCAGCATAAGCGATAGATACGGCTTTAACAGTATCTAAATTAACGTTAATTATTAAATTATTATGGAACAACCTATTGTACAAGGTGTAGAACAAGCTACTGCTGTTCAGCCTGAAGTTAAGACAAGCGATTATGATACCATCGTTAAAGGTATCATTGCTGCCGGTGGCAAAAAGATTCCGGGTATTCGTGTTAAGAACGCGAACTTTACTGAAAAGGATAACTATACTATGGTTTCCTTTACTCTCGCAAACAAAGTTCGTGGTTATGTTCGCGATGAAGAAACCGGTACTTACAAAGAGGGTATGACTAATGTTATTTTCACTTCTCTCTTTGCCATTTGTGGCGCACTCAAAGAAGATGACGAAAAGGCATGGATTGCTAATCATCTTCTGAACCATCCTACTGCTCTTCCTCTGCTGTTCGCAGGTTCCACTATTGACATTATTCAGAGTGAGATTCCCGCTGGTGTTACATATCGTAATCCTTTTAGCACTCGTGAGAATGTTGAAGGTGTTACTTACGACCATGACACTATTATCAATAATCTTATCCGAGTTCGTTTCGGTAAGATGGGAGAAATTGCAGCAAGTCGTCTTATGGACAAGATGCTCGATTTGTAGCTATATATTAGTAGTGCTGGTGTAATAGCTGGCACTACTATTTTTACTTTATATAATGGATTATATTGCTGTTTATTGTATTTATATTACTATATTTCCAACTAATAGCATTATTATTGGTTATTGAGTAAAAATATTATTATATAGTTGCATATTACAAAATAAAGATTTATCTTTACACTGATTTAATAATAAACCACCATTTTATATTACTATTATTATGAATACTGAAAAAGTAGCAGAAAAGGCACAAGTTGTTGCCAAAAAACAAGAAGTTAAAGAGGTAAAAGAAATGCCTGCTGAAAACAACGAACCTATGTGCAAACAAGAGCTTCCTCACGATGAGGGAGAAAATCGTCCTCAGTTTGTAAAAACTGAAAAGGAAGATAAGCTCGGTAAGATTGCCCGTAAACTTAAAGAGAATCCTGCGGTTAAAAACATTCCTACACACGTGCTTGAATTAGCATGTATTGTTAAGGATAACGCAGAGATTCGTCGTTTCACTTCTCTCGCTATTCTTAACTATCTTCATCAGAAGAATGAACTGCGTGGTAAGAAAGGTTACGTTGACTTTCTTTGGAACAAGTTTGCCGTTAAGGCTGGTGGACTGTCCCGTGAATATCGTTATACAGAGCTTTTCTTTATTAAGGCTCTTGTAAGCGCATTTACAAGTTTTGCAAACTCTGCAAATAAGACTATTAACAATTTCCTTGAAATTGAACTTAACATTGAAATCAGTGAAGTTACTAATGAAAAAGAAATTGCTGAAATAGTTGAAACTGTTGCAACGAAAGAAGAATAATATTTAACTATGAGAGATTATGACCCGGATGGAGTAGAAATTAACTCCGAACTTTATGATACGGATTATGATGAAGTAGGCTTTGAACCTGAACAAGTTTCTGATGAAGATAATGAAATGGCAGATAAACTCGGTTATTAATTTGTTAATTTAATTGTTTTTGCTTATGAACAAGTTTTGGTGGAGCGTGCTTATGATTGCCGCTATTTGTATTTTAGGGGTTATTGATATTAAGACTATGAACACTTGGGTTGTAGTCGCTAATGTTATTCTTGGAGTTGTTGCTGCATTTGCAGCTTATAAACTTGGTAAGTTTCCTGCAAGTAAGAAGTAAGGTCGTGTGTATTCCTCTACGGGGGATAAAATATGAACTACTTTAACTTATATTGTAGCATTGGCCTATCATGTTATACAATCTGCCATTTTAGAACGTGGTAGATTCAATGCTACAAAAATTGTTCTATGGTGTAATGGTAACACGTCAGATTTTGGTTCTGAAATTCCAAGTTCGAATCTTGGTAGAACAGCTATTGTTCCTATTAAAGTATGGAAATTTAAGTACATTTCTTTAAATATAGTAACGAGACGGGTAAATTGACTATTTTATATCCGTGATAACATAAGCCTCGTCAGCAAACTTGTATCATTACTAATTGTGATGATATAATTAGAGCTAAGTTATCTATTATTTGATAGCTACAAGTAATATTTGGATTATATGCTCTTATTTAGCCTTTTCGTCTAAGGGTTAGGACGCGAGATTTTCATTCTCGAAATCAGAGTTCGAATCTCTGTTAGGCTACGGAGTAGGTTCGCTACTCGTTAGGCACATCCTTTAATATTAATGAATCAGTCATCCGTATTTGTCAGTATAGCACTTCCATAGCCAATTAATTCGACTGATTCATTTAGTGTCCATCTGCTGCGGACACATACTCCTCTTATGTCGTGATGATATTGGAGGAGTTTTTTATTTTGTTTAACTTAATACAATTCAAAACTTATGAAGTACGAAAAATGTAAAATTATTCTTGTTGAAACTACCGAAAAGTATGGCACTCTAAAAGTTGGTCCATCGGGTAAAATGTATCCGTGTCATGTATGTTGTGGTACATCGTTTGATTTCAAGTTCTATCATATGATGATATGCTCATACGAACCTGCATTTAATTCTGATATTAAAGTTTATGATAAAGAAAGTAATAAATTACTTAAAGTCATAGCTACCACAAATGAAAATTTGAATCTTCCTCGTCCGTCTAATGAATTTATTATTAAGTTCTGTAAGAATAAAGGTAATATTTCTGATATTCTTGTAGAATATGAAACTCTTAAAAGAGTTGAAAGTTCTACTAATTACGAACTTGATGATATTATTAATGAAGATGGTGAAAAAATTATTTCAATAGATAGATTTGAATTTTTTCAACTTATTACTCTTAAAGTAGCTAAAGATAATACTATTACCATTCGTAAGATTAAATCAGAGTTTACTCGTGAAGAAGTTTTAACTCTTCTTAAACAAGCTTACGATTTTGGTAAAAAGTATCATCATAAAACTATTGATGAAAAGGCATATTTTAATTATATTATTGACGAAATATAAACTATGAAAGTACAATTTAGAAGAGATAAACGTGGAGAGATTTTAATGTCTGATACTTTTAATTGGGATTATAATCCTTATAGAGTAGGTGACATGATTAATATTTGTGGTATTATGTATCATAAATATACAGATGGAGATAAAGATGGCGATGATTTAGTCAAAGTTCGTGATCCTGAATGGGACGGTATTTATGAAGTTATTAGTATAACTCATAATATACATATGGAACAAATTATATCTCAAAATTATGCTCACGATTCTACTATTATACGAATTAAAAAGATATAATTATGTCAAACCTTACAATGCTTAACGATATTGCTCTTCTCCCTAAATCAATAGAATATTGTGAAGAAACGTTTATGTTTAATACTTGGATTACTTTTAAAGGTAAACTTTGTATTGGATATAAACATATATATCTACTCGCGATTCTATTATATCTATTTTAGTAGGAAACAGCATATCATATGGAACTTATCTGATTCCTATAAAAGTTAATGAAAAGGAAATAAACATAGAAAGTATTATTGCTGAAGTTGGTACACCAGAAGAAGCATTTAATAAGTTGTATGATATTGTAACTCGTGGACCTTATAAATTTAAATAATATGATTTGGTTATTACTTATTATATGTATTGTAATCACATTATCTTTCTTTGAGAATTTAATGATGATGGTAGCTAATTATATCACTTATACATCAGCTATTATAAGTGGAAAAACTGCTACTGAAAATCAAGAACAAGCAAAAAGACAAAACAATATTAGTAGTATACTTACTGTGCTTTGTGCTCTTCTTTGGACTTTATTTATTTATTTATGGAATTAATTTAATACTACTTTAAATATGAGTAATCTTAAAGAAGCTCTTATAAAAGATTTTCTCTTTTTACATGGAGATAAAAAATACAGTAAAGAACACAAATTTGTTGCATGTGAACGTTCTCGTAATGAAACCAATGTAATTGTTGGTTATGCATATCGTTGGTTTAATGATGCTGCAACTGCTATTTCTCAATATTCTATTCCTATTTCTGAATGGGAAGATAAAGAAAAATTTATTACTTTTGACGATTATATAAAAGAAAATTCTACACCGGGTGAAGAATATAATTTACATAATATTAATTATTGTATTAATATTAACGCTTTCTTTATTGAACATTTAGAAGATAGTATGAGTACTATTATGGAACGTGAACATCGTAAAAATCCTCCTTACGAATGTTGTGATGAAGAAGTTGATTATTATTATGAAGAATTTGATTATTCTGATAATAATTTTCAAACAATATTTGATTAACTATGAAAATAAACGATTAATCGTAGTGATACCGGGTTGGTGAAATAGGTAGACACATTGGACTTAAAATCCAATGGCCAGTAATGGTCGTGCAAGTTCGATTCTTGTACCCGGTACTAAATCTTAAACTTATATTGATATGAGTGAAAAAGAAAATCTTACAGAAGCATTTAATGCTATATTTACAAGAGGAATTAATATAACAAATAAAGAATCTATGAATCTTGTATTTAAACAACTTAATGAATATCATAAATATATAGCTGCTGATAAAAGATATAAAATTAAGATTGAAATGTATACATCTGATAGTTGTCTTTTCGTTTATAAAAATAAACGATATTTTGCAGAGTTTTCATATACTCAATATAGCTGGATAATTAAAAAATCTTAATATTATGTGTAAATATTGTGAAGCATTGCAAAAAGATATGGAAGAAATAATTCTTGCTAAAAATGGTTATTGTTCTCTCACTATGAAGTTTGAACATGAAAGAGATAACATTGTTATTGATTCTTTTATTCTTAAAGCTGCTGAATCTAATGTAGCTGGTATTGTTATAAACTATTGTCCTATTTGCGGCACTAAATTAGAAATAAACCATGATTGATTTAAACATTTGCAATCTACCATCCGGTAAACTTGTTAACTTTCCTAAAAGTTGTCCTATCATATCTATTGGAACAGTATATAAAATTACTGAAAGAAACGCTAATTTACAAAATATCGAATTTGCTGATGGAACAATAAGTAATTATTATTTTGTTGTTAATTATGTTAATGGCGTACATTTATCTTTTATATATTCTTCTGCGCGTAAAGCTAATACTGATCGTAATTATATCATTAAATGGCTGAAAGATTATATTAATTGATTATAAAGACAGAAAAATTATAATTCTTCCTAATGTTACGAGTATTGAAAATAGTTTTCAAATTCGTAATATTGAGGAAATGAAAACTATTATTAATACCGCTAAAGCTATATCTAAAGGACGTCATCGAAGATATAAAGAATATGCTATTCATGTTCGTACTATGTTTGGTATGATTTGTGAATGGCGAGCACATAATCTTTTATGGTCTTTAGGTATTAAAAGAGAACGTACTAAACACGTTGATTTAGAGCTTAAAGTTAAATGGTACTACAAAATAGGATATTTTATATTATCTTGTTGTTATTTAAGATGGTAATATAAAAGTAGATAAAACGAAGATATAATACTCACATAGAATAAAATCTACTTAAATAAGCTAATAATAGCTTATTTCCTCTCAATATATTGGTTTTATATATAAAGTTGAACATCTGTATCGCTTTACTATATAAAGCCAATATTTCGTCTATTTTGTATCATAATTATAAAAATATTATGCAATGAGTTTTAAAATTCAAACTGAACTTCCTAAAATAATATATGATAATTATATTCATATACTTAAATGTATAGAAAACAATATTCCTATTAAAAGAACTATACGTAGAGAAATATATAAATGGGCCATTAATGAAATACACGAATATAAAAATCAGGAAAGATGCGCATTTATATGTCTTATAATAAAAAATATGTATTTTACTATTGTTTCTGTGGAACGTCTTGAATCTGTTTGTAATTTTAATCTTAATAACGAAAAACAAAATGTATTTCCCGAATTAAAAGTTAATAAGATTAAACGTTATGCTATAAAACATAAAATTAAAATAGATACTACAACTACTAATGCTGCATGGTTTGATGGTTATGATTATTATGCCAGAATTGATGTTCTAACATATTGTATTAATACTATTAATAAGAATATTAAACGGAAAAAGCGTGTTGCTCTTCTACGGGGGAACAACATTAAAACAAATAATATCAAATAATAACAAATTTAATTCATTGTAAAGTTATGGCAAAGCGTCATTATGAGGAAAATGAATGTATCGCTGCTTTAAAGCGTCATTCGTGTGTTAACATTAATACTGCTGACAAGATTATTGTTATGGCAGCGGAAGGAGTAGGTATTCATACTCTTGGAAAAATTGATTGTCTTGTCAACTATCACGGATATTTTTCTCGTATAGACAAGGGTTTTAAACCTCAAGTTTATGTTCGTGAAAGAACAGAGAATAAACCATTTGAACCTAAAGTCAAGAAACTTCGTATGGCAGCTATGGTAAAGATGGATATTCGTATGCCTAAAAAGTAATGGTATATGCCAACCTTTAATTTCTCTGTTGTTAAAAAGAAAGACAAAAGAGAACATAAACCGGCTAAACAATATATAGTTTTAAAGAAAGGAATGACTGGTATTGTTTGCATTGATATAAATGGTAAATTTTATGTTAATGTAAATGATGTAAAAGTTCCTATTCTTAAAGAATGTTATTCTACTAAAGGTAAAACTTATATATTTTCTCGTAAGTTAAAAACTAATGGTAAAAAACTATGTATTGTAAGAACTAAAAATGATGCTACTACTGTATTCGAAGAATATTTACCTTTTTGTCCCGGTTGTGTAGTTAAAGGTAATCTTCTTTTAAACCCTTATGGTACTACTTTGTTTAATATAAAAAAAGTACGATTGGAATATGAAAATGTTGATGCTAAAGTAGCATTTTTATATTGGAAAACTCATTATAACGAAATAGAAAGAAATAGAAAAAATAACAATGGAGTTTAACGTAGCTGGTGAAGCTTCGGATAAACGAATTGAATTTACAAAGGACCAAGAGGTAGCTATTAAGAATCTTATTGATTTTATTGCTACTCCTTGGTCTGATGTAGATTTTATTAGAGGTTTATGCGGTGCTGGTGGAACTGGTAAAACATTTATTACTGATTATATTATTAATCATTGTAGGTACAGTTTAAGTGTTATTAAATGTACCGCTCCTACTCATAAGGCTTGTCGTGTGTTAAGCGCAGCTATTCATGGTAAGAAAGTAGAAACTATTCAATCTACTTTTGGTCTTCGTCTTGATTTAAGACTTGAAGATTTTGACCCGGAACATCCTCAATTTAATCCTATGGCTTCTCCTAAAATTGCAGACATTAGACTGCTTATTATAGATGAAGCTTCAATGTTACCGATTAAATTGCTAAACTATATTATAAAGACTTGTAAAGAGAATAAAGTTAAGATCATAATGCAAGGTGATGCCAGCCAGCTCCCCCCCGTAAATGAGAAGAAAAGTGCGGCATTTACTAAATGCACTAAAGTTTATTATCTTAAACAGATAGTAAGACAAGAAGCTACTAATCCTATTAAAATTTTACTTGATATACTTCGAGAAGATATTGATAACAGAACTTATCGTTTTCTTGAATATATTAGTAGAATGCGAGGTGCTGCAAATTACAATGAACTCAATGAGGGATTTATTGTTTGTGGTAAAGCTAAATTTAAAGAACTTATTGATAAATCATTTAATGATGAATTATATACTAAGAATATAGATATGTATAGAATTGTAGCATATACAAATAATTGTGTTACTTCTTGGAATAACTATATTCGTCATTCTATTATTGCTGATTCTGATAAGAGTATTATTACTAAAAATGACTTAATTATGTCATATGAAACTATTGTTAACGAGTTTATGGAAACTGTTATTAACAATAGTGAAGAATATGTGGTTAAAGATATTGTCGATTATGTAGATGCCACATATGGATTTAACGGGTTTCTTGTTAAGTTTCAAATGGTTCATGGCGGTATGATTACTCGTCCTCTATTTATTATTAATCATAGAGATACATTTAGTATTCAGAAATATTATCAAGTTATTACAAGTTTGATAAATGATGCTAAAACTGCTCGTAGTGGAGATAGAGGAGCTAAATGGAGACAATACTATGACTTTAAGAAAAAATATATACTCGCTACAAATATTGTAGGTCGTGACGGAAAGATATTATTTTCACGTGATATTGATTATGGTTTTGCTATAACAAGTCACAAGAGTCAGGGCTCCACTTATGATACAGTTTTTGTGGATGTTAATGACATGGTTTATGATAGATATGGTGCTCCATATTCTAACCAAGATGATCTTCTTCGTAGATTATATGTTGCTTGTTCTCGTGCTCGTAAAGAATTAATACTATGTTACGGAGAATAGTATGGGTAGGAGAGGACCAAGTGCTGAAAGATATGGACGAGATGGTATAAGTTTTGTCCAAACTAAACTCGTTAAAAGCAGATGTGAATACTGTTCTAAATGTCCTAATAGACTTTTTGCTAAAGACGAGGAAACTATTGTATTTGGTACTGGAACTATTGTAACAAATACAGTATTAGTATTACCTACTATTGAAGAACAATATTTTGAAAATAGTAATATAATAAATATATTAGCTGCTATATATAGTTCTTATACTAATAGAAATATGTTTGAAGATGTTTATATTACTTTTGCTACAAAATGTCATAGATTAAATGATTATAATACTTTTGCAGAAGCATATAAACAATGTAAAGCTATTCTAAAGTATGAATTATATAAAATTCATCCTACTGATATTGTATTATTAGGGCCATATACTCATAATTTATTAGGTAATGAAGATAATTGTGGATATGCAAGACTTCATCGTCTTATTAATCCTAATGTTTTCTATACTGATAAACAATTATGGGAAATATTTAAAAAACACTTTGGTTTACTTATGGTTCAACTATTAAATAGATAATATGATAAGATCAAAGTTTTACGATGTCGAAATTCTAAAGAATTTCTTTTCTATTACTATTATAGATATTACTTCCTATCTTGAAACAATGAAAGATATTTGTGATGAAAAAGGAAATCCAATACCTCTTGTTCAAAAACTTACTGTTGCTGAAATTAAGAAAAGATTAGATTCAGTTAAATTTGAAAGTTATTATATCACTGATACTGATGATAGTCAATTATTTGCTATGCTTAAAGCTATTAGTGATATGAGACCTCATTATGAGAAAAATGATAACGGTGACGATATACCTGTTATAACTCATATGTATGGTTATAATAGTGGCAAATATGATAAGTTTATGATAGCAGCTTTGCTTATGCACCATAATAACGTTAATGGTACTAAAGAACTTATCAAAATATTATATGAAACTTCACAAAAGATTATTCAAAATCAAAATGAAGATCGATCTTATAATAAGAATGATTTTTATATTAATGCTTTGAATAAATTTAAACTTCCTTATACTGATATTGATATAATGCAAATATTTGCTTTAAATAAAGCAAGTGCTGTTATAGATAAAAATGGTGAACGTAAACCTGTTCCTAAAAGCCTTAAACAAACATCTATTAACTTACAATGGTACGAGTTATTAGAGTTTGAATTGCCTCCTATATGTGAAAAAGACGTACATTATTATCATACTATTGATAGGTATAAAGGAATGACTATTCCTCAATTAAATTCTCTTATTACTAAATGGGAAAGATTTATTATTGATGAATATATTCCTCCTATGATGTATTATAATAAAAACGACTGTTTTATTGGTTGTGAAATGATACGTCTTAATATTGATGAAATTCGTTTAAGATATAATATTGCTCGTTCTTATGGACTAAATGTGCTTAGTGCAAGTAGAAGTAATATTTCTGATGCTTTTATTGAAAAGTTCTATTCTGAAATGAGTGGACTTCATCCTTCTCAATGGAAAGGAAGAAAGACTGAACGCAAAGCTCTTGCTTTTAAGAAAGTTATATTTGACTTTATTAATTTTAAGACAGAGCCTTTACAGAAGATGTTACGAGAAATGAAAGAGGTAGTAATATTTTCTATTGGTAAAGATGCGTTCAGTAAAGAGATTTCTATTAATGATGGAGTTTATACTATTGCTACTGGTGGTTTACATAGTAAAGATATTCCGGGAGCATTATATAGTTATTGGCCAACCGATGATGCTTCCTCTACGGGGGAACAAACAAAGACTAAACGATTCAAATATGTACATTGGGACATTAGTGATGAGGTGCCCCATATAAATACTCCTTTAACTGCTGGAACATCGTGAAGATATTAGTGCTACAACGTGTGTTGAAAAACAGAGCGTGAATGCTTGAAAAACTAATGTTATATGACAATCAGCAGCCAAGACTACCTGTTATGTTGTGAAACATAACGATAGTAAGGTTCATCGACTATCTCGAAAGAGAGTACAACCTAATGGTTGGAAACGGGGAGAATCGTATTAACGATTAAGATATAGTCAGGTTCATAGTGAAAGCTATGATGTTAAAGTTCATCGTTCTATCCATCAATAATGGTACAATATGGTATAGCGCCTGCTCATCTTGACCAAAAAGTTTTTGTTAAACTTATTAAATGGATGAGAGATACTCGTGTTACAGCTAAACATACTAAAGGAGATATTGATGGAGTTCCTGCTAATATATTAGCCGCTGTTCTTAAGATTGTCATTAACGCTATTTATGGTAAACTTGGTTTTGAACATGGTGATTTATGTGATAGACTTGCTGTACTTAAAGTTACTATTAATGGACAGTTAATGATTATGATGTTATGTGAAGAATTGGAATTGAATGGGATAAAAGTAATTAGTGCTAATACTGATGGTATAGTTGTCAAACTATATGAAGATAAAATCGAAATTTTTAATACTATTGCTAATAATTGGAAACAACTTACTGGACTTGATGCTGATAGCGAAGAATATAAATGTTATATAAATAGAGATATAAATAATTATTTTATTCAGGAATATAACGGTAAAATTACTGCAAAAGGAGCTTTAAATCCAAAGATGTATCTTGAAGATTTAAAGAAAGGGTATGATATGCCTATTGTTGCTGAAGCAGTAGTTAACTATTTTTTATATAAAATTCCTGTAATGGATACTTTATATAAAGCAAAGAATATTCTTGATTTCTGTAAAACACAAAATATTGGTAAACAATTTCATGTTGAAGAGACTATTGTAGAAAATGGTAACATTATTCGTAAAGTTTCTCAAAGAAATTGTAGATTCTATGTTTCTAATAATGGTACTATTGTAGAAAAAGTTAACCCTTTAGCTAATATTAGAAACAAACTATGTGCTGGTTATAAGTGTACAATTCTTAATAGTCTTGATGATAAAGATATTTCTTTAAGAGATATTAATTATCAATATTACTTTAATGAAGCTATGAAAATTATTAATCCTATTAAACTTGGTATTTCACCATCTCAAAAAGGTGATCCTATACATAGAACTAAAAGTGGTAAAGCTCTTCTTAAAAAATATAGTGGAATAACTCAAACCCTATTTGATGAAGATGGAGGTTCTTAATCAATTTTATGAAACTGTTATTGATAAATGGCGAAACAATAAAGGTAAAGGTACTATTCATTGTAATAAGCCATTTAGTTATGCCACTTTAGCTGTTACCACTATTGGTAAATTTGTAGCTAAAAGAGGTGATGCGAGTATATTTATAGTCGTACAAAGTTTTGATATGAGGAAAGAACTTATATCTGAGTTTGATAGACTTAAAATTGATCATTCGCGTATTACTTGTGTTAGTCAGAATTATATTAGAACAAGTTATAAGTATAATTATGATTTGGTAGTGCTTATTGATGTTACACCTTTTAGCATTATTCAAATGTTTTGTGATCGTACTAAATTTGTTATGAATATACTTACTAATACTAAAATTCTTGCTCCTCAAACTTTAAGTAAAGTTTATATTATACTTCCATCTATTAATGGAGAAATTAGTGTTCAACAAGCAAAGAATGCTATTATTTGCTCCCCCGTAGAGGAACATCGCATAGCAGTTACTATTTCCGCTGATGATAAAGCAGAATATGATAAACAGTCTGCTTATATTAGCAATACTATGGTTATTATTGGTGATATTAAAAATATTGACAGAATAAAACATGGTGATAAACAATTAGGTTTGTCTGGTGCTGAAGTACGTGATAAAATTGCTCGTGCTAATGGTTGGTCTGAAACTCTTGATATGTCTGTTCCTTTTAATAAAGAAGTGGATAGCGCATATAATCCTACACTACTGTATGAAAAAGCATGTACAGTATATGAAGTTATGAGAAAACGAAGAGATTTAGTTACAGATAATGAAGCTAAACTTTCTCATATATTAGATATTATTAAAGATAATCCTGATAAAAAATTCGTTATTATTTCTAAACGAGGTGAGTTTGCAGCTTTGATTACAAAACATCTTAACACTAATGGTATTAAGTGTGGAGATTATCATGATTGTATTGAGAAAGCTGTTGCTATTGATGATGATGGAGTCCCTATTCTTATTAAATCCGGTGCTCACAAGGGGGAGCCTAAAATCATAGGCTCACAAGCCATTTCGACGGCCAATTTACGACGATATATTTCCGGTGATATTCAGATACTTTCAACAAAAAATAGCTCGTTAAACGGGCTGGAATTGACGTGTGATGCGTGGATTATTACGTCACCATTATGTGAAGATATTCGTACTATTAAAGGTAGGTTTGCCGACCTACATTTTACCACTAATCCTAATATCATTTACAATCTTTATTGTAATGGTACATTAGAAGCTACTGCAATAAGTAAAATAAAAGGTAGCGCAATTCATGCAATAGTGGAGGATGAACAAAAAAATTTATATATAGATGAAAATACCGGTGATATTATTTTGTAAATTCGAATTTAATCCTTATAATTGTAGTACCAATTAACGTTCTTTGATACAATGATGACGGAACAAACTAACAAACCGAATGACGAAGCTACTGTTAACAATGCCAAAGTAGCAATAGTCAAAGAGGATGTTAAACAACCCGTTACTGCTGTTAGTAATTTTAATGGTGGTTCTATTAATTCTCTTAATCTTTTAGACGAAAAACAACTTGCATCTGCAATGAATTTTCTCGATAAGATTATGAGAACTGATAAAGGTGGAATTAAGACCGTGAATGAGGGTCTTGCTGTTCTTATGAGAGCAAAAGACCTCGATATTCCTTTCAGTACCTCCCTTGAACATATCCATGTTATTAATGGTAAAACAGGTGTTGACATTCATATCATCAAAGCATTATTGTCGAGGGCAGGTGTTACTTGGCGTTGTACTAAAAATTATTCACCTCTGTATGAATATACAGACGGCATTAATGTTTATGTTGATAATGTTCTCCCGGACTATACTGAAAAATGTAGAAGTCGTAAAGAGGCAGAAGAGAAACAAATTAATTCTAAAGATAAAGATGTAGTTTATATTTATCCTGTTCAGTTTTATAGTGATATGCGAAAGACTATTTATAAAAGTTATCAATTAGATAGTCGTTTTGCTATTGCGGTTACAAAGACTGATGTTGACACGATAACTAAAAGTGGGAAATGTCCTATTTATCGTATTCCTAATCAGGCAGTCGATTATATTACTGAATATGAATTTCGTCGTACTGTAAACGGCAAAGAAGTTGTTGCTGTTAGTAGTTTTAGTTTTTCAGAAGCTATGACTGCTGGTATGTTCGAAAAAGATACTTACAAAAAATATCCTAAAGTTCTTATTGGTCATAGAGCATTTACTTATGGTGCTCGTGATATTGCTTCCGATGTTATTATGGGTTGTATGGAAACAACTGAACTTAAAATAATTTCGGGTAAAGAACTTAATGATACTGAAATTGCTGACTTTGAGGAAGTCAAGTAATGGAAAAAGTTATTCCTCAAAAAACAAATCAAACAATTAATTTTTAAACACAAAGAATTATGAAAACTTTTGGAAATGTTAAAAGCTCGGGTTTTGGTTTTGCTGTTGTTGCTGCTGGCCAGCGTAATATGACTGCTGATCCGCAGGTAATTGCTACCTCTACTGAGGGCGGTTTCCGTATTACTGGTCCTGTTACTCGTATTCTGGGTATTCAACATGGTGATTATGTAATGTTTATCAATAACGTTGCTAATATCGACCAAGCTATTGCAAATAAGGTTGAAGAGCTTGTTGCTTTTGTTGAAGAGAATGGTCTGGAATGGGGTACTCCCGAAGCTGCTATCGCTATTCATAAAGAGTTCGATATGTGGGGTATTGCAAAAGGTATTCAGGAGTATGACAGCAAGGGTCTGCCCGTTCTTGGTAAAGAGCGTCTTACGCAGGCTGATCGTCTTCGTCTTGTTGAAGCTCGTTTCGATGAGATGCTTGCTGCTGCTTTTGAGAGCGACAACGAGGAGCTTATTGAGGCTCTTAATCGTGATGGTATTACGGAGGCTGAGCAGAAGAATCTGCTTTGTCCTTTTGTTCAACCTATCGAGGTTAACAAGTTTAAGGGTTCGAAAGCAGCAAGCCCTTCGAATGTTACAGGTCTTGGTGTAAACCTTACGTTTACGGATTCGAATGTTTGGGCACAGCTTAAAGCTGACCTTGGTGAAGCCGCTGATACTGTTAACCGTATCTATTCTGTTGATATTGATGACATTCAGAAGTGTATGATTAACGACGGCTACAAGGATGTAGAAGTTTCTATGCTTATCCTTGGTGAGTCGGAAGACAAGAAGCCCATTCGTGTAGGTGCTAAGAAGCCCGCAGGTGAGGGTGAAGAAGCTGTTGAAGAGTAATCCGTTCATTGTATCTTAAATTGTAGTCGGAGTAGTGGTGATAATGCTACTGCTCCGGCTATTTTTGTCTAATTAAACGTTTAATTAAAAATTTACAGAACTATGAGTGAAGAAAAAGTTGCTAATGCGGTTGCTGGCCAGCCCGCTGAAGTTACTAACAAAAAGAAGCGTCGTGGTATTTCCAATGAAACTCGTGCTACAAGTCGTTTGAAGTTTGATGATGTTCGTGATGCTAATAAAGCTAATGGTTTGTTTCAAGGTCATCTCGAAAGTGTTGAAGTTAAGGACATTACTATTGGTGAAGAAACAACTGGTATGCCGTCTTTTAACGGAATGACTGTACCGAAACTTGTTCTTACTTTTGCAAGTAATCATCCTGCTGCTACTGAACGTCGTTATGTAACTATGCAGTTCTTGCCTGCTGAATCTAATGTAGATACTATTCCTAATGGTTCTAAAGCTTGGCAGGTTGACCGCATCATGGCTTACATGAAACATATTCTTGATGTTTATCTCCTTAAAGGTAGTCCTATGACTGGACAGCAAGAAGATGCTCTTACTCTTGCTTTTGAGGATTTCGACGATAACGGAGAATATGTTAGCGTAGATCCTGCTGAAGTAATTAATGGTTGGCGTGTTCTCTTTGAGAATTTCGTTAACATTATGAATACTGGAAAGAATGGTAAGCCTGTATATGTTACCGCTGATGGTAAGATTGTTCCTGTTTGGATGAAACTGCTTCGTTTTATGAAGAATAAGGGGCAATGGAAAGCTATTGAGGGTGGCAATCGTGCTGGAGACCTTGCTTTCCCCGGATTTGTTGGTGAAGGTGTTCTCGAACTCTTTGTTACCAACAAAGCTCCTATTCTTAAAATTGATGCAACTAAAGAAAGGATTGCGCCTATGGATATTGCTAAGACTCCTACTAACCCTGCTGTTCCCGGTATGCCCGGAGTACCTATGGGTGGAGTTCCGGCAGGATTTGCAGATGGTGCTGCTGCATCGGATGGAGGTCCTATTCCCGCATTTACTGACGCAGTAAGTGATTTACCTTTCTAATTCAATATAGTTAATATTTGAGCTTTCGCAAACCCCACACATACTGTTATTTATTATAATGGTTTGTGTGGGGTATTTTTTATTCTATGCGCAGAAATATAAATAATACTAATCTTAATAAGAATTATATTCTTTCAAAGGTTAGCCAAATCAAAATATTTTCTGTTTATCTTGGTATTCCCGAGCAACTTATTCAACATTGTGTTGACACAGGAGAACTTATCTGTTCTACATTAAGAATAGACAATCATCCTACTGTTGGTTTTAAATATGACAATAGAGGCAAACTAAAATATAAAGACTTTTCAGGTTTTCTATGGGGTGATTGTTTTGACATAGCTGCATATGTTATCTCAGGTACATATAATAAAATTATTAATGTTGAAAATAAAAGAGATTTTATTGCAGTTCTAAAACATATAGCTCTTACATTTAGTGATATTATCTATGGTACAGCTGTTGATCCAAATCTTGCTGGACATCTTGCTGAAGGTCGTATTCGTATTCAAAAATCAAAACCAATTATTGAATTTGTTAATCGTGAATGGAACACAGATGATATTACTTATTGGGGAAATATAGGAGTTGATATTAATTGGTTAAACACTCATTTTATTTATGCAGTAGACCAATATTATATAAACCGACGTATTAATCCTCAACCAAAATATTACTATGACTCTGACGATCCTTGTTATGCTTATGTTCTTGGACGAGATAGCAATGGTATACACAATATAAAATTATATTTTCCTAAACGAGATAAAAAAGATACTCGATTCATTACTAATTGCAATCATCTTGAAGGTATTTATAATCTTGAAAGAGATGATTATGATTATATTATTATAACGAAGTCTACAAAAGATAGAGTTAGTCTTGACAAGCAACTATGGATGATGCGTTTCCTTTACGGGGGAACATTCCCATATAACATAGGTGTTATTAACATACCTGCTGAAAATTACAGACTTAGTACTGCTGAATATTATTGGCTTTATGACAAACTTAAAGAAAAGAATCCTTATAATATTGTTAGTCTTATGGACAATGATAAAACAGGTTTTTCTGAAGCTTGTAATTTAAGAAAACAATATCGTATTCCAGCAGTTTTAATTCCTAAAAACTATGGTTGTAAAGACTTTTCTGAACTTCGTGCTAAATATGGTTCAAAAGAATGTACTAAATTTATAGTAGAAACCATTAAATATATAAAGAATTATGTTAAAAGAATTGAATCTATTAGGGATAAGAAAGAAAACAATAGTAGCCCGTTTTGATAAAGCGCAAATTGCTGTAATGGAAGCTATTGATGAAAAAACTGAGAAAAACCTTGACAAACTTTATGCTTGGTCTAATGGTAAAGAAATAATTAATAAAGATAAAGTATTTTTATACGGAGAAGTAAATATTGATGATAATGAAGATCGTAAAGTTATTAGGAGAGTACTTCCTATGTCTGATGATATTGCAGGGAATCAAATGCATAGTGGGTTTGATTACGAATCCGGTATTGTTCATCCTATTGATAATGAGTTTCGTTGGCATCCTGCTGTTGACCCTATTAAATGGTTTAAATACAATCATTGTTTGTTAGGTAAACCTAAAAGGGTTATTATATATAAGACTACATTAAGTATGTTATGATTATAGATTATAATGGTGAAACTTATGAGTTTCCTGACTATAATTTAAATCATTTAGATTATAGACATTTAAATAGAAGAATACAGTCTGAAATACCTCGTACTATACTTACTGATTTACTTAAAGATATGGATTGTACAAGAGAATACAGCTGTGGTCGTCCAATGATGACTGATTACCCTATGTATGCTCGTCATGTACAAGCTTATCTATATGTTTTAAGTAGTATAAAAGAAGATAGCGATAATGAATTTGTTAATATTAATGTTCGAAAGAACAAAGAGTTATGGCTTGGAGAATTAATTGAAAGACATAAAGAAAATCTTCTATTTGAACAAAATAATCCTTATATTCCTCCTATTCCTAAAAAGAAACAAGTTAAACGTGGTAAAATAGCAAAATATAAAACTCACGATTTAATTACTGGAGAAGATGCTTATCTTCTTGAAGATACTAAAACTAAAAAGCATCTTGTTCGTAAAAATCCAGATGCTTTAGATAAAATTAAAAAGAGTAAGGTTGAAGTACCTTTAAATATGATGACATTTAATTTTTCAAAGAAATGACTGATAAAATTATTTACAGACGTAATAATCATGGTAATCCTTGTTATTGGTATGCTTTACCTTTAACGGAAAATACTTATTGTATTCATCACGGATTAGTTGGTGGCAAAGATATACTTACTACTGTTTGTACTAAACGTAAATCTGTTGATGAAGTTAAAAGTAAGTATAATGAAAAATTAAAGCAAGGATATAAATATCTTAATGAATTAAGGGATGACACAAGTTGTCCCCCCGTAGAGGAACACTCCCTTATCCAGTACTTGCAAACCTATCTTCCGCATGACCGTACTACTGCTGATGGAACTTTGCTTCCTATGCTTGCTAAAGTGTATAATGATAATGTGTTTAATAAAATAAGTAATCGTCTTGGTCAATTTAAGATTAATGGTCTGCGTTGCCTTATTAGTGCTAAAAGAAATGAAGGTGATATTTTTACACCTTATAAACTTTTGTTTCAATCTCGTGAAGGAACGTATTGGAAAAGTCTTTATCATTTAGAAAATTATCTCCTTGAAATTCTTCCTGATTGGCTTCTTGATAAAATGATTGACGAAGATTATGTTTTAGACGGAGAAATTTATCTTCCCGGATATTCTGTTAATGAAATTAATCATTTTGTTAAAGACCCCAAATGTATTGAAAATGCTATGTTGCAATATTGGTGTTATGATATTGCTATACAAGATTATACTCAATTTAAACGTATTGAGGAACTTTATACAATCAAATCTCCTAAACATATCAGATGTAAAGAAGATCATCTTAATAATATTGATAGATTTGTTGTTCTTCCTATTGTTGAAATTAGTTCAACAGAAAAGGCAAGACAAATACGTGATAAATTTATAGATATTGGTTTTGAAGGTCTTATTCTTCGTGATCCTAATGCAGAATACCAATTTGGCAAGAGGAACAACACTATGATTAAATATAAGAGAACTACTGATGGTATATTTGAAGTTATTGATATTTATCCGGAAGGTACTAAGCGTAGTGACATTCCCTTGCTTTTATGTCGTAATGATATTAATGATAATACTTTTGAAGTTCATGTTAATGGTACGTTTGATTACCAAAATGAAATTCTTATCCATAGAAATAAATATATTGGACGTAAACTATTCATTACCTTTGGCGAAAGGTCTGGGGTGGATAAAGTTCCGTTTCATGTAAAAGAAGTTAAGTTTATAGATTAACAATCTATGCCTGATATTTTATCGTTTGATGTTATAAATCCACTTACTAATAATAAACTACCGTTTTATAACAATACTAAAGGTTTATTATATATTCCCGGTCTTAGTCCTAAATATAGATATTACATAGAATGTGCTCGTAGTGTCCCCAATGTAGGTAGAAGATATTATCTTTTACTTAATAGTGCTAAATTTAATAAAGACTGCCGTATATGTCATACGGACGGATATGGTAGACTTGTTATACCTGTTCGTGGTGAACTAAAAGAATATCTTAATGATTGCTGTACAAGAACAAGAAATATTGAAGTAGATATTGTAGAAGCTACTGAAGTATATGATATTTATTATATTAATGCTGATAATATGTAACAAAGCGGGGCAATTTCTCCGCTTTTTCTTTGCTTAAATGCCAGCAATGATGCCTCCGGGGCTTATATAATCAATTCTATATGCAAAGTAATACATTCGTTAAGCCTAAAATTTAATACGCTTAAATCGCCTAATCTACTAAATTTATATAATAACTTTTTCGTAAAATATTATACGAAATTGGATAATTTTTCGTATATTGCCGTCATGGAACAAAAATATAAAATTGTTATTGGAATTAGTGGTGCTAAAAATAGTGGTAAAGATACTGCCGCATCAATGATTCATTATATCTTTAAAAGTGGTATTACAAATGCTACTTATAAAGAATGGGCTTTAAGGTATGAACAGACAAAGTTTAAACCTCCTGTTATTCATTTTGCTGATTATCTTAAAGATATGCTTTCTATGTTATTTAATATAGATAGAAAACATTTTGATAGTAGAGTGTATAAAGATGAACTTTGGTATGAAGTTCATAGTAATATTTTCTTTGATAAACCTAAACATGATGCAAGATTTGATAAATCTGAAGATATTTGTAAAGATGTAAGTATTGAAGATTTACAAAATACTCCTCTCGCTTATTATATTAATAATTATCAGTTTGTGTTTATTAAACTACGAACTCTTTTACAATACTTTGGAACAGATATTGTTCGTAATCAAATTGAAAATAATAGATGGGTAAAACTTACTATTGGTAGAGCATGGACGCTCGCACGTAAAGAAGGACTTTGTCTAATACCTGATGTTCGTTTTGCTAATGAACAAGAATGGATTAGTAAAACAGGAGGTATAGTTATTAAACTTAATAGACCATCTAAATCCACTGATAATCATTCTTCTGAAGATATGAGTGATATTAAAGCTGATTATGAAATTAATAACAATAATACTAAGATGGTTCTGTTTTATGATCTTCTTCGTATTAGTAGCGATATTTATAATAAAGCTATTAAAAGTACTAAACGAATAAATGCGTTATTATGAATTACTATTGCTTACTTTGTGGAGCTTTTATAAGATTTAATGCTTCTCATTATTGTGATAAAGTATTTACTTATAGACCTGAAAATCATATATGTTCTAATTGTAAAAGATTTATTGATAATGGTAATATGGCGTTTAGGGAGGCGAATGTTTCCTCTACGGGGGAACTCCATTTGGGAGATAAGACTATATTTATAAGTAAAGAAATTGCTTCTCGTGTTTGTAATGAACAACAATTAAAAGATGGAGTTGTATTTTGTACTCCTAAAGTATTCGATAAACTGTTTGGTAAAATAGAATATATTAAAGATGAAAATAGTAAGACCGTCAGTTGAATTATTACCTACCAATCATACTATTCAACAAATGTGGTTGAATATGGAAACGGGAGCAAGACTTTGTTATGCTTCTGAACCTAAAGAAGGTAGTACTTGGGAAGATGCTAAACGATTTTGTTTAAAACATATTAGAGCTGGACATGTTAGTATTGGTCGACATGGTTCTGTTTATCTTAAAATAACAGATCGTGTAATTGCAAGAGAGATATATGATGAGTTTTATAAATCTCCTTTTGCTTTAATGAATTACGATAATGAAGATTTATATATTACTACTAATTATCAATTCGCTTCTGAAAATTTTGGAAATGAATTCATAGAAAAATATTGGTGTAATATGCCTATTCCTGAGAATGAAAGATATACTTTTGTAGTAACTACTCAAATATCTACTTCTCGTGAACTTAATCGTACTTCTCCTAATAATATTATGGAACAAAGTACAAGATATGTTAATTTCTATTCTAAAGGTGGAGCTATTTGTCAACCTTGGTGGTTTGATTTATTTTTAGATAAATATGAAGATATTGAAGCTACTGTATTAGATAATACACTTTTTATTAGTATTAATGGTGTAAGACATCCTTGGAGCAATACTCATTGTAAAATTTTAAGTAATAAATTAGGGTATTATGATTCTACTGTTGAAGCCCATATTTCTAAATGGTGTAGAGATTTTAAATTTTATAATATCCAAATTAAATTTGGTATGCAACCTCAAGACGCAAGAGAATGTTTGCCTCTTGTAACTGCTACTAAAGTAGCTTATTCTTATAATATTAAAGAACTTATTGAAGTTATTAATAAACGTTATTTTGGTACTACTGGTAAACCTCATCCTAATGCTAAAATTATAGGTAAAATGTTTTATGATTATATAAAAAATCATCCATATGTTTATAATCATGTAAATGATAATGGTGAAGTGATACTATGTAGTTACGATAATATTATGGATTACGCTATTAACAAATAATATTAATATGAAATATGTCATAATGGCGTACATAGATGGTATAAGACAATATTATACACATTATGAAAATAAAATTCCTGAATTTTCTGCTGATATTAATGAAGCAATGAATTTTAAAAACGTTGCTGAAGCTAAACAAGTAAAAAATATGATTATATTGTATTTTTTAATTAATGTAAAGAAGAATATTAATGTTGATATTATTAATGTAGAACTTAATGATTATATACTATGAGTTGGGATTGTTTTATACATGGTCATAAATATCAAATAATTGAAAGACATGATTTGTTAGATGACAGAGGACTTGTTGTCGGAAAAGTTATAGTTTCCCGTTGTGAAATTTGTGGAAGAATTACAGTTAAAACTATTTATACAGTAAATACATATGTCGGACGCAAATATTGAACAGAGCATCTTTAATGTCGAAGCTGATCTTGAAGCTATATTCATGGAGCTTGAAGATAATGGTGGAGAATTAACTCCTGAATTGGAGGAAAGATTAATGATTACACAAGAAAACTTTGAGAATAAAGTTTCTAAGTATGTAAAAGCTATTCGTTATTATGAAGATAATGTGTCTATTCTTAAAGGACGAAAGAAAGGTATTGATGATCTCCTCAAAGTACGTGAAAATCGTGCTAAACGTTTACGAGCAGTAATTACTGACGCAGTATCTCGTTATGGAATTAAAGGTAAATCTGGAAATAGAGTTCTTGAACTTTGGGATGCAAAGTTATTCACAAGAAATACTGAAGCTGTAGAACTTGACGAAAAACGTATTGCTATTCTTACAGAAGAATTCTTTGATTATGCTCGTGAACTTTATAGACAAGGTATTCTTGAAACAGGAGAAGATATTGATCCTACTGGGATGTTAGAAGCTATTAATACTGTATGTGTAGCTAAATATGGTGAGGATTTTGTTCCTTTTACTATGGGAGATTTTGCTAACACTCGTTATAAAATTTCCTTTGATTTAACACCTAAAGAATTACTTACTGATACTCAATATATTCTTAAAGCGTTTAGTGCTTTAACTTATTGTTCAGATGTTGCGTTCTGTACTCCCAAAGATTCTATTAAAGGATATATAAAGACTATTGATGAAAGCGATTTAAGTATTGCTGAACTTAAAGTTAATACAAGTATTAGTATTAAATAATATGGGAAAAAGTGATTTTATTAAAAGAATTGAAGATGAACTTATACTTGCTGCGAAAGCAAGTGTAATATCATCTTATACTGCTGAGACACTTGAAGATCTTTGTAAGACTTGGGATAGTCATAATTTAGATATTATGATTAGTACTGAATCTCCTGATAAAATAATAAAATTATTTACTGATCTTTGCAATGGTAAAACATTAATTCCTGTAGATTTTGAACAAGATGAAGTTGAAAATGTTTATGATAATTTTGTAAGATATAAAAGATGTAAAAATTTAATTAAAAATACTGTTACCAATACGATATATTATGCTAATGCTTATAGAATTGTTTGTAAAAAATTCTATAATGCAGTGTTTCAATATTATAAAGATTATAATGGTATTTATGGTCCTGATAAAATATATCTTTCCAAAGGAGGAGTTATCACTAACGAATATATAGAAAAAGTCTATGTAAAAGGTGATACTTTTATGCCTAAAGATCCTATAAATCTTGATTGTAATTGCGTTAAAATTGGTATGAATGGTAGAATTATTTATAGTATTGATTCTCGTTCTAATAAACTTAAAGCTCTTATGGAGTTTTATGAAGTTCCTGTATTAAAAGACGATAAATTTAAAAATATAGATTTACGAAACTTTAAATTTAAAGAAGATGAAAACAATGACAATAGTGATTGAAATATTAGGAATACTTTGGTTACTAATGGCTTTTGCTTATCTTTTTAAAGCACAAGGTGTTAAAGAAGCAAATAGATTTGTAGTAAATAATTATAAACTTAATAATGTTTACAAGAAGTTTTTAGAAACTACTAATGATTGGTATAATGCTTATATTAAAAAATGCAAATATTATACTTGTTGTTCAGTAGTATTGCTTGTTATGTTAATAATTGATATTTTATGTTCAAAATAAAAGGTGTTCCTTTTAAACATTCCGGAGCTATTAATGTATCTGATTGTGAAACTGCCGAAGATGTCATTAAGAAAGCTAATCTTGATTGGAATGTTGCCAAGTGTGAGTTAGTGGCTAAAATGCCACCTGCTCATACTTCTGATGAAATGGAAGAAAGTCACTTCCTTTACGGGGGAGCAGAATATGCAGATGTTGACAATTTTTACGCCACTTATCGTACTGATATTAATTATCCTTTAGGGATTGTTAAAGGTAAATATACTCCCGTTCAAAATATTAAAGCATTTGAATTCTTTAATGATGCTATTGGTTTTAATAAAGCTATTTGGCAAACAGCTGGTTGCTTTGATAAAGGTCGAAGAGTGTTTGTAAGTGCTAAATTACCCAATACTGTATTTGTTGGTGGAGATCCTGTTGAAAACTATTTAGTGTTTATGAGTTCACATGATGGTTCTACAGGAGTTAAAATATTATTTACTCCTATTAGAATTGTATGTGAAAATACATTAAGTGCTGCTATTAGAAATGCTACTAATTATGTAAGTTTTAGACATACTGCTTCAGTTCATGATAATATTGTTATTGCTAAAGAGCTTCTTGAAATTTGTACTATGAAAGCTACATTCTGTCAAGAAGAATATACTAAACTTGCTAAAGCAACTGCTAAAGATGAAGAAGTTATGCGATATATTTGCAATAGCGTTCTTACTGATGATGAACTTGCATCTGTAAATGCTTACGGATATAATATTAAACATGTTATTGAACGCAACTTTAATTGTATTGAAGCTGCTAATATTTCAATGCGTAAAGTTAATATTATTAGTAATATGTGGCGTTACTATTTTGAAGGCCCTGGTCAAAAAGAACAAGTTGGTAATTGGTGGGGAGCTGTAAATGCTATTACCGGATATTATTCTAACGTTGATAGTGCTGAAGGAGACAAACGTATGGATAGTCTCCTGTATGGAGATAAATCTCGAAAATTAAGTAATGCGTTTGATAACGCTTTTGAAATTATTAATACTAAAAAAGCAGTATAATGAATAAATATATTGGTGTCAAACTTATTGATGCAGAACCAGCTATTTGTTGCAATAAAAACTTCTTCAAAAGTATGGAAGAAGCTATGGAATATCGTAATGAAACTTATAAGAATACAAGTAAAGTCTACGATATTGAAGATGGTTATAAAGTTGTTTATCCTGATGGATATACTTCATTTAGTCCTAAAGATGTATTCGAATCTGCATACTTCCAGCTTGGAGATGAAAAAGGTGAACGTATTACCTCAGAAGATGTAGATAACTTTGTTAAAGATACTTTTTCTGCTAAAGTTGGAAGTAAGACTACAAACACTACTTTAGTTCTTTTGAATGATTTTGAAGTTCATGGACAAGCAAGTTGTGTTAAAGCTGAGAATTATAATATAGAAATTGGTGAAAAATTTGCTGTAGAAAAAGCTAAGGATAAAACTTGGGAAGTTCTTGGTTTTGTATTGCAATGGGGAATTAATGGTATTAAAAAGAAATAAATAATGGCACGAGAAATTAATTTTAACAGTAAAGAAGAAGTTAAAGCAGAAAAAGACGCTCCTGTTGAAGTAGAGAATGAAAAAGTTTATTCTGTAAAATATGAATTTACAGATAAAGAAGCTCATGATGAAGTGTTGGCTTTAGTTAACGCTAATCGTGAAGCTGAAGGTCTTCAGCCTCTTGAATCTCTTCTTCCTATTAAAGCTTACGATACTGATGCAAAATATGATGTATTTGCTATTAAGCGTACATACGATATTGATAAAGATTGCTGGGTTTATGATACTTGTCTTCGTCTTGAACCTCAAAAAGGTTATTGGATTGCATTAGTTCCCCGTAGTTCTAATCGTAAAACTGAATGTTATCTTCCTAATAGTGTTGGTACAGGTGATTATGGTTATCGTGGCTCTTATCTTTTCTCATATAAACCTCGTACTTCTGCTGCTGTTCGTAATGCAATTAATGTATTAATACAAGTAGTATCAGCTATTTGTAGTGTTACAGGTCTTACTCGTTGGCGTTCATCTGTTGAAAATCTTCGTATTACAAATAATCCTCCTTTTGAAGTTGGAGACCGTATTGGACAAATTTCTGTTGAAAAAGTCCATACTATTGAATTTATAGAAGCTGATCTTAATCCTGATGAAACAGAACGAGGAACAGGAGGACATGGTTCTACTGGAAAATAATAACTTATGACTGTTGCTCTTATTCGAACAAAAGGCTGTCAAGGATGTAACATAATGGTAGATATTCTTATGGAAGTAGTAAAATCTTATGCTGGTGTATCTGGAATAAGTTTTCTTATTTTCGATAAAGAAGATTTACCTTCTACTATACTCAAGTATTTAGAGATTAAAGATTTTCCTACTTTAGTAATCACTTCATTTGAAAGAATTGTTTTTGATGAAGAAGTAGTTAATTGCGTTCTTCCTAAATCTAAAGGAGATTATTTTACTATTCTTGAGGGAACACAACGTTATGTTGATGTTACAACAGCTATTGAAAAGTATAGATAGGCAGGGCTTCGCCCTGCGCTCCCCCGTAGAGGAATTGATGCTCTCCAGCTGTTGATATTGTTAATAATATTGTTGTTGTTAAAGTTCATAGTAAGTTATATAATAATTATATGAAATACTCCAAATTTGACCGTTTAACTGCGTCAATTCTAAAATCAAACGACTACATCTATTTAAATAATTAATGAATCATATAGCTTATAAATACTTTCTATGTCCATTTAACACCTCGTTACGCTGATAATATCAATATTTCTTTTACGAACAACAAACAAAATAGCCCGTATTAGCACTAATTACAGTGTTAATACGGGCTTTTTTATTAATACGAACTACAACTGATTAATCTTCTAACCAATCTACAATATTATCTACAACAGCATTTCTCATAGAATTATCATCTAAACGATAATATTGATTATTCTTTTCTAATTGTTCAAGACGATTAATATTACGCATAAGAGGAATATTACCAATAATAAGACGTGTAAATTTATTTTCACCTTTATAACGTCCAGTGGTATATTCAGGATTAAAGTCATCATCAAATAGAGCCTGCATACTAAGATTAAGAAGTTTAAGTAAATCTTCAGGTGCTTTAAATGCAGCAACAGGAGAACTCCAAAGAGTTTTACCCTCAGTAACTAATCCCCAAGGAGTATAAGAATTTGATTCAGTAATCCATCTATCAGCAATATAAAGCATAAAGTTATACCAAGTAGTATCATAAAGTTCATCGTCGTCGTCACCACCTGTAAGTAATCCAAGAGCAATAAGACCAATCATACCAGCCATAATACCGCCTAAATCACCTTGGATACGACGAATATTAGCTTTTTCCCATTCAGGAAGAGTTTGATAATTAAGTCTTAAATTAGTAATAGTATTAATCATAGCGCGAGCTATATTTTTAATACTTTCCATAATAACAGCTTGAGTATCATCTCCATGCAACTCTTTAGCTTTTTTAATAGTACTTCTAAATTCAGTACTAAGCAAAGAAGCTAAAGAAACATAAGAACCTCGTTCAATAGAACCTCTAAATTCATTATAATATCCACGTCTACGCCAACGTTTCATAATACCGGGATACATATGTTTATGATATTGCATAACAACACTACCCCACCAATGCTTTTCAATATTTGCAGCACCTATTTTGTCATAAACGCCATGTATTTTTTTATTAACAGAAATAACAGCTATTTTAAATTTAGCAAGTTCATCAGGAGTAAGATGTGAATCAGGTTTAACAACTACTACACCATTATCATATATAAATTGATCTTTAACGTTTTCAAAAGTATTAAACTCTTCTTTAGCTTTTTTAAGCTCTTTATCACGTTCTTCAATATATCGACGAGTGATTTCTTTATCGCCATACATTTGTAAGAATTCAACATTAAAGTCTTTAGTAAATTGAGCATAATCTTTTGCGTTTTTAACATCGTTATCAACGCTTTCAGCAAATTGATTATAATCTCGAAGCAATACAGGATTATCAGCGACTAATCTACGAAGAATAGCTTTATCTTTATGCCAAGCATAATGAGCAAAACTACCAATAGTCCACTTACCTTTATCATCTTGATACAACTTATGACTATACATCATAGCAATCATTGCAGTATTTTGCATATAATGCTCACCGGAAGATTGCATAGAATAAAGAAAATTACGTGCTCTTTGAATCCATTGTTCCCAATTCTCGCCAGACCTACGTTCAAGCATTTCATCTAAATTAACAACATTCATAGATTTAATAATGCCATCAATAAGATTTCTATGACCATCATCATATAATCCAGCAAGAATATAATGAATAGAACCAAGATAATCTTTATGAGCACGTGCCCAATCACCATTATCAAAGAATTCTTTAGCAAATGATTCACCAAATATATTAGTCCAACCGGTAAGAACGTTAGCAACACCTCCAGTATGGTTAAAAATCATATATTTAGCAGAAGTAAGATTCTGGAAAATATCAGCAACTTTAGTTAAAGTTCTATTACCAGATTTAAATTCACCATAAATAAAACGATTAATATAAGTTTCAACAAGTTCAATATTCTTACGTTGTTCTTCTTTCTTATATTCAGTATAACCTTCAACAGAATTAGATTTATCTTCACGAAGTTGACCACTTAAAGGAGCAGTTTTATAAGCTTGATTATCTTTAAGGTCTTGTAATAATAAATAAAGATAAGGTTTAATAGCTTCTTTAGCATTATATTCAATAGCCCTTGCAACAAATGTTTCCATTACATCTGACATATTGTCATTAGCAAGTTCCATATCAATACGTGCATTCTCCCTTTTAATCTCTTCGTTTTGCTTATTAGTAAGTTCTACATATTCTTTATATTCAGCATCAGTTTCATCAGATAATTGAGGACGAATATTAATAAGATTTTTAGTACCTTTACCTTTAAGTTCCGCAAACATATCAAAATCAGCAGGCACATCATATTCATAACCTACTTCATCTTTCCATCTCATACTACGAGCATTAGCAGAAAATCCAGCAGCACCTAAAAGTTCTTTACCTACTTCTTTAGGACTAATATCTTTAAGACGTAAACGAGGAATATTATCTTTTCCTACCCAACTAAGCATGCGATCATTACCAGAATAAGCTCGCATAACACTTTGCAAATAGTTAACCATTTCCTTTTCAGCAGGACTTTGTTTAACATTACTTGCATATGTAGGATTACCATTGTAATTATAGCTATACTTATCGTATTTATCATTCTTTTTATTTTTCTTTACTTCAGAAGTAACATTATCTCCAATAGCATCATATTTATAACGAGATGTACCATTGGGATCATCTTTAACATTTAAATTAGTCCATATAATAAGAGGTTCATATTTACCTGTATAAGGATTAAAAACATGATTTTCTCTAAACCATTCTTCCCATCGTCCCTCTTTACGGGCGAGGTTCATAGCTTTAGTATAATATTCAGTAGGAACAAATTCTATATTATCCTGAATAAATTTAACAGCTTCAGCTCTTTTATTATTTACATATTTTTCATCTTTAGGTTCAAAGTATCCAAAAACATTATCACCAGGAAGTAATTGATTTTCTTTATCAGTTTTAAGAATACCTTTTTCCCATTTAGCAAAAATCTGAGACCAAAGAATAAGATTGTCTCCTGTAAGATTAGTAAGAGCCCAATTATATTCTCTATTAAATGCTTCAGTATTATGTTTAAAAGTAACAGCATTGGCAAATTTCTTACGCCAACCTTTATCACTATCATCTTTAAGTAATTCTTTACGAGCATTAGATAAATCATAAAGTTCAGCTAAACGTTGAACTGTATCTTTACCTAAATCAAATAACTTTTTAGAACTAATATGACCTTGGTCATCAACAGCTTTTTCAAGAATACTATTAATTTCTTGGTTATATTTATCTAAAATTTCATCATACGCATTAGCTTGGCGAGTACCAAGGTCTGCCCAGAATTTAGCATTAACTTGTTTTCTATCAGCAGGAACTTCTCTAATAGTAGCAGTAATATGAGGATTATCACTATCCATAGCGTATCGACGTTCAAAGTCTTTCTTCAACTGTTCAATAACAGTTTGAGGAATCTTTGTTCCATCAACAACACCATCGGCATCAATAATCTCAGGATGCTTATCTAAATACAATTTATAGGCATTTTTAAATTCATAATTAGCACCAAGATCTTTAAATGCTTGTGAAATCTGGTCACGAAGCTCAGTATCTACACGTCTAATAGTATTAGCTTTAAGCCAATTATAAGCATCTAAATAATTATCATCTTTAAGTCTTTCATCTAAAGTTTCATAAGGATGATTAGCTTCATATCGTTTAATAATATCAAGATAGTATTCAAGATTTTCTTCAAAACCTTCAACAATTTCCTTTTCAAAATACTCTTCATTAAGGTTACGCATAGACTTAATGTAAGTATTAAGAACAGAACTCTTATGAAGATCTTCCATACTTTTCATAGTACCATCTTCATAAACATCGCTTCTAAGAAGTCTTAATTCTTTTACAAGTTCATGACGACGTTTAAGTTGTTCATCAGATAAATCTGCTCTATTAAAATTACCTGTTCCATAAAGTTCGTGCATAATATATTTATAACGAACAAAATGATCAGGAGCATACTTAAGAACATTAGTAAGATAAGCATTTTTACGAGTATAATAATCTTTTTGAATCTTTTGTTCAACATTATCATTATACCATTTATCTTTTTCAAGAAGCTTTTTATAATACTCAACAGAATATTCACCATAAGTATCACGAGCTTCTTTTACAGCATTATTATATTTTAATTTATCCTCAATAAATTTCTCATTATAAGGGGTAACAAATTTATTATTACGTCTAACATTATTCCAATTAAAGTTAGGGTCTTTAGCAATAATATCAGCAATCTTAGTTTTTACAGCTTTAACACTTTCAGGAATATCTTTCATTCTTACTTTCTCAACTTGTGCTTCAACAAAGCGAAGAACAACTTGGATTTGAGAATTATTTAATTCATGAATATCGCTAAACACTGAATCAAACCAATCAGCATCACCAAATTGATCACGTAAATTAACAAGACCTTCTTTAATAACAGGATTACGACTAAATTGAGCAAAAGTAATATCAAATACATTCTTCATTGCAGTAACAACTTTAATATTGTTACGAATGGAGTTTATAGACTTCTTAATGGTATCGAGATTTCTTGCAGTAGCACTGTCAAGACTTGTAACATCATATCTAAATATAGGATCAAATGATTTACCAATAGTACGAGCTTCAAGTAAGAAACTTACTAAATCTTGTAACAATTCCCTATCTTCAGCAGCACGCTCATAAAGCTCAGGATTATCAATACTTAAACCAGTATCTTGGAAATTATTAATTTCACTATTGATATAATTACTTAAATCACGATAAAGATTTGCAGCACGAGCAAATATAACATTAGTATTTTCTGCTATACTTTGTGTAGTAAAATCTTCAATACCATGACTTTTAAATATATCAAGAACTCGTTCAAATTTAGGATTCTTACGTGCTTTACGTTTAATATCATTGTAAACTCTAAGAGCTATACGATCAATTTCATTAAGTTTATTTACTTCTGAATTAGCATCGTTAAGAGGAATTTCAGTAGTAGTAGCAAATACTTCAGGTTGGCCGAGGTGTTCCTCTACGGGGGAACTTCTCTTAACTTCATATAAAGTAGGAGCAAATTGACTTATAGGACTAAATTCATCATAAATAGCTTTCTCAACAATATTAAGTTTCTTAATATTAGTGGGAGTTCTATTAATAAAAGCACGACTAAGAGCTTTCCTACGTCCAATACGTTTAACGGAGAATAATTCTTGCTCCCCCGTAGAGGAAACACCGAGGTCCTGAATAGTAACATCCCCAACATTAGGAAGCATACGACGAACTTCGGTATTCATTGTAGGAATAATTTTAACAGTCGTGTTATCTTTTATATCAGTAAACTCTCTAAGAACTCTATTAACAAAATTATATTTATCTTGAGTACCTAATCTTTTAACAAAAGAATTAGTATCTGTAACAGCAGTACCGCTCTTAGGTTGAACTATTCTTCCGGCAACATATTCTCGAAGATTGTCAACAGTTAAATATTTAGGATTCTCAATAAGGAATTGAGTAACTGATGTATAATTCTTTGCAGCTTCTTCAATTAAACCTTCATAATAAGCAGGAATATAATATTTATTATTCTTAGGATTAACACTCACATCATTAATCTCATTAGCATCAAGAAGATTAAGAGGATAATAGAAAAGACCAACACCCGGCTTATATAAACTCTTATATAAAATAGTCGATTTAGAACCGTTTGGCATCGTTCTTTGTATGCGTATATACTTTTGTACGTCAATATATTCTTTTTCAGAATTTGAAGCATCTGACGGCTCTAAAGACTGAGTTTTCGCATCTTCAATGTCTTTGACCGTGGCATATCCGGTATAATCGAGAAATTCATATCCAAGTTCATTAAAAGGAACTTCAATAATACCGTTATTAAAAAGTTTATTAAATCGAGTATCACGTTTAGGAATAGTTACAAGTTTGATAACATTAGGATTTTGTCTAACAAATTTTTCAAACATATCGTAAGATTGATTATCACCTTTAAGGAATGTGGCTAAATCAAAAGTAGTAGCAAAATGTTTTGTAGCTTGTCCTACAATATTAGTACCTTTTTGAGCAAGTGATTGTTTAAGGAATTGAGCAGTTATAATTTTGCTAATTGAACTCTTCTTAAATTTGAATCCCTCAACAACAAAACTATATTTCATTAAATCATAAGCAGCAAGACGAATAAGAGGATTTTTAGAATAAGCAGCTTGATTAAATTTAGTAAATATATTTTCAATGTTCTCTGCTTGATCATTGAAATACATATATTGTCCACTAATACCTTTGCTTTTAATTTCAGCAGTATTAGAAGTATTAACTTTAATATGTTCAAATACACCTTGATCTCTTGCAAAAGCTGTTTGAATAGCCATTACCTTTTGAACAGGTGTTAATTTAGTAAATCTATCAATATCATCTTGGGTAGGTTCAACAAAATTAAAATTAGTTTCGTTAGCAGTTTCATATGCAATTAAACCTCGTATACGAAGCTGTTCTCTATCCCAACGATTTCTAAGTAATTTACCGTCTTCTTCAATACGTTTACTATTAACAACAAACTGATTAAATTCATTAAGTGTAATAGGTTCGTTAATCGCCTCACACATATTACAAACAAAATTAACAGCATATTGTTGAAGCTCCCTATATTGATTAGCAGTAAGTTTAGTATGAATTGAATTTTCAAGAGCTTTAATAATTTCAGAAACATAATCACTTTCAAGTGCAAAAACAAGTTTATTTACTTCGACACTTGTTTTTGTAGCATATCGCATAAAAGCGGCAATATACGGATAGAAACTATTATCAACATCTATATTACCTTTACTGTCTAAAGGATATAATGCATCAATAAGATTTCGTCCATCTCGTACAGTTAAAATATCACCATTAGTTAACTTTTCTCTATATTCAGCAACTCTATCTAATACATCACGAGTAGATTTAATGCTTTGTTTAGCTCCAAATTTATCAGGATTACAACATTGCATATTTGCTTCTACTTTTCTTGTAGTAGTATAAAGTTTATTAAAGTCAAGAATATTCTTAATAACAGAACTTAAAGTAGGTTCTGATTTAAGATTATTTTCAAGAGTTTGTTGATTAAGAACGACTTTATATTTAACAAATTCCCCAGAAGTCATAGGAATTTTAATATCAGAAACTTTATTTAAAGCTTCTATAACCATAGGGGTAGGAGTATATTTATTAATAGTAGAACCGTCAGCAAGCTTAACTCCAAATTGAATAGCTATGTTCTTCAAAGCAGTATTAATCTCACTACCATAAGAAGTAACTACTTGAGATTCAAGAGAATTATATGCTTCAACAATAGCTGAAACTCCGGGTTGAGCAAGGAATAATTCAGCAGTATAATAATCAATACCTAAGTCAATAAGGGTTTTAAAAGTACCAAACGTAAATTTATTTTCATTAAACAAAGAACCAACTTTAACTGCATCAAGAATATGAGCAGTAGTTTGAGAACTATAAGCAGTAATTAATTGACCTACAATATTTCTATTATTTTTACTATTAGCAAAACGATTATGTGTAACAACGTAACCATCTTTAGTACTTTTTACTTTATCATAAGCACTTTTAATTACAGATAAATCGTAATTATCATTTTTAGGATAAACAACAGTTACAGCATCATCTGCATTCAAATAAGCTTCACCAACATTACAAATAGAGTTAAAAGTATCTCTATTTACAGAAAAAGCTTTAAGTGTAGCACCTTCTTGTGCTTTTGCTCTATTCTCAATTTGAGATAAAGGATTGTAAGGACTGTCAATTATATTATTTCTACCAGCAATAAGCTTATTTACTTTATTAGCAGCATCACGAAGATCATCATATTTACTACGACCAAGATGTTCTTCCATAGAACTATCATCTGACATAATAGTTTTAAGAGCATCAACCATTTGATTTTCAAGAGCAGCAGTAGTATTTTGTTCTTCTATACTCCAAGTTTTAAACTCTTCATAAGTAAGATTCTCAGTTCCACTTTCGTTAAGTTTATATAATTTATAACGAAGTTTAGTATTTTCTTCATCAGTTTTATCGTTATATTCAATTTTAAATAATTCTCCACTCTCAGTACGTTTGGCTATATTATAACCAATACCATATACAGAGTCAATATCAAAGTCAGAACCAGTTTGAGTAACCCATTCATCAGGAACAACAATAGTAGAACCATAAGCCTCAGGTAAGAATTCTTTTACTTTAATAACAATAACAGATTGTTTACCTTCAGTAGGAATACGATAAGCAATTTGGAACTGTAAATCTTCGGGAAGTTCATCAGCACGCATACTCTCAGGAATAAGTTTACTCCAACGAGGTAAACGAACCTCCATATATGCCTCTTGAATAACTTCACCGTCTTTAATTACAGCAGGATGATAAGCAAGATCATCACTATAACCAACATTAGTAACCTGAGCAGCATGCCATCCGGGAAGCATTTGTCGTGTAATACCTCTATTAAATATAGCTTGTGCAATACTTTCGAGTTTAACATTAACATTATTCATCCAGTTTGGCATAAGAGGAGAACCCATCTTATCAGTAGAAAGATATTCTAAGAAATTACTATCTACTCCAAGACGTTGAGCTTCTTCTCTTGCTCTACGATAAATATTTTCAACATTAACTACTCCATGTTTGGCTTTAACAGAACCATTGGGGTTCATTTCTAAACCAAGATTACGAATAGTTTTATCAAAACTACGTTTAATCTTAGCAACATATGCTTTCTGAAATTTATTAAAAGCATCTTTAGTTTGCTGAGAACCAGTATTTACATTATCGAAAATCTTTTTACTAATCTGAACAGCAAGTTTATTTTTAGAATCCCTCATATGATCAGGAACTTCTTGCTGTTTATAAAGATGATTATAATAATAATTTTCAATACCATAACCATTCTTTAAAGCATTAGCAAACTTTTCTTTATTTTCAACAGTAACATTACCATCATTATCCCAATACTCTAAAACATTTCGTTTAGCAGCTTTATCAGTCTCAACAGTATTAATTTGGTCAATATCATTATCAACCATCATATCATATAATTCTCTAAGAGAACTATCTTCAGGTAAAAGTTTAGGAATTAAAACAAATTCAGCATTCTTAATCTGACGAGGTTTAATAAGACCATCAACAGGATCAAATATTTGGTCATAATAAAAGTTCTTTTGAACCTGTATTAAACCAGCAACATCATTATAATTAATATCTTCAGGTTTAATATTAGGATCAACTAACTGCTTAATAAGATTTTCATACTTATCATAAGTACCATCTAAAATTCTACGACGAATAAATTCATCAATAGTAATATAAGATTGAGCATCATTAGCAGTAGTTTTATCAGCAAAACCATCAATAATATTCTGAATTCTTTGCAAAGCAATAGCTTTTTCTTCGTCAGTTTTAGCATCTGCCATAAAAATACGTTCAAGATACTTACGCATATCACCAATACGTTTACTTGGACGAACAGTATTTTTAATAGTTATAGCTTTAAAGCCATTACGAAGAGTAAGAACATCAGCTTCCGCAGTGTTTCCTTTACGGGGGAACTGTATTTTACCTGTTATACTAATACTATCTCCGATAGCTCTATCGAAATTATTACTACCATATATTTCACCACCCGCTTGGATTTCTTTATTACGTTTAAATAAATCCTGCGGGTCTTTATAATATTTAGCATTACCTTCAAAAATATCATCAAAGGCCATATAAGCTAATGATTGATTAAAAATTAAATCTTCAATTTGTCTATCATTAAACTTATTATTAACAATATTGCTTATAGGTCTAACATAATTAAGAGCTTGATTAGAAACATGTTTCATCCATTGGTCAACAATATCTTCCAATGCAGCTTTATGTTCATCAGTAAGATTAAGTTTATAAGTACCAGACGCTTCATCAAAACTATAAATGGAGTTCACTTCTGTCCCCCCGTAGAGGAAAGCAAACCTCTTATCATTAGACAATAAAGTATTAATATTAAAATCAGTAGTTGCATAAAGTTTATAATACTTAAATGCGTTACCAACAAGTTCACCATTATCATCAAAAATAGTATCACCTTTACGGTAATATCTATCAGATAACTGCATAATATCTTTATTGAAATTAGCATAAGTTTTACCATTTCTACGTTCAAAATTACTGAGAACAGAAAGAGCTTTAAAACCTGCTTCCATTTCAGCAGTAAGCTGATTATAAACCAGTTTATAATAAGCGCTATTACGATTTACATTCCTATTAACAATTCTCTCACGAATACCATATTCAAGAAGTCTATTATCAATTTCAGTAGTAATATCAATAGGTAATTGAGTTCCATTAGATTCAATACCTGTACGTACAACATTAATAAATTTACCTGTTGCAGTGCGTGTTCCTTTAAATTTTACAGTAGCAGAATGACCAGTAGCGCTATCTGTATACGTAAATTTAATTTCAACAGTATTATTATCAAGCTTAATAACTTTATAATTGTTATTTTGAATTTCGTTAGGAGAATCAGTAATTAAATCTATAAGAACATCAGATTTAACATTATTAGTATTTTTAGTATCTAATTTAACATTATAAGTTACATTCTTATCATAGAACTTTTTCTTATATTTGTTAAATGATTCATCATCAACTTGAAAAAGATCAGAAATACTATATTTAGGTGCACGGAAAATATAATTTTTAGGTGCATCAGAAGGAGTACGAGCTATATAACCTGCTACACTAAAAGGACGAGACTTTTCATCATAACGAGAAATAGGTTGAGTAAATGCAGTAAGCATTGCAACTAAATAGTCAGCAGTACTCATACTTGCATAACTCGATGCTTTACCGGTATCATTATTTTGCATACCAGCATATAAATAAGCATCTAAAATATCTTTAGCATAATCATTAATAACAAAAGTGCTATCACCTGTTTTTCTAAACATACCATACGATAACTGATTACCAGCTTCATCGAATTGGTCAAATAGAATATGATTAGAATGTGTAGCAGGAGATTTAATATAAAATTCACCTAATGTACGAAGTCCAGCAAAACTATCTTCTTTATTGCCATATTGAATTCGTTCAACAATAGAAGTAATCCAGCTCGCATTAATAACATCAGAACCAATATTACCCTCAGCATTTCTACTGTTTAATTCATTCTTTACGTCAATAAAAGGAGTAAGAGCTTTAACAATCTTATCTAAAGCATTAGAAAAGTTTCCACTAAAATATTCATCAATAGTAGAAGCTTCAGATTTATTTTTAAACGAATTAGCTCTTGCTTCATCATAACGTTGAACAACATCTTCGCCTTGTTGTAATAAGTCAGTAAGATAGTTTACAAGATTACGATAATTGTCAATCTTATTTCCATAATTCAAATAAGAATCAATATCTTGTTGAGAAATATTAGGAAGATATATAGCAAATACATTTTTAATCTTTTCATTAGCAGATGCTAAATTATTATCATAAGCAATACCTTTTTTTGCTTTTTTAGCACCATCAATATTATATAAAGCGCTACTAATCATACTTATATGATATTGTAGGCTTTCATCTTGTATAGTAAACTTTAATCTATTATAACTATCATAGAATACAGAAGTTTCAGGATTAACAACACGATTATTTTGATCTATATTGATTTCATTTCCTGCAACACTAATGATAGCTTTCTTAATTTTAGGTTTATTAAGCTGAGTATAAATTTTATTAGCAAGATTAGAATTATTTTTAAGAATATCGTAAAGATTAATTAAACCAGCTTTACTTCTATCCTTATAAGCAATGTCTTTAATAGATTCAATAAAATTATCAATAGAAGACTTATCAGCTTTATTAATTAAAGTCTGCATTACCTCTCGATAATTCATACGAGTAGGTACGCCTAAAGGATTATTAGTATCAATAATTCGAGAATCAGCAGATTCTAAATTAACGATACTATTAAAAAGATATTTAACATCATCACTTACAATTTTATCAAAACTACCTTTGATAGCATTATCACGACCAAATTCGCGCATCATGTTATCAACAGCATCACTATCAGAATTAACTAATTGTAAATCTTCTTCATCACTAGCAATAACTTCATCGTAATTCTCAGTACCATCAAATACAGATTTGTTTACTACTCCATCTAATTTAGAAGCATTAAATACATAATCCATAAAATCTTGGTCATTAGCTCGAATATTACGAATAAGTTGAGCAAAGTTTTTTTGACGTAATTCTCCATAATGACGAATAAGACTATAATCTAAAGCAAAAAGAAGCATTTTAGATTTATTTCTTTCTTCAGCAGTCTTAGTAGTATTACGAGCATCATCAATCAATTCAGCTCTACGTTTAATATAACCATCTCGTTTAGAAGCATAAGCAGGACTATTGACAATATCAATAACCATAGCTTGGTACTTTTTAGTAAGGTCTGTTCGTATAGGAACATAAAAATCCGACCTTGAACGAAACTCAGTATTACCATTTCGTACAAGATCGGATATAATATCAGCAACATAATTACGTGCGGTTACAGCCGCATAGCTGTCACTAAATCCGTATAACGGAGTGCCAGCTTTGCCGCTCACATAATTAGACACAGACGGAAACTTAATATTATAGAAATTACGAAGAAGGCGTTTCAACGTATTTCCATTAATACCATCAAGCCCTTTTTCTTCATATTCTTTATTAGCTATTTCATCTTTCTTAATATAATCAAGAAATTCCTGATTATTGTCAAGAAACATAGCCATAATACGGGCTTTTTTAAAATCTCCCTGTGCAACATCATCAATGTGAGCTGCAATTTTAGGACTTAAATTAAGTCCAAATTCGATACAAGACATAATTGTTAGTTTATAAGTTTCACCAATACAAACATTAACTGTTCGTCTTAATTAGTTAATAAAAATATTATAGGAAAAGCCCATTTAGAGCCTTTCCTATAACATATAAAGAACGTGTGGAATAAGAGTATTAACAACGGAAATTAATGCCGCCATTTTGAACGAAATTGGCTATTCCGGGCCTTTCCCGTTCGTCGTATGTATCTATCAAAGATTTGATAGAATTAACACTATTAGTATTATCACTATCAATTTCAGTAGTAAAAGCACCTTTTGTAGTAGGTATTTCAAATAAATCTAAATCGTCATCAAATTCACTTTGTTGCTCAATATTTTCTTTTGTAGCAACTTCAATAGTATCTTCTTCAATATCAATAGGCTCTTCACTTTGTTCAGTGACATCTTCTTTAGCAACTTCTTCTTTATTGACAAGAGTAACATCATTAGTATCTGCAAGTTCTGCAATATTATTACTAAGTAATTTATATTCTCTTGCCAATATACTATTATTTTCAACATTATCAAAATTTATTCCAAATAATTTTAGAACAGCATCAATAAGTTTTTGAAAAATAGATTTTTCTATACCTTCAATATTATTATCTCCACGAGTAGATTTAAGCTCATTCATAGCATTAAGAATAGCTTGTTGAGAAAGACTTTCAACTAACCATTCTTCTGCAAATAGCTGTCTAAGTTCTTGTTCATTAAGACTATCTCTAAGTTTTTTAGGAAGATTATTAATATAATTATCAACAGTAAAATTATTTTTAGCAATCCATTCAATAATTGCTTTATATTTTTCAGGTTCAGCATTAATCTTTTCTACAAACTCATTGTAAATATCAATAAGTTCTTCAGTAATATCAGCACGTTTTCTATAACCACTTTCTTCAAAGTATTTATGGAATTGTTCGTGCATAAGAATAGTAACTGCTCTTCGAGGATTTATATTCGATTCTGAAACAAATCCATTGAAAACACTAATACGACCATTGTTAGCATTGTAAGCTCCGCGTGCATTAGCAGGACCTGTTCTACGATAATAAATTTTTTTAGGAATAAGATTATTAGTTCTTAATTGTTTAATAAGTTCATCAGAAACATTCAAACGTTTAAGTACTTTATCAGTATCATAAGCAGTATTAGGATTAGGATTACTAAATAACTCGAGTGGAACTACAATAGATTGGGTGTGTTCCTCTACGGGGGAATTACCCTTTTCTATCTTTATATGAAAACGTTCACCATCTCTCTGAAAATAATTACCTCCACTATCAACACCTTGGTAAGTATTAAAAATATTATTTTTAATAGCAAAATCAGTAAAACTGTTATAATCTAATTTTACTCCACCAAGATCAATACTTAAAGCATTTCCATTTTTAGTAGTATAATATGTTGGTTTAGAGCCATTTTCAAATTGTCTAAATGCAAGATAAGTTCTATTAAAACGAGTATTAGAAAGAATGTTATCAACAACATTTGCTATTGCAGCTTCATTATCTTTAAAAGTACTAAATGATCTACCAATTCCTTTATTGTAAACTGTAATACCAGTTCCATTTTGAGTTGTACCATTACGATAACGATAAGCGACAAACAAATATTCATTAGTACCTTTCTTTTTTAAAGCAATAGCATTATTACCACTTTTAGTAGGACCATAAACTATATCAAATCCAGTAAATAAATTATTATGACTATAATCTTTACCTTTACCTCCAAATAAATCTTTAATTTTACGAACAAGTTCGTCAAAGTTTTTACCCTCTAATCTATCTTTAAGAATATCAGTAAGTTCCTGACGAAGACCATCAGCAAGTTTACTACTTTTATCGATAAGATTAAAATTAGGTTCGGATAAAGCATATACAGGATGTTCTCCATCGCGAATAAGTAAACCAATAGTACCTGTTCTTAATCCATTAGCTGGAAAAGTTTCAGTTCTTCCTTCAACTTGAACAGTACCGCCATCAATAATAGCGACCATAGGATTATATGTAGCAGTAAAATGCAAATCTCTACTTGCAATACCTTTAGGTTTATTAGAAATAATAGCTTTACCGCTATCAAGATTTTGAATAACAAAACGTATAGGTTTATCGGTTTCAATAGCATCTTGAATATCATATGTTTCCATATAATTATTATAAACACTATTAATCCAATTATGTAAACTTATACGTTTATCTTCAATAGTAAAAGCATTCTTATCTTTTGTAAACAGTTTGCCTAACTCGTCTAAAATATAAGTAGCTTTATTATTAAGATTGTCACCTAATTCAGTAGGGAATTTAATTCCTCCATTTTCAATAAGTTTAGCAATTAAACCGTTATTAAGAACACTATCTGCAACAACGCTTGTAGGTACTTCTCCATATTTCAAAGGATTAGTTACACCACTTGTACTATTAGCAAGATAATTATAAAGAAGTTCACGCAATGTAATTCCATCTTTCTTAACACCAGCTTCACTTCCAGTAAGAATAGCTTCAAACACTTCATCAAAATTAGAAGTATAAGAACCATTATTATTTTTAGTAATAGTATAACTTAAACCTGTAGTTTTATAATCTCGTACAGTAGAACCATTATTACTAACTTCTACTTTAGATAATAAACCAATAGGAGTATTAATCTTATTTTTATATAATAAAATACTATTTCCATTAACACGAGGCTCAAGAACATCACCATCTTCTAAAGAAGAAAGAATAGTTTGCTTTTCATCATCAGCTAATCTTTTAAAATCTTTAGAAGCAGATACAGTAATATCGTTACCTGTATTATCGTAAACAGTTTTATTTTCAATAAGTTCATTAAAATAAATATTAGCTCTATCGAGCTTAGCAGTTAACGTTCTAAGATTAGCATAACCTTTATAGGCATTGCCGCTATTAATAAACTTATAAGAAGAATTAAATTTAGAATCTTTAGAATTTTCAATATAAGTAGCAAGATTCATATAAATAAATCGAGCATCGTCGAAACTTATATCTTTATTTTCTAAAAGATTAGCAAAAATATGGTCAACATCTATATAAGTTTTACCTTTTTTATTAGTAGGAATATTATTTTTTTCAACAAACTCTTTAAGAAAATCTTCAATAGTCTTACGGTCTTGAATACCATCAATAGAAGTTGTTAAAGCAAATGTAGTACGATTTCTATTCTTTTCAATAAAACGAAGAGCTTCTTCAATAGCACCATTAACTACTCTTTCATAAACATCAGAATCTACATTATAATCTTTAATCTTATTATCTAACTTTTCACGAATAAAACGATATTCTTCACTTTCAGGATTAACTCCATCTTTAATAAGTTTATCGAATATATTCTTATATTTCTTATAGTTATGAACAACAATACTACGGATAGTATAAATAGTAGGAGTTTCTCCAAATTCAGCAGTATATTCAGCATCAATATCTTCAATAACTTTAGCTTCAGTAGGAGATGGTTCAATAGGAGTTTCTATTTCAATAGGAGCAACATCAGCAAGAACTTTTTGTCCGCTATCATCTGTTATTATTTCTTCCCCCGTAGAGGAAGAATCGCCGGTCTCATCAGCGTTAGTTGTTTTTTCAACAATTACTTCTGGAGCAGGTTCAGGAATAGTAGCTTTTTCAGCTTCAACAGGTTCTCCATTAACTTCAGCAGTATTTGCGATAATTTCATCAGTTCTACGCTTATTCTTTAAATCAGCTTCTAACATACCATGCCATGTGCGACCACTATGAAAACCAATATTAAGAGTTTCGATTTCCTTTTGTAAATTATTGAAAATACCACTATTATTTCGTAAATCGAAAAGAATATCATCATCAGATCTATCATCTGCATATTCTAACATTCTTTCTTTTACTTTATCGTAAGCAGAAGTAATCTGTTTTTTAACAGCTTTATCAATAGTAAAACCAATCTCATTATATCTATCTTGTATTTCTGCATCAGTTTGATTAAGAAGAGCATCTCTTAAACCAGCAGCAATTTCAAGATCATTTTTACGAGCAATAAGATTATTTAAAGCCTCACGAGTTTCAACTTTATTAGAAAGATATTTTTTAGCAATATCAATAATTTCATTACTTTTTATTTCATTCCCAAGAGCAGTACGTTCTGCAATTTGAGCAGCAATTTGAGGTATCTTTTTAAGTTCTTCAACATAAAAATTAAAACTTTTATTGCTACTATCTTGTATTGCAATCTTTTCAGTAATATTCTTAGTAGTAGGATTAAAATCAAGTTGTTCAACCTTTTCGAGAATTTGTTCTACTTTGTCATATTGAGCTTGAGGAATATAATCAAAATTATCAGTATTTATATTATCAATTTCAATACCTACATCATTTGCAGCATTACGAAGAGCTTCACTACGAAAACGATTACGAGCGCGTTCACGAGCTATAATAGCTATAATATTTTCATTATCCCCTTTAACAGTATTAGCTACTTTCCATAGTTCATTATAATATTTATTTTTAACATCTTCAACTCTATTAAGTATAGCTTTATCTAATTGTTCATTATCTTTGAAATTCTCATTAATATATCTATTGAGATAAGGACTTTTGAGATACTCAATAAGTAATTCTTCGTTTCCTATTTCAACAGCAGACATTGTAAGATCAGTTACAAAGTCATTAATAAGCATTTCTTTAATAACAGCTTTATCAGCAACAGGATCTAATTGTCCGTATATTTCAGAAGACTGATTTTTATAATTAGTAATATCTTTAACTGTTTTTTCAGCATAAGGATTACGTCCATTATTTTCAAGAACATTAAGGTCATTAAGTAATTCATTAAACTTAATTTCACGACCTTCAATTTCCTGTTCTCTTAACTTTTCATAAGTAAGTTTTTCAGGAACTATATCATTTTTATCTTTAGCTTGTTGTTTCTCCCAAGCATTAACTATTTTATTTTTAGCTCCACTAACTCCTTGCCCAATAGCTTGGAAACCAATACCTCCAATGTATCCCCAAAAGGCTTGTTCCCATATCTCAGAATCAGAAAGATAAGAAGCTAAATCACGAGTTTTATATTTAGGGTCAAATATCTTTTCAGCATATTCTTTACCTTTTTCAGTCTGAATACCTTGCCAACCCTCTTCAAAACCTTCAGAAAGTTCAGCATAAAGAGGACTATCTAACTTCTTTAAAGATTGTCCAATTTGCCAAAGTTTACCATATTTTTTACCAGCTTCTTTAGCACCATCAGCTGTAAGACTTGCAACAGAACTTAAATTCTTTGCACGAAGAGCAGAACTTGCAGCAGTTTTACCAACACCTCTATAAAGATTTGTAAGATTCTTTAATTGGAAAGCATCTAATGCTAAAAGCCACATATTATTAGTAAAAGTTTCTCCAGCTGATTCAGAAGCAATAGCTTGCACAACTTCATCATCTGTTAAACCTTGCCAATCTGGACGACGAGAAAGAATACTTTCTTTTTGTTTTTCATCCATATTAGCCCAACGTTCTTTAGCGCTATCATAAACTTCTTGATAAACTCTACGAGCTTCTTGATAATTTTCAGCAGTACGCATAAGTAAAGCATCTGCTCCAAGTCTACCATATTTTTCTATAATAACTCCATTAAGAATACGATTAGTAGTAAATTTAGTATTTTTAGGCAATTTAGTAAGTGCTTTACCTATACCATATTTACCACGAGTAACATATTTTAAGACTTTATTTAGTTTAGTAACTTTTCCTAATGCACCAACAGCACCAGCAACACCACGAGCTGGAATAGCTAAAGACAAAGTAGAAGCAATAGTGGTAAGACCATTAATCCACCAACCAGAATCACCAAAATTAAAAGTAGCATCAGGGTCTTCTTCATATACTTCTAATCTTTCTCTAATAGAGTTTTGTGCATTTTCAAGAGCTTCGCTTACAGAATTAGTATAATCGTTATAACCTTCATTAGCAATAACATTATATACAGAATCAAATATATCGCTAAAACCTCGAAGAGAACCTAAAACTATTTCATTAGTAACAACTTGTCCAACACCTCGACCTACTTGTTCAAGCCAATGTTGATTTTTAGCACGTTGTTTATCTGCTTCTTTAAGATCACTATTAACATTTAAATGTATATCATGATCAAGATATTCATTATAAGTTTCGCTGTCAATAGACTTTGGTGTGCGAGCAATAGCATCTTTATTAAGACCAGAGTAAGCAAGAGGATTTTCTTCTATATTTTCAGAAGTAGGGACTTGCACTGACGCAAGTCCCTTATCACTCTTCAAATTATTAATCTCTTCACTACTTAGTGGTTTCATTGTTTTGGAAATATTGTGCTATATAAGCATTAATATAACTATTTCTCATACCCTCTGACATACCGATAGCATCAAGTAAATCTTTATAAGCAGCAACAGCAGATAATTGTTCTTCTTCTGTTCTCAAAAGACCACTACGAGCAGCGGCATCAAAAGTTTTCCAAGTAGACGCTTTATTAACAAAAGTATAATCTAGTCCTCCATTAACAGGAGATTCAATATTACTTGCTTCATAAATAGCATAATGACTTTTATCTTCAGGATCAGTACCTACAACAAATCTTTGACCAATAATAGGAACATCAAATGCTACGTTTTGATAAAACAATAATTCAGAAGTTTGAATAGCAGCAGCTTCTAAACTATTATTATAAGCATTAAATGAAGGGTCGTTAATACCATCTATGATAATAAAACCTATATTAGATTTAGTATCTTTAAGAGAACTTTTAAGTTTCTCAAAACCACTTCTTGCAGCAGTAGCTACTTTACTATCATCAGGCAATAAAGTAATTAAAGGATGATTACCTTTAATGGTAGGAATGTGTACTTGTTTATCTGCAATAATTTTATTGTCCCCAATACCACTTCTTGCAGCATCTAACCAACGAAGTTCTTCATCAGTAGGTACACGATAACGACCAGTAGGATAACCCTTTTCATCTAATTCATTAACATATATCTTTTTATTATTAAGAATACCAGGAATAGCACGAAGATGAGTAATATATTTATTTTGTTCATCTTCAGAAAGTTTATCATAGTAAGTAATTTCTTTACTATTAGAAGCACCACTCTTATATTGTTGTAATTGCCAATCACGAGGATTAACTCCAAGATTTATAGTAACAGGAACTTCTTTAGTATTATTTTCAAATACTTCATCAGCATTTTTAGTAAGTTTCTTTACTTGTAACTTAAATACATCTGCCCAATTATTAGGACTTAATGTAGAAACAATATTATCAATAGGCTCGGCTATACCTCTAAAAAATTGTCCAGCAGATGTAGCAGATTGTCCCATAGCAATCATCCAAGCATTACGATCATAACTTAAATCTTCTATTGAACTTTTATCTGCTCCAAGTCTAACAACTCTCATTTGAGGATTACCGCCAACTTTACCTCTAAAAGAATTCCAAGCACGAGATAAAACACCCTTTTCTTCATAAGCATTACCAGCAGCAATCATAAAGTTTGAAAGACCATCAGACATTTCTTTAGGAATAGTTACACGAACTCTACCATCAGGAAGATTAGATTGTTCAATATTATATTTACTTAAAACTTCTCTACCTCCAAGATTTGAAACAAACGCATCAAACATACGTTTATCAGCTAAATCAACTCCAACATAATCACCATTACCATATATAACATTAACTATGTTAGCATTTTCTTGTTTAAATCTTTTAGTAGCTTCATCATCATTTTCATCTATAGGACTAATAGAACCACTTTGAAGTTCTTGTAAAAATTTATATGCTGAACGAGCTTCTTGAGAAACACCAGAAGTAGCTTGTTGTAAAGTAAGTCTGTCGGCAGCAGTAGCTTCATTAACAGCAGCATATGCTTTAAGTATATCATCTTTTTCAAAGTCGCCAAGTGATGTTTTATTAAGTAAATTATTAACATCATCAAGCGACATATCAGGAGTAACAAAAAGATTTAAATCTTTATATTTGTTATTAACAATATCATTAAATTTAGCATAAGCTGCTCTGTATCTTGTTAACGTTTCCGGATTAGGAGTAGCATCAATGGTTACTAATGGACCTGAAACATCAGTTGTAGGAGGAGTAGCAGAAGGAGTCATTTTAGTATTATTACCTTTAGCAGCAGCTTTAGCCTTAATGGTCCAAAGACTATTAAGTAAACTATCATTATAATTATTTTTACTTACAAAATTATTATATTTCTTTGCAGTAATAAAAGGATCAATTTTATCTTGAACATATTCATTAAAGGTTTTAAGTACACCTTTATTATTATATGCATCAGTAAAAATATAAGGATTTTGTTCATGCTTCCATTTATCAATTTTAAAGTCTTGTTCGAGACTTGCTTTAATAGCAGGATTAGCATTCATAGCAGCAGTAACAGCTGCTTGAAGTTTATCAGCACCAAGTTTCTCATAAGAATTAGTAACAGTATTAAGTCTTACTAATTCAGCTCCAGGAGTATAAGTTTTAGATGTTTTACCCGTATTAGGATCTAAAAACATAGTATTCTCATAAGTACCAGAATCAGGAGAAATATATTTAAGTGCAATAGTAAATACTTCATTCATATCAATCTGACTAACAGGTCTTTCATTAGGCTGCCATTTTGTGCCACCAACTACTTTTCCATTATCGTCAGTTATATCTTGATAATTATATTTAGTACGAGCACGATAATAATTCTTATAATCCTCAGATAAATCTGTACGCTTATCTAAATTATCAATATAAGTCTTATAATCTTGTTGTGCTCTAAGTCTACCAAGAAGAGCCGGGTCAGAAAATATATCTCCTTGTGCTCTAACCAAATCATCTACTGCTCCAGCAGCATTACCATATTTAGTATTCTCACTCAATGTAGTTCTAATACCGTCAATCTTTTGTTGACGCCAAGCATCTTCGGCTTCGTTAAGGTCGAGTTTAGCCATTTCAGTTTTAAGAGCAGATTCAAATTGAACAGCTCTTTGATGGCCTTGTTCTAATTCACGATATGTATTACCGAAAGTATCAATGTCAACAGGGCTGACATTACTTCTATGAATAGGATTAAAAGTTTTCATATTAGTACATTATTTCTTTTTATCTTTAGCTCTTTGTTTTTCTTTTCTTGTACGTTGACGCGCTTGTTTATGCGTTTCACCATCACGAACATAATAATCAGCTCGCAAACCATTATCTCGAAGAAGTTGAGCAGTAACATTAGGATTTGCAGTAGATAACATAGCTAAAGTATTATTATTATTTCTACGTACTTCAATTCTACCAATAAGATCTTGAATGCCGCTATTAAGACCTTCCATAGTTGAAATAGTATTTTCAGCAAGCATTTCTCGTTTCTTATTTTCAAAATCAGCTTTACCAGCAGCCCAACGATTATATTGTTCAATATTACGAGCACGAACGGCTTGCTGATTCATCTTATCTTGGTTAATAAGTTGAGTTTCAGTATTCTCTTTATTACCGTAAAGTTCGTTACTCTTTAAAAGTGCATCAACTGATGCCCTCCCTTTACGGGCGAGCGCCACTCGACTACTTGCAGTATTAGCATCTACATCTCTGTAATAACGATTAACAGTTTCTCGAAGTTTATCAATCTGAGGATTAATATTAATTCGAGTTTTTAATTTAGCAGCAGCAATAGGAGTGGGAGCATTACTATATCGCATACTTTTTATAGTTTTACGATTACTAATACCACTTGCTAAAGAACCAATAGTATTTGCGCCAAGTCCAATATAATCAGTAGGAGTTATAGTTTTAAAAGCAGGAGTTTCATGTTGCCAACCATCAGTATTTCCAGATTGAGGAACTACACCTTGTTCATATTGAAGAGGATTAATCCTAAAACCAAGTTTATTATCAATAGCTTTTCTTTTAGATTCGTTAATAATAGGGTCATAACGTTCAAAGCCATCACTTCCCAAAGCAGCTTTTTGTCGTTCCCCCGTAGAGTAAGGCACACGGATAAGCCGCTTATTGCCACCAATAGTAATCTCTACAAGTTTATATTTAGGACTTTCTCCTCCCATTTCTTTTTTATCTTTTTTAAGCTCAGGATATTTACTATAAACTTTACTTTTAACATCTGACCTACCATGAAGCCCAGCTAATCGCAAAGCGTCAACAGCATCAGCTTTTGTAGGAATAGGATAACTTCTGCCACCTCCAGCAAAATCTCCTTTCTTAACTTTAGGATAAGGTTTTTTAGAAGAGCCATAATCTTTTGCTCTACTTAAACCTCCATTACGAAATTTCATAGTACCATCATCATTAAGTTTATTTTTGTCTTTAAATTCTTCTTGAGCATTAAAGACGTCATTAGGATTATCACCACCAAGAACTTTCTCAGCAGGACTTCGCCCATTTAAAATAGGCTGTGCACTAAAGACTTTAACTCCATCTTTAGAGAGGTGCATTACTTCACCATCTTCTACTTCAAGGCCGCTCTTAGGATCAGCACCAATATCAATACCACCTTGTTCGTGCTTGCGACCTTTCATATAATAGTAGTTTTTTCCAACAGGAATAGCTTTTCCCCCAGACACTACTTTAGGTTTAAGACTTTTCTTAACCATTGTAAAATTATTATATAAAATTTTGTATTTCCGGCCCTCTGTTTAATTTATATACATAGGCTTTACATTTATTCACCTTAATACATAATATGCAGATAATAGCCTATAAATACTTTTTATTTACGTTTAACTCGCTTACGACCACCGCAACGGTAAGTATCTATGCGGTTCTTATAAACATCATTAGTAGAATTAGCAGGATTAACAATATTACCATCTACAATCTGTTCTCCATTACCAGCATTTTGTTGATAATCAGGTTTTTGAATACCAACTTTAGGAGCACTACTACTAAATCCAACAGCTTTCTTAACTTGTTTAGGAGCAGCAGTACTTTGAAATAGAGAACCTACAAGACTTCCAACACCTCCAGCAGCTGCACCAATTTCAGCGCCAATAGCTGCTTTTCTTCGAGTACCAAATCGTGCAGTTGAAGCAGTAGAGTATTTATTACCAGCAGTAGGTTGAACAGTATTACTATCAACAATACGTTTATTTTTAGCTTCTTGGGCTAATTGATTATTTTGCAAAGTCTTTGCGTTACTCGGAGTAAATTGAGGAACAGTATTAGTAGGAGTTCCAGCAGCAGCACTAAGACCATTTTGAATACCAGTAGAAAGACCTGTAATCAAATCTCCAGTATCTTGTTTAGTCCATTTAGAACCTGTATCAGTTCCAAGTTCTGCTTTCTTTCGTCCACCACAACGATAAATACGATTTACAATCTTCTTTTTACTTTTGGTTCTATCAGAGTAACCACCCATCTTTAAAGTAACCTTTTTTTGATAATCTTCAACATAACTTTGATCAGCAACTCCAGAACTCAAAGCTTGAGCATTTTGATAAGTCTCAATTTTATTTTGTTCTTCTTGTTGTTGTTTGAGCATAGCTCTTTCTTGTTTACGTTTCTTAGCTCCACCAATTAAAGAACCAGCAATTCCAGTAACAGCTCCAATAGCGGCACCAATAAAAGCTTTTTTACGTTTAACTACAACTTTTTTCATAATTGTCTATTTTTAACAACACTGCCATCAATATTTTCAAACTCTATACGAAGATTATCTATATTATTAAATCTAAATTCAATAACAAAGAAGTTTCCATAAAGCCTTGTATAAATATCTTTAGCAGTAGGATTAGGTTTATTAATATTATTACGGAAATAATTAAAGTTCCAATTACCAAGTTCAAACCAAGGTTTTTTATAATCACCGGGATTATAAATATTAACTGAAACATCAATGTCTCCACTGTCACATATATCATTGAAGATTCTAATAATATCTCCAGCATAAGGAGTTTGCTGTTTCTCTACGGGGGAGTAAGTAAAATCTTCTTTGGCAATACCTGCAACTTTGCGTAATTTATATTTAATAAACTCAATAAGTTTAATTACCTCGTATTCGCTATTAATAATAATATTTATATAACTGCCAAAAGTATTATTATTTGTATTATATTTTTTAGAAGGAGTTTTAGTATTTCGCATTTGAATAGGGATAATACCATATCCATCCTGTTCATTAAAAGTATAAACTTTATCATTATCATTAGGACTATTAAAGTCTCTACTTAACATATAAAGTTTTATTTTAGTATTAAATGCTTCAGTAAAATAATAATCATGTAATGAAACAAAACCTCCATTATCATAATGATAACTTATTATATCAGCATTAGTTCCATCAGTATAATCAAATTTTATAAGTATACGTTTGTTAAATTTATCATTAGCAAATCTTACATTTTTAGCGTTAATCTTTTTAAGCCATAATGTAATATCTTGGTCAATAACATTAAGTTTACCATTATCAAATTGAAATAATTGACGAAAATCATTATTATAGAAAATATAACCAAATTGGTCAACAACAAAACTCAAATCATCTTGCAGTCCTCCATAACCATGATCTGAAGTAAATACTTCAACATAATTAGTTTCAAAAGCATCAGGTTGACTTAATTGAATATCTTTATCTTCTGTTTTAAGAGTGCTATCTCCATTAAACATAAATAAACTATGTTGAGTATGCACAAGAAGATAAGTGCCTATACCTATAAGATTAGTAATAATACCTTTATTCTCAGTAATATTTTTATAGCCTTCAACAGGAAAAGTACGCCAAGCATTAACACGACTCTCATCTTGAATCACATTACTACGACGAACAGTTTTATCATAATCTTCAACAAATAATACATCCTCTCTGTAATTACTATATTTCTTTATGTTAAAATCATCAGCAGAACCTTGAGGATTAGAAAATAAATCAATACTATTTTTAGGTTCTACAAGAGCACCTGCCCAAGTAGATTTTGTGTCACCTGTTTCTTTATTAGTAGGAAATATATATGCTTGAGGAACATTATTAAATTGTTTGCTCTCATAAAAATATGTATCATAACAAGGAAATTGAACATAATTTGCAAAAGGTATTACGTTCTTATAAACCCTACGAGGATCTCCAGTAAATTCACTATTTACATATTTAGTGTTTCCACCTCTAACTCGACGTAAAGTAAAATCTTCAGCATTATAAGTTACTCCGGGATTTTCATAAATAATAACTCCGTCATAAGTTATAACACCTGGTAAACCATTAATAAATAAAGTATTACCAGTAGAATATTGCATATCAGTCATTCGAATAAGTTCTTTATTCTTTGACATATACAAGTTTAATGTATGATTATACAATGTAACTAAATATACGTTAATATCAGGTTTATCACTTGCAGATTGATAAGCAAATAATCCTGTATTATCTTCTAATTGTAAAGCAGAACCAAGACCAACTCTGTCACCTTTAGTTGAATCAGCAACAACTAATTCAAATTTAGGCATAGCCATAATATACTGAATTTCAGTTTCAGTACCATTTTGAGAACTATCACCTAAATTAGTTTTAGGAACACCAGAAAGATCATATACAATTTTATTTAAATCAAAAGGATATACAGTAGAACCATTTCTCGACATACTATCATAATAACGAATTTCAGGAGTATAACCACCTTTTAATTCAATTTCAAGAACATTATAATCGAGTTTAATAGAATCAGATATATCAAATTTACTACTATATAAAAACATAGTATTAGCCATCTTACAATTAGCAGTATCTAATACATCTTGAACATTACCATTTGAACCTTTGATTTTACTTGTAGTTCTAAAATCATTACGAGTAAGAAAACCAGTAACACGTTGAATAGGTTCAAATTTCTCATAACTAATAAACCATCCAACATATCCATCAGGTAATTGAGGAACATCAACATAAATACCATAAGTATAAAAACTATGATAACTCCATTGATAATCAGGATCAATATGGAATTTTTTCTTTGGTATTCTATGAAGTCTATCTCCATTATTATTTATATAAATACCAAAGTTTTCTCCAATAGCAGTATTTATAACTTGGTATATTCTTAAATTACTATAATCAGAATCACCAATAAAAGTATTATAAATTTTATTTACAACAGTTTTAATCTGGTCTAAAGTTCTATTAGTAAAAGGACTTGTTAAATCTAAATCTACATAACCAGAACCATCATCAGATACTCTGTACAATCTGTTATTAGTTATAGCAGAATTTACATTACTAAATGTAGTATCTTCAGGAACAAGAGTATAAAAAACATCTTGATTCTGAGAAGTAGAACTTGTAAAATTAATAGGAAGCGGAACACAATTTTTACCACTTACAGGATCAATATAAGTTTTCTTATTTTCAAGTCTATAGCCATTAGTTACATGACCATATTTATCAACAAAATGAATAAAGAAATTATATACTTCATTAGGTAAAAGAGTAGTTCTTGTTCTTCTACTTTCAAAAGTAGCAGCGTTATCATATACTTTTTCAACAGAAGCCATTAACCAATCAGATACATTTACTTCGAAGTAATATTTACCATCATTAGGATCTGTATATACTCTAAGTACAGTACCTGTAGTACCAAGAATACTATTATAAAATTCAACATTTGCTGGGATAGAAGTAACTCCACCACTTGATTTAGCTCTTAAATATATTCTACTTAAATCAGTATCAACACAATTAAAAGTAACATTATCAACAGAAACTCCAGCTTTACGTATAGTGCCATAAGGTAAATGTAAAAATTCAGCAACAGTCATACTTGTTCCATTACTCAGTCTACTATAAGGTACAAAATATTGTAAATGAGAAGTTTGAGCATTAGGATTATAAAAAGTAATACAATATTTTATATTACTATCTAATATCGGACCATATAACGCTCCATTATTAGAATAAAGTTTAACATTTATAGAATCAATAATAGACTGATCTATTTTCTTATTATTAAGAGAATGTTCTTTATAATTAGAAATATAAAGTCTATTTTTATAATTTATAATATTT